>Ga0208951_1000002_pt1 | contig 170274 bp, 148 predicted proteins | sample GreLakmeMI27MSRF_FD_187702 | JGI IMG/M metagenome (GOLD analysis project Ga0208951, IMG submission 187702) | Freshwater lentic microbial communities from great Laurentian Lakes, MI, USA - Great Lakes metaG MI27MSRF (SPAdes) | ecosystem: Environmental > Aquatic > Freshwater > Lake | place...
CGAGCAGCGCGAATACGTGTGTGAACTGCCTGGCTGGGTCGTACTCGTCCGTGTCTGGAGCGAGCAGCGTGAATACGTGTGTGCCATGCCCGGCCGGGTCGAACTCTTCCGCACCCGGATCCACGTCCGCCACAAGCTGCGTCTGCAGCGCCGGGTTCTACGGCCCGAACGGCGGCGCGTGCGTGCAGTGCCCGGCCGGGTCGTCCTCGGAGGCCGGGTCGCTTTCGGTTGAAAACTGCTCGCAGAACTTGTCGGGCCGGTCTCTACTGCAAACTGCTTCGTGTCCGGCTGGCCAGTTTGGGACGACCGCGTGCACCAACTGCGCGGCCGGGACGTACTCGTCAGCAGTAGGCGCGAGCGCGTGCGTTGCGTGTCCTGCTGGTACGACCTCGCCGGGCGGGAGCTCGAGTGTAACCGCGTGCGTGTGCGCCGCAGGAACGTATGAGAACAGCTGGACGCTGGTGCGTCGCGTGCCAGCAGGAAATGCTTGGCATCCGGCGACGGACGGGTTGGTCGGCACGGTAGTGTACGGTACGTATTCCAGCAATGCACAGGATAATAACATCGGAACCGGCTGGTCCATTAACTTTGAGACTGCAGTTCCTGGCTACAACCAGTTCAGATTCGCGACTGGCGATGGACTGGTGTGGCTGATTACGACAAAGGCAGCGATTGGTGGTAAATTGGTCACTCCGAATGAATTTTACGCTAATGCACCACGTGACATCATAGTTTCATCGGAATCGTCGACACCAACTACGGCCACTTGGTTTTATAGATCAGGAACACCTGCAGACCCTTTTATCAATCCAGTTGACCATGGTCTAGCGTTTGAGCAGAAAAAATTTTTGTATATGGGAAATTCAATGGCTGGAGGATATGAAACTGTTTTAAACCTACGCAACGGTTCCAACGTCTTCATCCGCAAGAGCTCGTCTGCAGCGACATGCCTCGCGTGTCCTGCTGGTACGACCTCGGCGATTGGGAGCTCGAGTATAAACGCGTGCGTGTGCGCCGCCGGGACGTACACGGCGCCGTCGGACCCGCTGGCGGCGATTTTGGTGGCAAACCCGGCGTATATTGCGACGTCGGCCGAGGCGTGGGACGCGGCGAATAGCCGGTTCACGGACGTGAGCGGGAACGCGCGGCATGGGGCGCGGACTGCTGGAACCGTGAGCGTCGGCAGCGTGGCAGGGAACGGAGCCGGGCGGTCTGTGGCTTTCGTCGGAGGGACGACAACAGCCAAAATTCAGTGGCCGAGTGCTTCGGTACCCTCGACGTTTACGGTATGCAGCATTACGAGGTATACGGGTCCGACGTACGGTCGGATCCTGGAATGTAGTGACAAAAATTGGATCCACGGACATTATGCGGAGGCGTCGCCGAATATATTTGCAGGAAGTATATGGTATGGAATTTCAGAATCAACTTTGCGTTACAGCATAAGCCCCGTCACCAATTGGGTCGTAGCGTGTGGCAGAAATACTGCAACTGCAGGGGCGATCAGCACGATTGTCAACGGTGTGGTAACGTCAACAGCTTTCGGAGGATATGGAAATTGTCAACTTGGTATCAATTATAATCCTAGTGACGGCAATATCGCTGACTGGCAGTTCTCGAGACTTTATATCTGGAACACGCATCTGTCGAATGCCGATTTTGCCCAAGCGTCGGCGCAGCTGAACAGCTGGGTAACCGCAACATCCGGGTGCGCCAGCTGCCCCGCGAACACGACCTCGGCGATCGGGGGCGCCAATATCAGCGCGTGTGTGTCGGTGGGCTGTAGTCCTGGGTCCACCGGCCCGGACGGGGGTCCGTGCGCGGCGTGCGTGGCTGGCAAATTCAAGACAATCACCGGCAGCGCGGCGTGCACCGACTGCTCGACCGGAACATACTCAACAGCAACAGGCGCGACGCTCGCAACAACATGCGTTTCTTGCCCGACCGGCACGACCTCGCCGGGCGGGAGCTCGAGTGTAACCGCGTGCGTGTGCGCCGCCGGGGCGTATGCGTCCAGCACCGCTACGGCCATCCCAGAGTTAATAGTTGTCTCTGGAATAAATTCAACAATCATAGGAACTCGTGAACGATACATTCAATTTCCTTATTCCGGTTCAAGTCCAACAAAGGACTATACTTTCACAACAACGGAAAATCTCATTTGTGATATATTAATAATCGGCGGCGGCGGCTCTGGTGGCCAAAGAATGGGTGGCGGTGGTGGTGCTGGTGGTGTTGTTTATACTGTAAATCAAACACTTCCTGTTGGGGCGTATTCTGTTAGGGTCGGAAGAGGTGGTATTGGTATATTATCAACGATAGACACTTGGACAACTTCAGCAACTGATGCAGTTGCCCAGGCCCAAGATGGTATTGAAAGTTCTTTAATGAATAGCATCGGGACATCCTATATCTCTTTAACATTAGGTGGTGTATCTCAATATATGAGAGGTATAGGAGGTGGTGGTGGAGGCGTTTATTCAGTATCGATTTTCAATGGTAGGAATGGTGGTAGTGGTGGAGGGTGTAGTGAAACTGTTGATAATGGGTGGGTTATAAATACAGCTGGAATAGCAACACAAGTGAATACATATTGGAATGGAATTGCTTATGTAGCAGGTGGTAAAGCGGGGCGACAAAATACATTAGCAGCCCAAGATTATCAAGCTGGTGGCGGTGGTGCTGCTGGTTCATTAGCAAGTGATTATAGGGATGGACACGATGGTGTTGCGATTAATATTACAGGAACATCTCAATATTACGCTGGTGGTGGTGGGGCGGGGCAATATGTCGGGTCTTCAACAACAGCAGGTTTAGGAGGTCTCGGTGGTGGAGGTAGTGGTAGAGTATGGCTTGGAACCGCTTATGCTACAACTCCGAGACATGTAGCAATATCAGGAGTAAATGGAACAGGTTCTGGTGGAGGGGGTGCAGCATTTGTTCAAGAACCAGTTAGTTTTGCAGGTAATGGTGGTTCAGGTATCGTCATTATAAGATACAGGAGATTAACAACACAATCATCGGATGTGTGTGTTTCATGCCCCGCGGGGACGACCTCGGCGATTGGGAGCGCTGATATCAGCGCGTGTGTGTCCGCGGGCTGTAACGTCGGATTCAGCGGCCCGGACGGGGGTCCGTGTACTGCCTGCGTCGCTGGAAAATACAAGACGGTGATCGGTAGCACCGCGTGCACGGACTGCTTGACCGGAACATACTCGACAACGACAGGCGCGACGGTCGCCACAACATGCGTTTCTTGCCCGGCGAACTCGAGCTCACTAAACGCGAGCTCGGCGGTGAGTAATTGCACGTGCAACGTTGGCTTCACGGGTCCGGACGGGGGCGTGTGCTTGTCATGTATCGCCGGCAAGTACAAAATCATCGCAGGCAGCGCGGTGTGTACCGACTGCTCGGCCGGGACGTACTCGACAGCAGCAGGCGCGACAATCGCAACAACGTGCCAGGCGTGCCAGGCGAACGCGACGTCGGCGGCGGGGAGCGTCTCGCAGGCGTTCTGTACTTGTCAAAGCGGGTACGCGCATGTGGCGGGTTCGTTCACGTGTCGGATCTGCGATCCCGGCACGTTCAACAGCCAGCTCGGGCGGACGGCGTGCTCGAACTGCTCGCTGGGTCTGTACTCCGTGCATTACGGCGCGACCGGGAACGAGACGTGTTTGGCGTGTGCGCCGGGAGAGTGGTCGCCGGAGGGCAGCCCGAGCTGTAATCTATGCCCGGAGAACTCGCGGGCGGGGGCGTCGAGCGGGTCGCAAACGGACTGCGCCTGCAACGCCGGGTACTCCGGGCCAAACGGCGGCCAGTGCTCGGCATGCGATGCGGGGAAGTACAAGACCGTGGCCGGCTCGAGCGCGTGTGTGAGCTGTCTCACGGGGACGTACTCTGGCGTGACAGGCGCGAGCAACGCGACCGTTTGTACGAGCTGTCCCGCTGGGGCGTATTGTCTGTCGGGAGCGAGCGCGCCTTACACTTGTCCAGCCGGGACGTATTCACTGACGGGGGCGGGCGGGTGTTCGAGCTGTCTAGCCGGGACGTATTCACTGCCGGGGGCGGGCGTGTGTGTGAGCTGTCTAGCCGGGACGTACTCGTCTTCGACAGGCGCGAGCAGCGCGAGCGAGTGTACGAACTGTCTCGCTGGGACGTATTCGGGCGTGACCGGCGCGAGTAATGCGGCCGTGTGCACCAATTGCCTCGCTGGGACGTATTCTACCGCTGCCGGCGCGAGCGCGTCGTCGGCATGCACGGCTTGTCCCACGAACGCGAATTCGGCAGTGGTCGGCAGTTCATCAATTGCTGACTGTTCTTGTAATGCAGGGTACACGGGGTGGTCTTACTATACACGGCGTAGGTTGCTGAACAGTAACGGCGGCGTCTGCGCAGCGTGCGTTCCCGGCAAGTACAAGACGGGCACCGGGAACGCGGTGTGCACGGACTGTGGCGTGGCTACGTATTCTACCGTTGCCGGCGCGAATACTTCGTCCGTATGCACGGCATGCCCGGCCGGCGCGTACTCGTCCGCGACAGGAGCGTCGGTGTGTACGAGCTGTCTCGCGGGGAAATACTCGGGGGTCGCCGGCGCGAGTAGTTCAAGCGCATGCACGAACTGCTCGGCCGGCGCGTACTCGGGGGTGACCGGCGCGAGCGCTTGCACAGCATGTCCATCGACTTTCACATCACAACCGGGAAGTCTCACATTGGATAATTGTGGATGCGGAGAAACAAGTTACACAAGTTACACGGATATAGCAGATATACAAGGGCGATGTCCTAAGACTGCAGACAATATCACCACATGTGCAGGAACAAGTTATGCAAGTAATATGAATGATTGTCGTTGTGCCATGACAGCGTCTAGAAACTACCCAGATACTTCTGCTAATGTGGCCTGGAATGGCAATTCAGAATCGACTGCTATTATGTCAGTCGATGGCCTTCAATGTCCTTGGTGGAGGGTGGATTTTGGACAATCACGGTACGTTAAATCCATAATGATACATCTTTATCACGCTGTGTCTCATTCGTATCTTGATGTGCAAGTTGGAAATGTCGATTCTGTCGACGCAAATCCAATATGTGCTCGATTCACCGGTACAGAACAAACACCGACACTACTATGTCCAAGTATCATGTCTGGACAATACCTTTTCATCAAACAATACCACCTAAAGACATTTAATTGTCCTACCAGCAATCACCTTACTATCATGGAGTTATCAATTACTGGAGCTTCGCTGGTTTGCACATCATGTCCGTCAAATTCGATTTCAGCGTTCTCTGTTACACCGAAAAGTATTTCTACTTGTCAGTGTAACGCTGGATATACGGGTGTGGGTGACGGCGTTTGCACGTCTTGCGTCGCCGGAAAATTCAAGGATGTCACTGAAAATTCGGTGTGTCTCAACTGCCCTGCCGGCGCGTACTCGGTCGTGGCGGGGGCGAGCTCGTCGGCGGTGTGTGTGAATTGCGTGGCCGGCGCGTACTCGGTGGAGGCGGGGGCGAGCGCGTGCACGAATTGCTCGGCCGGGAGGTACTCGAATCTGACCGGCGTGAGCGTTTGTGAGTCATGCCCGGCGGGCTCGTTTTCGGGCGTGACGGGGGCGAGTAGTTCGAATACATGTGTGCTGTGCCCGGCAGGGGCGTATTCGAGTTCGCTCGGGGCCAGCGCTGCGAGCGCGTGTATGATCTGCCCGGCCGGTGCGTACTCGTCTGTTGCCGGTTCGACCGCGTGTGTGAGCTGCCCGATCAACACGTTTTCAGGCGTGTCAGGCGCGTCGTCCTGCCAGCCGTGCCAGGCGAACGCGACGTCGGCGGCGGGGAGCGTGTCGCAGGCGTTCTGCTACTGCAAGAGCGGGTACGCGCACGCGGCGGGCTCGTACACGTGCCGGATCTGCGATCCCGGCACGTTCAACAGCCAGCTCGGGCGCACGGCGTGCTCGAACTGCTCGGTGGGGCTTTATTCGGTGAACTACGGCGCGACCGGCAACGAGACGTGTCTGTCGTGCGCGCTGGCGGAGTGGTCGCCGGAGGGCAGCCCGAACTGCAACTTATGCCCGGCGAACTCGCGGGCGGCGAGCGCGAGCGGGTCGCTGAGCAACTGCGCCTGCGACGCGGGGTATACCGGACCGAATGGGGGAACTTGTATTGCATGCGTTGCGGGTAAATATAAATCTGTGACCGGCGCGGATGCCTGTGTTTCATGCCCGGCCGGCGCGTATTCGACTGCGGTGGCGGCGAACTCTTCGGCCGTTTGTGTGTCATGCCCGGCGGGGGCGTTTTCGGGCGTGGCGGGGGCGAGCAGTTCGAATACGTGTGTTTTGTGTTCAGCCGGGGCGTATTCGAACGTGAGCGGTGCGAGCGCGTGTGTGAGCTGTTCAGCGGGGGCGTACTCGGGGGCGACCGGCGCGAGCAGCGTGAATACGTGTGCGCAATGCCCGGCGGGTTCGTTTTCGGGCGTGGCGGGGGCGAGCAGTGCGAATACTTGTGTCTTATGCCCGGCGGGGGCGTACTCGCTTACGGGAGCGAGCGCGTGTGCTTTGTGTCCGGCCGGGTCGTCCTCTGCGCTCGGATCCGCAGCCATCACAAACTGCTCCTGCAACGCCGGGTTTTACGGAGCGAATGGTGGTCCTTGTACGGCTTGTGTGTCCATCTTCACATCTTTACCAGGAAGTCTGTCCGTGACGGACTGTGGGTGTGCAGCCAACACGTATAATGATATCATTATTATTGACAATTTGCAATGGAGATGTGGGGTTGACAAAGTTCAAACGTGCAGTTCATCATGTGTGCTATTAAGCGGGAGTTGGGGTTATCTCAATTCATTGGTTCAGGCCAATGCTAGAAGTGACTGTGCAGCACTAATTGATCGATATCCTGTTACCTTTGCATTTATTGTTCCAAACTCACAAACTCAATGTCCATGGTGGAGAGTTGACTTGGGAACTTCACAAACGATCAAAGATTTTGATATACGAAGAACGGATTATCTGAGCAACCCGCCTTCCACCGAATTGAAGATATCTGTCGGAGACAGCGATGGAAATGGCTTAAATTCTGAATGTTTTTCTACTTCAGTCGGTTCCATCCCGACGACGTCTTCAGTGACCATGCAATGTTCGACAGTACGGAAAGGTAGGTTTTTTTTCCTTCAACATTCATCATCCACTTGTTACAGTAACAATATGAACGAAGATATGAAATATGCGATGTACTACTCAAATGTGAACATCAGAGGACAAGAGGATGTGTGTACGTCATGTCCGACAGCATCAACCTCAGCATTTTCTACATCGTCAAAAAATATTTCGGATTGCAAGTGTAACGCTGGATATACGGGTGTAGGTGACGGCGTTTGCACGTCTTGCGTCGCCGGAAAATTCAAGGATGTCACTGGAAATTCGGTGTGCCTCAACTGCCCTGCCGGCGCGTACTCGGGCGTGGCGGGGGCGAGCTCGTCGGCGGTGTGTGTGAATTGCGTGGCCGGCACATACTCGGGGATTGCCGGCGCGAGCAGCGCGAGCGCGTGCGTGTCATGCCCCGCCGGCGCGTATTCGAGCGAGATTGGAGCGACCAACTCGAGCGCGTGCATAGCTTGTTCGGTCGGGAAATCCTCGGGCATACTGGGCGCGAGCACCGGGAGCGTGTGTCTCACTTGTGCGGCCGGCGCGTACTCGCTGGGGGGGGCGAGCGCGTGCACGAATTGCTCGGCCGGGAGGTACTCGAATCTGACCGGCGCGAGCGTTTGTGAGTCATGCCCGGCGGGCTCGTTTTCGGGCGTGTCTGGGGCGAGCAGTGCGAATACGTGTGTTTTGTGTTCAGTCGGGGCGTATTCGAATAACACCGGCACCAGCGCGTGTGCTTTGTGCCCGGCCGGGTCCTCGTCTTCAGTGGTCGGATCCGCATCCATCACAAACTGCGTCTGCAACGCCGGGTTTTACGGCCCGAACGGCGGCCCTTGCACGGCGTGTGCGTCTACATTCACGTCTTCACCGGGGAGTCTGAATGCATCTGCCTGCGGTTGCGCCGCAAACACATACACAAAATTTACTGTCATTCCGAATATACAATGGAAATGTGGAGCTGGTCAAAATCAAGTATGCAGTACAGCGCAATCGAACACTATCGAAGCATCACTGTCCAGTGACAAGCTTATTGACAATATGCCTGGTACTTACAATTTGATTGTAGATCAACCAAGTTGTCCATGGTGGAGGATCGATTTAGGAACCGAGAAATATGTTACGTCTGTTGAAGTTGCTACAGGTCAGTTTTATGCAGGATATTGGCGAATCACTTTGCAAGTCGGAAATGCGTTGGCCTTGAACGCCAACCCGGATTGTGTAACAAATGTTGAGCCAGTCAATTGGGCTTCAGGAAATCGTGGCATTCCTTTGCAGTGTACTCAACCATTATATGGACAATATATATTCTTGACATGGTCTTACACGAGTGACTTGAGCTCCTGCAAGCCGTATTTAGGTTCTAGTGATCAATGGCTCAGATTAGGTGAAATATATATCAACTCAGTGTCCTCATCATGCGCATCATGCCCCTCCAATACATTCAATGCCTTCGACACAAAGACGAAAGATAATTCTACGTGCTGGTGTACACCCGGATCGTACTACGCGTCTTCGCAATGCAATCTATGTGAGACTGGCAAGTTCTGGGCCAGTGGCCAGTGCAGCAACTGTGCGTCCGGCACGTATTCGATCGCGATCGGCGCGACGAACTCGAGCGTGTGCGCCGCCTGCCCGGCCGGGGCATATTCGGGGACCGGTGCGAGCGCGTGTGTGTCATGCTCCGCCGGCGCGTATTCGACCGCGATTGGGGCGACCAACTCGAGCGCGTGTATGATCTGTCCGGCGGGAGCGTATTCGCTGGCGGGGGCGAGCGCGTGTATCACCTGTTCAGCCGGTTCATATTCGGGGACCGGTGCGAGCGCGTGTGTGTCATGCTCCGCCGGCGCGTATTCGACCGCGATTGGGGCCAGCGCTGCGAGCGCGTGTACGATCTGTCCGGCGGGAGCGTATTCGCTGGCCGGGGCGAGCGCGTGTGCGCCGTGCCCGATCAACACGTTTTCCGGGGAGGGCAGTCCGAACTGCACTGCATGTCCCGCGAACTCGAGCGCCGCGAGCTCGAGCCGGTCGCCGACAAACTGCACGTGCGACGTCGGGTACACGGGGATGAGCGGAGGCGTGTGCTCGGCGTGCGCTGCGGGCCGGTACAAGAACGCGACCGGCCCGAGCGCGTGCACGAACTGCGAGATCGGCTCGTTCTCGGCGGTGTCGGGCGCGACCGTGTGCACGGTGTGTCCGGCGACCACCTCGACCCCCGCCCCCGGGTCCTCTGCCTGCGGATGTTCTGCAGGACTGACGCTTGCGACTACGTGCGCAAGCGCGGCTTATGGGCTCGAACGGTCGTGTGGCGGGGCGTGCAGCGCGTCGCAAAGGTATACATCAGTACTGAATGGCGTGTTGCAAGATGCGGCACTTGCGGTGGATGGAAATACGGACGTTTCCAGAACCGATCAGTCGAGAAGTGGATATATCACTGGTAACAACCAGTGGTGGAGACTCGATTTCGGACGGCCAGTCAATATCTTTACGTTCAGAATCAGGTTGGGTACAATGCCTGGTACTGCATATTTTCGGGTATACGTGGGTAACGGAGAAACCTTTGAACTGAATACAGCGTGTAAGGGCATTCAATCTTCTCAAGCACTTGCATTTACAGAAATCTCTTGTGACTCTGCGCCACTTGCTGGTCGATACGCGCACGTCGTAAGTTGGAATACCTGGACTGGCGATTTTGTAATTGTCGAGGTTCAAGTCGCAGGATGTGATGCATGCGGGCCCTGTCTGTCAGGAAAATACAAACCGGAAGTCGGCTCGAACGCCTGCACGGACTGTCCTGCGGGCTCGTACGGAAGCAGTCGGACGATAGGCGGGCCCTCCCTGAGTTATTGTCTGAACTGTTCGGTCGGCACGTACTCGACTGCTGTTGGGACGGACACCAACAGCACCTGCGTGAGCTGCCCGCGGGGCACGTACTCCAGCGCGACAGGCGCGACTTTGTGCTCGTCCTGCACGGCCGGCAAGTACTCGAACGCGCTCGGTGCGAGCAACGAGAGCACGTGTGCGAACTGCCCCGCCGGGCAGTACTCGGGCGTGACGGGGGCGAGCAGTGCGAGCGCGTGTGTGGGCTGTCCGGCGGGCACGTACATGCCCGGGGTCGGGGCGACAACGTGTCTTTCATGCGCTGCGTACGCGGACGCGGACGTGCCGAGGGTCGAGTGCCGGTGCAACGCCGGCGCGAGCGGGAACGGGAGCGTGTGTGTGCGCTGTGTCGCGGGGAAGTACAAGGACGTGAGCGGGAACAGCAGCTGCGTGGATTGCGGGCCGGACACGTACTCGACGACGGTAGGCGCAACCGCGGCGGGGGCGTGTCTGGCCTGCCCGGCGAACACGGTCTCAGGGACAGGGAGCGGTGTGATCGCGGCGTGTGTGTGCAACGCCGGAGCGACGGGACCGGACGGGGGCCTGTGCATGCTGTGCGCGGTCGGCAAGTATAAGATGACAAACGGGAGCGCGGTCTGCACGGACTGCCTGGCGGGGAGCTACTCCGGGACGCAAGGGGCGAATACTTCGGAGAGGTGTCTGCGCTGCCCGGACAACTCGAGTTCTTTTGCGAGCACTTCCGCGATCACGGGTTGCACCTGCAACACCGGAGCGAGCGGCCCGAACGGGGGCCCGTGCGCTCTGTGCGTACCGGGCAAGTACAAGACGGCGACCGGCACGGCGCTGTGTACGAACTGTTCCGCCAACACGTTTTCGAGCGTGACCGGCGCGACGTCGATCTCCGCGTGCTCGACGTGTCCCGCGAATTCGCAGTCGGCGGGGTCGAGTGTCTTGTGTCTGTGCAACAGCGGCTACACGGGACCGGACGACGGACCGTGTCTGGCCTGTGTGCCTGCGACGTTTAAAACGCAGATCGGCAGCGCGGCGTGCACGGTCTGCGCGAACGACACGTTTTCGGGGGTGGTAGCGAGCTCAAACGCGTCGGTGTGCGAGGCGTGCCAATCCAACGCGATTTCGGCCGCCGGGAGCGTGGCCCAGGAGCACTGCTACTGTAAGCCGGGGTACGCGCACTTGGAGGGAAGACACTCATGCCGGGAGTGCATGCCGGGGACGTACAACAGCCAGCTGGCGCAGCGGGCGTGCTCGAACTGCACGATCGGGATGTACTCGCTGAACTACAGTGCGATCAGTCCTGAAACGTGCAAGTACTGTCCACAAGGCCAGTGGTCGCCGGAGGGGAGCGCGAACTGTAACCTGTGCCCGGCGCACTCGCGCACGCTGAACGTATCGGGGCGGGTGACGGATTGCGTATGCGATGCCGGGTACATCGGGCCGGGGGGCTCGACGTGTGTGGCCTGCGCGGCGGGTCTTTATAAAGACATCTCCGGGCCGGACGGGTGCGCTTCCTGCCCCGCGCTCATGTCTTCGTTCCCTGCCACGGAACGCGCGACCGACTGCTGGTGCGTCTCCGGATACACCAAGGTCTCCGGGGTGTGCGTGCAGATGGTTCCGCGGCCGATCCAGATCTCGGGGACGCTCGAGGGCGTGTCCAACACCTCGAGCCCAGCCGAGATCCAGAACGCAACGGAGCAGCTGCGTCGGAGCATCGCTGCGCAGTTCAACGTCGCGATCGAGCTGGTGCAGGTGGACCCGGTCGCGAACTCTTCGAGCGTGCAGGTGCTGCTGTTTGCGCGGTCCGAGGCGGAGGCCGCGCTGCTGGAGAGCAAGGTGAGCCTCGCGACGGCGGCGCCTACGCAAAGCTCTTTGCCGTTTCTTCTACTTGCAACCGGCGGGGCTACAGTCGGCGAGCCGCGCACCGTGCGGGTGACCGTGGACCTTCATTTCACAGGCACGTCGAGTCAGAGCGAGGCCTTGTTTGCGGTGACGACGGAGCTGAGCGAGTACTTTGACGTCCCGGCGTACGACCTCAGCTACACGTTCGACGGGAGCGCGGACGCGGACGCGCCGCGGGTGACGGTCAGCATCCGGACTTCGACGCCGGACCAGTTCGCGCGGGTCATGGCCGCCGCAGAGGGCCTGCTCGCGGAGGGGACCCTGACGCTCCCCGAGACTACGCTGGCGGTGGTGGCGGTGAGCGACGCCGGACCGAGCGGCCTGAACTTCACGCACGCGCTTATCAGGGCCGACGGCTCGCCGATGTCCGGAGACGAAGTGCAGACGTCGCTGCAGACGGTGATCCGGCAGCTGAGCTGGTTCTACAACGTGCCGGAGTCTGCCGTGAGTGTGCAGGTGACCGCCAACTCGAGCGCGTGCGTGGATCTCAACGGGACGAACACCTGCTTCGAGGACGTGTACACGATGCAGGTGCTGATTGCCTCGAATGCGATGGTGTCGACCGCACAGTTGCAGGCGAAGTACGCGCTCATGTCGGAGACGGTGCAGACGCCGGAGCCGCTGGTGCTCGAGCTCCCGTTTGAGCTGGACAACATCTTTTACTTCACCGACACGGGCGTCAGCGGGTTCTACGTGGAAATGGAGCTGGTGAGCAGCGGCGGGGAGTTTCTGGATTCCGTTCAAGTCGCGCAGGCGAAGGATTTGCTCACGTCGCACCTGACCGAGTACTTTGGGGTCGATGCATCACGAGTGCGCTTCGAGACGATTGCACCGCGCTTCCCGATGCTCAACAACGCGTCGAACGTGCGCGTGTGGTTGGACTGTGAGCAGGAGCAGATTGCGGAGCTGCTGGGCCGGGCCTCGGAGCTGACCGCGACGGCGGCGCTGTTCGTGCATCCGTTCGCGATCGCGGGCCTGGCCGACGCGGTGCAGAAGACGGTCGACGGCCAGATGGTCGACGGGCAGTTTGTGGAGTGCCGCCCGAACTTCGTCGTGGACGCCCTGGCGTGCAAGTGCAAGCGCGGGTACGTGCTCTCCGGGGCCTCGTGCATCCCGTGCGAGCCGGGGACGTACAGCACAGCGCTGGACACAACCGAGTGCCCGAACTGTACAACGGCGACGTTCTCGCTCGGGGGGGCGACGGCCTGCACGTCGTGCCACGCGAACTCAGATGCGTCGGTCGGCAGCAGCTCCCAGGACGCGTGCCAGTGCACTGCGGGCTTCTTTCCCGAGCCTAGTTGAAGAGGCACCGTAGAAATTAGGTAGACGAGGCCTGTAGAGTTTGTAAATATTACCCCGCAGTATATAAACCGTCGTGCCAATAAAGTCATGAATCGACAGTACTCTTGCGTGCTGCTCTTCTTTTCGATTTTGCACGACGCATCTGGCATCAACTACCAGTGCTCCGTCTGCCCGATCGGCAAGTTTAAATCAGCGACGAGCAACAACGAGTGCGTGCTCTGTCCGGCGAACTCGTACCAGGACGCGCTCGGGGCGTCCTCGGCGACGCAGTGCAAGCCGTGCCCGTCGAACTCATTCGCCCCGGCCGGCAGCGGCAGGAGCAGCGACTGCCTGTGCGGGCTCGGGTTCTCCGGGGACGTTGCCAACTACTCCACCGGCTCGCGGAATTTGAACCTGCAGCGCTCGTGCGGTGCTACTCTGACGGACGCGTGCGACACGCTGCACAGTTCTACCGGGACTCTGGCTTCGTCCAACGCAGTGGACCTGGACATCGGGACGTACTCGCTGACGTCGGGCGCGGTGGAGGGAGAGCGCCCATGGTGGCGGGTCAAGTTCGAGCGGGAGGTCATCGTGCAGAGCCTGGAGATCTACAACAGCGATGCTCTGAAGATGAGCGGTTTCAGCATCCGCGTCGGAAAGCAGAATGCCGTGTGTGCTGAAAACATCGCGTGGCCGGGGGGAGACACCGTGCAGGTAACGTGCACGCAGGCCTTGCAAGGGCAGTACCTGTACATTATCAATGGGGTGGAAACGCCGATGCTCATGAACAACGTGCAAGTCGTGGGATACCTTCTGCCCCCCTCCGAGGCTTGTGTGGCTTGCGCAGGGGGCCAGTACAAAGCGACCAACGGCACGGCGACCTGCACGGCGTGTGCAGCCGGGACGGCCTCGGCCACGCTCGCTGCCGTGAGTGTCTCTTCCTGTACGCTATGTGCCGAGAACACGTACGCCGGCGCAGGAGCGCCTGCCTGCACGGCATGCCCGCAAGACTCCAGCACCAATTCAACGGGAAGCGAGTCTTTAGCACTCTGCAACTGCAACCCCGGCTTCGCACCCGCACCGAGCGGTGTCGGTTGCGAAGCCTGCCCTCCCGGGACGTACAAGGCGTCCGACAAGAATACTCCGTGCATAGACTGCGTGGCAGGCACGTACCGCGATTTCCCGGCCGCCACGGCAGAGAGCGACTGCATCGGGTGCCCGGCAAACACGTACGCCGGCGCAGGAGCGCCTGCCTGCACGGCATGCCCGGAAGACTCCAGCACCAATTCAACGGGAAGCGAGTCTTTAGCACTCTGCAACTGCAACCCCGGCTTCGCACCCGCACCGAGCGGTGTCGGCTGCGAAGCCTGCCCTCCCGGGACGTACAAGGCGTCCGACAAGAATACGCCGTGCATAGACTGCGTGGCAGGCAAGTACCGTGTTTTCGCAGCCGCCACGGCACAGAGCGACTGCATCGGGTGCCCGGCCAACACGTTCTCGCTGAGTCGCAGCACGGAGGCGACCAACTGCTCGTGCAATGCCGGTTACTCTGGAACCGCAAACGGAGTCGCGTGCGTCGCGTGCATCGCCGGGACGTACAAGACAGCCGCCGGCATCGGCACGTGCACGAACTGTGCGGCGAACGAGTACTCCACCACGGAGGCACAAGTTACGGCGACCTGCCCGAGCTGTCCGTCGAGTTCCCAAGCGCCGGCCGGGAGCGACGAGGCGATCGATTGCAGATGCAACGTCGGGTACACCGGGGCGAACGGGCAGGTCTGTCTCGGATGCGAGCCAGGGACGTACAAGCCGACGGTCGGGCCGGACGCGTGCACGCTGTGCGGGAGCAACACGTACTCGCCGGCGGTCGCTGCGTCGTCGAGCAGCGTGTGTCTGGCATGCCAGGGTAACTCGACGTCGCGGATGGGAAGCACGCGGCACTCCGACTGCGACTGCCTGAAGGGGTACCTGACGAACAATCTAGGCGCCGCAAATGCAACGTGCCAGATATGCAGCGCCGGGTCGTTCAACTCGCAGCAGAACGCGACGACGTGCTCCAAGTGCGGCGCGGGGTACCAGTCGTTGACGCCCGGGGCGGTATCGGAAGAACAGTGTGTGCAGTGCGGAGTCGACACGTACTCGGCCGCCGGCGCGGCGCAGTGCGACATCTGTCCGCAGAACACGTTTGCGCCGGGGAGGAGCGCGCAGCTCAGCGACTGCAGGTGCCTCGCCGGGTACTACTCGGCCGTGATAGGACAAGACGGGCGCTCGTGCAGCGCGTGCCAGGCGGGCAAGCACAAGGCGCTGGCTGGAGCCATGCCGTGCACGGACTGTCTGCGGAACTTTTACTCCACAGCAACAGCCGCGACCTCAAACGCGACTTGCGTTCCCTGCACCACCAACGCCGTGTCGATGGCCGGCAGCAGTAATGCAACCATGTGCTTGTGTGACTTCGGGTACGCCGGCTCGAACGCTGCGGGCTGTGCCGCGTGCATTGCCGGGAAGTTCAAGGCCAGCTCCGGCCCGGCGCTGTGCACGGACTGCAAGGCCAACACGTACTCGGACCTCGCGGCGCAAACGTCGAACGCGACGTGCACGCCGTGCTACGACAACTCGGTGTCCTTGGCCGGCAGCGACCACATCGACGACTGCAGCTGTGCGGCGGGGTTCGAGTTTTCGTGAGGTCAAATGTGTACGGTGTAAGTATATACGATTGTGCTGAAGAAAGCATGTCTCTCGGAGCGCAGATTCTTGTGGTGTTGCTGTCCCTTGCGCCTCAGGAGAGCGCAGGCACGCAGTGCACGCGGTGCGCGGCGGGCAAGTTCAAGAGCCCGGACATGCTTTTCACACCGTGCACACCGTGTCCGGAGAACACGTTCTCTGCCCTGCCTGGTGCGGCGCAGTGTGCGCCATGCCCGCCGTTCTCGGCGTCGGCGATGGGCAGCTCGAGATGCACGTTCGCGCCGTGCCGCGGCGAGGACTACAACACGGGCTGCGTCTGTCCGCTGGGCAAAACCGGCCCGGACGGCGGCGCGTGTATATCATGTGGAGTCGGCACGTACAAGAACGTTACAGGCGACGCCGGATGCAGCAACTGCATCAGCGCGAAGACGTCCGTGGCCGGCAGCGCATCCTGCTTCTGCAGGGCCAACTACGCGACCACGGACGCCGGAGACTGCTTGCCGTGCATGCACGGCATGATTGCGCACGAGAACAGCGCCGCGTGCTTCTGCCCGAACGGCACCTCGCTCGTCGACGGCAGGTGCGCGCAAATCTACAGCGAAGGCCTGCGACTCAGCGGCTTTATCAGCATGGGGGCCTCGAATTCTAGCAACGCCTCGTCGACGGAGTATTTGATACAGCAGCTCAGGCGTAGCATAGCGGCGCAATACAACATTTCCGAGAGCTTGGTGCGGGTTATCCTGACTGCCGCTAACCTGGCGCAGGAGTCTCGGTACCAAGTAGATGTGATCATCATGGCAACGTCGAAAGAAGACTTGGCCCGTGTCGTGAACCAGACGAGTACAGCCCCGCCCCCCATGATTCAAGATATACAGCGCACGACGCTGTCGATCTCTCTCAACGAGGGCACAATCATCCTGTGCGCTCAGAACGAAATCAGCATCGGCACAGTGTGTGTGTGTGCGGCGGGGTACAGCAGGTCCGCCGGAAAATGCGTCGGATGCGCACCGGGCACGTCGAAAGCAGGCGGGGGCGACGGAGCATGCGACACGTGCAGCAACAACACGTTCTCGCGCACGGGGGCTGCGCAGTGCTCGCCGTGCCCGTTCTCTGCCGCGATGAAGGAAGGCCATACGAGCTGCGCCTGCAACACCGCGTTCGTGTTCTTCAACGACACGTGCGCGGCAACCGAGTCGGTGTATCTGAACGTCACTGGCGTGCTGAAAATGCCCGAGGGCGACTTCGCAGAGCTGGAGTTGCAGAAGATACTTATGGACAGCCTGAGCACGTATCTGAACTTTTCAAAGGAGTTTATTACGATAATCATAAGTCAAAGGAAAGATGATGCGAATCTGACGAATGCGACCACTACCACGAACGACTCTGCAAACTCCAGTTCAGGCCGCCGCAGACTGCTCTACGACTTACTGGTAGAATACGTTTTTACAGCCCTGTTCCAGATCGCGAAGGACGACCAGGTCACGTACGACAGGGTCCAAAAATTTACGTACGAGGCCCAAGAACAAATCAAAACCATAACAGACGCGAACGGATATCAAATTGTCATGAATGAGGTATACCTCACGCCGGGCTACTTCACCGCCGCGGGCATCGCCCTGCGCAAATGCGACGGCGGCGAGTATCCCGTCCTGGACAGCATCTTGAAAAAACTGGACTGCAAAGCAACGGTCATCGCAGAGGTCCTCGAGGAAGTCGCCCAAGCGACGTGGAGGTATTGGGCGGGAATGGTTGTTGGAGTGCTTGTGCTGGCCGCGATTATTTACATGCATTACTACAGGAAACGCACCGACACGCTCCCTGCGTACGAGACAGTCCCACAGAAAGTCGACGCGCAACGCCTTCGCGTGCGGCAATTCGGCATCGCCACTTCGAAACTGCAAGTGCCGGCGACCGTGGCAATCGAGTACCGCCTCCTGCCCGGGCAATCAATATAGAGGCTTCGCATTCCGCTTGGTCTTGAGTGCCTCCTGCAGCGAATGAAGATCAAACACCCACTTGAGCTGGTAGTCCCACGGCCTGTGCTTGTAGCACAAGGTGACGGTGCACAGGAAGCCAAGATCGGCGTTCAGAACCTCGACATCCTGTATGCTGTTTCGCTTCTTGCACAATAAACACTCCTTTACTGCGCGCGCTTCGTACCTTCGTGTGTGCTCACACGACGTGCAGTCATATCCGGTAGACAGCCACTTGTGCACCATGTTGCAGCAAGGACACCAGAACAGGAGCACGCCTCGTATGTTCAGGAGCACCCCGAGAGTGTTGATTGTGATGACGTGCGCAGACGAATTGCACCCCGAGCAGAAAACTACATCGTTGTCCTGAATGCGCATTTTGTCATCCAACGCCCCATGCTTCAGGCCGCACCGGATGCAGACCGAACACCGTGTCGTGTAAATGGCCTGCAGGGAGCTGCATTTGTATATGGACTGCACGGCCTCTATTTGCTTCCTGTACAAGACTGCCGGGAGCGGGTACACGCACACGGACTTTTGGATCGCCGAGATGTATGACACTTCGTGGAAGCTCTTTTCTGAGTGTATGACATGCAGTATCAACGGACTGTGGATCCTTGGTATGTCAAACGCAAACTTGAAGTTGTTGGGGGGGGGCCCGGCATGCTGCGGCGCGGCCGTTGCGTCTGCGTGCCTGATCATGCTGGAGGGGTTCATTTTACACGAGCACATGCGATTGCAGCGCTCCAGCGCAATCAACGCCTTGTCGTTGAGCCGAGTGGTGTTGAACAAAGCGTCGTCGTACGCATGGATGCGGAAGTTGTTGATCAGGCAGGAAATCTCGTCGAACTGCAGCGAAGTTCTGCGGTCGATGCTGAATATTTTCTCGAATATGTGGTACTCCATGCACATGTTGTGCCGAATGAAAAAGATGACGTACTCTATCAGGCTTATCCGCAGGATGGCGAGGTGGTGCTTGAAGAATGTGTGCAGGTCCTGGTGCGTGGCGTTGAGCAGGAGCTGGTGGATGAACACGTAGAACTGCACGCGCATCGTCCACGGGGGCTTCTTGCTGTTGCGCTGCAGCATGCCCAGACAGCTGGCATACACTATCCGCACGCAATTTTGGAGGTGCTGGAAGTTTGTTTCGTGCAGCGGCGGCAGATTCAGGCGGTTGTGCTTCAGGTACGGCATGCTGAAGAATATGAGCCGCGTGAAGGCGTCCGTCTCCAAGTCTCCCAGAATGATCTGGCGGATGTTGCGGCCGATATCGACGAGGTGGTGCGTCTTGAAAACGTGGTCGTCGATCAGCACAAAACTGCTCCACTTCAGCGCGCGCAGGACGTCGGCATTCGTGCACGAAAGGAAGTACGATATGACGTACTTGTCGAGAGTGTGGTACTGAATTTCATCCGCGTCCGATTTGAGCAGGAGGCCGCGGACAATCCCAAGGAGCTCCGGATCACACACGGACTCGTCCATTTTGAAAGTAGCCCCTGTTACCATGGACTGTGTATACGTGTAGTTTTTGAACAGGTGTCTCACTACTTTTCTTGTAACAGGGGCTTCGGAAAATCCTCCATGTAAACGTTCCGTTGCTTGATGTAGCGGATGCCGTGGTGTGATATGACCGAGTATCGGTTGCGCTGGTGCGCGACTATCGGCATGGGCATGCACTGCACGGGCCCATTCGGCGGACATATGAGCATGGCACTCGGGTGGTACTCGCCCGCCTGGTTGCAAATGTTGCCGTACTTCTGGATCACCGTATTCACGTTGTATCCCTCCTGCAACAGGTTGTAAAACATGATGTGCGTGCTTTTGCGCATGCACAGCACACACATGCCGTGGTCCTGCGTCTGCAGGTCGGGCAGGGTGAACTGCACCGCGACGAACGCGTTCATCGGGTCGATTTTCATGCATTCGCACTGCGCTTGGAAGATGCAGGGCCTCTCCGTGTCGTTCTTGCACTCCCGCATGAAGCTTTCTTCGTAGTTTCGCGTGACTACCGGGATTGCTTTCTGCGAAGGGGCTGTTGTGCTCTGCAGCATCTTTGCGATGCTGATTTTGCTGAGCAGCCAATGCCAATCCTCGGGCTCGCTGATTGGGGCGCACGGGTGCTGTATGTGGCGTGTGAGGATACCCTGCAGGTGCGTAACGTCGATCTGGTCGCTCGGGTTTTTGAAATGGACCTCGTGCAGGTCATCTTCGATGACCGTGAGGCGTTTCCGCTTGAGTCTGTTCCAGGACGACGGCAGGAGCATGGCCACGGTCTGGCTGCGCGCACTCAAGACTGAAATGATTTTTTTTGGGCGTCGCCTAAATGGAATCGAGGTGCGTTTTTATATAACACGCGGGAACCCACGGCATGCTGCTCATGGGCATATGCAACCCGAGCGGAGAGAAGGACTCGTACAACGGCCTGTACATGACCGAGAGTGAGCTTGCTCGTGTGGTGGCCGACGGCAAAATGCGCGACATCCCAGTGAAAACGGAGCACTCCGGGTCTGAGGTCGGGCGCGTTCTGACCTCGTTCCTCGACGCCGAGGGCAATCTGAACTGCGTCATGGAACTCAACAGCACGTCTCTTCCGGCCTGCCTTGCCCAAGGGTTTGTGCGAGACGGCCTGGCGCTCGACCTGTCGCTCGGCTACACGGTGGACATCCAGAACACGGACAACAACCTGCACGCAACCGCGAAGAAAATTTTGGAGGTGTCTCTTGTGCGCAAAGGCGCGCGCAAGGGGTGCCACATCACGGCCTACCAGGAGCGGGGCAGCAACGTCGTCTTCAAGCACAAGGACGCGTGGGGCACATTTGACATGACTTGAGTTTTCCCGTAAAGAAACCACAAAACTATAAACGAATACGGCATGTCTGGCATGCCGGTGGTCCAGTTGCCGGTAATGCGAATGCAAGTGTCCGTGCAAGTGAGCGGACGAGCCAACGCACGCGACTTGTCGCAGGAAGGCTTCATCGACGTCGTCGGCGGGAGCCCAATTACGATACTCCTCAACATTTCCGCGGCCTCGGTTCACCCGACCATGTGCGCAACCGCCATCGGGCCAGACCAACTCATGTTGGCGCAGGACGGGGCAGTCACGTTTGAGTTCCCCGCGAAGACGTATGAGATCCACGACAAACAACATCTCGGCGTCGCGCTTACGCTGTACATCAACAAAAGCACGGACGGCGTAAACCACTCCGTTGCGAGCATCGCGTACGTCAACTTCGACACGATCATGTCAGGGGACTGCCATCCCGTGAGTGCAACGCTGAATGACGTGCACAAGAGTCCGGTCACCATAATGTTTCAGAGCCTCATCACGCCGCAACAGTCCGCGTGGAACCGCGAGAACGCGTCGGTGCTGCGCGATCTGACGAGCAAGTTCAACTGCATAGGCCGCATCGAAGAGCGGCTGTTTGACTTTTCCGAAGAGAGGATGAGCGCGCTCAAGAACTTCCTCGACCCGCACAACAAGGACAATGTGCACGCGACACTTGCGATGCCCACGAACGCCGTGCGCCACGTCATGAATGTCAGTGTCGCGGACAACCAACAGTGCGAGTTCTTCAAGCAGGTCTGCGCGGACGAGTGTCCAGACTATCTGCTGAAGTATGCCCCGCTGTCTGCCGCCATGCTGCTGACGACGGCCGTGAAGTTCCTGTCGAGCGAAGGTTCTGCGGGCGCGCCCGTCTCGTACAAGTCCGTCGCAGACAGACTGACAAAGATGAAGTGGACGGAGCACGACGCGGAGCTGTGGATGCAGATATTCTGCAACTGCGTGACGAGCATCGTTCCTGCCTGCAATACGTACACGGGCGACGCGTCGTGGCTTGTGAACTCGGACGGCGTGCGTGTCATCGAGAACCTGGTGGGGGAAGAGCAGATGCTCCTCGGGTCGCCGCTGGTGCAGGCCGTGCATGACATCAACACATGCCAGCATCTGTCGGGCGTGTGCAAGGCGATGTTCAGCGCCGGGGACCTGCAGAGGTCCGAGCTGGCGTTCAGGGCCGCGCACGAGGCGCGACTGAAAACAAGCGAGCTGTGCAAGAAGCAGGACTGCGAGGACTTTGCCGCGGACATGCGCAACTACCTGAGCGCCAGCACGCACGCGTACGTCATGGAGACGACGGCGATGCAGATGATCGGCACGCCGCTGCTTTGCAGCGACGCACGGCTGAATTTGAGGCATAATACCGTGCACGACGCGCAGCAGGCGCTCCTGCTCTGTTGTGCGACGCAAAGGCACATACACGACCTGGTAAAGTACACGTGCCAGGACTGCATATGCATCGCGGCCGGGGCGAATTTGACGTCCAGGTACTGCGCATCGATCGACGAAAACAAGGCGGCGCCAGTCGAGCGGGCGGCGTTCGCGGACAGGGACATGTACATACTGACAAGCACGCCGGGCGCTGCCGGGCATTGCTGCAGAATCCGGACGCAGTCGCAAAAGATGCACACTCTCGACCTCAAGAATGACGTGAAGGTGCACGTGCACGCTACTGATGTTTTTTGCATGCAGGAGTCGACGTCATCGACCATTCTGCGCGAGACGACCGAGCCGCCCGAGGTGTTTGATGTGTGTATCAAAGTCGGCCTCGGGACCGCGCGACAGCTCAGTGGAATGACGAGGTCTGTGGTGCGAAATGTCACGGGGAATATTTATAGTGACATGCTAACCAATTCGGGCCTGTCTGCCAGCCATGCGGCGGATCGCATGGGGACGAAAGAGTTCTACAAGGTCCTCTGCGCCATAGGCGGACACAGCATGCTGTCCGCCGAGAAGTCGAACGCGACGTTGCAGCCCGCGCAAATCCTGGACAGCATGCTGAGCGGCTGCGGCGAAACGCAATACTACTTTGGAGCCGAAAATGCCGACGGCGCGCCGATGATGTCTCTGCAGTTCGAGATGAAGGACGAGGAAAAGGACATCGTGCGACTGCTCGCACGCGCGCATGCTCCGCTGTACACGAAGTCCATGCCGCTTATACTCGCAAGCGGCACGCTCGGCACTTGCTTCTTCCCGAGACTGGACAGCATCTGCAGGAACATGCCGAGTAACGCGGAGCACGACAACAGCGGGAAGCAACTCTTTGTGGTGGCGCAGAAGACCCCGCTCCTGTGCATGACAGACGTTCTCAAGAGCAGTTCAGTGGACTCGCTGCTAGAGCTTCAGAAGCAGCACGTCGGTAGCGTGTTGCGGCAGACGTGCAAAAGCCAGTTTAATTTTTACAGCGACCACATCAGCACAGATATCATGCTGCTGCACACGCACATCAGCATGTAAAAAGTGCAAAGTACGCATGCGCGCCCGGAAGCTGGCGATCGCATGCACGAACACGCGATTTCGCGACTCATATCATTGAGGCAGGCGCTACAAGAGAATGCGGGCGCGGGTGCGGAGGAGGTCATACACCAGATCAACGAAGTCATGTTTATGCTCTTGAAGCAGGGGGTCTTTATGGATTACATCTCGACTGCAACCCACGAGAACGTCGTCTTGTCAAAGATGATTGCACTGGTGAACAACGCACAAGAGATGGCCGACGGCGCGATGCGCGACTTGCTGCGCGAGGAGCTGCACTGCATCATGTCGGCGTGCTTGAGCGGCACTCTGCTGGGGCCGAGCCACGCCCCGCTCCCGTGCAACGGCCTGAGTGTGCAGGAGAAACTGCAGTGCGTGCGATCCAGTATCATTCAGAGCCTGTAAGCTTTGAGACCGTCAGCTGCAAAGACTTGAGGAGCACAGTGTACGCCCAGAAAAAGACTTCGAAGTACACATCATCCTCGCGATTGCACTTGGCGTCAAACGACTCTATGACAGCTTGTAGTGTGTCGTTCTTTTTCTTTGTTTTCATAAACACGCTTATCCGCTTGAGGCAGATGCTGTGGAAGTTCTTCACCAACCAGAAGGTGAACAGAAAGTACTTGTACTTCATGCCGATCACAAAGCGTATGTCGTGCGTGCTGTCCTTCATGCACAGGCCCGTGTGCACGATCACGCCGTCCATGGCACACACAGCAAAGCCGTGGAAAATCTTCATGTCGAAGTTGTCAATCGAGGACAAAATCTCAAAGAGGACCTGGCATTTCCCGTGGGTCGTGGACAGGTACCGCCGGACGAGGTCGTTGACGACACTGTCCAGGCCGGTCAATATGTCCTTGCTGCTCTTGAGCTCCAGCGCGTGCACGTTATTCTCCGCGCACTGCTTTTCAAAATACGCGTCATACACGGCCGCGTCTCCGACGGTCCGGCACACCAGGATGTGCTGCACCGCCTTGAACGCCTTGACAAAGGAGTGCTTCTCGAGCTGATAAGACAGAGAATCCGACATGCCCGAGTCGACGGGGCATGCACACATGCCGGTTTGCCTTTTTTTACTCGAGCAAGCGGGACTTCGAGCAAGACTCGTACGCGTACGCCTTTTACTCGAGCAAGCACTTGACGAGGGACTGCATGACGGCCTCGTACTCGTACGCGTTTTTTTTGCGGAACAGCTCGCAGCTCGACGAGATGGTGTAATTGTACACCCCGATGATGGACTGCCAGCACTGCTCGCGGATGCTTTCGTGCTGCCAGGTCGCGACGTACAACTGCAGCACAAGCGCCCGTGTGAGGTTGGCCCGCGTGGCAGCGTTCACGCCTACCGTGCACTGCGTGCGGAAGTCGAGCAGGGACTTGATGTTGTTGTGGTACACGCGGAGGCTCTTGATCACGAGCAGGACCGCCGCGACATCAATCTGATGCAGCGTGCCGTGGACGACCTTTTCCACGAGCGCGCTGTCGAAGAACTTGAGGTACACCGCCTGTGGAATCGCAACGCACTGCGCATTGGCAAAGTAGAAGAGTCTTTGCGTGTTGATGCTGGTGGTGACGGAGAACCGTTGCTGCGAGCTCCAGTTCGCAAACGTGTGCACGTACTGCACTTGCGACGACACGTTCGTTTCCGATATCAGCCTCCTGAGGCTGAATTTCTTCTTGTGGTTCGTGCTCTTGCCCACGTGGTCGCGCGCACACTCTTCGATGACGTCGCCGATGATCTTGAAAAAGTCGGGCGTCGCGTGGATGTTCTTGAGTATCAGCAGCATGCTTTCCGTCTGCGTGCTTTCGGAGAGATGCAGGCTGTTGTCGGTGAAGTGGTGCACTGTGCGCAGGCTACGCAGCTCTATATCGCGCATGTGTGAATCGTGCTGCAGTATCACGCGCTCCAGGATCTTGGCCGCCGGGATGTTGATCAGATACATGCTCAGGAACGCCTTGACAATGTACTCGAGATTCATGTCCTGTGCCAGCACCTGGGCCTGCCGCATGCTGGCGATGAACAGCTGCAAGCGCATGTCGCCCTCGAGCTGCTGCGTGTCGGCCTCGCCCAGCGCGTACAGTTTGATGTACTGGAAAAGGGATATCCAATCGCCCGTGCTCGTCAGGAACGTGTTCTCCATGTGGTCAAACGATTCGACGGCGTCCAGGTCGAGCAGTATTTTGTCCCTGTGGTCCTCGTGCAAGCTCTCTATGAACTTTCCCACGAGAAGCAGGCGGTCTGGGTGCTTCGACATGAGGATCAGGATGATGTGCAAGCTAAAGATGTTGAGCGGATCGAGATTGAACGTTCGGGAGAGCTTGACAAACGCCATCAAGCTCTTCTGCTCGACGTACTGCTCAAGCTCTCGCTGCACGTGGCGTGTCTGTCCTGAGGTCGGTGCACGCTGCCCCCCGACCCGGATTCTGGCGATGTCCAGGTCGTCGAGATTAATGTTGAAAATGTCATTCATGCCTATAAATGTGAGATCGGAAATAGCGTACACAAAATGCTTGTGATTTCTCGGACAAGCCCTTGCGATGCACGCTACAAGTATCGGTACATCCTGCAGCTCGACACGCCGCCGGACCAGCAGAATTCTCTACTCACGCACAGGGACGTGCTCATAATGCTCACGTTCGCCGTAGCCGTGTCGACGGCATGTGCCGTGAATATTTCCATTGGATGGCACGCTGCAGCGTCCGTGAATCTATTCCTGGTACAAATGGCGTTTTGCGTGTTGGCGTGTCCGACACTGCCACTCGCCGTGGGGTTGCACCCTTCCGTGTTCTTCGGGGACTATATCAGCGCGACACACGCGAGTCTGTTCGTGCGATGCCTTTTCGTCTCGCTGTGTGTGGAGACAATTTTGTTGTTTTGGGTGTATATTTAAATCCAATACATAGATACAGTCAAAAAACCTAGATATACGTAGAAAAAGAGTTGCCTAATGTCGACCATCATAACATCCGTAAGTGTCTCACCTACAATATACGCCAAGTCTAGTCCAGATAATAGTAAAAATACAAGCAACTGCGACAAAACCAATATAAATTGAACAGTATCCGATTGGATGTAATAGCGTGCCGTCAGTTGGTACGCCGGTATAAATACAAACAACTTGGCCAGGCAGAAGGCGAGAACGACAAAAATCTTGATCTGTCCGATGGCAGTCTTCATGGAATTCGGTTGCGTGAAGCTCGCAAGTACACTTGAAACGCGACTCTGCATTATATCCAGGACTGCGAAGAAGATGCTGCTGAAAAAGATCAACTGCACGTGCACATCCACTATTTTTGTGTGGTTATACATATGAGCCCTGGCCAAGGCTAGTATCGAGACCAATGGGAAGAGCAGGAGCATGAGATACGAAACGTGGATGTTGCGATACATTGTCTGTACCTTCGTGTACTGGTCTGATTCTGCTTTGAATGGGAATAATTTGCTCGGGCTACTATAAGCAGCGTCTTTTTCAAACAATTCAAGGTTAAACGCCCCAAACTGTACTTGTTTATGGCCGCGGAATTGCCGTGATTGTTGGGCGAAGTTATATTCTGTTGGAACCTCACCATATCCTGGTACAACTGTCACACCTGGCATATTTTGCACTGTGTCATTATTATCATCAACGATAACGGGTAACTGAGTAGCTTTTGCACCTTCTTCATCATGAGCTGCAACTTCTTCCGTCCAAGGATCATCCAAGTGACTCAAGCAAATGATCAGAATGCTGACAAGACAGAAAGAAACCCCGGTTGTGATGGACCCAATGGCAACTTTATTGTCGTGATTGCCGTCCACTACGTGCATGTCATCGTTGATATCATAGGCGATATTGAAAGTAAACACAATAATGGCAAGTATGACGGTCAAACTGCGCATGAAACGGAAGTGTGATCGGAAGTAATTGGCTTTTTCGTTTTCATTTGATTTTGTATGTGTGAGTATCCGATCTTCAATCCACGAGAACACAAGAAACGCGATCAGAATGCAGCCGATGTGTTTGACGAGGTTGTATATAGACTGTGCCCCGAGCACGGACCACGAGGAGTGCACATTTCCGAAGAACATATGCGGGGTCCGCATCATTTTGCATTTATCCATCATATGCGGAACTAGCGTGTATGTATTATTTATCATCACGATGCCGACCTTGTCGCAAATGGACTGTTTCATATTGTCTGTCAACCCAGCGTTGTCCGCGACAGATATGCTCCCCGCCAGTCTGACCTTCCCCAGGAATGGACCGTGGATCGCGCCGTTGTTGTTAAAGTCGTACGCGTGGTATGAAAATTGCGTCACATTTTTGTAACCTTTCTCTGGTCTGTTATCAACAAGAGCGATGTCGATGATTGCCAAAACGACCATTCCTGCTGTCAACCCGAATCTTATCCAATCTTTCCATTCGAATTTGGTGTCGCCTGGGCTTAGAACTTTTAGTACTCGGTCTGATACACCTGACATAAACGAAGAACGGTACTCTTTTATATCCACACAAGAGAAAACGTCGCAAAAATATAGTCGTATGTCAATGACAAGGTCACCAGACAGCAGAATATAACTGTCTGTGCGAAAGTTGAGGTACGAAACACGCTCGCGCTGTCCCGCATTACGAAGACGACCACAAACCCCGAAGTGCTGTCTTCGTGCGACTGCATGGTCACGTCGACTTGCGGGAACTGCTCTTGAATCAGATCAAGCAGACGCATGCTGATGCAGCGGTAGTCCTTGAGAATGATGGTGCTGTCGTCCCGCTCGATGAGCTTGCCGCCGTAGCGGTCGGTGTTGAGCACGACAGATATGGTGGTGCGCAAACATTTGACTGCGTGTCGAGACATGCGCCAATCCAGCCGGTGGTTAAAAACAAAAATACGCAAACTCGCTTATTTAGGCGTGTTATTGCCGTGGCATGGCAGCGCCAGCGACCCCAGCAACGAACCTGATGAATGTGCATGACATAGGCCAAGTGAGCGCATATGCAGGCGATGACAAGGTAAAAAGTCAAGCGATCCGAGTCCTGGACAGCTACGCAGCGACGAGCATCGCGTCGTATGCGTGCATACGCATGTCGGACGTGAACGGCAACCCGAGTGGTTTATACTGGAAATGTTATGTGGTGGATCCTGCGAAACAATGCGGTCTGCTGATGAATTCCACACACGTCGAGAAGGTCATGACAGATTTGATGGCGAAGATGATAGAAAAGCATCAGGAATCTCTGCTCCAAATCAACGACGACGTTGCTGTTTGCAAATGGCTTCTGAAATTCAAGGAGAAGTGGGAGGACCAGTATCGGAGCCTGACAGAAATGGTCTACGACATCTCAGAGCATGTGCTGGCAGTGATGCAGGAAGCTGTCCAGAAAACCGACAGAATATTCCAAACGCACGCCCCGAGCGTCAGTCCCGACCGCGTGCGTGAATGGCTGCAAGAGTTTTATCGAACTCAGCCGAGCACAGAGACGGGAAAAACACTGCCCATCGCGCAAGCAGTCACGCGTTTTTACTTCCGAAATGCAGAGTTAGCAGAGTACATGTGCGTGATCGCAGGCAAAATATGGAAACTGCAGGAAGTGTGCGACAAACCAGGCGCGTTTCCGAGCACGAAGCAGCAGAACATACTGCAGAAACAGCAGCAGGATGCGATTTCGAACCTCGTGCTGGCCCTCGGCAAGAGGGACCTAGCGCTCCCGCCGAACGGTCACAGGATGCTGTATTGCATGGACCACAAAACATATTGAGCGTAGCACGAAAATAATTAATATCACGTCTGGATAGTATAAACGACAATGACAGCAACCTCATGTCCTCTGGTGGAAATTCGAATGAGGTGTCTGGTGCCAACGCATACGCCAGGACCGCGCGAGATTCGATGGTCGCCAGTGACCCCAGCGGCAACTTCGCCGGCGCGACGTACAGCTCCACAGACTCCAATCGCCTCGTGGATTCGTACGAGGCCATTTTCGGGCCCGCCGGGCGCGACATAAAGACCGACCCGCAGAGGCACAAACGGCACCAGCGCTGGCACCTGCCGGATAACCTGCAGGGCCGCAACGAGTACCTGACCGACAGAATCGACGGGCTGATCACGGACGCCACGAACAGCCCCTTCACGCGAAACATCCTGCCGTACGTGTACATGGAGTCCCCGGACCAGAAGATCAAGTGGAACGTGTACAGCTTCGACGAAGGGATGGCGTCGCGCGTGCCGTACGAATCGGCGGCGCGCGTCCTCACGCAGAGCAAGACCAGTCACGCGGGGTACGCCGTGCGGCAGGGTCTCGCCATCGTCATGGAGCACAACTTCCTCGCCTCCGCCGCCGGCATGGCGAACTTCCAGAACCAGCTCAAGCAGCTCGTCGGGTCGATCCAGCTCACAAACGACCTCGACGTGCACATCGCCCTGCTGCAGGCGCAGTCGTACCAAAAGACGATCAACGAGAAGTACTACTCGGAAAACGACAGCCTGTACGACGCTGCGAAGCTGTACGTCGACATGTTCGGCGTGATGCAGAAGATTCCGAACGCCCTGGACATTCTGATAGAGGACGCGAAAAACCATCTCAAGACCTGGGGCAGCCAGCCCCCGACGTTCCTGCTGTGCCCGAGCGATCTCACGGCGCAGCTGCAGATGAGCCCCGAGCGCACCAACTACATCACGAACGGACCCGACGGGTTGAAGCGTCTGGCGCAAGGACCCGACCTGCCCTCGTACCGCGGACTCACCATAATCCACTCGCAGAAGTTCTCGCTGGAGCCCGGGAGGAAGCCACGCAATGTCCTCAAGCGCAGGGTGCGCGTAGCGGAGTATTACTGGGTGCCTTTGGCGGACGTCACGGCGTATCAAATTTACAACCAGAAACGAGACATGATGACGACGTTTGACAGGACACACGCACTGAAAGCATCCGCGCCACAGGATATTTTCGGAGCGTTGAAGTTGGACCCAGTTTTCTTCGGCCCGGCAGCAGATCAATATGCAGTGCTCGAGCCGCTGTTACGCGAAGGATACTGCCTCCTCCTCCGGCCAAACATCGAGCATGAAATGTTGACTGTCATTGCCGGCAGAGGTGGTACGCAGGAACTTGGTGCTACGTTTTGGGGGCAGACCGAGCTCTCCTGCTACGATGACTCACAGCATGGTATATGGGGCATGAGCTACAAGTACCACGAGCGCGCCATCGTCACGAACGAAAGGAACCTCATACGCATGCATGACGTCGCATTCGACGGTTACGGCGGCGGAATGGACACCGATATTGTCAAGTTGAGTGAGATTGAGAAATACACTTCAGAGACATACGATAATCAGCCCCACTTCAAGGGCAAAAGTGTCATCGCCTTTCATTTCCCGCGGTACCTCCCCAGCAGAAAACTGGAGAATGAGTTTGTAAGCATGATGATGGACGTGTTCGTGTGCGATGGGCCTGAGCGTGACTCGACTACACTGACCCCTGCACAACTCACGTTCCGGCACCACATGTACGCTGCGATGACAAAAAGTTTCGGGGAAAGATTTCCCAACGATATGTTGCAGCCTTTGGAGACGTTGCCTCCAGAAATTACAACGTTAGCTGCTTTAGGAGCTACAGCAACTGCAGCTCAAACTACCGAATTAACAGAAAATCGGCTTGCATTGACTACTTTACAGGATGCATTCTTGGCACACACGATATCCCTGCTAAAAGTCGTCAGGGATACGCACGATGAGTACGTAAAGCAAAGGCCGTACGAGGATCCGTTGGATGTGCATCGACGAATTCTACAGCAAGTATACAAGACGACTTTTGCAGGAAGAGGCATGCAAGTCGCATCGGCAGATAGGATTATCGGACATTTAGTGGCAGCAAGCACGGAAAAAAACACAAAGAGTGTCGAATTTAAAGACGGGTTCTACGAAGCGTTGTGTTTGATCATGATGAATGAAACATTGAAAACTGTTGCAATCCCGGCAAACGCGGCTGCAGTGGCTAAGCTTGTACTCATGACAAATGGGATCCCTAACCACATCACAACACCAACTTTGAATGTCAGGATGTACATTATGTTATTGGCACATGGATATGTGCCTCCAGTAGCGTCAGCGACTATTGACGCTGATTGGGCGAAATGGAGTACGAACTTCGAAGGGATATCTCGTGATAATGCTACGCATATTGGAGCTGGTGTTACTTGGCCAACATCACCTGACAAAGTGCTCGGTACCAGGCTCACGGCTACCTTGCACACGCAGAGCAAGTACTGGCACGATAAGAGCTACATCATACACTGCATGCAGAAACCTGCGTTCGAAGTGCCCAATCCAGTGGTTTTGCGTTCGTTCCTCGGACCTATGTCAGGAGCACAAAGTGCGTCTGTGAATGCAGACGGATCGCAGATGCTTGACAGTCAAAAACTGCACGACTTTGCCGAGCATCTATTGGCTTATTTTGACGGAAACACAGAATTCGCAGAAAAAGACGCTGCCATGAGGGCGGCGCTCGAAGCAATATTCGCCTGCTACCGGGGACACGCCGATTACATGTGGACGTCCGCGAACAGCACGCCGGCGTCCTCTTACATGCAAAACAGCACGACGGAGCTGCCAACGTTGGCATATCATGGCAATTTGATATTGGAGAAGCACCGGAAGGGGCACGAGGAAATTCGATGCGTTGGTCATCTAGGCAACAGCTTCCCTGGGTGTGCCAGCATCAGGCAGGGCAAGGGGATGGTCAATCTATATGAAAGGCCGCCGACAGCCATCCATGTAATTTGAAATGGATTTCAAAGTTATAAAGCAATTTTATTTCAGGGTGCATGCTGCAGCGAAGCGAACCGACGGGACAGAAGACCGATTTCCGGCTTGTACAGTCGTACATACCATTTGTGGACATGATAGCGCGGGCCGTGCTTTTTGCAGCCTTGTGCATGCAGATCCGCGGCTTCGTGTCTGGACATGTTTTCCTGGCACTCATTTTCCTGATTGTGTATGCCGACCTCCTCGCGCACATGTCAGTCCACAGCAGCGCCATCGGGATGCATCTCATTCCAGTGGCGTTTATGCTCTCGACGTCGCACAGGGAACGCATATTGGCGATTCCTGCCAATATGCACGTTGCACTCGACACGCTGTGGGGGTGCGTGTGCGTCCTGCACTACGCCTGCAACATGATGCGCGCGTCGTCCTCGTACGTCTGGCTTCGCATGGTCCTGATCCTGCTATCCGTCTTGCTGCACCTGCCAAGCACCGCATACGACTTGAAGCCGGTTGAAGTTTACATGCGCATTGTTTTGTTTTACGCGTTCTGCTTTGTGCACTACCACGTGTTCTCGGCACGAGTCTCGTACGATGTGCACACCCACACCCTGCTCGGGCCAAACGTTAACCTGTACATTCTGTTTGTGCATCCGTACGTTTTGGCGCTTGCAGTGCTCGGCAAGTGCGTCGTCATTTGTAAGATGCATCTCGAAGATTGTAAGCTTTACAAGCGAGAGGTGTGCCCGAGCAAGCCTGCGGCCTCGCCGAGCCCTCCGACATCCGATCCGGAAATGCACGATCTCATGATGGAGTTGCGTGCGGCTCAGGGCAGCAAAGTTTGATAGTGCACGCGTTTGTGATGTCGACGCGAGAATATATTAAAGAAACCGAACCAATAAACATGCCTCCGTGCGACAAAAAATACAACGACGGTGTCTTGGGGTTGATGCGCACTGCCATTGCCAAGAACCGTGTGCGTGTCGTAGCCAGGAAGCGCATACTCAGCGGCCTGCAGTCGAGACTCGAGACCCGAGCTACGGAGCAACAGCAGGTGATGTCCGGATTCAGCCGCATGCAGTGCTGCCGCGACGCCCTGGGGTTCCTGGACGAAAACGGGTGGAGGAGGAGCTACCACCAACGCCTGTTCCATGACGACTTCATACGGGCGTGCGCGCGGATCTTCTGGAAGAGGGAGGCCGCGGGCAAGTTTTCACGCGAGCAGTGCGAGATCCTGCGGCGGAACAACTGGAGCCACATCCAGCAGGAGGTGCTGATCAGCACGCCGCGCCGCTTCGGCAAGACGATCAGCGTCAGCATGTTCGCCGCGGCCATGCTGTACAGCGCCCCGGGCGTCGAAATCAGCATCTACGCGACGTGCAAGCGCATCTCGCAGAAGCTGCTGCGCAACGTCGTCAAATTCTTCGAGCTCATCTGCAAAAACGACATGAAGAGCGCCGGCTTCATCACCGTACGCAGCAACATGGAGGAGCTGGTGGTGCGCACGACACAGGACCCGACGGACGTGCGAATCATCAACTCGTATCCGAGCAAGGTAACTTACTTGTCACACACACGCTAGAGCTAGGTATAGATACACACACCTAACACGCCGAGCTGAAGAGTGAATGTGCGGTGCAACTCCCACACGGCTTTTTTTTAGGCATTGTAGGCATACACGCGTGTCCGGAACGAATCCGTCCAAATGACAGACGAGGCGATTTGTTGCGTGCACAGCAGCGACGAAGTGCACGATTTTTTTGCCGCGAATGGAGTCGCGGCCTGCAAAGACGCCGTGTGCAAGTTCCTTGGAATCGAGAGTGCAGACGACCTCAAACTCATAACGGCAGACGATATGCACAGCTCGAGGTTCACCTTGTGGGCGAACGGAAGCATCACGATCGTGCAGCACAAGAAGCTCATCAAGGCCTTCAGCTGAAGTGCTAATGCGCGTACGTGTAAAACGGGAACATGCGCACGAATGTAATGTAGGTCACGCCCAGGATGAATTTCGAAGTGCAGCTCAGGATGGTGTAAAACTCGAAGCCCTTGCGCATGACGCGCCGGGTGTTTTGCTCCTGCGTCAAATTGGCATACTGGTCCGACTTCCATGGCAGGATGCCGACTTGCAGCGCCTGGTACACGGGGACCAGCGCAAATATCGTGAACGAAAAGCACTGGCCCGCCAGGACTACGATCATGGCGTTGCGCCAGTCATTGCTCTGCGCACGGACTTCCTCCGACTGCAAGCAGTCCGTGTCCTTGCTGGTGTTGATGAAATGCGAAATCAGCAGGTGCCATATCGTCACGTGTAATGCGCCTGAAGCGAGGAAGGAGAACCACCACAGCCGGTTCCTCTGGTGCGGCCAGGTCTGCGGGGACTTGTCGACGGGCAGGGCCGTGGCTTCCTGGAAATCGATCGCCTTGGCGTCCGTCTGCGTGTTGTCGAAATCCGCGATCGCGTACTCGACGGCGAATCCGAACTGCACACACGCCGCCTGGGCAACGCTGAGCAGCGTGAGGGTGTTCACGTCGCGCACCATCAGCGCGCTCGATACCAGAATGACCGCCATGGGCGACGTGAGCGCGTACTCCAACCACCGCCACGAACAGGGCGTCTCGAAAAAGTTGTTGTTGTTCTGATTCGCCTGGTACAAGCTGACAAGTTGGAACACGAACGATATGCCAAACATGATCGCGAGATACAGGTATCCGTTCGCCTCGTCCATGCCAAAAAACGCAACGACAGTCGGCATCCACGTGAGCGTAAAAGTGTCGTCCTGCAACGGACTGGTGGAGTTTTCGAACGATGCGCGCAGCTTGAGCAGGTGCGGCGTGAGAGAGCCGTCAACGCACGTGTCGCTGTACGCGGCCTCGAGAGTCTGAATGAAGGATGACGGGGTGGAAAGTAACGCCTTGCTCCGGTCCCCCGTAATCGTTGGTCGGTAGAAGGAGTACATGAACGACTTGGTCGACTCTGGCCTGTCGTGCGCCTCAAAACACGCGTTGGTGAAGAGCAGACACCCGCCCTTCCAGCTCACCAGCGTCGCGACCAGCGAAGCCGCGTGTAGCAGCAGCGAGATATTCAGTAGCATCTTTACCCGCCGGTTGGCTGTTTGTCCAATGTCATACCCGACCAAAATTAAGATGACGGAAAAAAAACTACTTTCGTCTTGTGCCACGACAGCAACGTACTCGTATTCCTGCTTCGAACGTCGCATGAGATAAAATAAGTGGTAGTTATATATCAAAATAAATATTTCTTCATGTCCGCACAAATCCAGAACAACGCGTGTCCGATCATGTCTCTCCCGGAGGACTTGCTGTGCGGCGGAATGATACCCGAGTGCCGCGTCCTCCTTATGGCGCGCACGTGTACGTGGATGCAAAAGACGCTGCAGAGGGGCCGGTGTGGCGTGGACATCAGAGTAAAAAGGAAAGTCTGCAGGGACGCAAGCGTCGCACGGATCGTTGCCCCGGGAATCAACAACATCCAGGCCTGTTTCAGGATACGACGGTTCGAATGCTGCACGCCAATGCGCTATTTTCAATTGAGATTCAACGACTTCGAAGAGCTGGCATTGATGCACGTGAGGACCCTGAAGATGGACGCGAACCAGCTGACGGAGCTGCACATGCTTTCTGTGCTGTACATGTTCACATTCAGCAGCGAGATGCGGACCTTCGAGTTTACGCAGCAAAGCCTAAAGTCGCGGCACATCCCGTGGCTGGCGCATTGTCTGCATAGCTTCACGCGGCTCGAGACCCTGAACCTGGATAAAAACTTTTTTGTCTTTGACTCGCTCGGGCTCGTCTTGGATGCGATACGAACAACTACGCTGGCGACGTTGAACCTGTCGACGAGCAGTTGCGAAGACGACGGCAAAACGCTCAAGTTATGCCGCGTAATCCAGACGAATTCGAATTCGCTCAAGACTCTGAAGCTCTCGTTCATGCGTTTGAGTCACGCGTCGTCTTACGGCCAGACGCCGTTCGATTCCATGCTGAAAGCGCTGTCCACCTGCCGTTTTCTGGAAGAGATCGACCTGTCGCACAACCACCTGCACTATTCGCGTTTGATGGACGTACTCAGCGCCACGGCGGGGTGCCGCTTGCAAAGCTTGAACTGGTCCGGGAACAGACTCGGTTCGGCAGGGACCTTCATACTGGGCAATCACATCATACACAACGACATCTGGCAGACGACTCTGCGAGACATAAACCTGGGCATGTGTGACGTGTACGACGGCCTCCAGTTACTGGGCGAAGCGCTCGCAGTGTGCAAGGGCCTGAAGTCGCTGAATATCTCGAGCAATGCGGTGTATGCCCACGAAGTCGCGACGATACTCAACAAACAGCGTCTCACCAGTCTGAACATAAACAGCAATTACATTTCTGACTACGGCATGCAGCTTGTGCTGCAATGTGCCGTTGAAAGCCGCACGCTCAAGGATCTGCACGTACTAGGAAACCACATGTGCACGCCAACGCTGCGCCGGTTCAGGCAGCTGAGCAAAGGCAAAAAAATTGCCGTGTGCATGCCGAGCGCGGCGTGCGTTTGTAACATATGTCAATCCGTTGGTACCTGAATTTTAGATTTCTTATCCGCAAACATAGAAACGACCGGCGTGCTCGTAGCATGCCAACCGAAGCATGCTACGTAATTTCGATCGAGAATGCGATTCTCCTGAGCGTGTCCTATGGCGTCCTGTCTGTGTATTTCGAGGATGTCATGGGGTACGGATATCTTTTCTTTGCCGTGTTCATCGGACTGTGCTCGAGCTACGTGTCGATACTAGCCGGCTTCTGTTTGTTGTTGTTTGACGACAATACCAGTAAACAAATTGTACTCCTCGACTCGAACCGCGCGAGTGAACTCACTCCGAATAACGTCCCGACGTTCGCCCGCATCCTGGCACGAAGTGGCGCGATATGCAGCGTGGCGCTCTTCATCGTCTTTGTAACAGTCGGCTGCGAATTCTTCACAGACGACACCGCGTCTGACCCTGACCGGCTACCGACGATAGCGCTCAAGCGAATCGTGGATGAGTCGCACATCACCACGCAGTTGGCCGTGAGCGCAGCATTTGCCATTTTCTTCATGGTAGTTGTCATGCTCCTGTGCAACAACCAGCAACTGAACAGCATCGTTGTGCGTTTGCAGAGTGTGAACCCCCAACAGCCAGCAACGACAAGTTCCGCGCAGGACATTGCGCTGTTTGTGCGCACGTTACTTATCCTGTACATGATCGTATGCGACAGTACGGGCACGTTCAAGCCGCTCCCGTACAAGGCCATGCCTGCCTTCCTACTGAATGTGATTCCAAATCTCAAAGACTCGGTGCTCAGTCTGCGCAACAGTACATCCTTGCTTTTCATTGGCTGGTGCTGGTTTGTCGACATCGCGCGAGCAGTCGTCCCGACATCATGGACTATTCTGACGATACTGGTGGAATTACTGGACATACCGCAGATTTTTGGCACTGTGATCACGTTTGAAGCACTGTTGCAGGACACGACCCTCACGAATTTCGCGTGCATAGTGCTGGTGGTATGCGACGCGGCATGCATTGTGTACGGCAGCGCCTCCCGCATATACCACATCATCAAGAAGCGAATAGGGTCCTCGCGCAAACAACACGTGCCGCACACGCCCAATGCGCCGTCGAGCTACACGAGGGCCGAATTGAACACGGGTGATTTGAATTTCAACGAGACCGACATCAACGTAAACAACATCCGGATCTTCGAAAAAAAAAGTAATTGAGGCGATGCGACGTGGCGCGGAATGCCGGCATGAAATTCCTGTCCTTCGACATTGAGACCACCGGGTTAGACGCGACGCGCGATGAGGTCACGATGATCTGCACGCAAGACCTCACGACTTCAGAGAAGAAGAGCTATAACTTCGGAGTCTTGAGCGCGCAAGAGGCGTCAGCTGCCGCACTCGTGCAGCAAGTCATCGAAGACTTCGACGGGGCAGACTGCCTATGCGCCTTCAACGGCGTTCGTTTCGACCTGCCTTTTATGCAGCAAGCACTGGACATACACGAGGACGTCATCACGCGCTGGGTGCTCAAGACCGTGGACCCCCTCGAGTATCTCCGCCTGTCGGGGCACCGCACTGCCTCGCTCGACAAGATATGCACCCACAACAACATTGCGTCCAAGTCATCGACGGGACTGCGCGCAGTGCAGATGGCCAAGGACGGACTGTGGGATGAGCTCGAGGAGTACTGCCAGCAGGACGTGAGTATCCTGTGCGTCTTGGTGCAGCGCAGGACGTTCCAGCATCCGTACCCGCATCCGGCGCAGGAGCTCATAGACTTGCAAGACTGCATGCCAGAGGGTGTTTACACTTGATGCATTAAAAAAAACTAGACAAGAGCAAAGTGACTATTATGCCCAGCACACTACATACAAGCAGCACGGCAGTCTGCACCAGACTGCATGCAACGAAAATAAACAATGTGAAAATACACAAATACGGGAGAGCCATGTACAGCCCCATAAACGCACACACGCGGTTCACGAGGACGAGGCCTTCATCCGCATCGAGCAAGGCTCGCGCCTTGAGTGCGACTTGTGCCGTGAGCGCGTCGTAGTCGTCCTGGCTCACGATCAGGCGAGGCGCGGCATTCACAACGCTCAGCAGCAACTCTTGCACCTTGAACTCGACGCCCCACCATGCAAACACCGTGTACCAATGCTGATACCCGAAGATATCGTCCGCACACGTGCGCACGCAATCGGGGTGGATGGGGGCGTCCCGCACGGGAGTGCACGACGCGTTCTTGTACAGGACGAGCGGCAATTCCACATGCACGGGCAAGAGAATCCTTGCAGTCCACAGGAAATCTTCGTAGACGCACACTGGGACCATCGGCGAGCAGAAGGGCGAGTATCCGTACGTCACGTACATGACGGTGGACGGAAAGAGCGACAATAGCAATATTGCAGGAGCACCCAAGCCCAGGACAAGCGAGAAGACGTATACGGCCACGAAGTACACGAGGAGGATCGCGATCACATGCAGTGCGTGCTTCTTCCACTTGTAGCAGGTCTGCACCGCCTTGATGTCGCACCGCACCACGTGCGGCAACTCGCCGATCGCGGCGGCGATCACGTCGTATATGTCTCTTCGTTTCCAGCCGACGAGGCTGAGGAGGTAGTCGAACAAGCGCAACGCGGCATCCGTTACTGTGTCGTACTTCTCCGCAACCGCGTCCCACGGTATCCCCGTGTCGATGGCCGGGATCAACACCCATACGGCGTTGATGGACGAAGCCACCTCCTGTCTGACTCCCACCGCGTACGAGGCGGTGAGGTTGCCAAACGTCCACCCCATCGCCTTGATGACGTTCACTGCTGGCGTGCAGCTGCCGTCGGAGAGCACCTGCGTGCTCACCTTCGGTGGCCACGTGTTCATCCACTCTGACTGCTGGCCCGACGTCTCGAACGTGAAGGATAAGTACACGGAGGCCTCCTGAATGAAAGTCTTGTGCATGGCATTCGCGCGAGCGATGGCCTCTGTCACTCTATCTTGCACCGTCAGCAGTTTGCGCTGGGACGTGCGGAGATCCGCCGCTTCCGACTCGTTAAAGTCAAGCGAGTACGCGAGAGAGAAGTTCACGACGCGCAAGAGCAGGCCCCGTGTGTCGTTGAACTGCGGTGTGTCCTGGAACTCGTGCGCCAGAACGAATACCATGGTGCGCCACGTCTTGTACGCGGTGTTCGCTTGCTTGGCGTACGTGTGTCGCATCAACACACGAGCCACGGAAGACGCGTTGCTGAACAAGATGATCATGTTGTGCGGTTTGAACATGAAGTTGTGCATCATGTCTTCCACCCCACAGAAGGCGCAAGCAGGCCAGGTTTCCTGCATCCCGAGCATGCGGACCGTGACCTTGCTCTCCTCGAACGCGTCGATGCAGTCGCGCCGGACGTTGGACATGAAATCCGTGCTGAATGCATCGCGGCACAGGCTCGACATGGTATGTATCGCAACTGCGCTGCTCTCGTTCGATGCGAACTCAAGCAAGCGCCGTCTCTGTCCAACCTCATTTCCAGTGACGTAGAGGAAGCCGTTGCCGCTTTCCCTGGAACAGAACGTGAAGCCTTGGTTGAGCAAGCGACACGCCGTGCTCAGGCTTGCGTCGAAAGAGAACACAAAGGAGCTCTGCAGTGCGTTGTAATCCGTTGTAAGCACACACATCTTGTCGTATCCTGGGTTCACGGCCGCGCCCTGGTCCAGACAGCGCCCCCACTGCACGTCAAAGAGGGTACAAGCGCAGTACCCGACCGAGGCGCCCTCGCCCACAAAGCACAGCCGCTTGTGCTGGCAGCTCGAGCAGCGCGTGAAGCCGATCGAAGGCTCGAGTTCGCCGTCGAGGTACTTGCACGAGCTGTCCTCCGCGTAGCAGTCGCTGTTGGACTCGCAGTACTGCATCGCGAAGACGGGCACGCTGCACGTGCAGGTCTTGGTCACAGACAAACACCCAAACGGCGCAAAGTCGGTGCTCGGACTCGGACACGCGCCGCACATGACGAGGCTCGTGTCCGTCACGCCGCGGTGGCACGTGTCCGCTGTCGTGCACGAGAGCACGTTGTTGTCGCCGAAGAATGTCTGGTACGTCGACCAGCACTTGGTCGCGACAGGAAGCGTGCCGGGCGACCGGAACTCGTCGTCCGAACCGCCATCGGCCGGACATGTATCGTTGAAATCTTCCAACGCTTTGACGGCAAAGGTCAGCATGGCGATGATCGGGTCAAATGCCGCACCCATGAAACCAAGAGCGTTCCGCAGGTCTTTGAACACCATGAGCAGAAAACTCCAGAACGGCAACAGCAACTTCTTGACGAGCGGCCCGATCACCCGTTCCAAGACAAAGCAGAAAATCTTGACAACTTCCTTGATCCATTTGAAGGCGTCGTAATCGGCCAACTGGAACAGCACCTTCCACAGTATGCCCATAATATCTCCTAACTTGTTCAGGAAAAGGGTCGCAAAGACTTTCATGTTATGAGCGCTCTCAGATATCAAGGACTGCATGCCTGCGAAAGCCCCGAGTATGACTCCAAACATGTTCATGCCGAAAGAAACGATGCAGTATTGCAAGACGCTAAAGTCAAAGCCAAAGCTCCTCGCGATGGTGAGCATGTTCCGTATCGGCTCGAGGGCGACGCTGCCGCACTGAGACCGCAGGACCTCGTTCTGCAACACCTGGCGGTTCGCGGCGACCGCGGGGCAGGCGGAGGCGTCAAGCTTCGTGTACATGGCGCGCACGGAGTTGTACACAAAGTCTTTGTTGGAGATCGAGAAGGCGGTCGGGTTGTAGAAGAAGCTCTGTGTGAGGCAATCCGGGTGCCCGGCCGCCTTGCACAGCATGAACGGGATGTCTTCGTTGCTCCAGCCCGCAAGTTTGACGCAGAGGTTCGCGAGCTGCGGACTGAGCGTGCAAATCCTGGTAGGCGTCGAGTTCTGCTGCGAGTGCGCCGCTACGATAGCCTTGCACGCGTCGAACCGCGTGTCGGGGTCCTGCCATGTGGCTTTGTCGATGGCGCCGGCACATCTGTCCGGCTGGTTCTGGCAAAACACCCACGGCTTTGTCCACAGCTCCTCGTCACGCACGACCGGCGCGGCGCCATGGTGGTGCTCTTGCGCCATCGTCATGAGCGCCGGCATCAGGCGCCCCTTCTGCCAAATTTCCGGAGTCTGCTGAAGTAAAGTATGCATCTTGTCGCAGAGGTGCTTGGACCCGGGACAGAGGCGCGTGCGTATCTCTGCCGCCAGCACGCGCTCGGTCGACAGGCGGATCGGGAGCCCGACGCTCAGTTGCACAGGACCGTGCCCGAGCGTCTGATGCCGCTGGAAGCGATCGACAAACGAAGCGCGCGTATGTTCCTCACAAGACTTGCAGTGTCTGACAGGGCGCGCAGCAGCTTTCCGAGCCACGTACGGATCCTGCGCCGGAATGTCCGTTTCGTACGTGGACACTTTCAACGCAGCGTCCGACTGATTCACGACGGAGAGCATGCGGCAGCGCGAATGCGTCGGGAAGGCCGTGCAGAATTGCACAGAGTCCGACGTGCCGTTCTTCGGCAAACGCTTCAGCCGACCCATGTGGCACGCCCCCCCAGGCGCAGTCGACGGTAGCCGCATTCTTTCCTGTATCATGTCGAGCTCCACCGTCACGTACCGCACGGCAAAGGACGGCAGCCTGTCAAACACGTTGCAGTATCCGGTCACGTCCCCCCCGTCGCCGCCATCGAGGCCGTCGGCGGTCTTGAACGGACGATGTGGCCAGTCCAGCACACGTTTGCACGACTCCAAAGGCGCGTGGAACTTGACGGTGTTCCACGCTTTCTTGTGCAGCTGTGTCGCCGCATGCAGGAAGCTCCGGTCTTTGCATGCGTATGTGAGTTTCGACCCTTGCACGTCCGCGTGCACACACGCGCTAGCATCGGACATGAACCTGGCGGGGTGCTGCGCTACCTTCAGTGCCGACGAAACGGTTACGTGTGCAAAGTACGAGTCCCCCGTCAGGTGCTCGAACCGCACACGGTTCCGGTACGCGTTTGGGGTCCTCGCTGCATACAGCGTGCGGTTATCCGCGTACGCGGACAGCCACTGCAACGGACAACTCCAGCGTGTCGCCGGCTGCGCAGCTGGGATGCTCCGTGCCAGGAACCGGAGGTGTTGCGTGCGCCACGCCTGCGGCGCCTGCGACAGCCATCGGCGCACCGGCAGGTCCCGACACGACCGCCCGGCCGAGACGCACGTGAGGTCAAGCACAATTTGCTGCGATCCGGAGTTGCGGCGCCCGAGGGTGTAGACCGAAAGCCCGATCGAGTGGCCGCCAATGTCAGTCCCAAGCAGCCGTAACGCGGTAACGTTTTCGGCTGCGCGTGGCAGCCCCTGGAAAATGGTACTCCCCGCATCGAACAGGCCGCTCTGCACGTCCTGCACGTCCTCCCGCACGTGCAGATCGCCTGTCGCCCTGCCCCGAACGCGCCCCTGGGCTCCGAACTCGCGAGAACATACGGCCGAATCGCTTGGCATCTTCAGACACAAGTTACCGGCCTTCATCTGCTCATACTGCGTGAGGGCCACTGGTTTGTTCTGCTGCGTGTGGCAGTCCTCGTACATGCCCGTCGTGACGGCGCTGTAAAAGGTGGGGAATTCGGCCTTGCACGACTCCATGGAGCTGGAACCGTCGCACGAAACATCGAAGAACGAAAGCGGGCCGTCGTTTGACGTCTCGCATCCACACGACCCACCGAAAGGGCAGGACTGCAGGTCGAGATTGCCAGTCCACAGCGGCCGGAGGTACGCAGCGCCAAACGACGTTTTGAAGCACAACTCGTTCCTGGCGAGCACGTAGTCCGGGTTCTGCCAGTCCGTTTTCACGAGCTTGTCGATGAAAGGGTCCTCCGTGGCAGACACGGCAAAGGATGTATAGAAGCCTCCGAGGAATACATCGCCCGCCGGCTGCAGCACCAACGTATCGCGCTTCGATACCCTCCAGCCGATGCTGCTCTTGAGCTTCTCCAGGCAATTTCTGAGACTCGCCTGCAACGGACTGACGGGCACGGGGTCGGGAAACGTTTCTACTTCGCTGCAGATGAAGTTCTTTGCCACGATATGCATCTGATATCTCGATGCTTTGGCCGAGAGTTGGGCCACGCCACGGGCGAGTTCGACGTCCCGCTGCATGTACGAGCGCACGTCTTCGTCGTACGTCAGCATGCCAAACTTGCTGTCCTTGGTGCTGTGTATCACGTACTTCAAATAATGCAGCATCAGCAGCAACGCTTTCTTCTGAGAGATCGCGGCATACTTGTCCGTTGGCTCGTTTGTATCGAAGCACGTGAGGACTTCCGGATCGTGTGTTTTCGCGTTGATGAGCGAGAATATTCTGTTGTACATCTGCACGCGAAGCTTGTCGGTTGGAGGCGGGGTTTCGCCAGGCCTACTGCTTACGCACACGCTTCTGGCGATCTGGTACTCGGCGAACTCCAGCGGCTCGCCCGACTCGCAGTTGACCGCGCGAGTGCCCTGCAGGCGAAAGACGAGCGGGTCCTGTGAGGCCACAAGGTCTTCGAGATCCTGCGACAGCGCAGTCAGCTCGTAGACGGGGATTGCGTTTGAGTAGTCCGTAGACTCGGCGAGATCAGATGTGAGGTTGCGTTCCACTGCCAGATTCCAATCGAGCAGGTTCTGTAGGGTCAGTGCGTTCATTGCTTCTAACTCCGCTCTCGATTTCTTGAATAAAAAGTGTAACGCAAGGTCAAACATAGAATTCAAGGCGTCCCTGCTGTCGGGAATGGCAGAGTCCGACTTGGCAAACACGCGGGTGCACTCCTTGCCGTTGCTGTACTGCGATGTATCGCACCATTCGTCAAGTTGGTCCGTCGGTGTCACGAAGCAATTTATACTTGGCAGAGGATCAATGTTCCAGAACGCAAATGCCATCTCCAACGAAATCAACATGTCCGAGAATATGTCGATGTTCGTGCGGGCTGTGATGCTCGAAATGTAAATATCGGGTTGCAACTGCAGGTGCCGGCGGAGCGTCGAGGTCTGCGTGGAGTCGGAATCCACGTTCGCACAGGGCACCGTCACGTCAAGCTCGGAGGTGAGCATGCCGAGCCACTGCAGAGGGGCTCCTCCCTCCGTGTCCCGCGCGACAACGACACATTTCCAGAACCACAGCAGCGGCATTTCGAGGGGTGCGTGTGGGTGAAACATGTACAGCGTCGAACCGGGGGTCTCCGCCTCCGTCACGGCATGCACTTTCAATTTTTCGGCGTTGTTCGCGTGTACAACATGCAGCCTTTCATACACGTATCGCACACACTTGGCCTTTTGCTTGTACTGCTGCATGCTGTCGATGCCACGATTGCGCATCGACATCGGCTGCACGTTGAACACCTTCAGCAGCAGCGCGTTGACCGTAGTCTGAATGTCGCCGCTCGAACTCGCCGCGTACGGCAGCCGCAAGTCGTTGTAGACAGTTTCAAACTCGTTCATCGCCGTGTCATAATCTGCGCCGAACGCGTTCTCGCAGTGCAGACGAAGGTCGCTCAAGGAGCCGTCCAACGATGTACTCGTGGAAGCGTCTGTGTAGATTGCTTCGAAGAGGGGCACGACCAGGCGGTCGAGCGTGCACAGTTCAGTCTCGGTGCTCCACAGGCCGAAGGCAAAACAGAGCCTTGCGTCCTGCAGCGCATAGGCGCGTATTGTCTTCTCTAACACGTTGGATTCGCTCGAGATGGCATCGAACAGCACCACCCGCTGCGCTACGCTCTGCCCCCGAATCGTGAATGAGGACGGCGGACATATGTCGAAATCCAAGCAGCGTTTGATATCGGTCCTGCTCTCTTTGAGCGTATCTACGGGAAGCAAATCCTGACTGTCTATGTGCACGTACGGGCTCGCCAGATTCGCCACGTCGGCGTCGCTTGATACGATGTCACAGAAGCGCACGTCAACGCCCCCCGCTTCGTTCCTCTTCCACGTGCTAGTGCCTTGCACCGGCTGGAAGTAGCTGCCCGTACAAACACAATCCGTCGATTCAGTGCATATCCGGTCGGCCGGACAGGGCGTGCACATGCCAAAATCCGTGTGCTCGTAGTTGCGGTCGCACGGGCTGGCTTGCATGCGCAGGAAGCCGTTGGTTGTGTCTGTCAGCATGACGTCCTCCAGCTGCGCGGTCCGGACGATGCTCTTGTCCGTAATATCGAGTATGGCGTCGCCGTTGTCCGTCGAGGCGCGCATATCGTAGGTTATATTTTTGTACGTAAAGTAATTGCGCACACCACACAGCCCGTTGTCGCGTGCAAAGGACGGCATGCGCTGCTCCTTGCTCATGCCGAATGAGCTTCTCGAGCACTGCTGGGCCTTCTTTGCAAACACGTGCGCGTCTATCGCGACGTCCAGGGTATTTCGCACGACGAGCTCCGGGAGAACACACACACCCTCCCCCGAGCACAGCCTACCCCCCTCGCAGTGGTCGTGTCGGAAGCAGGTGTTTGCGTCCGCACATATGCCCAGGGGACTGTCATCGACGTCATAATACTTGCAGGCCAGGGACTCTCCGCAATCGCTGTCCCGCACGCACTGCAGCAAGGACGGAAAGCTGCAACCAGCTTCCATCGGCTTGCTCGGCTGCGCGCCATACGTGTCGATGGGCTCGGGCCAATGCGGCCATACTGCATCCAACGCAGTTTGGATGTCCCGCGCGTCCTCCTCGTCGCCGTGGTATCGCAGCCAATCCCGAACAATCCCGACCGAGTGTGCGAAGATGCCGACGGACTGCGCATCGGGCACGTGGGGTGTGTCCCACGCGTCCGCGCTCATGCTGCCGACGGCAGACATGCTCGCCTCTGACACAAAGTCGGGCGGGATGGGCACCGCCGGATCTGCGCGGGCATTCGGGTTCCACTTGCTTTGCATTTGCAGGTTGTTCATGTCATGCCCGACGCCATACACCGCGGCATCACACACGAGGTGGCTCGATCCGAAGGCGGACGAGAACTGCGTCATGTTCCGGACACGGGTCGGATCGACGCTCCATGCGTACTCATCGCCAGAGGACATCCACGACGTGAAGCCGCGCATGTTGGTCCGTGCCCGTGTGCACGCACACGTCGGGTGGTAGCCGACGGGGTGCCTCGCCTCCGGGTGCAGGTAGTCCAGCGTGTCGTCGCAGAACGCGTCGGGGGTCCCGCCCTCCGCCTTGTGCGCTTGTGCCAGGACGTACGCTACCATTTCGGCGTCCAGGACGAAGGGGATGCCGTGCACCGATTGGTTCGCCAGCACGTGGTCGAGCAGCTCCTGCGTGTCCTTGTCCGGCCACGCCACGCGCGGCCAGTGCAAGCTGGCCATGTCGAACGCGCTGCTCGGTGGCATGAGGATCACGCCGGCCGGGCAGGAATCTGGAGAGAACGTGAAGTTGCAGTCGGGCGCGTCCGTGCACATGCACGGGTCGTAGAGCACGCCGCCGCACATGACGAGGCAGGCATCCGTCACGTAAAACGGATCGCAGCCGTGCTGTGCGGCCACAGAGAACGGGCAGTGTGCGTACGACGCGTGCGAAGACGGCGCGATGTGATACACGTTGCGCAGGTTGCAGATCCCGATCACCTCGAGCTGTAGCAGGCATCGTTTTCGCCACAATTCCTCGACGAGCCTCTGCGCCTCGACGCCAGGGTCTGTGGAGCCTGACACGTTGGACAGCACCGCGTACAGCGCGTACTCCGTCACCCAGCGACCGCAGATTACCTGACTGGGCGCTTCATACACGCTGTGCGCCATCGGAAACAGAACGTCCGCGAAGTACTCCGAGATATTCTGCCGCAGGTAATCCGTGTACGTGCCATTGCAGACAGGCTGTGCGATGGTGTGCTCGAATTGCGAGTTCCAAATGCCGTGGTCCCTGTGCCGCTCGATCCGCAGAAACATCTCGGCGTCAAAGTCACGCGGCGAAGACTCCAACAAGTCAGAGAGTCGGATGCCGCCCGGCCCCAACGTTGCAATCTCCTGCAGGCTCACATTCCACTGCTCGCTGCGCCCGCTGTACCAGTTGTACTGCTGTGTCGAGTCCAGCAACCCCCACACGGTGCTCGGGTGGTACTCGCGGCAGGACGGAAGACTTACCGCGGCACTCTCGAGTACGGAGCGCACAAACATGATGTCGGAACTGGAGTTGTAGCTGCCAGTCGAGCACAGGACCTTCCATCGGTTTCCGTCCTGGTACGGGTTCACGGCATCACAAACGGAGGGAGGGAGAAGGCATGTGCTGCCATTTTTCCACGCACACGGACACGCTTTGGCAACGTGCGCGACATACAGCACCTCCCCTGCATCCGGCGCACCGATGCTTTCTTGCGTGAACGCCATGTCGTGCCATTCGCTCGGCACGTGCGCGGTCTTTGGCTCTCCCGCTGCATCCGCGACAGTGTCCTCGCACCACACGCTGTCAGACGGCATGTACCGGTGCACGTGAGACCAAAACACGGGAGATTTTGTCTTGGCCTTTGCGAGAATTCGTTCAATCACCCGTTCTGTCGCGTGCATGTAGCGCTCCCCCCCGCCTTGCACAAACTCATTCGGGTCAAAAATAGTGTCTGCGTCCGCCTCGAGCACGTCATCTCCCCGCTGCATCAAAGGCAGGGTGTAGAACGCCGCTCGCAACGCCCGCATGCACTGCGTCCACACCGTGTCCTCGAGGCGCAGGGCGACTTCCGACGGTGCGTAATGGTACACAGGCTTGCTGTAGTCAAAGAAGTACGCTTCTCCGAGAGCCGCCCTGTCAGACTCCTGGAATTCAAGCGTATACGTAAAGGACTCGTTCGCCCACAGGTCCTCTGTCAGCATTGTGGAGTTGAAGATGGAAGTGGCCAGCGACCCTTCTATCTCTTCCTTCAGATCCTCCACTTTCTGCAGCACATACTGCGCCGCAAACGTGTGAGTGAACGTGGACAGGTCTTCGTGGCCCACAAGACAGCACTCGAGGCTTTTGCTGCCATCAAAGCATCGACAGTACAGATTCACCTTGTTGCTGTACGCCTCTTGCAGCTCCGAGACAGCCGCAGTCACATGTTTCATGACGATGTCGTCCTTGACGTGGCCAATGTGTTCGATGACCTTTGCCATGATCTGTCGACGGACATCGGACCCAGACGTTTTGTTGGCAAACTGGATCTGCCTGCTGTCGGCACTGCCGCGGTGATACTGTGGCACCGCGAACACGCGCCCACTCGTGGTACGGAACGCGGGCATCATGTCCGCCGCCGCGAACGGGCCGAGCATGACGCAATCCACGAGCTGGTGCACGAAATCCCCGTCAAACGACCAGTACGTAGTCGCGATTTCTTCCAGCGCCTTGGCAGTGAGCATCGCGAACAGTGGCTTGATGTCGTGTGTAATCAGGTTGTCCAGCTCTCGCTCGGCGATGCTCAGGCGCGACGCTTTGTCGTACAGTTTCGTGTAGTGGAGCTCTGCCACTGGCACAGCGTTCAGGCTGTCGCCGTCCCACACGAGCTTCGGGTACACGATGTTGTCTGCGCTCCGGTCCGATACTCTCCCTGAAAATGATTCACACGCGTCCATGTTTTCATAGGTAGAGGCAGCGTCGTTGAGTTCATACTCAAAGTATTTCAAAAGACTTCCAGCATCCGGGAAAATATTGTTCGCCAGGCCCAGCTCCGCACAGTCATTCGAAAATTGAGCATTCGCGAGCGATGCGTTGAGACACGACCAGGTGCCTTCGTCCAGTATCGTGAATGGCCGCATGAACTGTCCGAGCGTAGACATTGTTTTGCGCTCCCTCGACAAACTGTCCGACTCCGAGTCGAACGCCATGGCCTTGACCGCCAAAGCCGGGTCCGTGCTCCACGTTTCAGTGTCGAGCATGCCCAGCAGCGGGGCGGCCTGGTCCCACCTCTTCTGCTGATAATTGTTGCGGCAGCGCGTAATCACCTGCATGATCTCGACCCCCTGTGCCTCAAACACCGCGTCCGTCGGCTTCAGCGTGTTGCAGTCCACTTTCTCATCCACACACGCCGTGTACGCGGCGAAACGTTCGCACGACGGCTCCCACAGCGCGTTGGAATTTATGCAGCTGACGTAATCCTCGATAGACCCAACAGACGCCGGTATCAAGCTCTCGAAGTTGCAACGGTTCATCGATATGCAGTCGAGGTACTGCTGCAAGTCTTCGCCTCCGCTTCTCAGCTGCAGCAGCTCGTGCAGCGAGTACGGATTCCATATGAGGTGGTCGTTGCCCTCGATGTCTGATAGCATGAGGGGCCCGTAACACCACAGACTGTCGGTCGTCTGCTTGGACTGGCGCTGCGCGTCGGGGATGCGTGCAGGCTTGTCGCCGCACACACAGGAGCTGACGACCGCATTATCAATGGCAGGGAGCTTACAACGCGCCCAGTCCATGACCTGCACCACATTCATCAGTCCGTTGCAGACGCCGCCCGCCCATGCAAAAAACGCGTCGTACAAGAAAGCGAAATTGCCGAGCATCTGCCCCGTGATCATGGCGGACAGATTGGATATGAGGCTCGAGATGTCGCTCTTGAGCGCCTGGCTTGTATTCGCGTCAGACACGTCCGCCAGAGCCTGCTTCATCTTCTCGCCGAGGCAAATCCCGACGGCCGCCTCATCCGCCTTGTCGAATTCCGCAGACCCGAGCTTGAACGTGGTGTCGGCGCCAGTGGACAGCACCCCAAACGCGCTGTCCAGCTTGCATTGCATAATTTTCCACACCACGATCGGGGCGTACACGACACCCATGTTTACATGCACCATCAGTTCGACGAAGGCCGTCGTCGATATCGTCGTCATCGCCTGCGTCCGCGCCTCGCTCGACAGCTGCATCGTCGTGTCAGAGTAGCTCTGCGCCATGGCCCCGCGGCTCTTCTTCGTCGCCTTCGCGATGACGTTGTTTATCATAGCCCCGAACAGAGACCAAAACTGAATGATACCGTCTTTCATTCGACAAGTATACATCTGCTTGATTTCGGCCGGCCAGGATATTTCGTACTTCTGCCGGCGGTTGCCGCTGAGCTCGACGACGAAGATCACGTTGTTGGCAAAGAAGGTCCAGAACGCTGCCAGTAGAATTCGGTAGTCATCCGCGAGGGAGGCGACCATCGCACCGATTTGGCACATCGGCCGGTTCATGTTGACGGTGCTTCCAACGCACCGCCCGATCGCACAAGTCGCAGCAGCGAAGCACTTGTGCTGTATATCTGATTCCCGGGGCCCGCTGCCCTGACAGCCGACGCAGCTCGAGACGGAGCAATTCACCACCAGCTGCACTTTCTGGCGCGTCGCAAAAGAGGCCGACACCGCCACTTGCGACGCCCCGTCTTTCGGCAGCACGATCCGGACGTTCTGCAGCCACGTCTCCATCGCCTCCCCGCGCCCCGTCATGGACACGTCCACGTATATCTCGTCCGAATTGTTGCGCGTGACGTACCCTACGCTCGCCAACTGCCTGCGCGTGAGCTGAATTTTGTTGTTCGCCATCAACGTGAGCATCTCGGCGTTGTACGCCCGTACGACAGAGCGTTGCTGTGACGACACCGGCGACGTCTGCAGGGTGCGGAACCCCCAGTCGAAAGTGGCCGGGCCCGTGCCGTCCGCCGCCTGGTACCCCTCAAACTCGAGGACTGCCAGCTCCGCTTGCGCATGTGGCAGCATAACAGCACTCTTACAGTCGACGTCGAGACAGATCAAGTGATGGTCGGCCGGGAAAATAACAGCATGCTGGGCGGAGCAGTCATGCAGCATGCCGTCGTACAGGGCTCCTTCGACGGCGGTGTCGAGAAAAGTGTACACGCAAACGGTATCGACAAAGCCAGCCGGCGTCGTCTGGGACAACGACATGTAGACAGTGCACCAGCTTCGATTGGAATGAGAGGGAAGCACAAAAATACCGTTGACGCGCTGCGCGCTCCAGCGGCGGTCGTTCACGTCCTCCGTGTCTGAGTACATGTCGATGTCGAAACTCTTGGTCCGCAGCAGTTCAAGCGCAACGTCGGATGCGCCGGGCAACATCGACACCGTCGAGAGTCCGGTGTCTACATCGCGAGTGACCACGAGCAGCCACTCTCCCAGACTTTCGATTGACTTGTGTCTGCTCGCGATGTGCATGTTCGTGACGACCCCTGCGCCGAAGGATCCATACTCGGTCGTGTTCATTCTCGCATCCGCCTTGTACACAGACTCCATGATGCTGACAGGCACGCAGTAATACGCTGTCTGTAAATCGCCCTGTCCTTCCTGGCCTGTTGCGTCCATGCCTGCGATGGCCACGCAGCGCGCCGACGAAATGCATATCGCAGGACACGCGGAGTCCTGCAGAGGCATAACGGCGTAGATCACGAAAGGAGCGAGGTGCCTGCCTTCGAATTCTTCGTTCGCGTTGAAAAACCTGCTCTCGGTGTCGACCTCGAAAGGTTTAGACAGGGCCAAATCTTTCGAGTCCGTGCGTCTGTACTCCGACAGTGCTTCCTCAAACGCAAGCATGTTGTCGAGACACCTGCTGCGGCAGTCGATGGTGTGCATGCACCCCATGAAGTAGTCCACGGGCTCCGGCAGCAAGCTCACGACAAAGGGGGACGCCTCCCAATCGGAACACGACGCACTACCAAAGCCCGACAGGATCGAGGCGAACGCGTTCTGCAGGGCCGTCACTGCCTTGGACATGCGTGACAACACAGGGTCCATGGCTTTCAGCAGGCGATCGTTGGTTGCGTCCATGACCGCGAAACACTGCGATTCTTGCTGCTCGCTGGCGTCTCGCGCTGTCTGTATGGCGAAACTCTTTTGCTTCATGCTCATCTCCTGCTTCATGCAGATTTTCTCGATCGCCTCCTCTGTCTGCAGTCCCGCCACTTGCTTGCAGACGCAGTCCATGGCGGCGTACTCCATCGTTATAATGAACAATACCTCGAGCGTGCTCTCCATCGAGTCTGGACCGATCATGCAGGAGTGCCTGGACAATTGACCCCATGCGTTCGTCCGTCCTATGATCTGCCCGAACCCGTCGCATACGTACCGCATCGAATCGAACACGTTCCGCCGCATGTCCCCCTTCAATTCATACGCCACCGTCATCACGCTGTTCCCAAGATGCCTCGCGGTCTGCTTGATCAGGATCTTGATGGCCATTTTCTTCGCCGCTTTCATCGTCACCTTCCCCCACGACGTCGCGCTGCTGAACATCGAGGAGAACATCTGCAGAAGGTTGCCGGACGCTGGGGCTGCCGATGCAAACGGCGTCACTGGAGCGGACTGCGTGTTCTGGCTCAATTTGTTGATGAACTTGTCAAACACGAACGAGCTCGCCAGCGGCCCAAGCACCCTGTTCTCGACCATCGTCAGCCCGGTCGTGTACTGAAAGACGCGCGCCGTTCCAAGCAAGACGGGCTCGATCACCTCGCCGCCTGGTCGCCCTTCAAATATCTTCGCGGCACGGGTCAGGGTGTTCGCCATGTGGAAAGCTGCTTGCTCTGCCGCTCGGAAGCACGGGTCCAGGTCCAGCAAATTTGCGCCGCGCAGGTCCAGGAATCTGTGGAAGGTTGGCCTGGGCCGCACTTGGAACACTTCATTCAATCCGCCGCTGACAGTCAACGCGGCCGGCAGAGTAAACACGGCGTCCAGCAAGACTTCGACCAGCGACGCCGCCGCTACGCCCATTTCACTGGCCATCGACCCCCACTTTGGCATCCGCTGCATCGCTGGACAGAGCGACCCCATGGCCGAGAGAGACAGCTCGGCGCTCCGAAACATGCCAGCGCTCTCCTCCCTCCAGCACGTGAAGCTCGCGTCGGTGCTGCCCTCCGTCGTGCAGTCGTGTCTGTTCGGGTGCACGAAGTAGTAGCGATACTCAAACTCCCCCCCAGCGATCACGTCGTTCGTCCTCCAATCCCAATTGGCCGCGCTCGTCGCGAGGACGGTCAGCAGCAGATTCTCTTCGTTCATGTACTCGAGCCCTGTCACCTTCATATTCACCACGCTCGTGCACTGGTTCGCCTGGGAGCATTTGAAAAACTGCGGAATCACCATGTACGAGGTCATTTTGCTTTCGCTGAAGACCTCCCCCAAGTCGTTCGTCGAGCGCACCGTGTAGACCGACCAAAGACGCGCAAGCTCGTCTTCGACGGAGATACCGCCCGCTGCCCGCCCGGAGCACACTTCAAAAAATACTGCGCAGTTCACCAGATCTGGAGTTGACACCCAGTGCACCGCCCACTCCGACACGGCCGACACGTACACGGGCTTCGACGTTACCTGCAGAGGCAGCACAATCTTGTTTAGCTGCAGCTGCTGCTGGTAGCACGCGTCGCTCTCGCACTCCGCGTACTGCAGCTCCAGCGAGCTGGTGGTCAGACTGAGCTCCTCTTGCTGCATGCTGAAGTCGCCTCGCTTGTTGTCGTACAGTCGCGTGATGCGTATCACGCCCGACCGCTCTTGCACGTCGCGCTCCTCGCTGTACAGGAACATGTCTCCGGCAAACACAAACGGCTGCCGCTCACTGCGCACGTACGTCAGGCTCTGCTGCGAGCTCCACGACGACATCGAGCGGTTGTGTGTGCCGAGCGCAGCGTTCTGCATGAAAGTAATTGTGTCCGCGTCAGGAACACACTGCGTGGCTCCGCAGCCTGCCATAGCAATATCGTTCTCGTCATTCACGGCCATACGCTGCTGGTTAGAGCACACGGCGGTCTCTGCCGCACTGACAACGCAATCGGTCTGCCCGACGCTCGTCCACTCCGTGTAGCTTTGCGCGTTGTGCATGCTGAGAGTCTGCGTGGACTGTCCGGCGGCATGCAGCGCCATGCAAAACGGGAAGCAGTTTGCAAGCGTCGGTATGCATGTTACAGAGTCACGCACCGCGCACAGCGGCATGACAATGATGGCAGCGTCGGCCGTTCGGGACGCGACGTGCCCGTCGCCCTGCGTCACTTTGAAGGGGTCGACGAAGCTGCGCTCAGAGCGTTCACCGCCGACAGCAGGGGAGGGGGAGGAGAACCGCTTGCGCGAAAAACGCAACGAGCTCACCCGCACGACGATATTGCCGCACGTCAAACCGGCACGGGCGCTATCCGGCAGGAAGCGCACCCTGTGCGTTGTGAAGGCGGCGTTGTCCGCGTCGTCCTCTGCGAGGTGCCTCTGATACGGGACACTCGCACAGACAATCACCACACCGTCGCTCGAGTCCTGGCACTGGCATCCGAGCAGACCAGTCCGGTCGTCCCCTTCGTCGTCAAAGTCACTGGCCTCCCCGTAGCGCACCGCGGCGACGCCATAATCCGTGTTGATCTGAAAGGGCCACGTGTGCAGCGCATACGACGAGCGCGTGTTGCTCCCGCTCATCGAGTGGTACATCGCCGAGTCGCCGTCCGTGACAGCATAGAGGCTGCGCGTCATGCCCACCACCTGCATCTTGTGCGTCCCGAAAATGTCGCTCGCCTCCTGCCAGACGGACTGCAGCGACACGTCACCGCACTCGTCGACTTTCTTCCCGCTGACGGCACTGTACACAACCGCAAAGCTCATGTCAAGGAAATTATCCACAAACGCCCCAAAGGCGCGCATCGTCCCTGTCAGTATAGAAAAGGTGTGGCTCACATCAGGAATGCACATGATTTTCTTTTCGAGCGCCGTGTACTCATAATCGGCCGTGTTCTCTGCGTATGCGCATCGGTTGGCAGTCCACACGGGCAGTGTCAGGCACACGTGCAGCACCAGATTCACGGCGCCGTGCACCATCTTGTAGAAGTTGTAGTCGATGAGGGGGTAAAAGAGAATCGTCAGGACATTCGTCGCCGGGCCGCAGCTGCTTATGAACATGGTCCTGATGTTGGTTGCCGTGCGCTGCGCAAATACCGCAGGCGTCATCATGTCAAGAGAGAGCGTGTACGGCGTGGCGACGCACGTCAAGTCATTGACCCAGAAGGGACTCGTTGCATTCTGCACGTCGGGGATGTACTGCACACATTCCAGGAGTGTGGCGACGTAGTCGGCCAAGGAAACCGCCAGAGTAGACGCCATCGTCGTCAGGTTCAGCAGCAGGTCCGGTATGGTATTTGTATTCACGAAAATGAATGGCAGAAACACATTGCGGATCAGAACAATGCCCATGTAAATGATCGAATTCCAGATGGGGAGCAACACACGGAAGAAGGGAGCAAACAGTTCCAGAAAAGCAATCACGACAGTGTTCATCATCTCCCCAACACCAGAGTTGTACACATTAACAAGCAGCGTCAGCAAGTTGGAGCTGCTCTGGTTGATTACCGCAAAAATGCCTATGACGACGAGCAGACCTAGCCAGAAGAAGATTTGCCGCACCACAGCTTGCAGACAAACGCCAATCCATGTGACGGGAAGCAGCAATATGGCAATCGACAAGTTGACAAGTTGCGAAACAAAGTTACAATCCGCCATCCGTCGCGTGCTCCTTCTCTTCGTGTTCAGCACGATGCACACGGTTCGATTGAGGAACAGCTCCAGCAGCACACTCACCTGCAGCACAAACGCAAACCATATGAATAACATACAAAAGCGTTGCCTGTGTTATATACCTAGAAAAAGCGAAACCGAGATAGCATACACCCACCGTATTCGTGCTGATTTGCAGTCTCGAGGTACTCGATCAGGAACGCGACGTGCGTGTATCGATTGTCCGCCATGTGTTCCGGGAAGGTGGTTGCAAAAATGGGCCACGTCACCAAAAAAAATTTGGTTCGGTTTGTACTATTTTTTGAAAGGGTGCGTTTTAGTATTACATTAATTTTTACTCGTTTTTTTGCAGTACTGGCTGAATTTCCCTCCAGAACCGGGCCTGCATATATTTCCATACGTTTCTATAGCTCCTTACATATCCTTTCCTTTCCTTTCCTTTCCTTTCCTTATTCCTTCTTTCTTTCTTAAGAAGAAGAAGAGAGGGGGGATAGGGAGAGGGGAAGGAGTAGTATTGCTAAATGTTAACTGAAATTATGCTTCGTACTAACACGCACCTCTTCAAATAACCATACATTTTTTTGTCAACTTATTTTCCAAATTCAACCAAATTTGGTTTTTTTTTTAATTCAACCAAACGTGGTGACGTGGTTTCTTTTCAGAGAATGACCACACGCGAACGCGAAAGGCTGGCGACCGTGCAGACGCCGTCCTGGCGCGAAAAGCGTCTGCTCGCACAGGACGGTGACCTGCCGCCTTTCTGCTGGACGTACGGGACGGGCGAGTTGATCGATGAGCTTTCACGTATAGACGAGATACTCAATCTATCCGAAGTGCTGCAGCAGCCTACCGAGCTGGAAAATCATTTTGGAGTGGACATCTGCTTTGAAGAATCGTTCATCGATTCGCATGCAATGCTAGTCATGCTTCTAGATCGTGTTACTGCATACTGGAACTCAAATGGACAGCAAGATGCTCTGAAACTGCACAAGAGCACAAGTCTCGACAACCTGTGCAAACCCGCAGCGGACAAGCAACGTATGCACTTGAATGACGCAATGCTAGCGTCCTACAAACACGCAAACTCAGTTTACAAGCACATGCGCGACAGTCTGCTGTGCATGCGGTCCCTGTACGAGCAGCTAAAGCCAGAGACGCAAGCTCTTATCAAGTGCTGCTCGTACAAGCTTCAGTTGCAAAACTCAATGCTCGCGCAGAACGCAGTGCATGGACCGAAAAGTACCCAACCGTTCACGTTCCAGCCCGCGTGTGGATTTACACTCGCCCCTCCAAACGTGCGAGGCACGCTACGAGACGGCATCGCTGCCGTCGAAATGCAGATTTCAAGGCTTCAGATGCAAAGGGACTTGATGCTCAACAAGCTCGCGGACGAGGAGGTGGTGCGCGACGCACTGGAAGCTTGTGATGTGCTGCGTGACATATTAGAACAGGGTAGTACCATCCAGGACTCGACCGACGCACTGCAGTATGCAACTGCAATAATAGCCCCACAAAAACACGTCCTCGAGAGGTACAGCTCGAGTTTCGAGAACACCCTGCAGGCGTTCCCGGACGTCTACCCAATCGCGTGCACGCAAGAAGAGGCTGCCGAATTCCTTTTGAGCATGCTTGATGCGCTGGAGAAGGATTACAAACAACTGAACATCGCGAAAATGAAGCATTGCGAGTTCCATTGAGAGACAGATAGATATATACGCACTGTACCCACACCGTATGCCTTTTCGACAGCGCACGACTGAACTGCAGGAGTTTCGATTCGACAGTAAAGACTGCAAAAGCTTCAAGGGAGATTGCGAAGGAAATGACAAGTTGTTTATTCGTATACGCAAGAGAGATATTAGCGACATTTTCGACAAAACAACGTACGGCACTTCACAGATCTATGTTCGTGCAGAAAGAGACAGGCCGCTGCAAATACAGCCCGGGTACTCAATAAACATCAAAACAAAGACCACGGTCGTAGTGTTTGAGGTCTCTAGCATACACATGCTCATATCACTCAACCAACGACCTAGATTTTCTCGCACTGCCGTGCTTTCTGGAATTTTTCCGTAGGAGTTTGCGAAAGTTTTCCTTGGACGGGAAAGTGTCCCTGAAGATCGTTTGGTGTGTGTACTCGCACAGGAGCTTGTGTGTGTGTATCAAGTTCTCGCCCATGCCGAGCTCCGAGTTGAAGGTCGCGGTGACACGGCGACACTTGACGCAGTACGACGTCACATTCGCCACAGGGGACGAGGTGCACGTCGCGTTCTGCTCTTGCTGAACCTTGTGCATGTCTGCTGTGCCAAACACGATCACGCTCGCGTAGCTAGCTTTCGCCGCCGGACTCGCATCGCCGGCTTCGCATACGGCACACGTCCATGGCATTCAAACCAGAGCAAACGAAAACGACCACGTATAAAAATTAAAATTATAATAAATAGTTGCTAAATCACGATGGTACATTTTTTTTTCATGCATACTCCTCGTCTATAGACTGAACATCCCAATCAGCGCACTTGGCAAACCCACATACCAACGCCAACAATGCAAAAAAAATATCCGTGCCCTAATGAAAGATGCGAAAAAGAGAGCGCACTTTCGCATCTTCAAAGTTGCTGTGATCTAGTATTGCGTCCATCTTCGTTTGGTTCTTCACATGATGCCCCATGATGTCCTCGATTCCGTCGATCAGCGTTTGACTCTTCATAACATCGAAGTCAATCAACTTCAGCAGGAAACGCTCTGCATGCACAACATCTTGCAATGTGATGTGAACTCGGCAGTTGCGAAATCTCTGCACCCGGTCAATGATGCACAGCACGTCCTTGCACCGGAGAACCCACGTCTCCGTGCACTTCACGCAGACCCACAGACAAACGACCGGAACCAACACGACCATTTTCTCCGGCGTCATGTTCCTGAAATATTCGGCGTCCATGGCTTTCGGATGCAGCGGATCCAAGGTTGCGGAGTGCATGGCCTGCATCCATGCGAGCCAGACGAAGTACACGTTGATCTGCGTAGACGCCAAGATAATTGTGGTGCCGCGTGAAAGCAGGTGCACGATCGTGGTCGTGGCGCTTATGGTCTTGCATGCGCTATGGTGCACCGACTCCCACTGCGGCGGAACTGCATACACTGCATCGCCTCCTTCCGCCGCCTGCGCCAGAAACTTCCGGACGACCTGTTCATACGGCTTGGCGTCTCCGGCATCGCACTGTTCTTGCATCCCGCCCACCTTGCAACGAGGTGGTGTGGATGTCGAGCCTCTGTTGGCCACGTCACCAAAAAATTTGGTTCGATTTGACCAAAAAAAATTGGTTCGGTTTGTACTATTTTTTGAAAGGGTGCGTTTTAGTATTACATTAATTTTTACTCGTTTTTTTGCAGTACTGGCTGAATTTCCCTCCAGAACCGGGCCTGCATATATTTCCATACGTTTCTATAGCTCCTTACATATCCTTTCCTTTCCTTTCCTTTCCTTTCCTTATTCCTTCTTTCTTTCTTAAGAAGAAGAAGAGAGGGGGGATAGGGAGAGGGGAAGGAGTAGTATTGCTAAATGTTAACTGAAATTATGCTTCGTACTAACACGCACCTCTTCAAATAACCATACGTTTTTTAGCCAACCCAATTTATTTTTTTTCGAATTCAACCAGATTTGGTTTTTGAATTCAACCAGATTTGGGTTTTGAATTCAGTCAATTTTCGTGTGACGTGGTTGCGGGCAAAGGCTGCGGGCAAAACTGGCGGGCAAAGGCTGCGGGCAACGATGCAGCGGGGAAAACGCGTGATGCGGACACAGCTTCACGATAAACAGGAACAGTTGAAGTTTGCACTCCGCAACGCGCCTTTCACTCGCTGCATCACCGCGTATGTCTGCAGCATGTGCAAATCAGACTACATCATTGCACTGGCCATGGGCCTGCACCAGCGATTGGGCGAAGCCTCTCCCGTGGCTTTCCTGACAACAGAGCTCGTACACATGATCATAGAAATGACCAGGCCCAAGTCCAAGCGCAAGTTGCCGGCATGGATGTCGTGCTCCTGGAACGTCAACTTTGCGAAGAAAAGACTAGCTTCCGCAGTGCTCGAATGCTCGCGGGCATCGAAACGTAAGAGGGACGCAATCGACTACGGCGCCTCAACCTCCCAGCCAGACAGCACAGGAGAAGCAGTGTAATCGCCCGAGAGTTCTGGCGACATGACGTAATAAAGCCACTTGCGCAGAATGTTCTCGTATGATAAGTGCGTGTTGTCCGACGCGCTTGCCCCGTCCCCGTGCATGTACGCGCTCACGTACTCTGCAGTACTCTTGTGTGTTGCATCACCAACGTCCACGTGGCTCATGGGCAGCACCCGCAGGTCGCGGCAGTTGTGTATGTAGTGCGAGCAGTAGTCCCGGAAGCCGTTGGCGAAGAGCACGTACGCTTCCATGACCAAAGCCTTGTCCTGATTCTCGATGTCCACAGGCAGCGCGCGGGTCTTCGTCCACAATTTGTTCAGGGCCCCCATCATCTTGTGGAGGACCTCCTGCTTCGCGTCTATGTTGTGCTTTTGCGTTTGTTCGTCCCCCGCCGCCCCCGTGCTCGTCATGTGCAGGTGCGTCGCGATCATCGCCGCGTGCAGGTCGTGCGAGCTACACACAGAAGTCGTGAGATCCTCCCCGCGGACCACGAGGACGGGGAGCGGCGGGAGCGGCAGGCTCACTAAGATCATGGAGACATGCGCCTGGAGCAGGCGCTGGCTCATCTCGGGGGCGGACATGCTCTTCTTTCTGTTCAGTTTTATACGAAATCAGTCCACTCCGTAAAATTAAGGGCATGGATTCAATGTATGCCTGAAATGCAGTATATATGACGTAAAAATAAATGGGAAATGCGGACACTCATCCACATCTTGATGTTTGTATGCGGGATAGTGCACGTCGAATGTCAATGTGCAGCAGGTCAATATAACGATGGATGCTCGGCAGGATGGAACTCTTTGTCTTCACCTCCCATATGCTGGAGAATGCTACAAACAAACTACAAAATTCGAAATAGTAATAACGAATTGGTGGATAACTTGGCATCCGATCCCATCGTCAATCCATGTCAGACATACGGTTCAGATGCAGTTTTATATTACAGTGACAGCAGCAATAATGATGCTGTGAGGTCAGCGTTGAGCACATATCATGCTTCTGTTACAAATGGACTTTGTTCTAGTGCTGGTTATGCTTACTGGATACAGTCAGGTACATTACGTTGTTACGTATGGGTTATTTATAGACAGGATACAGGTTCTTGCAAAGCTGTTGAAGAACAATCAAGATATTGTACAGACTCATACTTCTCCCTTTGTAAAAAATCCGTGACATGTACTTCCTGTGCTGCAGGCAAAGCTTCTAACGCAAATGAGGGGTGCTACAATTGCTACAATGGATACGTCCAGGCAAACACAGGCAGAGGGTCTTGTGACTCTTGTGTGGCTGGAAGCTTTACAACAAGCACAGATGCAGCCAATTCCGGTTGCACTCCGTGTAGCGCTGGATATTACCAACCCTCTGGACGACAGAATAATTGCAACAGCCCATGTGGCGCAGGCACGTTCTCAACAGGAGGCGCCTCTACATGTACATCTTGCACCGCTGGCTACAAACAAGACTCTGGTGGACTGAATAATTGCGACAGTAAGTGCGAGGCGGGGAAGTATTCCCTGGCCGGTGCCTCTTCTTGCACAACATGTCCGTCGAACTCAAACTCGCCCGAAGCGAGCGGGACGTTGGCGAGCTGCATCTGCAACGCAGGCTATACTGGGGCGGATGGGGACACATGCACATCCTGTGAGTCAGGCAAGCACAAATCGGAGACTGGAAGCGCCGCCTGCACAGATTGTTTGGCCGGCAAGTATTCCACCGCAGTAGCGGCAGTATCAATCGATACATGTGGCACCTGTGTGGCAGGAAAGTATTCTTTGGCAGCAGCAACTGTCTGTCTGAACTGCCACAACGGAACATACCAAGACGAGACAGGGAAGGGTGAATGCAAAACGTGTTTGGCCGGAGAGTTTACAACGAATGACGATACCCCCAAACCCGCGTGCACACATTGCATCGCTGGCCACTACCAACCGGATAACGGAAAAACCACATGCATCACATGCGATCCTGGCACGTATCAAAACAGCTCCAGACAAGCCGTGTGCACAGAATGTGCCGCGGGTTTGTTCTCTCCCACGACCGCTGCAACGCATGGAGACTTCTGTCTGGAGTGCAGCCCAGGGGCCTACTCCCTCATATCAGCCCCAAGCTGCACCCCATGCATGAAGGGCAAGTACAATACCGCCACCGGCCTGAGCACTTGCACGCTGTGCGTCGGCGAGCAGGCGTACGCCCCGTATACGGGCATGACCACCTGCTTTCAGTGCATCGACAAGCGGCAGATCTCGGATCCCAACAAAACCTACTGCTTCGTGTGCAAGGACGGCGAATACGAGGACCGTCCGAATTCACAATGTCTCAAATGCCCCATCGGCAAGTACTCGGACGGAACCACGAATCGCAAGTGCGTGCCGTGCAGGGAAGGCACGTACGCCGTGTCCATAGGTACTGATGTCTGTACAAAGTGCAAGGCGTGCCCCGACGGCTTCTACCGGGTGAACTGCACCATCACCGCAGGCGGGGGCTACTGCCTCGAGTGCGAAAAGTGTTCCGATCCGAAAACAGACGTGCGCGTGGACTGCATGAACCGCGCCGGGCACAACAACGCCAGCGGCATCTGCCGCAAGCGCGAGTTCACCGTGCGCAACCCGTACTGCGACCTGCAAGGGGCGGGGAACTTCCTCGGAGGCTATCCGTTCCAAGAACTGTTTGGTACGTCGCAGGACTCCGCCGACTTCCAGTGCCGGGGCATTTGCGATGGCGTCACGAACCGCCTCACCGACGAAATGAAAGCGGAGAGCAACTTAGTGCAGTACAAAAACGAGAGCTTCGACTCTGGCTACTGCAAGGGCCCGTATGCCTGTGATGTCCCGACGTGCGTCATCTACGGCGTCTCCGACGACTCGCAGCCGGCGTACAGGTTACCGGCTGCGTGTCCCGTTGTGATTGACGACGCTCTCACAGAGCAGCTCTGGGCAGTCACGACACAAGCAAACTACAAGCAGGACCCCCTCGCCGTCGCGGTTCATCATATGAGGTACAGCGTAGAATGTCAGGCCTGCAGTACGTGCGGAGAAATTCGTACGGATCTCATGCAAGTCTGGCCCCTCATGCAAAACTACACCGACTGGGGGAGGGGGTGCGCCCGTGAGTGCACAGAACTAGGCTGTGAATTGGGAGAGATATTCGACTGGACCGTTTCGGACAGCACACGCAAGTGCAGGCCGTGCTCAGAGCTCGAGGACGTCCGCCTCTGCACGACCAAGCAACAGCAGGGCTTCGCCGCAGCAGACATCTCTGGGAGCCTGCCGAAGCTCACGTTCAAGGATTGCCAACCGAAAAGAATCGTGCAGGACGGCATTGCGCGTGCATCGTACGGAGACTGTCTGCAATGCCTGGAAATCAACGACGCTTGCTTGGGCCAACCTGGACTGTACTATGCGACGTGTGACGTGGACTTGACTCCCGTCTGCAAAAAGTGCGACACGAAGGCCAGCGCGCTCTCGTCCTACTTCAACGGCACGTATACTTTGCCGTTGTACTGCCAGAAGACGCTCTGTAAAGAAGGCTTCACAGGAGTTACGGTCGACGTGCTCCCCCACCGCACCTGCCACCGGCAGTGCAGCAACGCCAAATGCGCCAGTGACCGTGTGGAATTGCCGTGTCTGCTGCCGCACGACAAGCGCTGTAAAGCATCGATTTCGTACACCGACTTCCCCGCCGATGACATGTACAAGAAGCAGGCGTACGTCCCGGCACACGCCAACGTGTTGGAGAGAGTTTCGGGGCTTCATTTATTCTCTAGCTTCGAGAACGTGCTCTTGAGTGTACAAAGCATACCACTACAGAGGCGGCGCGCGTGTGTGTGGAATACGGACGGAATAGTCGACAACGACATGAACCCGGCTGGCATATCTGTCCACTTCCAAGAGGCCTGCAGGCCCTGGACCCGGGACCCGGGCACACGCTACCCCCTCCTCCCGATGCAGAACACGGTCACCGACAGCACCGAGTTCCAGCGGCGGATATTGCTCAACACCAGCGCCATCGCGATGCACTACGCGAGCGAGTGGCAGAACGTGCAACGCATACCGAACGTCTTCACGGGCGATGTATTCCTCGACCTCGAGCTCACGAATACGAGCCACACGGCTCTGGCGGCCTTTGTGTCCCCGGACCGCCTCTTGTCGAACGTGACATCCGTCGTGCGGTGGCACGTCTCGGTGTACGCCCAGCAGACCGTCGGCATCCGCGACGATGTTCTGATCGGTATCGAGACTCCCGACGACGTGGAGCACTGCGACGAGTGCTTCGACTTGCAGGTCGCGTGTATGCCGCCGGATTGCACGCCCGTTACATGTCTGGTCGGCACGTATTCGAGCGTGGTGGATTCGATACCTGTGTGCATAAAATGCCCGGCCGGCACGTACTCCGCGTCAAGTGGAACGTCAGCGTGCTCGTCTTGTCCTGTCAATTCGACTTCGCCAGTCTCGAGCACATCATTTGGGTCTTGTGTTTGTAGCGCTGGTTTCACCGGCACGTACTCCGCGGCAGCAGGGTACAGTGCATGCACGAATTGTGAGTCTGGAACATATAAAAATTCAAGTGGAACGTCAGCGTGCTCGTTATGTCCTGCCGGCTCGTACTCAGCGACATCAGGGTCCAGTGCATGCACGAATTGCGAGTCCGGAAAATATCAAACTTCAAGTGGAACGTCAGTGTGCTCGTCTTGTCCTGCCAATTCGACTTCGCCAGTCTCGAGCACAGCAATTATGTCTTGTGTTTGTAGCGCTGGTTTTACGGGCAACGCGGCGTGCGCCAATCCGAGTTCGAGCAATCTGCAGTTGTCGTGCGGTGGCCGATGCGGTACTTCATCATCAAGTGTCGAGGCGGGCCAGAAACCTGTAAACGCGATCGATGGAAACTATAATAGTTATTCCATCACGAATAACGCAAATCCTTGGTGGATGCTCGATTTCGGAAACACCAAAACCGTCACGACGGTGAGTGTCGTTCAATACAGTGACACGTTTCCCTTGCAAGATTACAGAATCTCAGTGGGAGAGAGTACGGACGCCAGTCAAAACGCAATATGCGCTGCTGGTCTATACGGAACTCAAACTGTGATATGTCCGACACAACTTGACGGTCGATACCTACACATTTCCCAAGGACCAAACAAAATGATAATTAGGGAGGTCACAGTAGCAGGTTTCGACGGTGTTTGTCCTGTTCTGGGCTGTAATGCATGTCCGGCTGGAACATATAAAAATTCAAGTATAAGTGGAACGTCAGTGTGTGTAGAATGCCCGGCCGGCTCGTACTCCGCGGCAGCAGGGTCCAGTGCATGCACGAATTGTGAGTCTGGAAAATATAAAACTTCAAGTGGAACGTCAGTGTGCTTGTCTTGTCCTGGCAATTCGACTTCACCAGTCTCGAGCACAGCACCTGAGTCTTGTGTTTGTATCGCTGGTTTTACAGGCAAAATCTGCCGGACTTCTGACAGTTCTGACAATCTGCAGTGGTCGTGCGGTGGCCGATGCGATACTGCAGCATCCAGTGTCGAAGGGGACCAATACCCTACAAACGCGATCGATGGAAACGATGAGTCTATTTTCATCGCGAATAACCCAAATCCTTGGTGGAGGCTCGATTTCAGAAACACCAAAACGGTCACGAGGGTGAGTACCCGTGCATATTATTACAGTTATATGTATAATTACAAAATTACAGTGGGAGAGAGTCCGAACGCTAATGAAAACGCAATATGCGCGTCTGGTCTAACAGGAGATCAAACTGTGATATGTCCGACACCACTTACCGGTCGATACCTACACATTTCGCAAGGATCAAATTACATGGTTATAAAGGAGGTCACCGTAGCAGGATTCGACGGTGATTGTCCCGCTCCGGGCTGTAATGCATGTCCGGCTGGAACATATAAAAACATAAGTGGAAGTTCTGTGTGTACGAGCTGTCCGGCCGGAGCGTATTTGAACGTGGTTGGTGCGACGAGCTGCTATACAACCGCCACCAGCACCGCCGCTCTCACCACCACCACCACGTCGGCTCCGACGACCACGTCGACCACCACCGGCACCGTTCACACCACCACCACCACGCCCGCGCCTACATCCTCATCCAGCAGCACCGCCGCTCGCACCACCACCACCACGCCGACGCCTACACCGTCATCCATCAGCACCACCAATACTAGCCTCTCGTGTTCCACCGCACCGCACAGTGCCTTCCGCACTTCGCAGGCGGCTGCGGCCTGGCAAGACTTCTGCGGCGACAAATTCCACGTGAGCGTCCCGAACGGCAGCGTCTACGTCTGCGATGAAAGCATGCAGCGCCGCGTGCTGCCCGGGTACACCCCAAGTCACGCGGCGCTGTCTGTACTCGCCGGCACGCTGCAGACGACATGCGCTGAGGAATCCGCGTTCTCGCTGCAACTGCCTACATCAAATGTGCTCATCGGCGGAACCGAATCTGTGACCGGCAGGTGCTGCCTTGGATTTGTCTTCTCCAACACGTCCGTGTTCTGTATGTCCGTTGAGGGGGTACTGTCCACAGTTTCAGATTCAGGCTTGCACCCCGATGCCTTCACCGTACAAAGCGTGGTAGTCTACCAAGACAGCCTCATCACGACGGTGAGCAGTACCCTCAGCAAGATCACTACGTCGTACGTATCCAACATCTCGGCTATGTGTTCGAGCGCGTCTGTCACGGCAAAAGTCTTGAATGTGACCGGCACAGCGTTCAACCACACGCGAGACCCGATTTTCATGTTCGCGACGGGCAACCCGCTGTACTTCCTGTCGAGAGTTGACTCAAAGACAGAGTCAACGATGAGCTTGCGGCAGTATAGTTGTGGCAATGTGCTACTCATGACATCGACCTTCTGTGAGTCTGCCGTCGCCCCCGTTCAATTATTTACTGGCAATCTGCCGTCTCTTGAGACGAAGAATATCTTGCTTCATGCGAGGGGGGAGACGTTGCTTTTCGTGACATCAACGCAGAGTCCATCGGCCGGCACCGTCCTCATGGCCGTGTTTGTGTCACAAAACATCACGCGCAAGAGTGTCGTGTTGACCACCGAAGCGCGAGACATTGTGTATCCAAACAACGGTCAGGCGCATCGAATCTCTGGATGCTGGATATCAGACAGTCAGTACATCGTGGGTTTAGAGCAACAGCAGCAGATGTGGAGGCTTACACTCGACACCAGCATTGCGTTTGCTCTTCTGCCACCAACAGACAACATCTTCTCTTACAGCTTCATAGCGTTTGGCGGCGCTCTGCTGGCCGAGAGTCTGACAGGGTACACCTTGACGACCTGCATGCCGGGATGCAGGCGCGTGACCACAGACCAAGATGCGTACTTCGCGTTCGGAAACGAGACGCTCACCTACAAGAGGCTGTTACCGTGTCTCGACACAAACGTTTCGCATGTGAACCTACTGGACTTGCGGCAAACACCGGCGCACACGTGTGCTGTCGCTGAATTCAACCGATCTACCTACTACATGCAATACGCCTTGTCTTTCAAGTGCAAGCAGTCGCAGGGGGTCATCAGCATGTCGCTGACCCTAGACCTCGGTGCTGTTCTGCGCATCACAGCCAGAAATACGTCCATGATACTCACATCCACGACAAGCCAACTGCTCTCCATGCACGCTCAATGCGTGAACATGACGGTGCAGCATATCGACCTGTTTGACCATTTCGCGTGCGGGGATGGATGCACGCTGCACCAAGTTTCACAAGTCCAGATCACCGGCAAGGTGCACATCAACTACGTCCTGCACAGCGCCGTGAGGCCGAGCGACAGCATGATCTACACGCAGCTACACAGCAGCACTTATGCTCTGGTACGGCCGCAGTTAGCTGCGTCGTTTGACGCCTGGACGCAGCACAGCGCCTTCACGCACACGATGCTCGACCTTCAGCGCATACAAGTGAACTTGATGCGCCGGACAACGACGCTATTTGCGCTGTCTGAACCAACACACGTGGCAGTGGACGTGCTGCAGGTGGTTCCCGTGCTCAACTTGCAAGCCCTGTTGCGAGTACTGTCCTCGGACGAGACTGTCCTGTTGAGCCTCGTGCACATCCCATCCGACGACGACCTCGTGCAGCTGGGGTTACTAGACAGCACCGTCCGAGGCAGTGAACTCTCCGGATGGAGGCGGCTGCATGCGACGGCGCTTGTGCGCTCGACCGAGAACTCTCTCCTGGGCTGTGTCTACGACGTGCGGCTTGTAGCCCTGGACGACCGCTTCATCCTGAGACAAGAGTCGAGCAAGATTGGATGCCGCATGCGGTTGCAACCGGAGGGCGTCAAAGCAGTCGGCCGATGCCACATCGAGGTTCCATTCGCCATGGCAAACTCCGTCGGGGTAGTCGGTCTCTTGCTTTCGCCGGGAGTCTGTGATCTTCCTCCGGTCGACTCCTTGGCCGTCGAGCTCAATCCATTCACGTCCATGTCGGAGTGTGCGCAACATCAGTACCTCGACGCCGACACTTTGAAATGCTCGCCGTGTGAGGTGAAGGAGGTCGTGTGCGGGCCCGGGCTCTATGCCGCCGGATGTGAGGCGATGCTATGGCAGAACAACCTCGTCGCGTGTCTGCCATGCCCCCTTCCGACCCATGCACGCTTCACGAATGCGTCGGTCACGTGCAGCGACTGGACGTGTGAGGCTTCGTTCTTCCGGTCAGACTCGCTCTGCGCGAATTGCACCACGTCCTTGGAGACTGTCTGTGCCAAGACGGCCGGACAGATGTGGACTGCATGCGCGGCCTTCGCAAATGAGAAGTGCATGGACTGCCCGCTCTCCCTCCTCCCCCGCAACGCCGAGTGGACCAACACGTCCGAATGCGCGTGGAGGTGTCGGGCGGCCTACTTCAACAACAACGGGATGTGCGAGTCTTGCCTGAGTCTGACAATCTTGAAATCTGTGCTCAGCATACAGGGCACACGGGCTCCTGGCGCATTCTATAAATTCAGACCCTGCACAGAGACTCGCCAGGCGGAGTTCGGCACCTGCCAGTTCCAGGAGCGATTGAACGTGACATACACAGGCGACGCGGCAGAGTTTCTTGACGATTGCCCCGTGCGGTGTGCGGAGTACCTGCACAAGGTAAACACCACCGCCCTCGACGCCCAAAACACCACGTGGAAGTCTGCGCAGTGCATCCAGTGTCCGCTCTCATCCGAGCCTACGTATCTCGACGGATCTCTCGTGCCGCGGGCGGCGTATGACATGGACGCCTCGTGCTCTGCGACGTGCCGAGTCGCAGTTCGGCACTACGCGGTGGAGGGAAGCTTCCGCTGCGCGTACTGCCCAGTCGGACGGTGCGCCTACGGGCAGTACTCGGACACCGACGACGGGTGCACGAGCTGCCGGAATTGCTCCAGCAACCTGCTAGGGGCGTTCGTCTTCCAGCGCGAAGGCCTTGTCAACAACAACGCATCATGCCAGGAGATGTGTGCGCCGGGCTATTACTTGGCAGACGACGGCGTGCAGTGCTTGCCGCACACAGACGTCCAGTGCACCGCCGGACAGTTCAAGGTGAACGGAACCGCGGGCACGGACGCGCGCTGTGACGAGTGCACCGACTGCAGCGGATATAGACAAGTCCGTGCCTGCTCACTCACACAAGACGCCAAGTGCGAGAGCTGCGGGCCGCTCGTGTGGTGGAGCAGCTTCTGGAACGGCACCGACTGCCAGCTCGCGTGCAGGCCGGCGTACACGAAGCTCTACATGCCCAAGGCACGCTGCCAGCGGTGCTCGACATGCCCGAACGGCTTTGAGCGCGTCTCGCAGCCAGCGAACTGCTCTGACTGCAAAGCATGCGCCCCTCCCAGTCCGCAGCATGCCGAATACATATCGCAGTGCGCGTGGAAGTGTGAGAAATTCCACATCTTGCACCTGGACGATGAAACCGGCATGCCACAGTGTATTTACAGTGTCGACTGGTCGACCAATGTCCCCGCCCTCCCTCCGCGCCGACAGTACAACATTTCGTGTGCCAAAGGCCAGAAGCTCACAGACGAGCTGCTGTGCGCAGACTGTCTCGCGCCCTCCGGACTCAACCAGAGTGAGCTCAACAACGCGTGGATGTGGACAGACGTCGGATGCGCATGGCAGTGCGTGCCTGGACTCATGCATGTGATTAACACAACCGCCCAGCAGAACTCGTGCCTGACGAGGGCTCAGTACTTGGCCCTTGTTGTGGCGAGACGTGCGCCTCAGGCCCCGCATGTCAGGTCTTTGAACTATCGCATCCTTCTGATGGTGGTCGTGCCGCTTACGTTTGTACTAGTGGCATGTGGGTTGTTCAGTGCAAGATAAGATATGAATATGGTTATCTGTTTATTGAATAAACGTCTAAAGACATCCACTACGGGTCGGCCCCATACGTGTCTGTGGCCTTGGGATCGTAGTCAGGAAGCCAGACCTGCAGGGCCTCTATCGCGCGGTCGAGTTTGAGAATAGCCTCATATTCATTTGCAACGTCGATGCCAATGGTCGCGTGCCAGGCGATCCGAGCTGAGCGCACGTCGTTCTTGGCGGTTTGGAGATCCATGTCGATTTGCGAAGAGATAATTACGAGGCTGTTGCGGCAGGCGCTGACATGCCGCAGTTGTGCTTGGTTTCCCGCTCCTTTCTTGTTCCCTTCCAAAAAAAAAATCCCTGCCACGTCATTATTTTTTTTTCTTGTATTTTTTTACAATTTCACGGAAGTCAAATCGAAGGGAACTAGAGAAGAGATGAACGGGATGGACGGCCTCAGAAGCAAGGCCCCACCGAAGCACGTGCCATTCAATCTCAAGTCCGTCACGTCACCGATGCAGGTTCGTTTGCCCATTTGATTGCACTGTCGGTGCTCGCATGCTCACGCGACCGTCGTTGGCCCATTTGATTGCACTGCTGGTGCTCGCATGCTCACGCGACCGATGAACGGGGACAGGCCGCCGAGAAGACTTCCAGGATCAAACCTGTGCATGTCTATGGGCTGCTTGCTCTCAACCCCGGTCCGATCGACAAGAACAACAGCAAAGAGGTGCTGCCAAAACCTGCGAGGCAAAAAATGCTTGCTCATGTGCTCACATTCCCGAGCAACGTTGATGATGCTCCTGCGCAAGAGGCCCTGGCAACTGGAGCCAGCATCGGCGCGTCGCCCATGCAGGTACTTGGCATGCGCGCACGATGTGCTTTTGCGCCACTTGAGTTGACCGCGCAACCGTTTTTGTAGGTGAACGCGACCTACAAGCAAGTTCTGGGCGAGAACCACGTGATCGTCGAGAGTTTCCCGCCGAGTGCCATGTATTCCTCGATGAATTACACGGGCCAGCAGGCGCCCGGCGACACGGGCATGCCCTCGATGGCCTCTTCTCCCGCGTCTGCCTTTTCTATCCACTCTGTCCCCGAGTCTGTCGAGTTCACCGAGACCAATCCCGAGGCGCTGGGCGGCTTGGGCTTGGGCATCGACGCCATCGAGCAGAAAGCGCCCGACATGGGCATGAACGATACCGAGTCCGAGGGCGAGGGCGAGGAGCTTTCCGCGGTCGCGTCCCAGATCGACGAGATCTCCACGGGCGGGAACTTTGCTCTATTCATGGCGCAGGTACAATTTTTTTTTTGAAATTCAAGACCATCCTCTTTCCCAAAAGAAGATGGTCTTGAATTGATTTTTTTTTTGAAATTCAAGAACATCTAGTTTTATGAAACTAGATGTTCTTGAATGAAATTTTTTTTTTGAAATTCAAGACCATCTTCGACAAGTTGGGGAAGATGGTCTTGGATTGATTTTTTTTTTTGAAATTCCTAATTCGTTTTTTTTCGTGCAGTCCGCGCCTGCGCAGCACCCATTCATGCTGGAGGTGGAAAACCGCTTTAAGAACAAATTCATGGACAACGAAATAGTCGACGGCAAGACCATATCTCCAATGTTCCAGTTCGCCAACATCGTGCATGGCAAGCCCATCAACGATAAGCATGGACACAAGATGACTGAGAGAGTGCTGAATAATACAAAGCACAAGTCCGTGCTTGAGAAGTACGTCATTCACGAGATGCGAACTCAACGCGGTGCTATTGTTCCTGCTTTGACCTGCTATGGCTTGAAGGAATTTCTGTCGATGTTGTCAGGTGATTTCGCTGACGGATACAGGGCGTATGAACACTATCTTAGCACCCTTATTGAAGGCAGTGACCGTGACACGATTAACAACTTGATGGATGCCAACGAAGCCTCGTCGAATATACTCAACAAGATGGCCCGCGACGCGGTGGCGCAGGAGAAAGCCTCCGCCGGCCCGAGCATCGCCGCGCCGCCCGAGCAGGTACTTGAGCGCGCATGTTTGCTCTTGCTGCACTTACGCTGACATTGGAAACGTTGCAGGTGCCTATTGCGCAGGGCGCGCCGGACGTGGGGTTCAAGCGCAAGGCAGATGATGACAACCAGATCTATGATTGGCAGACGGACGAGAGGGCGTACGATGTACAAGTCAAGCAGTGGCAGAGGAATAATGACGTCAGGACGAAAATTCTCGCGGGCGCCGAAGCGGCCGTCGTGAAAACGAAGGGTGTCGCCGAAGCGGTCGTCGTGAAAGCGAAGGGTGTCGCCGAATCGAAAGTAATTGCAGCGGGTGCGGACATCAAGAAAGCGGATGCTCATGCCATAAGACTCGGCGCGGACGGAAAGAAAAGACGTGATGACGCCGAAGCGAAAAAGATTGAAGCAGACGCGGAGAAGACCAAAGCAGAGGCGATGCTACTCCAATTCGAACTAGAGCAGAAGAAAAATGCGGCGGGCAATGCCCCCGTGGTGCCTGTCGCAATGCTCAAGAAGAGCAACTCGGTGGCGCCAGCGAATGCCCCCGTGGTGCTTCTGGCGATTAACAAGAAGAGCAATAAGACGAAGCAACTGACGGAAGAGCAGAAACTAAACAAGCGCAACAAGGAGCAACAGGTGAGACGTGACGCAAAGGCTTACAGGGAGGGCCTTGGTTCTGCTTGAAAAAAAATTAGTCGAGTTTTCCCGCCACTTCTCGAGTTTCCGCATTCCACGGAAGTCAAATCGAATCAAACTAGACACGACAGACATGGCCGCCGTCGTGACCGTCGTGACGCAGCAAGAGGTCGACCGGCTGAAGCAGCGCATGGCCGACCTCAACGTGCGCGGCACGATGGCGCCTGGCCATCTCGTGTTCTCGGTGATTGACTTCCTCCAGCAGGCCTTGCCAGGCACACACCCGACATACGGGGAGGCCACGTGTCTGTTCCACGGGCTTGAGGAGCGCTGGGGCGAGGACTTCACACGCCACGTCTTCATGATAAAGCTCCCCTGTGGCAATTCCACTTACTGCACTCCAACCATGACCCTCTCGACATTGCATACGCTGCTTCCACTGCTGGGCGACAAAGTGGAGCCGGAGTTCCGCCGCATCTTCGAGGGCATCATGGCCGGGATCGTGCGTGAGGAGTCAGGAATATAAGAAGCTGAATATCACACCCCACGTTTATTCAATAAACCACAAACCGTTTCAATCATCGCACTTCGACATGAGATATGCAAAGAGAACGTATATATTCTTAGCGACATAGTACTTTCCATTGCTGTCGCACAACACGATGTGCCGGTGCATGACGAGCCACGACCACGGCTCGGCACTGCACGTCGAGCTGTTACAAGCCCCCGTGTGCTCAAAGAACACCGGCACGTCCGGCTTGATCTGTAGCATTATCGGGAGCACGTTGATGTCCCGGGCGGATAGGGACGTGATGCTTTCGAAATCGACCTGGCGCTGTCGCGTGTAGGTCGGATGGTGAAAGTACAGCACCTGCGACGGGTCGTTGAACATTTCCTTGAAGTCGTGCTTGTAAATCAATATGGACGCCGGCAGGCAGTCGGCCACCATCGAGAAGTTATAGAAGTCGTGCAAGGAGGCCTCGTAATGGAACGGCGACAGCTCCTTCACATACTTGACGACAAGCTCGTTGTCCACTTGCACAGCCTCGGCATCGAGCAGGACAAAGAAGAGCCGCATGAGCACATGCAAAATGTCGAAGCATTCCTGTCTGGTCTTGCGGCTCACAACGTACCATTCAGTCTCTCCTGCCAACAGCTCGTACACACCCTGTTGCACATCTTCTTGCGGCACCCGCACCTGCTCCGAAAGATGATGCCCAAGACGCTGCATGACTACAAGCAGCAACAGAGTCATGTCTACATCTGCCTCGTACCCGACGCTCTGATCGAAGTGCAGCACAGTACTGTACTCGACCTGCAGCCGCCGTAGGAAGTGCAGGCACTGCGCGCAGGAGTACTGTGAGATGCTCTGCCCGTCGAGCGAGAATTCTTGTGGCAGATCCGGCCACTCTCGTTCGCGTATTTGGAGTGCATCGTATTTGCTGAGCATGTATGCGAGCCCAAACCCAAACACATGCATGTCATTGTACGCGTCCGTCTCAGCTGGAAGAAGCTCTGCCTGGCTGTAGTTGATCCACGTCAATACGAGACGCTTGCTGGATTCGAGGCTGGCAGTGTCACTTTCACATGCGGTCATCAACTCCGCGAACGGAAGCATGTGACTGCAAGTGCTTACTCCTCAGCGGTTGGGTCGAATGGTTCTTCTTTCTTTTCGGTTTCAGAGTCCGAGCAATCATCGTCAGAATTGCTGTCGCTTCCCGACGACGATGACGGCACATACTCGCCGGTCTTGACCTCAGACTCTAGTTCGCGTTCCATCTGTGCCTCTATGTCTTTGAACATCTGCGAGTCCTCGGTGCATGCCTCCCACTGCAATATTTCCTGGATCCTTTGCTTGGCGCGTTCTGTGCATGCTCTCTTCGGGCGCTGCATGCCGTAGCATGCTCGTGTGCGCTGACATGACAAAAATACATCAAATCCGACAAAAAAAATTGGCAGTGCGTATGTATATACGAACCGACCATCGCGAGTATGGCCAGCTGCATACTGTGCAGATACAGCGGTGGCTCAAACACAACGGTCAATGAGGTCAACCAGTACATCTCGCAGAACATATCCCTCCTGGACATTGAAGAAATTGCACAGCAAGCCTCGGACATGCTGCGAACTGTTCTGCAGGAAGAGTGCACCGCCGCTTCGATCAAACACCACATAAACGAACATACGCAGGAGCCAAGAATCGTCGTGAGTATGCTGCTGCGAGACATTAAGAAGATCATAAACGACGTGCGCAAGTGCAGCACAACCGTGGGCGAGGACGGCACGGTTGTCGTCGATAAGGCGAACATGCTGTTGTACCTGAAAACGGTGGAGGTTGCCGCTAGTCTTGCAATGCGTCTGAATTGACCTCCGTACTCGACGCCTGAACGCTCTGCAAGAATGTCTGAAGGTACTTGGTCACGTCGCCCAAGGTTTTCTTGTCGTAGATGTCGTTGTGTCCAGCCGGTAAGTACAGCGGCGAATGCCTGAATACGCGCGGGATTTTCGAGTGCAGCAGCTCGGCACTGGAAATGTCGATGACGTCATCGTCAAACCCATGCACTATAGCGACAGGTGAGTGCACGTTTTCGATGCTCTGCAGATTGTTGAACAGGAGACCGTCCAGCTTAGGTGCCAAGAACGATGGAACGTACGTGTCATCAAACACTATGCGAAATGCAGACGCAACAGGCGAAATCAATACGATCGCACAATACTTTGCATAAACCCGCGATGCGAGATGCAGGGTAGGAACAGACCCGAGTGACTGTCCCATGAGAATGATCTTTTCTCGTGGGATTTCTATTTCCATACACCTGGCGTACACAGATTCTATGCTTGACTGCAGTGCAGATTCACACAGGTGGGTCTTGCTCGACGCTCCGTACCCGGGGTAATCATACACAATCACGTGAGCGTCAAGCATGCCCGCCATGAGCTCGCATATGTCTTGGCACTCCCCGAGGTCCGTCGCATTCCCGTGACTGTACAGTATCACGTGTCGCGAATCTGAATATTTGCTGTGCAGGCTCATCGAAGCGTCTACTGGGCTGATGCAACGAAGAGCTAACTTGTCTCCCCGTACATTCTTTATGAAATTAACACTCGTCCTTTGGTACGAAGAAGCCGGGGGGTGGTAAATCATGTCCGTCGTGCACCTCTCCACGATTGATTTCGCGAGGACGGAACCCATTCATGCAATGCCTGTCCGTTTTAAGTGAAATAAATTCATTTTTAAATTGTGTACATGCGAAAATCACTCGTTCTTGAGATGAAAGTCCTCGGACATGTATTCCTCGTACAAGTCCCCCAGCCCCTTCACAACACAGTGCACAGCTGACACGGTCAGACCAAGCACCTCCGGCATGAAGAGCATTACAGTCATCCACAATCCTTGTATGTGCACTTGCGGACATATCAGAAGACACACGAGTGACAAAATGCATATCAGCACGAAGTTCAAATTCAAGATGAGAGTCGAGTACAGCAGCGTCCGGCGATGCTGCTTCAGGGTCGTAAGCTGAGCGCTCAGGAAATGACACATCAGCAGGTACGTCACCAGCACACAGTGCTGTGGACTGAACAGCTCGAGCAGGTCCAAAATCGCGTGTGCACCTGCCAGGTACAGACCACTCTGCATGATGTACGAGGTGGTGAGGCTGCGACTGGAGATGGAGAAAATCAAGCTGGGCATGACAGAAGAAAGCGTGGCCAGGCATACCAATGCAAACACGTATCTGTATCTCTCTGCATTCGAACTCGGAACTGCGACGAAGTCGCTGAGAATCACCATGCCGAGCGCCCAGAACTTCACCGTCCACGGGCACGGGTGCATAAACAGTATCATGCATCTGAGGCGACAGTCTTAAAACGTTTTGTTTGGGGATTCGTCAATTCCAGACAGTAATTTCGACGGTACAAATTCAGAATGATTTGCCAGTGACGTGGCTTGGAAGTGCAGCACAATATCTTGCACGTCCTGGCGAACGCGGCCGCGATGCTGGAAAGGCGCCCGGAGAAGCCCCCCCTTGACCTGGACACCGAGCGCGAGAAGCGCAATAACATAGCCCGCGTGCGGCTTTTTGAGCAGATGCGACAGAAGCGGCAGGCGACACTGTCCCCTTGCCTCCAGGTACCGCACAGGCCCGTGGTCAGAGACGTAGCGGACGAGCTTCTCGGGAAGATCTTGTGGAAAAAGTTTTTGAATGCAGCGGGTACGCCGACATGGTACCAGGGCGAAGTCACCAGCGTGTGCCGCGTCAAAAGGGGCCGGTTTGTCCACAGCTTCGGAGCGGGCGTCACGTCGACCGTCAAGTACCTCGTGCTGTATGAAGACGGAGATTCAGAGGACATGAGCCGCGACGAAGTTCTCATGCATCTCGTCAAATAGACGACATTTATTATGTAAATCTATAAAGCACGCGTTGAAGCACGGCATGCAGGAGGCCCCAATCCCCGGCAAACCAATCCAGCGTAATCCATACGACATAGACAGTGACAAAAGTGAAGATGACGAGGAAGACAAAGACACCTTGCAGGAAGTTCCAGCCCTAATGCAACAGCTCAAGCTTTTTGTTTGAACATAAACACGGCAAATAAAAAAAACAATGACGTGGTCAAGAAAAAGCATTTTCAGCAATTGTTTGGCCCGTGGCGAGATACAGCCAGTACCATGCTGCATCTCGCCGCTCCGGTGCAGTACACCGCCACAAAATGCGGCTCGTACATCTCCAAGTCACAGCCAGACGTAGAGCTTCTGGCCGTTGCACTAGACGACATCCCACACAGTAGCGCTGAGTTCGATGCCAAAAGAGGCGCGCGAGATTTCATCGTGTGCAAGTTCCTGGTGTTGAGTATCGGACCTGCTGGATTCGGTAAAGTTCCCTACAAGCACAAGAACAAGACGAAGAAGCTGGGCTCGGAGGAGGAAGCGGGGAAAAGTCTTTATGAGACCATGGACTCGGGCCTTGTCAAGTTATACGCGTACGAAAAGGGCGACACGAACAAAGACAAGGGCGTGAGGTGTGATGACTGCTTTGGCGTGCTGGCTCCGGGTCTCTGTCTGACTTTCTTCTTGCGAGAAGAAATGTTCCAGCCCACCAAGATGCTGGCAGACAACCTCATTTCGAAACTGCAGTACGTCTGTCTGCAGGTCGCAAGCGGCAACGTCACTGGCGCTTCGGCGGGCTACTTGCTGAAGCTGAAAAAAATCAAAGCCATACCCCCCCCTCAAGATCTCATGCACGCCCTGACAAAACTGCCCCAGACGGAGGAAGCGTACGAGGCCCTCATGGAACAATACCGCAGCACCTACTACACGACAATGAAAGGCGGCATCTCAGACAAGCTCGACACCAAGTACTGTGTTGTCTCCTCCATGGGCCGTGACGTTTTTGCGGATTACGAAGTCGACGAAGGATTCCTCATATGCAACGCGGCAATCAATAACAAGGAAGGCTTCACAGACGAGATTGTCGTCCGCGAAAGTCTCGTGTTGTCCTGTTTCGACACGACGTGTGTGCAGACCGCGCTGCGGCTGCTCAACATCGCACTAGCCATGGACGCCGTTTGCCTGATTCTGCAGACTGCGCCAGAGACGACCATTGCCCTGAACGAAGACAGGCCCACTGCTCCCAACACAGCGCTTTGCATGCTGTGTGATTACAACAAGATGCTATTCTTCGACGCGCTGACACAGGCTGGCGCGCTCGCGTGGGTGCAGGACGAAATGAGGTCTTTCAGCCACAACTTTCCGCAAGAAATGAAGGTGTCGACGGTGATGGGCAACATGCAGCTCGAACTGGCCAAAGAAAAAGACTCCGAGTTCAGCACATTTACGTACTGCTGCACGGATGTCGTGTACAAGGACCACCTCAACTGCTCCAACCACATTTGCGTGCGCATCCACGAAGAAGTGCATCTGCACGACAGTCCGAAGTTCGTGTGCACAACAGCCGATCCCGCGGCGAAGTTCATTTCGCACGAAAGACCCGGACCATGCAACACAGTGGACATCATGCTGAAACAGCAGAGCAGCGCATCCCCCCCGAAAACAATACTCACGTTGCAGATGCGTCGTGGGGCGATGAGCAGCGTCGGTAGCAAACGCAAAAGACCCAACATTTTGGAGGTAACGGGCAATTTTACTTATACTTGTGTATCAGCGCAATAACAGTGCCAAGCTGCAATCCAATCGCCAGTATGCTGCTGTCCAGCACCTGACTGTGGAATTCGCTTTCCGTTGTGTGATTCATGCATAACAGGACCAGGTACAATGTCAGGACGTCGTAAAGGACTGATAAGTTGCACGCGAAGAGCTTCGACTGTGCCTCATCGACGTTCGAGTTCACGAGCAGCACTATCAACAGCTTGCAGCAGGTCCGAATGGCAAACATGCAAGTCAACAAAATGTGAAAGACGTTCTGGAACGTATGATACAACCGCAGACAGCACATCATGAGCAGCACAACCATCACATTGATCTGCTTGAGCTCCTCCTTCAGGTTGCGAGTCAGAATTGAGATGCAAAAGACGCAATCCCACAGAACATAGAAAATCAGGAACCCGGCAAGCCAGTACTCGTTCCGGGTGGCAATGCTGGGCATGTCGATCAGTACCGCGATCGATATGTACAGACTGAGCACCACATGCAGCACTGACATTCGCATGTATGGTTGGATCGATTGTGGAATAAATTGCCAACCCGGATTCACGCGTGTCTCAGCTTGCTTGGTCTCGTCTGTCTTTATCAAATTAATGCCGTGCTTGGCCAGCGTTGCTACGGCGTACAGGCATACGCAAGCCAGGACTGCATACTCCACGATAGATGTAGAATCGGGCTTGACATACATGAATCGCGTGTCTATGCCCTCTGACAAAACGAACTGCGCCCCCGTGTCGATCATATCGCACATCGACACTGTATACAAAGAGCGGTTGGCGACCTGTCTTGCGCTGTTTTTTGAGCATACTTCCGTGCCGAATCTGTATTGCGTGCGCAGAGCTTCAGAGTACACATACGGCTCTTGCACTACCTTTGAATTGAACATGTCGAGTTGCAGACTGTGCAGACAGAGCGAGTCTTCTGATTTCATGCAGCTGAAAGAGTCCCAGGCATGCGACGGCAGAGCGTGTGACGGAGCATTCCGGAAGTAAGTAATGGCGTTGCTTGTCAGGATAATGTGCGATGCGTGTAGGCGAATTTTCAGGAACAGTCCCGTATCCCAGGGCAGTGCAACGTTGAACTGATTCAGCACTATGAAGGGGTTCGAGTCGCGCTGTAACAGCAGTAACGGCATGCGTACTTTTGCCATGTGGTTTAAAGCAGACGGCCTAAAATTCATTTTTTTTTGAGTTATTTTACACATCACATGCACGGCCGCCTGCATCTTCACATGTGGCTGTATTTTTCCCGCGGCGGCCGTTTCGAGCGACACGAGTTGCCTACTCGAAGCAAAAACAGTGCACAGGGCATCGAGGACGCAATCCGCAAGCTCGCACTACCCAACGGCCAGATCGACTCAATCAGCATACGAGTCGGGAACGAGTACATTCCGCTTACCCACGTGGACGAGGCTCGCATAGTGAGCAGAATCATAACGGCGGACCATGACTGCTTTGTCGGTCATTTTTACGACAAGGGGTTTGACCCGCAAGACAAGGTGAGAATCCCGAAGCAAAAGGTGCCTGAAAACGCGTACGAGGAAAAAGAGCTTTGGAAGTTGGAGTTTGACTACGAACAAAATGCGGACCTTGGTACTCCATGCTTCGGTGCTTCTGGCGTGCACAATGACGACTTGTGAGATGTGATTTTTTTTCATTTTCAGCATTACATCTGACAGTAACCCACAAACGCATGTCACTACCGCAACATGGCTTTGGGATGCAGAGGACGAGACAGGAAGAGATTCTCTACGTCAAATTTTTAGCGTCCGTCATGCTCACAGAACCGAATGTCAAGTCCTGCTGTCGCCAGATCTGCAGCGCCTGTCTTGCAAGCCCGATGAACATATACGAGGGAGGCAAGAAACTGAACCCACAGTTACTGCAGAAACTGAGGTACCACTTCGTCAAATTTGCCTCAGACGCCATCGCGATGCATTACATGTGCGGGTTCGTGGTGTACTACATCGAGAAAAGAAACGGGGTCCGCCTGCCACACACGCTGCCACTTGGGTCTTTCACGTGGTCTGTCGAGCGCCTACCCGGCCAAGCCCGAACGTGGCCGTTTGCCATCAAAGTAAAGGGCATAGAGTGCAGCTTCGATGACCGGCGCGTGCAGGTATTCTCACCCGACGTGCCGTCCAGAAATGTCATGTATTCGCCCATGGAAAACGTCGTCTTTCTGCTCACCAACTACAAGACCGTCCACGACAGTCTCACGAACTCAATCAGAAACAGCGAAAAGGTGAATGTACTGATTTCGGAGAAAATAGACGTCAAGGACCAAACGCTAAACGGAATACAAATGCTAGATGACGCGAGGCTGTACATGATGAAAGGAAGCACTCCATTACAGCAGTACGAGCTTGGCGTGCGGCTGTCTGGGGCGCGCACAGACACGGTGAACCTCGAGCGAGAACAAGCCATGAGACAGACAAATGAAATGCAAGCGAAGGTGGAGTTGACGTCGATCCCACCAAACAGCCAAGTCACTGCGATCGCCTCCAGCACCACATCTACCGATGTGCTGCAGGAACTGTACAGGCAGTACCTGCACGCGTGCTATGCATATTTTGGCATTCCCACGGCGCAGAGAAACTCGAATAGCAATAATGCTGACGTGGAAGCATCGTCCGAGGGCTTCAAAGTCACTTTCATATCGCAGATGGTGCAAGAGTTGCTGCAGGAGGCATACGCATGCTGCTTCCGAGTGGAAGCGGGCCAAGTTCGCGTGACACTGTCAAGCCCAGCCATGGAGGTGAAGCAGGTCCAGGACATCAAAACCTTGTGGGAGTGTGGCATTTTTTCAGAGGCGGAGTTAAAAAACCTATTTTCCTGAAACAAAATCAGCAGTTCTGCGTGCGGGCGTTCGTTCGTGACAGAATGGAATACCCGATGCAGCACATCGAGAAAATATTGAGTGAACAGACACCACACGCAACTACCATCCACCAGCAGATGGGGTCTTTTCGAATGATCCCGAATGAAAGCAGTCACAAATACCAGTGCATGTGCACCTTTGTTGCATTCGGCGGCACCACAGACCGAACACTGCTGATGAGCTGCTTGATGTACGCCCTCCAACCGGATCTCATATACAGTGCATACGTCAAGTCGTACGACAGTAAAGAGTACGAGACTATCCTGTTACTCAAGAAGAAAATTTCAATCGACATGATCGAGAACTTCCTCGATCTGTTCCGCATGAGCACCTGCGTCATTCCATTCGAAACGTTGATGTCGGATGAAATGGCCACGAGCATCTCGAGGATCCACGGAGGGGCGAATTTGTACGGAAACTTCCATGCCAAATTGAACACCAGCCTGCGCCGGAAATATTACTACAAACGACAAAAGCAAAAGAAAATGAACGAGCTGAAGCACGTCCTGGACGTGACAGGCCTCACCTTCTCGCCAGACAACATGATCAGGTTGTACCACGAACTGTCGGTCTTTCGGTGCGATAACACCACCCTGCGCACCCGGATCAACACGTATCAGGACCGCGTTGCTGCGCTCCGCATATAGCCGTGCCGGACGAGATACTTCAACTTGTTCTCTGTATCCGTGATGATCGAGGGGCTCATGCCATAAAAACTTCGAAGGTAACACTCGCGCGGCACGAGATACTGCAGATTGTCAATCTTTGGTATGATGGTTTCACTGTGGCAATAAACACCCGTCCGCATGAGGTACACGAGACCAAACACCAACTGCCGAGTGTTGTACTTGAAACTTCTGAAACTGTGACTCGCTTGTATCGTCGCTACCACCGGGTTGAGAAACCGCATGCAGGTCACAACAACAAACTTGCGGGCTTCAATGTCGAAGTCAGGCGGGATCCGACCTCCGACTTTGTGCATTATTTTTGTCAGTCTATCTATGGCGTTTTCCGACGCGTCTTCGCTGCAATGGTATATCATCTTAACTTCCAGCGCTTCCGACACCTTTTTGCGCTCGTGCACAAAGCATGCCTCGGTCTTGTCAGAAAGCAACAATTCCTCGAGGAATTGTTCAATGTCATTGTTCACTTCTACCTTTGCTTCAGGAGCACACGGCATGCACGTGTCCGTCCATTGATTGGTAACTAACACTTTATTCAATATACACCCAGTTACATTGCATATCAAGCAATCGTCTGCAATAGACACGTCTTTGCACGTTATACAATCACATTTGTGAAGTTTACCACAAACCAAACATCCAGCCTTGTTATGGTCTATTTTCTCCCACTGACACTCGTGGTATTTTTCGGTGTTTTCTGGCAAAATAAAAGGCCCCCTCAACAGCCTCCAAATGACGTCCATGCTACGCTAACCTTTGCGCTCACTAGTGCATACTTTACTTAAAATTTTCACGGTACGTCCCACGAAAAGTCAAGTGCGACCTCATTTTTGGGTACTTGTCTTGGTGAGCGCACGTTCTACAGACCAGCTTCTCTCGGATCTGCATCATATGCGCACTCACATACTCGTTCAAATCGTTGAGAAAGTCGCACGAGCTTTCAAGTACTGTCGTGTGCTTCACGATGTGTTCGAGCGTCACGAAAACTTCTTCGCGTTCCGCGGTCAAGTCGCGTATGTGCCGGATTCGTTTCTGCCGACTTTTTTGTGCGTGTTTGCGATTGCGAGTCTTTTTCGACTCTGTCTCGGCGCACGCGCGCATCTGCGGTTTCACATCGCTTGGATCGTCGCTGCCGCCCTCAAGGAATGCCACGTTGTCTTTGTGCGTCGTATGCCTCTGCTCGAACAGACGCATGCCTTCCTTGTCACAGCTGCCGTGCATCGAGAGATTTCGGGTGTATGTTGCGTACAGCTCAAACGTTTCCAGCATTTCTTTCAGTTCCGCCTCCATCAGCCGTACGAAAAGCTTGTCTGCGTCGCGAGCGTGTTGAGAATATTCTTTATTCGTCACTTTTTTCTTCGCGGGAATTGTGTCGTCTGCATCGAACATGCGCAGCAGGACGGACTCCGTGTATTTGTCGGCTTCACACTCCAACAACCCTTCGAGCAAGGCCTCTTCATCAGGGAACTCGAAATCATACCCACACAGCATGCTTGCGAATTTGCTTGCGTTTGGTTTTTTTTGATTTCGTTTGATTTGAGTTTTCGGTGACGTGTTTTTTTTTTATTCTCAAAAACAGATCAAAAAAAATAAAACGAAGGAGAGAGACGACGCCTCCGCGCACACAAACGGCTGCCGCGCAACCCGACGCTCGTAAACACGGACGTCACACGCGCGTCTGTATTTCATATGTCAGCTCGAGCCGCAGGTTGATACTGTGCTGCTGGCGAGAAAGTTGTTTGATGTATGCGGTAATTTTCTCCGCGTCGTCTGTCGCCAGGATGTCTGGTGGAATGGTATTCAGTAAATCGTTGCTGTTCAAGATTGAACTCCATTCCTTGTTATGCAGACGGTGAACCTGCACACTGAAGTTGTTTAGATCGCGAGTAGACACTCTATTCAGGATTTTGCTGCGCAGCGCACTGCAGCACGTATTGAACACCTGCCTCGTAATCTTGTACCACTCACCGTCAATCAGCTGTTGCTTGTCGATGTCTGCGTTCAGTAGATCTTTGTTAGATCGGAGAATCTCGACGACTGGATGGTTGCGCGACATGAACAGGTAATTTTGGTGATTGAGCTCCAAGACGCCCTCCTTCTCGAGATTCGTCGAGTTGTAGGTCGGGTACATCTCGCGCCACTGCAACGCTTCATTCGAGCCTGCTTCCGCCTCGAAAAGCGTGATGGGATACGGATTGTGGGTTTTTGCAAATGCGGTCACTGCAAATTTATGCCCGTGGCGGGTAATCTCGTCTGAAGGAATACAGGACAGACTGACGCCCAAATGGATGGGAAAGTCATTTTTGTGCTCTAGACACACGACCTTATGCAGCACCGCGTTTTGGAGACACGCAGCGGTCAACCCGACGTCTGGCACATTGTCAAACACATCCGACACCCCCAGAATCTCACCGATCTTTCCGTTGTTCGGAGCCCACAGAGCGGCATCTGGACCTGACTTGGCAAATTGCTGCAAGCTTCCGGTAACGTCCACACTCAGTCGTCGTTTTATAATGTGACACTTGTTACTCAACGAAGCCATGCACGGAAATCGATGCTCTTAAATAGTACATGCAATTTTTTACAGTAAAAGCAATATACATAATAAGCAGTAGTTCATAATGCCACACCTATGCATGCTGCTCATGGATGAATACCAAAGCACTGGAAATGTGTATGTGATGCCTGAGTTTGTGAAGTTCATACTGAAAGAGAATGGCAGCTACCTCAACAGTCTCTTATTTCCTCAAGCAGAGGACAAAATGACGTCGCACAATCCAATTTTTGCGTTCGTCTTGCACACCGACTCCAACGATGCGTGGGTCTCAACCGGCATGAACTATCAAGTGACAATATGCTACGACCTCAAGTTTTTGGATGTGTCCACAGGCTCGCGAGAGTACGCCGAGCTAACGTCCATCTTTCAGAATATCATGCAGTGCAAGGTGAATTTTCTGGCGTTCTCGAGCTTCGAACGAGCGATAGGTCTGTACGCGAGCCTGCTCGAGATACTCGTCCCGAACAAGCAAAACGGCGAGTTCTGTGCGACGTTCCGGCGTGAAACGAGCAGCATGGCTGACATGCACCTCTACCTCGTGCTGCAGCAGGTGCTGCACAAGCACGCAGTCGACGGTGGAATTTGGCGCTGTGCGCCCGAGCACAGCTGGTGTGATTTTTTCAAAGACCTGAATCGGCTGTACTGGTACCACGACTACGTAATGTTTCTGGTAGATGCAGCCAAACGAGACGGGTACAGCGTGAGCAATGTGGAGGCGGCTGCGTTCGACGTTCGGCGATCCGAAACTGCAAACCGTGAACAGATGGGGATAACGCGTGCCAGACAGTCTCTGCTGGAGTTACTGAAAAAGGCATACAAATACACACTGGTGTGATGTCTTTTTACAATTCCGGGAGCACTTCCGGCGGTAGTGGCACAACCATTGTGTGCCTCAATGACCATAAACGCAGAATGGGTATCGATTCTCAAAAGCAGTCATCCACCAGCGTTCAAAGAAACGCTGGATGCAGTTCCCGTGTGCTGGTTCGTAGACGGGCAGATCAAGCTCATGAAAGCAGCATGGATCAAGACGTGGGAAGTGTTCTTCAAGATGCAATTCGTCAAAACCATAGATCGGGCCTTCGACAGCGGCGCGCGCATTGTGGTCATGGGATTCGATGACTACACACACGTGCCGGAGTGCAAGGGGATGACGCAGCGCAAACGAAACAAGACGGCACAGGATTTCGCGTATGACTCGAGCAAGGGACTCCCAGAGGCCCCCCCCGACGACTGGAACGCGGCCATGCGCAATCGCGTCTTCAAGATCGCAGTCATACACTTCATAGTCAAAAATATCAAGCTCCACTACAAAAACTTCGACAAAACTGTCATCGTGGACTGGGCCGGCGTGCCGGTGGTGCTTGGCAGACAACTCGGCGAGGACGCAAGGACCCTTCCCGACTGCGTTTTGGACGCGGACAGCAAGAGGGGAGAATGCGACGTCAAGGCGTTTGCATGGACCGGCTGGGGCCCTACGTTGATCGAGTCCACCGACGGTGATTTCATTCCGCTTGCGTTGCTGCAGACGGCGAAAGACCCTTCGCACCGCATCTTTTTGGAGCGCATACACACGCGAATTTCAAAGAAACGCACGGCAGACGGCACGACCAAGCGAAAAATGGAGTTTGTCGACATCTCGAGTCTACACCAGCATGTGTGCACTCTGATGCCGCGTCACGAGCACCCAATCCAAACGCTTGCCATGCTGATCGCGCTGACTGGCTGCGACTTTTGCAACTCCATGCCCGTCATAGGCCCTTCCAAGCTGTGGGGGGCGCGGCACCTCTTCAGAAATGTCAATGTGGGTTCCGAGGCGGGCGCGCTGGCAACTATCTCGCACGCGTACACGAAAAACTTTGCCAGTCGCATAGCGACAACAAGCCCGTGCGACATCACCGCATCTGCTTCGTCGCCGGAGCTTGCGGTGCGTGTGTACGAGACTACGGCGTCACACATCCAAGAAAATTTCAACATATCAGCCCAAATCCGGGACCGAATATGGCCCGCGACACACATGCGGAATCATGTGAGGAACGCTATGTGGACTGTCCTCGAGTATTGGTCGCGGCTTGGACACTACGGCGACCCTACGCTCGAGGGGCACGGGTATCACAAAGACGCCCGAGGCGTATGTCACTTCAGAATCGAATGATTCGGGGACATGCGTGGTTCGGCCCAATTTATATAAAAGACGTGTACGACAAAGCGTATGAGGATGCAGCGCCCAATCATTCTGACGGCAAAACACAGAATGTACGGCGATACTTTCGACACCGCACAAACACACGAGCACGTTTACGAGTGCGTGCAACCTCTACAAGCAGGACGTATTTCGTTCGCAACAAAGACAGATAAGGACCAATACGTGAACAATTTGAGTTTCAAACCGCACACAAGTGAAAAAAAGACAGAACTCGTGTTTTTCAGTTGGGATACCATCATCTGGCTGCTGATTGTACTTGTCTCTGTCGGTTGCATGGTCATGACGTTCGATTTAAATCAGACTGCATTCAACGACGTGTTCTTGACACAATTCAAATATGACATCAACCAACATGTGTATTCGTTGCAGAAGGCCGGAATCATAAAGCCGCTACCTTATATGATCGCGGCATTGACTTGCTTTTCCTGCTCTATAATAGTGGGATGGCAATCGAACAACAACATTCGATTGAATAGGGGGTTGTCAATTTTTGTCCAAGTTTTGATTTTTATCCTGCAAGGTTGGGGTGTTATATTGCATGGTCTGGCTGCCTTCGATAAATTTGACCGCAATGACATCATGTTAAGTGTCACTTCTGTAATTTGTTTGCATATTGCTACAACGGTCATAACGCTGGTGATAGTGTGGTGTCAAGGTTACTTTATCCCTGACGAATCTCCCGCCAACGTTATCGAAGAACGAAGAACTGAGAGTATGTTCTGGCTGACTGTTGCAGAAGACCTGAACACGATAGTTGGTTATTGTTTGGTTGTGACTGCATTCAACGCCCTAGCCTCCGTGCATGACGACACTACCGTGTTTTTTGATGTCGTGTGCGTCGTCATGATCGGGTTCTTACAGCACATCGCAAATGTACTAATGATATTCCACAGACACATACGCATCGAAAACACGGTGCAGTCAGATGAAATTCCTAAAATTGTCAACGTAATCGCACGATCGAGGTTGCTCATATTCTTCTTTATCTGCGCGGTGGTCGTGTTTTTTTACTTGCGAATATCACCTACATATGAAGCATTCACGTTGGGCATCCCGTACGAGATCCTTCGCGCACTGGCAGTACTGACAATGGTCTCCATGGGCACATTCCATAGTATGTGGTATGAGCTTCGGCACGCGCATGATGCTGAAAGCAGCCCCAAAGAATGGGAAACGTCACCTACATGGAAGCTGGCGACGGGTGCACTGATGACCCTTTTACTCTCCGCATTTATTTGGCAAAATGCGCAAGTTTACAGTAACGAAGGCGTCAAATATTACCTGGACAACGGAGCAATCAAACCATGATCATAAGTGGAAGTTCTGAATGATGTCGACGATTTCATATTTCGGCATCTGGAACAAGTCCAGCACTTGCTCGTCCGTCATGAGCTCCACATGATGCACCTGGAACGCAATATTCATCCATTGACTCAGGGTGAAGTCAAAGTGCATCATGACGTGGACATTCATGCCCTTGGCCCGCAGTTGGTCATACGTGACTTTCATCTGCGACAGCAAATCCGCAGACCACCGCATGCCCCACACTTCGGCAAGGTCTGCGTGCAGGTGCGTGAACGGGTTCACGGGGAAACATACCATGTCGGGGAGGTCGGCCAGCTGCAGCGCGCCGCGGAGCACCCACTCCTGCGGCGACGGCTGGATCCGCATCAGCTCCGTTGGTGACAGCCCGATCTCCTGCCGCAGCCGCCGCCACGAGTAGCACCTGGCCGTGATGTCTTCCCAGACCAGCACGCGCCGGGGCTGGTCCCAGAACCCGTAGAACCGAATCGACTGAAGCGGGGAGATCTCCATGAAACCAACATCATTCTCACTAATAGGTTGTTTTGACGAATTGAAAATCTGTGTGCATTTTATTCATGCGCTAAAAAATAAATTTGATGCATCACACGTGTACTCATACTGCCACTCCCCAAATGTACCACATCTCCCCGCAAGAGTTCATGGACCTCGTGCGCCTCAGCGACAGCTGGAGCGACCTGGCGCGCCGCTGCGGCAAGCCGCTCAAGTTCGGGCGCTTCTGCACCAGCCGATGTGTCCTCGCGCTGAAGCAAAAGGTCCTCAGCATGCGCCTGGACACGCAGCACTTCACGGCGCGCAACACGCGGCCGGACGTCCCCGACGACGCGTTCGGCGACTTCGTGCGGCAGAGCACGAAGCTCTCGGAGCTCATGCGCAAGTGCAACTACTGCTACAGCAGCAGGCATGCACGAGCGTACTGCATGCAACGAATCAAAGACCTGCGCCTGCCCATGGCGCATTTCATAATCCGAAAGTCGCCCGCCAGCATCAAGCCGCGCACCTCGACGAAGCTGCACGCGGTCGACGACGAACGCTTCGGTGCAATCGTTGCCAGTAGCAACAGCTGGTTCGACCTGATGCAGAAGTGCGGGTACAAGCACAACTTCCGAGACCAGAAGTCCAAGTGCATGCGCAGGGCCGCCCTCCTCGGCTTCGACACGAGCCACTTCACCACCCGCTGCGGTGGGCTCAAGAAAACAGCCGAGCAAGTGTTCGTAGAAAACCGCAGCTTCCACAACGTGTCCTTGAAGCACCGGCTCATCCACGACTTCAAGTGGCCGTACGAGTGCAAGAAGTGCAAGAACGTGCACTTTACAAAACGCGACGGCGTCATCATGTGGATGGACGACGCTGTGACACTGCAGCTCGAGCACAAGAACGGGAATCGCACAGACAACCGCATCGAGAATCTCGAGCTTCTCTGCGCCCTGTGTCACTCCCAGACCAGCACGTACGGCGGCAAAAACACAAGCTACGCACGCGCGAAGCGTGCATGGATCGCGGACGTCAACGTCGCAGGCACATTATCATCTGATTAGCAGACCTTTCAAGTCGGAATCACCCGGTTCTATCAAATCGGACTGCGGCGCGCGATGCGCAGTGACGACCTGCATGCTGACGTCCGGGGAGACCACTTCGATTTCGTCCTCGGACGCGTATGCGCTACGCCCATTTTTGCTGTGTGTCACCAACACCGCGTCATCACCTTTCATCATGTCGAGGTGCATCGCATATTTGTGCGCGTCTACATGCTTGAACTGCATGAATCTTCGGGTCGTGTAGTAGTTCACCAATAAATCGGCAAACATTCGCATCAGCATGAAGTCTATCTGACTCAGCGCCACAAACAAGTGAATCGTGCCCATGATGATGGCGTACATGGAAAACGTCTGCACGATGCACACGCACGTCCACTTTTGATACGGGAGATACATGTTCTTGTGGTCCTGGATCGTGTTCGTGATCCACGGGCCCACGCTGTCGGACGTGAAGTCAGCTATGCACGTGCTGATGAACGTGTACATGGCCACGCACCCCCACTTGGTCCACGTGTCCAGCTTGAAGCCGAAGAGCACCGTCTGTGGGTTGGGTCCAAAACTCAGGAACGGGCTTTCGTCGTCCACCATGATACAGATAAAAATAATACATATCGTGACGGTCCACCCGGCAATGAGCATAGCAAGAACTCGCTTGTCGTCAAAAATCGCATCGAGACTCATACTTTTATTTATTGCATCCTTAATAATATCGATCTTTCAAGTCAAATTAATGTCCTTCGTGCTGTCCACTAAGGTTTTCAAATTACTGCTGTCTGGTATTGTCCATTCTGATCCTTTCTGTATTTTTGCTTGGTGCAAAAAACAGCACATGATCTTTGGAAGTTTCGTAGTATCGCGTGGCACGGCCATCCAAAACCCCGTGTGCAGATGATGTTTCATCAAACTGCAATACACAAAAGTAAATTCTGTTTTTGATATCATCAACAGCGCGTCTGTGTCCGCAGTAACAAGTGTCGCGCCTAGTTCTTGCACAATCTGTCTGATCCTGTCCCAAAAATATTTTTTGACAGTAGGATATTCTGTTAGAACTCCAGCCAGTGTTGCGGCGAATTCGTCTGTGAAAGCCTTGGTTTGCGCTGTGATCTCACTCCAATCCATTTCACCAACGTCTACATGCAAGTGCCAATAAGTCATGTCCAAAGGGTCTGGCGTGGACGACATGTACCATAGTACTTTATCTTTTATATGCACGCGAGAGCGTCCGGCGATTCTTCATGTAGCGTCCGCGATTCGGTAGACGTTCATCGAGAATATGCCGTCGTCTTTCATGTTGTGTCGCAAGAAATTTGAGATGCTGCATCCCAGAACGATAGGAGACTGCTTGCAGGCCTGGAAGAAATGCTGCGCAATGATGCCTTCCAGCATGCCTGCATCCTTGTGCTGTGCGATATTTTGGATGGTCGACTGCTCGTGCGCACTGAATAGTGTGTAGTAGTAGTTGGGGATGCTGTGCTCGTTGCGCAGCAGCCGGTCGCACAACCCGCTGATGATCCGGTTGTCTATCTTCTTGGGAATTGTGTTGCTGAGCGTGTTGAAGAACCAATGCAGAATTTGCACTGGAGTTATGAAAGGCAACGTCTGCCTGCGGTGCATGATCCAGTTGTAGCAGGCCGTGCACGACAATACACGACCAGCGTCGCACGTGGATTGTTTGTATGCGCCGTGGCAGTGGGTCAGCATGTTCTGCATGGTGCAGTGGAAAACGTCCGTCGACGCCAGCATCTTCTGTTCTGCCAGCATGTCACCCACCTCCTCGCAGCTCAGCTCCTTTCGGCCGTATGTGCAAATCTCTCCACAGAAAAAACACGCGCGAACATGTCCGGGAAGCACCATGAAAGGCCATGTGTTGGTTGCGGTGGACTTGGCGTTGTTGTAGTCACAGATGCTGTACAATACCATTTCGTATCTCAACGCCACGTGTATGCAATCATTTTATTTTTTTTCTTTCCTGTAAAAAATGTGTCTCCTTCATCGAATGACAGTTCACCATTTTTGTGATCTTTGAAAACTCGCACCGACTGATTGTAATGTGCGTGCCTACTCTAACAGATTTCAGATTCAGGCATTTGAAGAATCGGAACCTGAGGATGGCATTGCTGCCCTGGACCTTGCCTACAAGCATGTGTTTGTTATGCACATTGAGAACTTGAATGACGAAATCTGCGTGCAAGACCATCAGCAAGCGCGTCCTCGCGTTTCGACAGACGAAAATGCACTAAAAATAAACTAGGCCACTTCTGGCGCAGGTGCAGCGCTCTGCGTTTCTCGCAACGCCAACTCGTCCGTGTGTTGCTTCAGCTTGTCGCGCAAGCCTTGCATTTTGGATTCCGTCACGCCGATCTTCTTGGTGAGCTCAACAACGCGACTCTCGAGACTCGTGCCGGCGACGCTCTTGTATGGGCGGTGCTGTCTGGGCTTCAAGGCCGCGCCCTTGCGCTTGTTGGGGCGGGCGACTTCCGAGTTTTGGAACTCCAATGCATTGGTCGAGGCCTCCATCGTGTCTTCGTGCGCGCGGGATCTCACAAACGCCACAAATTTGCAAAAAACTGAGTTTTTTTTTAACGTGGTCGTTTTTTTAAGCATTTCCAGCGGACGTGCAAGTTTTGCACGCGTCATTGCAGTTAGGCCTAATGCTTAGTACGTACTTCCAGTACTAGTGCACTGACCATACGCTGTGAAATGCTGCCGTGATTTATACATGTCTGTCCTAGTACCGTACGATAAGGCATACTGCATATACTATCTGACGTGTAGACAGGTGATCGCCATCCGACCGACACGCGCGCAGGTACCTTTGACCTTCACTCAAGAGTGCAATGGGTGCGAGTCCCATGAGGTCCGCGCAAACAAGTATTCCACGACGTCTCGTATAATGTCCCCTGGCAAAGCTGAAAGCGCCGCACGCGCACCTAATCGCTTGTGGTGACTCATGCAGACAGACAGAAGGTGCCCATCAAGTTTCTGGCGAGGACACACAAGCCATGCACGGCCGTCGCCGTCCAAGCACCTGCAAAAATTTTCCCGCATCAGGCGCATCAAGAGACTATCATCTCCCATCAATACAAGTTTTGTCGACGTCGTTTGCAGAACAAGGACCAACTCCTGCACGTCCGGAGCCACAGTCGAATGAATGTACTCGCGATTGGCGTCATTCAGCTGCATGCAGATTTCGCGATGCATTGTGCATGCGTAAATCGCACCCCTGTTCTTGGTGGTCTCCATTAGCTTGGCTATGGTCGAGAAAATAAATTCGTGAAAACAAAAGATTCCGAGCATCAATCGGTCATACCCGGACCACCTGTTCTTGATGTGTTGCTTGCTCCATATGTCTCGCATCAGCTCGCTTATCTGCTTGTTGTACTCCTCCACAACCCCAACACACAAACGTACGAGCTCGTCTTGGGACTCATACCTGACACGTGGCGCCCTCACACAAAGCATGCAAGCCAGAGCCGTAGCCGTATATAAAATACGGTTCGACTCGTTGTTTTTTAAATGACACGCGCAAGTGCCGCATGACGTCAAAGGACACGCTAGGACATGCCATAGCAAACGCGCAGCGCAGAACCATCCCCGAGCATACCCTCTCCACGGCGTCTGCATCGGACAAAGTCTTGTTGCAGAACATCGTGCACTTGCTCCAAGATTCGATACCCGAAGTCAATGTCACCCTCATCGAGATAGACAAGGGGAAAGAGGTATACAACATCCGACTTCCAATGTCGGTGCGCACACTCACCGTTAGCCTCGAACAGTTGCGTCAGATACAGGCGTATTCTCCCGCAAGAATATTTGACGTGTCCGTCGGCATGAACACCGACCTTCCGCATATATCACTGCGAGTCACCACCGAAGCAAGACCCTTGATGTACTCTGAAATTGACATTATCCGTATAACGAAGAGGAGATACACGGATTGAACTACGAGAAATACTGAGGAACCATTCTTCTCAATTCTTTTTGTGTAATGTTTTTAAGATCCTTCCACTTATCTTGCCAATCCTTCGGCGACACCAATGTGAACTGTGCGACTTTCTCGCCCCATTTAATCTGTGTGACAACTTCTTTTCGACCACCTACAAGAGTGGATACTCGATCACTATTAACGGAGACAGCCTCGGCAAAATTCGGTATAAGAAAGAGTTCATTGTGACCAGGATCGAGGAAACTGTAAACGGTTTCAGGTACAAAGTTTTCCAAGTTCAAAGAAAGTTCTGGGCCAATCCCAAGACGCATAATTTTTGCGGTCATGTCCGCATCGGCTACTTGAGTTGCAATCAAAACACTTTCGACCAACTTCCATGTTGTTTTCTTTCTGAACTCTGTCAATATCAAATCAGCCAGAATGGAATCATTCGGATCTGTAGTGATACGTTCAACAAACGCGAACTTCCATGCCGTGTGGCTGGCAGAACCAATACTTGTCTGCATTTTTGCCAGCAGTAAGCGTTTATCCTCTTCCTCGTCGTCACTGATATCGTCCAAATTTTCATCGTCGTTGCTGTAAGTCATCAAGTACGCAGGCGTCCCATTTTCTGTCAATTTTTTCATGCATTGTTTGATGACGATTTGAGTACCGATAGGGTAACTCAACAACACTTTTGAGTACGCGTCATTTTGTCCTGCCTGTACATCATACGCAAAGTCCATGGCATTTTGCAGGCTGAAAATACGCATCGTCCGGAAAAACACGACCGGGCTGTACCCGTCCGTCGTACCCCACAGGCATGCTTCCTCCAAAAAACTTTTCAAATCTTCTTGGATTGTGTCTTCGCACTCTGATACAGAAGCACAAATCTCATGGAATAAAGACCATCGTTTATTTTTTTCCATCATAGACACCGATATCTTCCTGGTGCTACCTTGAAACGCAACATCTTTGAATGCCTCGAGGACCTTTTTGAATGATTTTGCACCCCTGTTATAGTCGTACTTCAATTGATCATTGACAAATTCAAGTTGTTGTATTGTGTAATACGCCACAGGCAAAGCAGCCAACAAAAATCCTTCCGAATTACGTAGCTGGCAATAGTCCTTTGAGTCATCTTTACTTTTTGCTGGGGTTGGTACTAGTAGTAAGGTTTTGACGTCCATCATATGCGTTCGAAATGGGATGAGTGTTCCTGCTCCTGCTCCTGGTGTAATAGTCAACACATTTTCAAAGGTTGATACATCTACAGATGCTTCCTTATCAACAAAATTAATCACTTCAGCCAAATGCATCGGATACAGGAAACAGGGTTTCACTGGTCCATCCTTCAAATATGTTTTTTCGGCGCGTGGAACGGCGATGAATACTATCGTCACACTCTTGATTGTGAATTCGTACGTTAATGTACCAGCTACATATTTCATTTCGTCAATGATTTCCACTATCCCAGTTGTCAGCGTCTCAATATCTACAATTCTATCTGTCCAAAAATCAGATCTGAATGCGGAAGTGCTGTTGGTTGCCATGTTGATACCAATGACAAAATCATACGCCACACCTTTTTCCAGCTTCAAGTGTTTGTGGAGAAATGTGGTTTTCCTAAGGGTTTCGTCTCGTGCCCAGTTGTAATGTGTGATGACGGCAAATGCAATCATATGTGCCTGGAACATTGCATCTATGTACGGTATGAAGCCTGCAGTAGCACGACCTATGGCAGCGATAATGATACACGCAGACATCTCGCCATTATACGCTTGTGATTGTGCGAAGCATTGATAAATTTTGTGAGCATTTCGGCAGCCTCCTTCAGTGTTGAATTTTCCGTCATCTTTGCCGTGATTGTCGCCCTCGTAACACAGCACCATTCTTTGGTTGCTGCCATTAGAGTCATTGAACGTCAACTTGAACGTGCCGTCTGGACGATTACCATGCTTCAACGTTTCAAAGGAATTTCCATCAATTTTTATACCGTGGAAACAGAAAAAATTATCCACGTCCGACCCCGACAACTCTAATTTATTGGCTATCTTGGCAGATCCCAGGTCGCGCAGTGTAGATACAAGTTTAAGTTCCGTTACGGGCCAGTCTTTCGAGTCGGTCTTTAGATTTTTCATCACATTGATGGAAGCTTCCATCAATTCATACGTCATCCAAGTGTCGATATGCACATTTTGGAGAATCGTTGCGTGCATTCGGTTTCTGTTGACAGGCTTATAATAAACATCTGCAAACGCATTCATTGTCGTTGCTGAGAACGACATGATCTGGCGTCGTGCGGATCATTCCTTAATATACAAGCACGGAATGATTACTTTGTATGTCAATTTGAATCCACATACTGCATGACTGTACTCGCGCACAGGCTGTACAGGACAGCGAGATTCAGTTGCATGTTCGTCGTCAGAATGTCATGCTGCATAGTGCAACTCACACGGGCGATTTCATGTGGCAAGCTGAAGTTATATCCGCAAATCTCATCACAGCTCAAGAAATCAGAAGAAAGCGAAATGAGGATGAGCGGGTGCAAAAGTGAAAATCGACATGAGTTTGAGATCCCAGTCTTCAAAATTTGGTTGAAATGCCGCCGGAAGCTCTGGTGCGTCCTGAAAGAGCTCTCTGCGTCGGAATCATGCACAGCAATACAAGGGGTTGTCAAGCTCAACACATGCCCGGCATCAGTACAGCACAGCATGAAGTCCGCACGCAGACGCAGGTCGCGCAAGAACATTTCCGGTTCAAATTCTAGCAAGTCGCACGGCGGGTCCCGTGTTATGTGCTCCAGATATAAGCCCTTGATGTTTTCTGGAACACAGGCGAGCAGCATCCTGGCTTGCACGCCATGCCGGCATAGGGGACACGTCATGTGGTTCGTGAGGAAGTGTAACGCCAAAGCGCACGCGTTGAATTTGTGTTGGCACTGCAGCTCTATGCAATCGTAAATGCACGTGTCAAGCACCCATGTGGCGGGCGCTCCGCCTATCTCGACTTGCGAAGACGCAATATGGAATATATTGCACTCTACACTTCCGTCGGTGGCATGCAGCATCACATCGAGCACATCGCCGTCCTCACTCTGCAGGCACACCCGGGCGGACGCTACGGCACACATGCGACATTACAGGTAATGGTTAATATACACATGACTTGACATTGCAATTGTTTGTCACCTGCAAATCCCTATAAAGCACCCGGGCGGTCTGAACATGACAGCAAGACTCGCCGTCTTTTACGGCCGATGTGTTGCGTACACAATTTCAGTTTTTGTCTGGATCATAACTGAAACTTCGACGGTAAAGATATTTAAGCCATAAAGTACAGCAGCATGAGTTATCCCGTTTCACTGGGCTCCGTCACACACACGCGAGTGGATTCGGCTGCCAAGCACATCCGACAGTGCAAAATAAACGAACGACTCATGCTGCAATTGAACTCGCTGACGCATGACGTGATGCACAGGAACAAAAACAAGCATGCGACAATGAAAGACGACTTGGTTCTGAATGTAAATGAGTCCCTTGGCCCCATCATTACCGCGACAGACGCATACCCCTCTGTCATGTCCAATTTCAGTGGATTGAACGGCCAAATACATACGTTGATCGCGCACTGGTATGCCCAAAAAACGCCGTTAGATTTTCATCAGGTCAAATTTCAGATAGAAACCAATGCATCCAAGGCATTGAATGACATACTGGCTCTCTCGGGTGACACGGCAAAGGACCCAGCAAACAGCCAAATCAAAATGCTACCCTTCTTTCGCGCGCAGGGGTATGCCCTCGGCAGGGCAGAGGGATGCCAGAGAACAGGAGACACGGTCTTCTCTGTTTTGATAGGAGGTCAGATTACAGTAAACAATGGCCACTTCCCCATGCGACCTGGGCAGATGGTGCATTGGTATTTTGACTTCGAATGTAACGAGTTCGACGCGAATGGAAGACGCGGCAAAAAGCAAAACAGCAAATCAACGCTCGGCAAGCGCGCACATGAAGAAACCAACGCCGAGAGCACTTGCGTGGCGATGCCAAAGCCGTATGTCGTTGACCAGGACGGCTCTGACCATTATGGTGACAAAATACGCATCTTTGCCAAGTGCATCATGGGAGGACCTGCATTTCAGAAAGTGGACATAATGCTTATGACACAGAGCCTTTGAATATAAATGCACAATCCGCCAGGCACATGCTGTTTGTCATTGTCATGATGCTTGCAGTTTTCATGGCAATCGAGAAGATCATCGATGCGTCGGGCGAGAATCGCATCATCAACCCGATTATTGGAGTCGTTATCACGCTACTCGTATCCTCTTTATTCGCCCGTCTGCATGGAGGCGACACGCAGCCGCCGCATGTACTGCACATATTCCTGTATGTTACGGTCGTCCTGTACATACGCGCAATGCTCGATTCCGTGCTTTTTTTTTTTTTGTCTTCGTAGTGAGTGACGTGGTTTTGTTTTGCGCACATGGCGTTCGACACACGTGGGCTGCTGAAGCACATCCAAGAAGTCGAGATCAGCATATTGGGCGACGTACTTGGACACGTACGCACCGACGAGCCCACCATGCAGCACAAGTTCATCATCGGGACAACCGAACTCGAACACTCACGATTCGACCTGCAGAAGCCGGCAACCATCCTCCCAAAACAGGCGCATTTCGTCAGCCTCACCGTAGACACGCAAGGCAATACATTCATCGCGGCAGAGAAGATATACACGGCGAAAATTCACTACAGCCTGCGCAACATCATACCGAACGACAGCGTGTTGCACGCTGTCGTCTTCGAAATTCACAACGGCGCACGCCCGATCCTTGGCCTCTTCGACGCGTCGCGAATGGCGGGCCAGTCCCTGCTGCAGTACAACTGCATCCAGAGGCATGGCATCTTGCACAAAGCGTTCAAGGGGTCTGGCGTGTATCCGCACATCCGCATGCACTGGGTCGGGCACGAGGGCGTCCTCATGCATGATCTGCAGTACAAACGCGTCTCCGTAGACTTCCATGTCGACTGTGCCGTTCGTCTGTCAGACAGTCTTTCAGACGACGTCCAGTATGCGAGGCTGATTACAAAGGAGCCATTGGCAACCTTGGTTCCGACACTGAGCAGCGACAAAATGGTGCAGGTCATGCAGAGAAAACGCGCCAGACTCGGCACTCTGTAATTTTTTTCATCAAATACACCAATCAACACTAGCGCAGAGACGCGAAGCACATGAAAGTGATCGACATTAGGAATTTTAGTGTCGTGAAAATAGGACAGGCGTGTGTTCTTCCGGAACCCACAGATGTCCATTGTCTAATAAAAATGATGCAGAAAAACGAAAAATATGTGTACTGGCTACAGCCCAAGAACGCAGACTTTTCATGTCAAATCCCGGCGCTGCACGTGAATGGAAGCTACGTCCAGCCTAGTGTGAAGCTCGAAAAGGCAATATTCAGACACATTCGCCTGACACGAAACTTCCAAAACTATGAGCTGCTAGAAGACGGACGAAAGAAGTTACGCATACCCATTCGCCTCCTCCAAGAAAAACAGAGGACGTCAAACAAGTTCTCGGTGAGTCTCGAAAATTTACATTCTATATAGTTTATCAAATGAAATAATATATTAACGATATCATGCGGTGGCAGATGATGTACAAGAAGAACAAGACACCATGCAGCCGCAAGAAGAAGGACGACGTTCTCGATGATTGCATTGTCAAGGCCTTGCAGTTTATGAAAGAGGACGGACACATTGTATGTCTCGTGCAGTCCCCTTCCTCCCGCATGCAAGAACTGACTGACATGTTTCACGGGGAGTTTCCACACTTGAAGTGCACCATGTCGTTGACCCCTACTCTTGAACCTGCCGCGCCGTAGTCGTGCTGCGGAAGGCCACAGGGCCGGCGTTCGCCTTTTCTTTCTCCACAGCCGGGGCGGTGCTCGGTTCAGCCTTCACTTTGGCGTATTGTTGCATGACAACAAACGACAATAAGAAGAGCAGAGTGAATAGCAGCACGAAATTGTACAGGGGGCGCGAGAATTCACAGGGCAGTAGCTCCACCGACAACGTCTCGTAGTACCGATTCCAGTTGAAAAAAATGCCTTGGTTCGATGCTTGCTGGTCGAAATGGCGACCCATCAGGGAAAACGTCAAGAGCTCTGCGAGCGCCGCCGAATCGTTGGTCAGCAAAAACACGTCGTTTTCGACGTGTAGTGTGTCGCTGCTTACGTACATCAGGCTCTTTCTTACCAAGGCATCTGACATGCACGCACGTGCGTCTTCCAGAACAGGCCAGGCGTGACTGCTCCGGACGTGCTGTTTCAAACTGCCATAGACGTGCAGGCACTTGATTTCAAGTGCACTCGCGCAAGACACAAACACAAATAAAACGAAACCGACTACTTTCGCCATGCTTTGCACATGATGCATGTATATAGTATGTGGATTTACTTTTGCTTTCGCGAGACACGCCACAAAAAAAAAGGATTTCATCAAGTCAACAGAAAATAAAACGGCGCCATGCTCTTTATTTTCATCGCGTGGTTGCTCATACTTGTTGTTCTCGCAATTATCTTGCGGGCATTGCACACCATTCCAATCTACACCTACACAGAATTGGAACACGAAGGCCGAAAGCTTCAACTGCACACACTCCTCATCATCTCAAAGATTCTCCTCTCACTTGCATTTCTTATGCTGATGTTGCATTTCATCCTCCCAACTGAAGCGCAGGAGTTTCAAACGCAGGAGTTTCAAACGCGCCATGCAAGCACTAACGATACTATGAACTTGTCCCATACCGCGCACAATCTCTCCTGGTAAAGCATCTATATAATGTCCTCCGCATGCAGCATGCGCCTCAGCAGTTGCTGGAAGTCCGTGCAGCCCTTGATCAGCTCCCGCGTCTCGGGCATCAGCTCTTCGGTCAAGGCCTGCAGCAGCACCACATCGTCGATGTACTTGGCGAAGAGCTTGTCTGCCTCCCTTTTCAGACCGAGAATCTGCTGCTCATAATTATAAACAATTGGTTGCGCACGGGCCGTGAGCTCCGTGGCCTCGCGTTTCCAGTTCAGGTTGTAGCATGTATGCAAACGGGCAATCAATGCAATGCGCTCCGCGTCGGAGCTCACGAAAGCTTCTTCAAACGACAATGGACATTTGAAGATGCCTGCGTCGGTGTGGTTCACGAAGAGCCCGTGCTCAAACAAAATCTGCAACCATTGGATCTCATGCACGCGCTTGCGGTCGGCCATCAGCGCGCGAGTCCCGTGAGGCCATCTGTGCGAAGCGCCCTCGAACGCATTCACAGTCCATTCGGCAGCCATTCTCGCACAAACCAGATCAAACCGGAAAAAAATCCAAAAACGAGACTTTTAAAAAAAAATCCATTTTTTTTGAGGGAAGCCCGTCCCATATTTTTTTGAGGCTTTCCCTCGTTTGTGCTACTTGCAAAGGATGCCTCGGAAGAAGAAAGATACGAATGACAATGGTCATCCAGCCATAACAGCATTCTTCAGTGCAGGTCCATCTAACCATCCACCAGCAACGCCAGCCGCGCAACCAGCCGCGAAACCAGCCGCGCAACCGGCAGCGGGAAACCCCAAATCGCCTCAAATTCACGGTGCAGGCAGCGCAGGCGGCAGCGCTACAGCCAGAAAACGAATCACGCAGCGGAGCGCATCACCGTCAAGTGCTGCCGGGGAAGACGTGCAATATTCTGGTACCAGCTTTTGCACTCTACATGCTGTGAGCGCATTTTGACCCTTTTGTGTGTGTGCAGGAGAAGAAGAAGAGGAGGAGCAAGACGAAGAAAACGATGCTGACCGCCTATTTATAGACGACTCCGAAGGGCACGCGCAACCGCACATCCGCTCGGTCGGCATGGAAGCGGAGCAACAGTTTCGAGTGGTTGGCAATGCGGAAAATGAAGCAGACGAAGAGCCAAAGCAAAAGAACAAAGACCGGCAAGAGCCGCGCAATCTGCAGCCCTCCACGGAACGGGGGCACTATGGCGACATTGCAGAGCAACCCGGCCGTGAGAATCTCTTGTTCCTGATGCCAAGCATCACCCATCGAGCGGTTCCGTACACGTGTCTTCTGCAGACCAGTGCAGTCACCTCTGAAAACAACGAGTACCTGCTGCCAGAACATATAGACTGGCTGAAAGGGAAGTCCCAGCGGCAGCACGCACGCGCGTTCGCCATTCGACCGGCGTTGCCCAGCCTCTCCATCGGCGCAGACCAAGAGCACCAGGAGCTGCGACAGCTGCATCGCATGGCCAAGCAAGGGGAGGACGATCCTTTCCACACCACGCGATTGACGGCAACGGACAAGCTCTTGTATGCCAACCACGTGGTGCAGCCATACAACGGGCTTGACTGCTCTACCGCAGACCTCGGGGGGGAATGGCCCGTGCAAATGGACGCAGCAACCAACTCAAAAATGCTGCACGGACGGCGACATGGGGGGTTCAAAGGAGCGGACACCACGATTTCGCTCTTCGCAATTCGCACATTGACAGATATGAAAAACGACGAGGATCTCATGAAACTCCAGACCCATTTCAACGGATTCGCGTCTGACCTTACGTACAACAAAAAACTTTCGTGTCCCTGTATCAACACGGAACGCCAGGAACTGTTTACGCAGTGGGGTAACTCAAAGATTGTGCGAGACGTGAACATCAAGATGCAAAATTCATACAAAGACAAAGACACGAAGCGTGATAGCCTCAGCTACGTCGACCCGGTCATTTTGCAAAAAACGGCCAGCGCGCGCGGATTGGACGGAGACCTGTCTGCGCTCAGTGATGCGCAGATCAATAAGTTGGTTCTCGACTGTCGCTCGGAGCCGTTGCATACAAGACAGGAAGAGGAGATCTGCACCCTCCATAATTTCATGACGTCGCACATTCATGTTATTCCGAGCAGAGTCCGAGACAAGCACGGCAATGTTCATACCGTGGTAGTGGAAGTGCTCCGGATATGCGCGCACATCGAAGCGTGCGACCCGGCAGTGGCCCTGGTCCAAATGCTCTCCAGCGGAGCACACATGATACAAGACCCCCTCCTGCGCGTCACGAACGCCATGGCGCGCATGCTCGAGCTCGGCCCGATGAACATGACCAACATCTTCAGCTGCAACGCGGGCGCAGAGAACATAGCGACCTTGGCACTCGACGCAAACATACCTCTTGCATTTTTCCTGTTTATGAAGCAAAACGGCATGTCTACGCACGAACCGTCGCCCTTTGCGGCGGACTTCCAAGGCTGTCGGATCGACGTTTACAACAAAGCGGAGGTCAGAATGTACAACAAATACCTGGAAATACTCAAGCACTCCCGCCGGAAGCAGTACCAGAAAATTCGCACCGAGACGCAACGCGACTATCAGACCGGACTCATGCGTTCTGCCCACCTGCCCATCAAGACAAGCGCGTGGGACTTCCAGAACTTCTTCGCCGGGCTTTTTTACGTTGCCATTCCAAGAGCGGTGTACGAGAAAAACGTCGATTGCGTCCGCGAGCAGTTGGCCTCCCGGGGCGACGTTGACTGGGACAGGTTTGAGGAGCAAAGGCAGGACTTTGAGGATAACATGGCAGACGACACGCACGTGTATGTAGGCGTGCATGGCTATCCTCTCGTCGGTGGCTACATCTGCGAGTTCAATCAATCCTGCTCGAAAGAAGAAGAGCTGCGCGCTGCCAAGAAACGCAAGACGTCAGAATCGCAGGACAGCGCCAAAAACGTCGAACCAGCCGTCGTTCCGCTGTACCTCTGGAGCTCACCGGCGTACCAACTGTTCATTGCGCACCTCTGCCAGGAGAAGGACCCGTTCCAGCGCTTCATTGACGCGACGATGCCGGACAACGCAGACTACTACAGCCTGCAAAGCCGCTCCAAGGCGCTCACCGTCACAGAAAGCACGCTCTGGAATGTCATGAAGGACACGTTCAAGAGCCGAGAGAAGCTGAACAAGCACCAGTCCATAGCGAACCAGGTGCTGAAGCATTACGGAGTCAAAGGGCACGAGATACACGAGATCTTGAAAGACATTGCGAGGACGGGCGAGACGGCCTTGATATTGCCAAACATGCACGAATCTGTCGTGCACCACCTCAAGGCGTGCATTGAGTCCAGCTCCAACATGCCCATGCTGCACCTTGCGAGAGGCGCGCAGTCGCTCAAGCAGATCGCCCGCCTGTACGCCGACGAAGCCGGCAACGCCCGAATCATCAAGGATTACTTGTCGCTCGCAGAGGACGCTACAATCGAGATCGAAGCGGCGGTGAATGACGACGCGGTCACAGCGGCCATATACATGGTAAACGCCCAGCGTATTGACATCGGCCTGAACTTCGTCAACGACATGACAAAGCGGTGGATGCTGGGCTCCGTCTATTCCATCTGGAGCAACTCATTCACGGTCATTCCGTACTGTTACCCGGTGCAGCCCTGCGACGCGGGTGGGCTCGACCTCTACACACCGCCGAACAAGAACGCGCCCCAGTGGAAAAAGTCGATCGGCGACGCCGGCAGGTGGGGCCGCGGCAAAGACACCACGTTCCAGGAAGTCGGAATCACCATGAATGCATACCCCAGAACATGCCTGCCCGATGCAGACGCTCGCGCGTCGTACATTGGCAACCCGGGCGTCGAAAATCTGGACAAGGTGACCAACATGTCGCTCGCGCGCCAAACCGCCGTCGCCATGAACAACGGCAGCATCAGTGCGCTGATAAGCGACCACGAGCTCAGCTACGGGCGGATTGTCGGCTGGCTGGAATGGCAGAAGTCCCTGCCGAAGGAAGCAAAGCTGCTCGAATTGACCTGGGGAGAGATCGAACGCTTCCTCGGGTCGTCGGGCCAAGGGGCAGGCGCGCAGCAAGACAGGTACAAGACAACAGAAGCCATGGCACAGGTGTACTTTTACCATACCAACGAGGGGCCCGCCATCTGCTTTGCCAGCAATTCCATCAGCCAGCACCAGTACGAGTCTTTCGTCCGAGGCGCTCGTTGCAACCGCACGCCGTGCGGCACGTCCGACGACGCGGGCTGCTTCAAGTGGGACGAAGTCCGCGTTCGCACGGTGTGCCTCGAACCGACGAGGAAAAAGGCAAAAAAGGCCAAGGACATGGACGACTCCGAGGACGCTGTCAAGGGCGTGCATGTGCTCAAGCACGACGACGTGCTTGCGAATGAGGCCTACTACTTGCTCGAGCACCTCAATCGCATGTTCTCCTTCATGCACCGCGGCCTTTGCCTCGAGCGCATCAAATTCAGCCGGTACGCATGGATCGACATGGACCTGCTCAGGCAAAGCACGCTGTTCCTCACGCGGGGCATCGCGAAGCCGGTCTACGCCGCAAAGGACATCAGGGCACGCAACTTCGATGGCGCCTACGAGTCCGCCATGGTGGGGAAATGGACCAGGCATGTCATCCACGGAGCCTTTTATCGCAGGATGCTGCTGTCGAGCACAGACAAGGATGATCGCACGCACTGCCAAATCGAGCATGTCATTCTCGACGCTGTCAATACGTTCTTGTTCGTGCCCGTCTCTGTCTCTGCCATCTTGTCGGCCATGCAGTTGTACTTGGCCCTCGTGCTTCTGGATATGGCACTCATGATCGTCACGTGCATGGCGCTTTATTACCTGCGCTTGAAAAACGGATGCCCGCTGCACATTCTGGCAAGCGCCGCGCAGCGGCAGGAGAAACACCTGTCGACTGCGGAGCTCAGTGCGTACCACGCATTCGCCGAATTCTTGGTCAACGCCGTGTGCACCGACAGAGTCATGCAGAAGGCAACTCCCAAGGCTTTCTCCGAAGACAGCTTGCGCAAGCTCGCCATGGCGAAAACAGTGCTCCCTGCAGCATTCGCTCGCATCGTCGAGCCGGACGGCGACAACATGCCGACCACGTTCTTGGCACACACCTTCTTCAATGTCGACTCGCGCGTCAATCCAGTGCAAGAGGGCGAATCCACAAGCAATGACACGAGCGAGCTCATGGCCGCCTGGTTCGCTCAGCAGCAAGCGCACGCGCAGACCGAAAAGGACAGCGTGGGCGAACAGTTCTGGACCAATGCCGTCGACGGGTGTGGAATGCCGCAGCCGACCTCGTCCAGCAACACCGCAGGCAACTCTTCCGCCTTCATGAAGCCGCAGAACTGCTACAAGTGGTACGAGGGCGTCATGCAGAACGTTGGCAACGCGCATGGCGTCATGCAGAAGCTCATTCAGCTTTGCGACATGGACGAGGATGCCAGTAGGCTCGACATGCTCTCGGCGATTTTGCGGGTGCACTTTGAGAAGCATCCGGCGCAGCACACCAGGTTCATGCAGGCAGTATCGCACAACGGCGTGCGGTCCCCGGCCTGGACGTCGCCCATAATCGACCAAGAGACGAAAGTGGTGGCCGCCGACGTCTTCACGTGGGCCGTCCGGCCAAAGCAGCAAGCGCAGCAGGCGCAGTCTAACCACGTCGTCTACAGCGGCCTCCAGGTATCCATGGCCACCGACGTCCTCTTTGTCATCCTGGGCCAGGCGATGTTCGCGGCAGAGTGGAAAAATTCGACCACGCAAAACCAAATCGTCGTGCACACGCGCAACATGGCCAACGCAGCACAGGTCATCGTCTTCCTCATGCTGCACACGGCCATTCCGATGGCCTATGTCCCGGCACACAACGGCGTCGTCGTGCTCAGTGAGCCGTCCCACGATCGCGAGCACAATAACCGCCCAGTGATGATCGAGTATCGCAGCTACCTCCACATCAATCACTGCGAGGGCCAGCACTGCTTCATCGACACAAACAAGCGCAAGCCCAAAAACTACGCCAAAATCAAATCGTGCCACGGCGTGGAGCTGGCAATGCACAAGCAATACCTCAAGGCAAACAGCTTGTCGCACAGCAGCAAGAAGAGCGAGCTCTTCACGTACCCCCCGGAATCCATGGCGCACATCCTGCCGTACGTCGAGCACCTCCGTGACGCCGTCCGCTCGCACGCAGCGGCGCTCGCCCCGCACCCCTTTGCCGACTCCAGTTTTGCGTTCGCGCTCCTCGAATTCGGACGGCACATCACGGCGGAGCACGTCATGCACGTCCCGGGCACATTGACCGAGTGCGCAGCAGCAGAGGAAATCCCGTGCCTCACGTGGCAGCACGGATTCATGTTTGTCCTGTGCGTCTGCGGCAAAACGACCACGTTACATCCCGTCGCACCGACACACCCAGACGACGGCGACCGGTACGCCCAACTGCCGCTCGCCGAAGACTACATTAGCTTCCCGACCAAGCACCTCTCCTACGCCGCGGCGCACGGCCTGGTCGCGCACGACGCAGCAGTCCGATTCCAGCCCGCGCCGTGCGGTGCCAGGCAAGAGTGCATCCCCTCCCTCCCCTTCCTCATGTTCCCGATCATCCAGTTCGACACGCTGCTGCTGCTCAAACTCGGCGCCTCGCTCGAAACGTTCGGCAAGGACCCGAGCAACACGTACGACGACTTGAGCATCGGCCTCCTCTGCAAGCACCAGGACACCAACACGTATCTGCACCACGGCCACCACTGCGTGCAGTACTGCGACGCCAACAGACAGCCCGCAGTCGACACCGTCGACTTCCTCTTCGTCTCCCGCTGCATGCTCATGGAAGGCCACGAGCTCTTCTTCAAACTACCCGTCGACGACCTTCCCGACATGCTCCAGCACATGCACGGCGCGTCCGAAAACGAGCACCTGACAAACCGCAAGTTTGGCCTCGACTCCGACGACATGATGGACATGCACACGCACATCATCATCAAGTGCTTCTACACGCTCTGCCCCGACAAGCACGCGACTACGCTACAGGACAAGAAAATACGCGTGCTCTTCGCAATACAGAAGCAGGGCACAAATGATTGCACGTTTGTGATGCACGACACAAAGTTGTTCAGTGAGGATTTTATTTGCAACTTTCACATTATGCCTCCGCAGGACGAGAGTATGCTTCTCCTACATTTTGTGTGGAAGTAGGGGTTTAGGGTTAGGCCCAGTCCCTTTTGGCAACATCGCCATACTGGGAGTAATCATTAAATTCGAGTAAATCATGGGCTACATGGTCTAGATCCTCTCCGTCTAGCTCCGCGCGTTTCGTACTCGGAGTTTTTTTTGGGTCTGGGGGTCGTGCTGTATACGAGTATTCTTCAATAGCAAATTCGGTTTCTTTGTCGGTTTTTTCAGCGGCATTGCGCTTACTCTTTCTCTTAGTTTGTTCCGCTTCAATTGCCGCTGTCCACGACTCTGCAGTCGGAAAAGCATTACTCATACGATATGTCGGCGCAAACTTTACGAAAATATTGGCCATGTTATTTGTACGACCTTTGTCCATGCTGTTGAGATGTATTTGCCCTGCAAGAACAAATGTGGTGACATCCCACAATTTTGCAATACATTTCATTCTTACGTTTTCCCACGTTCCCAACACGTCCTTCTCAACTGTACCGGGATGATTCTTCTGCACCATCGCGTGTTTCCAGGCAGTGCTGTTAATTATACCGAGGAATTTTTTTGCGATGCGCGCAAGCACTGTTTTTGCATAGTCTGCAGTGGTCTTTTTGTATGGAATCACACACTGCATCATCATATACTGATTATTCTGGACAGGAATCATCTTACTGACATTCGCAGTGGTTTTAGCATAAAGTCCCCACGAGTTGTCTGTGCGGTGAAGTTCTTTTGTGACTGTCGCATCCATGATATCATGTAGTGTTTTTTTCAACGTTTCAAATACTGTATGTCCTATTTCTATCGATGCCAAGGCTATATTCGTTGACATTATGTATTTTCCATAAGAATTCACAAACGCGAGTTTGTCCGCTGTTTCAACATAAGGGTCCAGCAGTTTCACTGCACATACATAGGATTTCACCCCCGGAACCATTGCTGCGTGCGTGAATGGTATCATGAACGTTATGTAACCATGTTTAGCGTCCTGGCCAATTGCATCATGATATGGTATCACGGTACTGTGATATATATACCCTGTCAAGGTTTCGGACTTCCTTAACGCCTCTCCGGTGATCTGTAAATTTTTGTCGCCACTTACATATGCGATGTATTTGGAGCCACCAGCAATCTGGACATAGTATGAATTTGGTTGTCTATCCTGACAATGTGCCTCATACGCATGCACCCTGCCCTTCAGCTGAAATTGCGAATGCGGAGTAAATTTCAATTGCACTATCTTATCTGTATCCAGGAATGGTGCTGGCATCATGCTCCAATTTTTGTTTGATACCGCCGTGATAGGTTTGTTGTTATCGTTCTGGTTGTTGTGGTTGTTGTGGCTATCATTTTGTTTATGGTTTTTGCCTTTGTTGCCTTTCTTTTTCGTCTTATAACCGTTACTTGCACGTTTCCCACTGAAGCCGTTGAACGAAGTCATGCTTCGAGCTCTGCTGTTGCCTCTCGGGCCCCTGGATGCTGCTGATCTAGATCTGGGTCTATTAGATTTACGACCACTACGTGATTCATGTTCTTCATCATCGGACATGCACAGAAAATGGCGCTCGTATATACTTTTACAAATGAATCTGTATTTTTTGAAATGTGCAAGCTTCATATTTGTGACGCAACCGCGGTCAGCATGCTCGGGACACGCAGAGACGCGCGGCTCATCTCGAACTGCTTCTTCTACATCCCGCTGCTCGCGCTCGCCCTTTGGCTCTCCGGCTTCGTCCTCACGCGCGTGCAGCTGTACGCGCAGGCGCTCGTCGTCGAGCAGCAGCGGCGCAAGCACGAGGAGTGGCTCATGCAGCAGTGCACGAGCCCCGAGTTCTACGCCAACATGAAGCACCACTCCGCGCTGTGCGACGAGGTCGAGGCGCACGCGCGCGGGAGCGTGCACCTCGTCGCCGCGATCCAGCTCATCCAGAACACGTACCTCTGCGGCTACGCGCCGTGCGGCACCGTCATCGACGACGCGCTGCTCTGGATCACCGGGCACGGCCTGCTCTTCACGGGCCTCGCGCTCGCACTCGTTCTGCTCACGCCGACGCTCCTCGTGCCGCTGTACCGCCAGCACGTCAACTGCGCCGCCGAGAAGTACATCGCCGACAGGATTCACATGCCGTACGGCGAGCAGCACTACTTCCACCGCCGCGCGCCGACCATCGAAGTGTTTAACTAATCCACATTCGCTCGCGCGCGTATTTAAGAAGCCCCCCGCACTCGCATGCAAGTCTTCATCAAGACGCTCACGGGCAAGACGATCACGCTTGACGTCGAGTCGTCCGACACCATCGACATGCTCAAGAGCAAGATCCAGGACAAGGAGGGCATCCCGCCCGACCAGCAGCGCATCATATTCGCAGGAAAGCAGCTCGAAGACGGCAGGACGCTCGCAGACTACAACATCCAGAAAGAAAGCACGCTGCACTTGGTGCTTCGCTTGCGTGGCGGATCCAGATTGCGCCTGGATCCAGATTGTGCCACTGCCATATAAAAGACCGTACACCACATGGCATCAGTTCATATGCATCGCCTGGTGCCACCGTTGCTCGACATGAGTCGGGACCAAGCCATGGTGCTCGGCGTGCTCGGCGCTTTCACGGCCGTGTACATGTACCAGCTGCGCGAGGCCCCCGCCTCGTTCGAGTGCAAGAAAATCATGCACCTGATGGTGGTGCTTATCCTCCCCGGCCTTATAGCCTCCTTTACCGCAGAGCGCAGCATGTGCCAGGGGGCCGCGTCCTGGTACGACTTCTGGTCGTGCCTCCAGCCGACGCAGTGGCTGTGGGATGGGGCCGTGGCTTTTGCAGCGTTCCACCTGCATAACAAGCACGGCCACCGAATCGAGATGCCGGTCTTCGACACCGGAATCGTCATGGTTCCTGCGCAGCAATTCCTGGATCTGCAGCCCGGCGACGATATGCTCAGCAAGGGCGTGAGCATGTTACCCGTATTTGCGATTTTGATCGCCATGTACTGGGTGCAAACCCAAATGCTCCAAGCGTACGCGTGGGTCCAGTGCATCTTCATCGTACTTGCTGTCTGCCAGCTCCTATTCGACTTCAGGGATGCGATCAAGTCATTTTTTGTTTGATTGTCACGAGCTTCCAGTTCGTTGTCACGTGCGGAAATGGGTTTATTTTTGATTTTTGATAAAAGAAAGGTGCAAAATCTACATGCTCTCGGGCGTGCAAGTCACGGCACGACTCGAATCCGCCGTGAGCTTCACTCTGACGCGTACTGCGTATAAAATCATCACCTCCAACGACACGAACATCCTGCTTCTGGGCTGCTTGCTCCTGGTCATACTCTTGCATTTGCTCGAGCGCACCGTGTACGAAAAAATAGCCAGCAGCATAGTTTCTAGGTGCAAGATTATAGTGCTCGGCATAGTTGCATTGCACCTCACCCGTGAGATTCAATTCTCGAGTGTAGACGGCGCACGCGACACCATCGGCAGCACTGCGGCAAGACTCATCTGCCTGACGAGCATGCTCGTCTTCGTGTCTGTCCTCCTCAACGGCAGCAGCATGCAGTACAACTTTGTCAACGTGTTCCTGTACATATTCGCTGACGCGATCCAAAGTTTGATGCAGGCAGACGGGTCGGAAATGCTGATCGTATGCATCGCATTCGCCGCGTGTTCTTGCTCCTCCGTTTTCAGTCACATCCTCCAGCATCTGCTCCCGGGACTCGAGGTTCTCGTGCAGGCCGTTACGACCGCAAACGTCAATCTCGTGCTCGATCTCGTGCAAGACAACTGTCCCACGCCGCTCGCACACATCAGCATGCTCTACCTCGTCATGCACGTCCTCGAAATATGCAAGGCCGTCCGCAGCGACCTCGCCGAAACGCAGGCGTATGCGGCGTACAAGATCGGCGCGCTGCTCTTCAGCTACATCCTCTCCTTCCGCATCGACCTGCAGATGCTCGCGATGCTCGTCGCCTGCGGCCTCTTTGTCCTGAGAAACCTCAGCATCTCGCCCGTGCTCGACCAGCTCCTCTACCTCCTCTGCATCAACGCAAGCATCCACCTGACGAACGTGGCCCTCGCACACACGCACGGCGAGCTCGCGATGCTCACCATGCTCTGCCTCATCATTTCGTTCGAGACCGTCAAAATGCTCTTTGAGTGACGGCCTATAAACGACGCAGACCTTGCTGGCATGGCGCGCGTAGGTCTGCCGATACTTGTCCTCACGTTTTGGGTCTCCGTTGTCGGCGCATACTCACCCAATTTGATTTGTCACGAACTTGCAAGCATAGTCCCACGCGAATTGAAGTGTAAAGATATATTTTGTTTCCCTTCAGAAAAGTGGTGGGATTACGGATCTCCCAGGCAGTACAAAAACAGAGACTGTAATTCGTGTGAAGTGGGAGCGACGGACGATGATTGCGTCGACAGGGGCTCCGGTGAACCACGATGTCCGTTCCAACCTGAAATCGACCCGCTACCGTGGGACTACGCCACCTGGATCTGTCCGGCACACTGTGTCTCGATGCCGGCCATCCCGTATCAATTGAAGGTCGTCAAGACAATATCTTTTTTCGAGAATTCAATCACAAAAACACGCAACGAAGAAAACGTTCGTACAGTGCCGATACCCACTACATTCAAAACGGAGGATGTGTCGTCGAATTGTGTCAAGCAGTCTGGCGACCCAAACGCATATGCCGTATGCAGCATCTCCAACTGCAAATCACAAAGGAATAAAGACAATTTCGAGGCAAGAGTCAAATATTGCTGGCAGTGGAACTACCGCAGCGGCAAGCCCCAGATGACTCACCTAGACCGCATGTGGACCGACCAGGCAGCACAGGCCTACGATTTCAACAACATCATAACAAAAACAGAGACAATATCAAGATGCCCAGCCATCAACGACGGAACTCCTTACCAGTTTCACGACAAACCATGCTGGAACGCGCCTGAGGAAGACAAGAACGACAAGCAGTTCTTTATCAAGCCACACTACACATATTACAGGTCCATGCAATCGCTTTCGGATCGAACGGATTGTCGCATGCAAATTGTCGGACAGTCTGTTTCGAGTTCCACCGACTGGAATATCAACAGTCACTGGCAGAACCCACCCACACACGGCAATCATTATTACAACGTCTATTCAGTCTTCGACGGGATGCAACGCAGCGGATTCAGCGGATTCCACGACAAAGAGGACAAGACGATTGCGAGGTGGGACTATACAATTCCTTGCGAATACAGTTACAACACCATGAAACGATCAATTAACGTCATCTACGCCGAATCCGGATGCAACTACCCAGCTTGCGTCGATTTCATCACGAAACCGTGTTACGACAACGTCTACCGGTACGACGAGATGGTCTGCACGTTGATCGATAATTTGAAGGGCCCTGTTCGTTTCTCCACATTCAAGGAGAAAATCGTCCGTACAATCCCGTTTAGAGAACCGTTCATGGCCTACGGCCTCTTCGGAGGCAGCTCGCATTTTGACATATGGTTCGACAGAGCAAAGGTTCAGGTCAAGAGGGACGAAACGATATTAGACCCGAATTCAAACCCGCACGTTTTTGACGACGGTCACACGATTTCAGTCGCCTTGGTCCGCGACGCTACCAGCACCTACTCATGCAAGGCTTGCTCCGATATTCATCTGCACGGTCGCTTGTCCTCGAGCAACCCGGTAATGGCCAACGACATCACCGCATGCAGAAAATGCCTGGAGTACGAAAAGGTGGTAGTCACCATCGTCACGATCAAGATCCACGACTGCAGGGAGTGTGATCGACACCAGGTTCGGAACTCGGGCGATCCAACAGAATGCAGCAAATGCATCGACATGAACGCGTTGACGCCGATGCGCAGGAGAAAGACTGACTCAACAGGAGACACAGTCTGCACAACATGTCAGCACTTCCAGTACTTCAACGGCGAGAGCGACGCAGGCTGTATCTATCTGCAGACAGTCACCGACGGTATACAGGTTGTCAACAGGAAAGCAAAACTTCTTGGTATCGACCAGTACATCCAAGACGAGATCCGAAAAGAAATCGACACGCAGTTCTGGCGCGACACCATAACAGCAGACACCCCGTGGAACAGGGAGCTTAAACCGCAAGCCTGCGCCCCCAGCTACGTCAAACCGACAACGAACGTCCCGCGCCTCGAATTCACCGCCTGGTGCGGCCACCAGGAAATGGTCCGCCACCAGCAGGCGTGGCTGCAGGTCGACAACTCGAGCCTCTACGTGCCGCTCAACAGCGACCAGGCCCGCACCCGCAGCAACACTTCCGTCGTCGAGCTCTGCGGGAGCAATGCGCTCACTCAGGTGCGCGGCAGCACCGAATTCGACCTCAGCTGCGGCCTGCTCCGCTTCAAGATCGTGCGCGGCGGCTTCCAGGACCCGTGCACGCTCTGCCTCGGCGCAAAGTTCACGCAAAACTGCTGGCCCACGTACGTCGCAGGCCTCGAGGTCTACGACGACCAGTACTTCCTCCGCGGCAACGCTGCCCTCGCCCCCCAACCCGGCACCTGCGGCACGTGCAAGCCAGTTTGCGACAAGTACTTGGAACCGGATCACTACATCGACCCCGTCAAGTACTCGTGCTGGTGGAACGGCATCGGCCGCATCCCGGGCGTGCTCGGGTCCACCGCCACCAACTTCTCCTGGTACAAGCAGGCCCCGTGCACAAAATGCAACAACGTCCAGATCGCCGCCGACACGGCAGAGCTCGTCCTCGCCTGCGGCAACCGCGTCTCCTACCGCCGCTGGCTCGCCGATACCGTCACCGGCAGCGAGTTGAACGCCGCCCGCTCCATTCCGAGCATACAAGTGTGCTGCGTACAGCCCGCCGGCTTGTGCACGTCAACCCCCGCCGAGTTCGAGACCTTCGCACTGCAAAAGTGCGCGCAAACCGTCGAGGACAGCACGCCTGCGTTTCTCCCCTACTGCCCACCCTTCTGGTACGTCGACCCCGCTTGCGCCAAGGAATCCCCCCTCTGGAACCCCGACTGCTGCGTCAAGTGCAAGTCGTGCCGCGGCGGCAAGTTCAAGACCGACGCCTACTACGAGTGCCCGGGCGACCAGTACTTTGACTCGCAGGACCGCGGATGCACAACGAGCTGTCTCACCAATCAGTACCTGCGAAATGAGAGGTGTATAAAGTGCGAAGCTTGCGAATGAACGGAAAAACGTAAGTGCAATATAAAAGACGGCTGTAATATTGGTATCGATTAGCAGAGACTTTTTGACACCAAAATGCCCATTGAAATCCAATTCATCAAGATCACAATGTACAATGGCCCGACTCCCAAGCCCTGTACCATCTTCAAGCACGTCATGGACGGGATGACCATGCAGGGAGATGAGTACATCTTCAAAGAACATCCCGACAACATGGTGCCAACCGGCATCATGACGCTGGAGGGCACCACCATGACAGTCCTGCACGGACAGAAACAGCTCCCTGACGGCAGGACCGGGAAGTGGCCGAAACACACGTGCAATGGCAAGACGTTCGACAGCTTCAACAAACCGACGAACGAGGTCGTTGGAACAGCGATCTTCACGTACCAGGCCTCAGCCAACGAAGGCGTTGTGACCGTCATCGTGACCAACGAGCCCGAGGTGGTGGTGAAAGAAGAAAAAGAAGAAAAAGACGAAGATGCGATGTCCGAGCAGGAGGACAACAAGGACAAGGAAGAAGAAGAAGAGGCGATGTCCGATGAGGAGGACAAAAAGGAGAAGGAAGATGAAGACGTCAAGGAGGAAGTCAATACACTCCATCCCCACATGGCAATCGCCAACAGGAAGGCGGCGGCATCTCTGGCGCTTCAGGAGGCGAAGAAGAAGGAAGACGAGCTCAAAGCGGCACAGGACAAGGCCGACATGATTGCCTTTGACGAGATGTCGAAGGGGTTCAAGACCGTCTTGGCGCAGATCAAAGAACAGAAAGAAGACATCAAGCAGACAGAGAACGAGATGTTCCTCAACGTGTATGCGATGATTGACTATGCCCCGCTCAGCGTGATCCCAAATCCTCTCAACGTGACCAAACCCCCGACCCAGGAGACAGTCCGTGCGTGGCACGTCTACAAGGCCAAGGAAGATGAAGCCAAGAATGCGGCCAAAATTATCCGCGTCTCGCACATGTACGCCCATATGGAGGGCAGTGATGGAAAGAACAGCAACCCCGAGAAATATTTTAATATGTATCTCCAGAACAATCCGGAGGAGTCCGTCAAGGCCCAGGAGGCCCTCCGCGCCTACAAGGAGGACGCTAAGAAGCCCAAGAAGCGCGTCCCCGAAGAGGCTGCCGGCAGTAGCAGCCGCGGATCCAAGGCTCCGCGTCGCGCAATGGGCGGCGTTTCGCGCAGGATCTCCGCTGGACTCAAAGTCAAAGAGATCGTCAAGGCAATCGAAAAAGAGGGCGCCAAGTCCAACAAAAAGGACTGAGTGACAACCGTTAACAAGAACAGCGATGACATCGCTCAAAAAGAACCAGTGAGCGGTACATGTTAACAGAAAAAATAAAAAAATACAATTTCATTTTTTGTGGATGTTCACGGAATCGAACCGTGATTGCAGCACCATGCACATCCAGAGTCCCCGCAGGGACCCCAAGGGCTTGCCGTTGTTTTTTGTTTTTTTGTTTAGTCCTCCTCATTGTCTCCAGCGTGGTCCACCATGTCATCCTCGCTATCATCCTTTTCGTCGTCGATATCATCCTTTTCGTCGGGTTTTTCCTTGATGGGATCGCATTCAAAATCATCCCAGACCTCGTTGCATCTGGCTTCCAATTCATTGAATTTGTCGTGGTCGGTCGTGTTCCTCACGATCCTCATGAGTTCCAAAATATTCTTCATGTTTGCTTTGATTTTGTCCATGCAGTGCGTCTGCCTGCACATGTTTTTTTTCACTTCTGCACCGATCGTTTTGAGCAGTTCGGCTTTCGTTTCCGAGAGGGCTTGTTTGATGATCTTGTTTGCTTTCTTGATCAAATGTATCCTCTTTTTTTCCTTGTATTCCTTGTCTTTTCCAAGTGCAATGTCCTCCATCTCATCATCGATTTTTTCAATCCATTCGTCCACGAGGTTCTTTTTCTGCTGGTGCATCAAAGGATTCAGGCGCACACTGATCTCTTCGATCGCCTTCATGGCGCGTTCCTTATATCTATCGTTATCAGTGAAAATACTGTCGATCTTCCTGAAGATGTCTTTCGTGGGTATGGATTTGTTGGCCCACCCCTGGATGTCTTCGCATTTTGTTTCGAATGTCGGGAGAAACTTCACCGTAGCGAATTCTTCGGGTGCAGCTCGCTTTTCCTTGCACTTGCGCGATGTGTCGAAATTGCCGACTTGCCAGACAGTCCCAGAGCGATTCATCTGCTCAAAGCTTGGGATCACATGAGACCCCAATTCGAAAAGCTTCCTCGCGTGCTCCATCGTAACCACCTCCTTGCCACCACCGCCACCGAACACATTGACGACCTGTAGGTCCTCCTTGACCTTCTCGGGCGGCTTCTCGGGCTTTGCGAACATGTCGACCGGAGTTTTGCCTTCCTCGATTTCCTTGGTCGTTGCCTTCCTCTCGTCTGTGTTGCACTGCCGACACCAAAAATCGTCCTGGGGCCTCCACGTCTCGGGCATGTTACTGCATTTGAAGCAGATCGCGTTTTGGCAAGGCGAAATCCTTTTGCACGGCGTCCAAAACTGGCCACTGCATTCGAAGATGCATTCACGGAAGTTTGATTTGTCTTTGAGCAACCTAACTTCCACTCCAAGGCATATCTGGCAATTTTCTGGTTTTTTCGGATCGATTGTTTCCGTTTCTTCCGCAAACGCTCCCATCATTTCCTTTCTGATGAACGTTGCATTGTCCCTTAGGCCATGACCTTTGAAGCCGGTTTTTTCCTCGGCAAACTCCTGGCATTCCTCATAGTGCAAAGATATGAATTTATTCATTTCTATCTCGTTTGACATGTATTTGGGAATTTTGGTTGTTTTTTTGAGCTCGTTACAATACTCTATGACGGCATCTGCCAAGTCATCTGGATGCAAAGTTGTTGCCTGTTCGTCCTCTTCCGATTCCTCCGTTTCCGATTGGTCGCTGTTCCATCCTCCATCCGATTCTTCCGAAGAAGTTTCCGCCCTTTTCTTCTTCGACTTCGCGTTTTGTCCGGCGGGTTTCTTCTGCGTTTTCTTTTTTTTGTTCGACTTCGCCTGTGCCCTTTTCTTCGACGGCAGTGTCTTGTTTCTCAGATGCGCGTCCATATCTTTGAGCGTGCGTTTCTGCGCTTTTATCTTGGTATTCTGCGCCTCTATGGTGGTATTCTTCGCTGCAATCGTCTCCATAGCTTTTTTGAGCGCCGCTCTCATTTCCTCGTTGCTCATTTCCGGCTCGGGCTCCGCGCCCGGCTCATCGACGCCCGTCGGCATATCTGCCTTGTTCATTCGATATGGACTCCACGCGCATCTTTTATATCAAACGCGCCGATCCCATCAAAATTTGAAATTCACTATCGCCGGTCTGCCAAACGTCTGGCCATAATCTGACCATACAGTATATAAGATCCGCGAGACGCAGGCATGTCACGACAGCAAGATTTGCAGGACATGCGTGACCTATTGCAGCAAATGAGGGAGATGGAGGGGTATGCTGTGCCGGAGCATTGCGATGGCTGGTCTTATCAAGAGGCCAAACAATCCGCGGCGAAAAGATTCAGACATAAAACTGATGAGGTCAAACTCGAAGAGTACTTCAATGATCTTTCAGATGATGATGCGCGAAAAGCTGCATTATCTGGTTTGATGGACATTACCCAGAATCCTAAGGATATATTCAATGTATTGGCAAAACATATCGTCGACCCAGATGCATTGTTAAAAATCGTCCATTCAAATGGAATACATAATGATGAACTTCGCAGGGAAAAAAAGGTCGAGAACGCCTTCAAAACCTTCAAAGATTCGGATCCAAAACACCAAAAGGTCAACCTAAAACTAATACTCGCACAATTGTGGTCAGAAGGGATCACACCGTTGGCTGTCTTCAAAGAATTGGTTAAGCAAATGATGATTCGGAACGAAATGAAAGCATGGTTGAAGCCGGTGCCATAAAAAGAAGCCATTTCCAGCACCAGCAAGAGCCAGTCCAAACCACACTTGTCATGGAATCTCACGGCGAGCGCATCTACGTCAACATGGACCTTCAAGACAAGGCCGACTTCCGCGCGCTCGGCGGGCGCTACGGCCACGGCATGGCGCCCTTCCACGACCTCGCGACCAACTCAAAATTTCAGAGCTGCGCCGTACACCAGACCGACCCGGATCCCTCCGAGCACACCTGCTGCGTGTACCACGACCGCGACTGCACGCTCTTCTACACGCAACATCAGGCGCAGAAGCTCAAAGCCCTCGACAAATCCCTGTTCTGGAAATCGTGGTACTGGTCCTGCGCCCCGGTCCGCGACGACCTCGAGGACGACATAGACGTCCGGGACCACGTGGCCTGCGTGCACCGGAACTCCGCGTTTGCGCACTATGCCCTCGACGTGTCCACGTTCCTCCATCTCAGGCGGCAGGCGCTCGACACCTCGGCCGCGTTTTCGTATCAGAACCCGAATCCCGGATTGCACGAGGCCAAAGTCAAGACAATCCGCATGGATACTATATAGCACCGCTCGTTCCGGCGCATGATCTCAGACGCGCCTGTCATCCAGCACGAGAGCCGCAAGCTCTGCCTCTCCTTCCTCTTTGGCACGCGCAAGAACAAGGTCTCGTACGAGACATCTCCTACCGCCCAGCTTCCGCATATCATTCAGGTCGAGAGCCGCAGGAGGTTCCTCGGCATCACGTCCGTGAGGCGAGAAGTCGTACCCATGCAATTATGTAATGATCCGTGATAATAAAGTGGTATGCGCGAACCCTGTGTCTAAAATCTAGTCCCCAAAAACGCATAAAAAAAATAAATGCAGCTCCAGAAAAGATAAAACCTGCCTGTACTTCACATGCGCCTTCTCAGCCTCGTTAGTCTCACGACATTTGCCTTTGTCACACTGAAAATAGCATACGATGTCTTCGCGGGATGGAAGTCTGCAGTCCCGTCTCAACCCCGTACTTTCTCGCGGTGGAATGGCACCCTGTGCCAGAACGCTGACTTCTCCCCGCTACACAAGAGGGCCGTGTGGACCATGCTGACGGACGATCCAAACTACATGCTTTCGGCACTCAAGCTCGGACACTCGCTGCGCAAGCACACGACAGATCCATTCGACATGGTAGCCATGGAACTAGCGACCAAACCCCTCAACAGCACGGCCTTGGCTTGTCTGCGCGCGGTAGGCTGGCAGCGGTGTGTTGTCGACCGCATCAGCCCGTTAGACGAGGATGCCACGCGCAGCTACATAGCTCGCTTCGAAGATCAATTCACCAAGTTGCACCTCTGGGACATGACAATGTACGAAACGTTGGTGTACCTCGATTCCGACGCACTGACGTTGCGCTCGATAAGCCATCTCCTGAACCGCAAACTCGGCACGAAGCGCATTGCAGTGTCTACACAAACATGGTACGGAAAAGTCGAGGGCTTCAACATGGGTGTTTTTGTCATACACCCGGACACACACGAGTATCAGCGGCTGCTCAAACTACAACAAGATCCGGCCATCAAGTTTGATGCAAAATGGGCAGAGCAGGGGTTCCTGAACGTGGTGTACAAAGATCAGTGGACAGATCTCGGATTCACCAACAACGCCTTGGCGTGGGTGTCCTGGCAAGACCATATTCATTGGACACGCAATTATGCAAACATCAACATCATACACTACGTGGGGATGAAGCCATGGATTTGTTTGCCGGACGTGTTTATTCAGTGGTTGATAGCACCCTCCGAGGACTACACCCCAGTATGTAAAGTGTGGAGGGACACCCCTCCACAGACGTGTGTACCTCTAATTTAAAATACGCGAATGGGAGTGGTTCATCGCGTCTGGGAAGATGCTCTTGGTCCAATTGACATGGGAGTACTTAAACCGGCGTGTCGTCTATGATCGAGTTGATCTTCACTGCTGCGCGCAGGATCACACACGAACTGAGAGTTACCACTGTGAAAATGAAAACTTCTTGCATCATACAGTGCAGCACGATGGCGCACAGATGCTCCAGGTGTATGTATATGTATGACTGGAACGCGTTCTCGTCCCGCAGCATATGCGTTTGTTTTCGTTTCGTCTGCATCAACGCATTCACGGCTGTCACAAACGCATTTTTTTCACCACATCTGACAAGCATCAACCGCAGTCCTTCAGCATGTGTACTGTTTGCTATACTTCATAACACGATGCACCTGTGACAAATGCTTTTTTACTCGAATCAGCTTGGTTGAGCGTTTATTTTGGCATTATGGCAGCACAAAGTGTCTGTTGTCTCGGTTACAACAGCTGAATGATGAGGCGCCCCGCATTAGTACAGCAATTGCGGGAGATAGTACACCACAATTAGAGAGTAGAGGGCGTGCACCCCGATCGTCATCGCAACCTCTGCCGCGGACATGCACTTCCAGCGGTCGTCTTTAATACGCGAGGTTGCCGTACGTCAAAGACGAGACATCGGAGCGGGTCTATTTTTCGTGATGACTGTTATATTGCATAGTAGTGCTTCGGTCTCAAAAAATGCATTCAGAACATGCTGTAGTAAATTCTGGGCAGAATTCTGGTCTTGAGTGTTGTACTCGTTACATACGCACATTTCGGCACGGCCTATCCTAGCTGAAACCCTGTCCCACTCTGCAAATTGACAGTGTCGAGTGATTTCTGCGAATAGATTTTCTTGTGCGGTACATGGTATTGCGACTGTCTTGTAGGTGTAGCCGTCCTGGTACACGACCAGCAACATTATTTCTTTTCGCGAACCCATGGGTAGCGACAGCATCTCTTAAATAACGTTCGCACATTTCAAATCTCTACCACCGCTGGCAAGAACCGACCGCAGTCCGTAACGGATGCCGCTCGCCCCCCACACGCACGCAAACGTTTCCTTATACCGCTCCACCATCTCCACCAAGACTCGCGTGCGCTCGCGCTGCTTCCTTGTTTTGCGCTTTCTGTCCAAGTACGCGCGCAGCTCCACTGAGTTCATGCTCAGCGTCTGGCATGCGTACAGCGCAGCCAACAGGCTCGTGATGCGATCTTTCAGCAATGCGCGCTCGCCGCTGTCATAAAACGCCATCCTCGTCATGTCAAAGACCTCGGGCAGGTCATGGTGCAGTGGCTCCAGGCACTCGCAGATAATCTCCCGGATATACGTCACACGGGGCACGCGCTGCATCTGGCCCTGCTCCGCCTCCCCCGGGACTTCCATCGTCACAAGCGTTTTCAAGCACCACTCAAAGTCCGTGAGGTCCGCATCGACATCCTCCGACGAGACCACATACACCTCCCTCCACAGGCCGTTCGGTGGGAGCCCGTTCCTGCGCCGCACGCTCTCTCGCTCTCTCGGGGGGAGCCCGTCCAACATGACTTCCAGCACGCTGTGGTCACACCAGCACTCGCCCGGAGGCTCGGCCGTGCTGCATCTCACCCCAAACTCCGGACCCGCTGGTTTGTCCTCCATGAACTGCATCCTGACAAACCGTGGCTCAAAAAAATTTAGTTTACGGTAATTTTAATTTTTTTTGCAATTTTGCCATCACAAACACAATCAAATTGAAGGGAAGGCATGAGCGGACTAGCCCTCATTATATATGGCGAGCCAAAGTACGAGTACTACACAGCGCCGCCCAAATACAAAAGCGCAAGCACTCGTTCTTCACGACCGGTTCAGGAACCGACGAATCAAACCGTCGTAACAGATGAAAGCATCATCGACTTTGAAGCGTTTCTCGAGAAGTGCACATTCTGCCTGCTGAGTGCAGACAGAACGGCCACCATCGATTTGCACAAGACAGATATACAAACCAAAGATGGGAAAAGACCAGCGATAGATCATCTGCTGCCCAACGTCAAAATCCCGAAAGGCGCAGTCTTGGGCGCAACAGAAAAATTACTATCAACCCCAAAAACAGAGTCAGTCCCCGAATGGTGCAAGATTTTGTCGCGGTATCAGTTCAACCTAAACCCAGCAACAGAAAATCACGACTTGAACCTGTTACATGAAAAGACGCAGTGGGTGTTGTCTCTCAAGACCATTACCGGCTACAGCGGGCTGCACTTCACCAGCTACTGCGTGTGCATTCCGCAGCGCTGGTTGCCGCATTTGACACAGACTTTCTTCGAGAAGAATGCAGAGCAGTGGAATTTCGAGGAGACGTCGCCAAATTTGGAGACGTTTGGCATTCCCTCAACACATTCAGTGCGAGATGGCTCGTATTGCGGCATATTCCAGAGGTACCACTTCCGCATCTGCCACGCTCCGAGTGAGCAGGGAGACAGCCTGTCCGAAACGAGAATTTCCAGCGACGTTTCCGAAGTCGAGGCAACGCCTGGCTTTTCGAGTCTGGAAGAGGGGATTCCATTCCCGGCGTCGGGGACGGTGTACGTAATTCTGTTCAATCTGCCGCAAAAGGTTCTGCTCGTCAGGGGGAGGACGAATCCGCACATGGACGCTTACAACGCACACGAAAATCAGCTTGAGTACCCGGGAGCACAAATCGACAGAGAGTGCATGCTTTGCTTCGAACCAATCACAGAGAATGACGTGGGTCGCTTGATGCTGTGCAAAAACAGACACTTTGTCTGCAATGCCTGCCGCCAAATTTATCTGCACTCCTTGGCAAGTACCTCCGTCTGTTTCTTCTGCAGGGAAAAGGTGAGTGTCGATCCTGGGGTGGATTAGCCCCTACACGAAGCACATTTTTTTTCTGTAAAGTAGACGGTACTGCCACCGGACTCCTCCCCAGCAAGATGCGGCATGGTTTCCTGTGGCTTCTCTCCTTCTTTGTCCTCGCCGTGACCGACGGCTTCATGCTCGCCTTTCTCGCGGACGACCCGGCCGTCTTCCCCGTGATCCCCAATTCCCCCCGCCGCTTTCTGATGCCCCCGACGAGGCTGTCCCGCGACGATATCAGCGCCGAGCCCCCCCCGCCGCCCGCGACGTGGAGCAAACTCAACACATCACCCGTCCTCAGCCGCATCACGCGCAACGAGGTCAACACGCGCCGCGTCGAAAACATGCTTGTGGACTTCTTCGCCGCGCTCATCCACGCCGACGACTGCACGCTGCTCGAGCGCCAGACGCAGCTCATGGGCGTGGTCTACCTCGACACCAACTTCAGCATGTCGCGCCCCCCCCGCCTCCTCCGCACGGGCGTCCGCGAAATCATGGGCAAGTACAACCTCGAAATGCGCCCCGTCGAGCGCAAGTGGACGTGCACATACAACGACAACGCGACAGACGCTGATCTTCGTATGTGATTGATTTATTTATGAATAAACAAACTCAAACAGAGCGCAAGTGGACGTGCACATACAACGACAACGCGACAGACGCTGATCTTCGTATGTGTTTGATTTATTTATGAATAAACAAACTCAAACAGAGCGCAAGTGGACGTGCACATACAACGACAACGCGACAGACACCGATCTTCGTATGTGTTTGATTTATTTATGAATAAACAAACTCAAACAGAGCGCAAGTGGACGTGCACATACAACGACAATGCGACAGACACCGATCTTCGTATGTGTTTGATTTATTTATGAATAAACAAACCAAACGCTAGTCTTTCAGTCTTTCAAAGCACCCCCTCCTCGATGCCCTCATCACTATCGCTCGAGCTGTCGATGAAGATCCCACTCTGCTCCACAGTCCTCAGGACATTCGACAGGCCGTACTGCCGCAGCTCGTCATACGCACGCAAATCGCGGTTGTCTGGCAGCAACACCACAATCAGACCCGTGCATCGCTAACTACCAATTGTTCAGTCGTGCTTACCAAACACAGAACCCGCAGCGCCATCTTTCTCGCGCTCCTCTTCCAGGCGCTTCACTTTCTCCTTCAGATCCTTGATTGCCGCAGAAGCATCATTGACGCGGCGCGACAGGGCGTGAAACGAGTCCCACCACGATTCCCGCTCGTACGTCGGCGAGGCGGGATTCGAAGGCGTCGACGGCGTGTGCGGCGGAGAATGAGTGGGCGTTGTCGGCTCATGCACAGCAAGCGCTGCAGGCGCAGCCTTCTTCGGCGCCTTGGCATTGCCGGAACCCTTCTTGGTCGCTTTCTTGACCGCGAGCGCCCTCCTCGGAGCATGCCCAAACACTTTGCTGCACTCTTTCTTCGGCATGGCGATTCCCTGTTCTGGTTGCACAAACGCAAGCAAAAAATGGACGGTTCTAAAAGGATCGAAAACCCCAAAAAAAAACGCGAGGAGTTTTTTTCCGGGTCAAAAAATTAAAAACCCCGAAGGGTTTTTTTTTCAATTCCAAGGGTCAAAAAAAAATTTTTTATTCCAAAGGTCAAAAACCCTTTAAGACCCAAAACGAAAACAAACCCGAGCAAACCAGTTTGCAGACATGCGGCCCATGGACAACGATCCCAAGGGCAACGACCCCATCGACAGGGACCCGACCAACGAGGAAATCGTGGCATACCTGCACAATGGCTCCAGGCATTGGTGCCCGGTTCTGCGCAAGCACGTTGGCACTAGTTGGGATTTCGATTTCCGCACCGAATTCCAGGGCACGCCGCACTGCTTCATGGCTTCATTTGTGGACTTGAAGGATTTCAAGGTGCTGTGTTGCAACACAGAACACACCTTGGGCGAGTATGACAGGGGCAACGCACTCAAATCCTTGCTTTTGATGAGGACTTTCTCCGACGTGGAGGCCTTCGCCGTCGCCTGCCGCAACGCCCTGGGCGACAGCATCGACACCTTTTCCCTCACAGGCTCCATCTTCGTCAACGGCCAGTGCGTCGACAAGCTCCTCGATGCCCAGGAGGACAAGAGGTTCGCCAAAGTGTTCGTGGAGCCAGTCACGTCGCCTGCAGAGGACAAGACCGACGGCAAGGAGCTCGCCGAGGAGGTCAACAACTTGAAGAAACAGATGCGCACGCTCATAAAGATTGTGACAATCTTGTGTGAGTCCAAACTCGAAATAGTCTGAGACTGTGGTTGCCTGACAGACTTTCGCCGAGACCGAAGCGCCGGGCCGTCTGCCACTGGTGAGCTCCTACGCCCTCGACGTTCCAACGAAGGGAATCCGCAAGAGGAAATTCGAAGATGACCTCAGGCAGATAGAAGCCCGCATGCGCCCATTCCCGTAGTTGTCTTTGTTATATCATCCCGTTTGTTTTCAATGAAAACTCTTCATTTCCAGTGAGTCTATTGACGTACGCGACATATATAAGAGCCGGCTTTTATGAACATCAAAATGAGGTCCAGGAAGCCACTCCATCCCCTATACAAGCCGACAAAGCCGCAGCCCTTGCGCGTCCCCACTGACAAGGACATAGCGGAAATGTCAGAAGACGAGCTCAAAAAGTACATCGCTGAGTACAAACTCAATTATATCAACGCCCTGCCTCACCGCGAGCTCAGGTTTCTCTTTGGTGTAGAGAACTCCGTCAAGGAAACCAGGTTGGGCTATCAGAAGCAGGCTGTGATGAACCACATCAAAGGAGACGCAGACCTCGAATGGGCAGCTTACCGCAAGGCTGAAGTTGACGATGACAGGGAGCTCTACAAAGCCCTCAAAAGGAAGCGTGAGGATCCCGAGCCCGAAGCTCCCGAGCCCAAAGCTCCCGAGCCCGACGCTGGGCGCGCCCCGGAGGCGCCGAAGCAGCGCAAAAAGATAGTCAAGACCAGGGCCTAGATGTGCAAATGTAAATGTTATTTTCAATAAACAAAACACACATCATAAATAAATGTGAGTATATAAAAGAGCACGGACGTGATCGTATCCAAACATGGGGGACGAGCAGCGTTATGAATGGGCCACGGCTTTGGCCAGTTTTGTCGTGGCTTTCGGCATGGCCGTGCCTGGAATGATCGGCACGGAAGTCCGCAGGGCCGCCGTAGGCTTCATCGGAATCAGGATGCCTCGCATGACCGCGCCAACCGTGCCTACACTGAGCGCGGCTGTCACCGCGTTTGGCACGGGGGTCACCGCGTTCGATCGCTACGTCGGGAACAGCACTATGGCCAAGTCGATCACCGACCGCCTTTTCCCGCCGGTCAACCTCACCCGGGACCAGGAACAAGCCCAGGAAAAGGTCAAGCAGGAAATCATCAAAGACATTGCTTATTCGTGCGAGCAGTTCTGGCCAGGCAGTGGCAAATGGGTAAGCTATGCTATCAACGCTGTCTGGGGCTTCTTTGGTCTCGTGGTCACCAAGGCGACGGAGTGGTTCTGGAAAAAGATGGGGGAACGCGTTGCCGTCGCCGAGACTGCTGTCGACCCCACCCTCAAGAAAAATGCGCGCAAGAAGTCTCCGGGTCCGGCTCGCAAGTCCACGCGTACCCGTAAGTAGAATTCTCTCGATATAATAAACATATCACACGTCGTTGTATTTTGTGTCAGGGTTAATAAATCGGAGATGCCAAAATCTTTTCGAGTTCGTGTTCTCTATACATCATACTCAGTTTGTGTATAAAGGATTCAGAGGAACTCTGTCATGACTACATATGCCGTGGTGGATTTCGAGGCGAATGGTCTCCCCACGCCGGATGTTGAGCGCGAGGCGTGTCTATATTTCCTGAAAGCGTACGCGTCCAGAAATATTTTTGGGAATTACACAAACAAGCTCAATGCAATATTCTTGGAGCTGGATCATTCCTTCGTGGCGAAAGACTGGGGGTCACCTGAGGATACGGAACAGCTTGAGAGCAATTTCTCGCTGATTTGGGCTCAACATAAGCAGAAAAATGATGTTGACTGGACATTGGCCTTCGTCAAGAAAGCATTGAAGTTTTGTGATAATGAATTTCAGTGGCAGTTTCTTGGCCTACACCTGTGTTACAAAAAAGATATGCAAGCTATATTCAAAAATGAGAGGCTTCGTGGAAAATGTAAACCATTCGATGTTGACGATAAAGATCATAGGACGACAGTGCTCAATGCTTCCTTTGGCCCGACCGTCCTATCCTGCGCACTGTTACACATGCAAATAAATGATGACCAAAAAATTGAGATTATTCCACATAAAGAAAAACCGTATTTTTATGAGAAGTCAAGAAGTGAAGATGATCGTTGCTACTACCAGGTGTACAAACCAGACGAACACTACGTGCACTCGAATGAAGCTCAACGAATACACAATTTGAGTGAAGAGTGGTTGTGTGACAACGGTAAAGAAATTGCAGATATGGTCTATCAATTTCTCCAGCTGACTGAGAAATATAAACATGTAAAATTTGTGGCACACAACTCTACAGCAGATCAAAAATACCTACTGCATTCTGTACAGACATGTATTTCATTTTGCGAATATCAGTATGAGATAAACAAAGGACAAGAAGATAAGGCCATCACCAGACTCAGAAAGCTAAAAGAATATGTAACGCAAGACGCAAATTGGATTTGCACCCTCATAGAAGCACGGAGAAAATATAAGAAAGAGACGACTATTTTCAATCTATCAAGCCTATACAAAACAATCACAACAAAAAAAATGCACAACACACACAACGCACAAATGGACGTCTATGCGTGCGCGACAATTTTTTGTGGTATCCAGGGTGTCACAGACACATCTGCGTTGAATGAGCTCATTAATCAAATACAATCCAGCGAGGTCGTGTGTCAAAAACCAAAGGACTTTTGGCGGTATGCAGTATTGAATAAATCCAAGAAATATGAAAAAATAGAAGCCAAAAACTTCAAAGACCTCAATAAATGGTTGATTTGCTTGAAGTGGGACGGGTTTTACGTGCGTCTGAAACGCGACGGGAAAAAGTGGCTAATATACACCAGGTCGGGTAATGAACTACACCCTCCAACTTCCTTTCTTGAACACGTGAGTCTTGATTTTCCAGATGGAATGGAGATGGAAGGTGAACTGGTGTTCGACTCTGATCAAAGATGCAAGCCCGAGGATCGAGTTGATGCAGAAAGGCGTATCGAGAAACGCACCTTTGACTTCAAACGACTCCATTTTTCTTCCCTCCGATCGACCAAAAACTTCAGGGTCTGGCATGGCTTGAGAATCGTGTTGTTTGCGTTTCCACATATAGACCAAAAATTCCTTTCAAGTTTCATTCAAGGCAAAAATGAAATACTCAAAACACAAGAAAAACATCCACATATCACAGTCTGTAAATACAGAGGACTCAAATCAACAGAACAAGCCATCGAAATTTTCAAGTGTGTCGTGCAAATGGGTTGTGAGGGGGTGATTGTTCGTGATCCAAATGCAGTTTATAACACGACAAACAATGAAGATAAATACAAGTCTGACATTTTCAAGCTGAAACAAAAAATAGTAACGGAATCAGAGCAACAATTCACACAGGTAGGAGAGCCAAAGAAGAACAAAGACGGTAAGGAAAAAGAAGAGTTTGAGTATGTGGTACCGGCATACAAGAAAAATGATGGTGATACCGCGCGTCAGATCACATTTTGTGATTGGAGGAAGGGCATTCCTGGACCGGACGGTATTATTACAATGAAGTTGAAGTACCACGAAAAAGCGAAATCGAAAATGGGGGTGTGGGACTTGAATGAAAATGGCATGCGACATACTTGCTTCGCCACTGCAGCTGATTTGTCTGTTGAAGTTGAACCACAAGGAAATCCAGCAATGCAGAGCATTGTCGACTCCATATCTGTCCAAACGGAACCGTTCCAATTCATAGTGGAGACTGCGTACGTCTTCCTAGACCTTTTCATTCATAAAAATTACCTTGTCTCCAATAAAGATACCATTGACATCGGTATACTACGATTCACGGGCAAGACAGACGGAGCAATACAGCCACAGTTTTTTATACACAAACAGTATGCCAGAGACGGTCCAACCGACCAAAAATTCGTCGCTCACATGATACAATTGCTACATCACGTTCCAAATGACAACCAGAGATTGGTATTTGTAGTGTCAGACAAGCACAAATTGGAGGATTTCAGAGAATATACAAAAAACATTATATCCGGAAGACCATACAATAGTCTTCCTAAAGACACTGTAAATAGACTATATGCAAATGATAAATCCAGGAAACAGCAAGTCGATGTAATTTTGATGGAGGAATGGAAAAAAAGAGAGCTACACAAAGCTATTATTCCATGGAACTCTGACTACACAGCTGGTCGCATACAAGAAGAAAATGTAAATGAAAAAACTATATGTGCATTGGTGTCTCCTAAACTGGAGGAGAAGCTCTTCGAAACAATGTGTAAAGATCAATTTTCAAATTATGTTTCTCTACAGAACACTTATACCAGAAGCACGATTTCGTTGGTTCAGATTGTACTTGAGCATATTTCTAATTTAGATTCATTAACACAGATAGATCCGCAGTTAAAAACCGAAACAAAACACAAAGCAATGTACAACACCCTTCTCGAATACGACCAGGAGAAAATAAAAGGGGGGATCATTACAGGGGAGGACTTCAAAACGGTCTTCGAAGAAGCACGACGGAGGGAAAAAAGCTGTCCCAAAGATCCTCAGACAAAATTATTTCCATACAGTAGACAAGATAAAGGTCATTGGAACACGAATGTATGGCACCGAGCCTGGCGTATGAGCGAGGCATTCTTCAGGTATAACAAAATGGAGGTTTATAACAAAGAACCAGATGAATTCAAAACAGATCTAGATCTACGGCTACCCGTACCACCGCCCAGACAATCGCAGCCTGCAGACCAAGAAATGTCAGAGGAAGAACTGAAATTGCCAAGTGAAGAAGAAAAAATACAAAATGCTTCGAAGCCTCGACCTAAAACGGGTAGAAAAACTTATGGACCAACAAAGAGAGTGTTGGGTGGTAGTGATAGTTCAGGGGATGATCAAGCCAGCGTACAACAACCACGAAATGATGTGCCCGCAGTACAAGATGACGATGGAAAAGACGAAAAAGCACCAGCATCAGAAGAAGAGGAGGAATTTATGTCAGAAGAGGATATCAACGACGAAAAGAAACGCAAAGCAGAGACCGGGGGAGGTGAAAAACCCCATAAAAGACAAACTGTCGACCAATTTATGGCCAATTCAGACGACGATGAGGCGGGCGTGGATCTCACAGAGGATCAAGAGCGGGATTTTGCATGGACACATGGCCACGCACTTTACATCGCCGCTCTGTTGCACCAGCTAAAGATATACGCCGCGGAGTGATGCAGCAATTGGACGGGCGGCATATAAAAGACAATCAGTGCCATGGCATCGAAAAGCATGGTTTTTCCGCTCATCGCCGGTGCACTTTTGTCCATTGCGTACCAGTGGTTCGCCCAGCCCCAGGTCCCTGCCGCAGCTAACAGCACGGCTCCCACACCCCCTGTCAAAATTAAGGTGGAATCCAAACCCACCGTCAAAATTAAGGTGGAACCCAAGCCCGCCGTCAAAAAGCAGAAGGGCGTAGACCTCGTCTACGCTACAGCCTTCGTTCCGGCAGAGGAAGAAGTCGAAGAAGTCGAAGAAGACACTGCCAAGCCCGCTGGCGAGAAAAGGAAGCGTATCTCATTCGGCGCCACTGGAGAGCGCAACCCCAACCAGTTGAGTGTTCCTGGGTTTCATAAGCTCCGCCCCGGCCTCAACGTGTATAACCCTGGAAGTGACGGCGACTGCTGGTTCGCGGCAGTCGTCGTCGGCATGTGGTCGATCGAATTCCCGGGAGTGCCATGGACAAAATCGATCGACGAGGAATATCAGAAGGCGCTGGAATTGCGTGTGGAGATCGTGCAGTACATGCTCAAAAATCCGAAGATGTACAAGGCCGTCCTTGTGGCGGACGGAAAGAAGCCCGCGATGACCATGGACAAGTACTGTGATAAAATGTCCAAACCAGGCGAATACGTCGATGGTTCTGTGATGGAAGCGTTTTGTGTCTTGTACAAGATACAGATCTCGCTCTACATGCGTGTGGATCAGAGGGTCCAGAAATTAAGTGACCACGGCGAGTCGAATGCTGGTGGCACCATCAAGCTCTACTACTCCGGCAACCACTACATGTGCCTCCATGAGTGTTAGGAAGGACGGAAATGAGGATGCAACTAAACGAGAGACACATTTGTCAGTAGTTTATTAAAAACCCTTCCAATTACTTGTTTGTTGCAGACAGCGCATTCGACATGCGCTTGCTTGCTGCGCACAGGGTCGTCTCCAGACGCTCGTTTGCAGCCTTCAGGCGCTGGATCTCGCGGGCCTGGCCCTCGACCGTCTCCTTCAGACGTTCGATGTCGAGGGCTGCGTTCTCAAGCTGCATCGAGGTATTGTTCCACTCCGCCTGCACGAAAGTGATCACCCTTTCACCATGAGCGATTTTCCTTGTGAGGTTCACGACCTGCAAGTTCAAGCGCACAGCGTCCGACATCTCTCTCTTGATCATGACTTGTGTCATGTCTTAAATATGCCGCGCTTCAAATGATATAAACGCATCTGCCCACATATCGCATGTCCGCACAACCACCAATCTCCGACGTTCACGCAGAGCACCAATTAAAATCCAGTTTTAAGCACATACGAAACATCATCAGACGCTGCAAAAAATTGCCCCTGCACGACCCGGGGATCCAAAGTTTCATAGGCACCATCGGCCTCGCAGCACAGTTTGACCGGTGCACGCACACCTGGCAACTGTCCGGGCCTCTGTACACATCTTACTTGAAGGCGCAACAGTCAAAAGATACGTACAAGACTGTAAAGACGCTCTGGTCATACACCAAGCATGGCCTGCCCCTGAACCCAGCATGCACCCTCTTCACGTCAAAATACATACTCTACTACGCTGCATTCAGAACAATCGAGAGTGAACTGCAACAGTTCATCGAGACGTATCCACTCCCTCATAACATTTGCGACGACCCGCGTGTGCTTGTATTCGTCGTACCAAAGATGACTCAGTTGCTTAGTCAACTGCAACAGTTTTGTGCGTAACAATGTTTATTACGAAATCACTTAACCTTCGTGGCTAAAATCGCAACCTTCATGGCTGCGAACGCCGGGACGATCTCAGCCGAGGTGAAATTCTCGAAAGTGTATTTGGGCTTCACATTCTGCTTGCGTTCCGCCTCGAGCTTCTTGCTTTCCTCCGCTTCTTTCGCAGCCTTGGTCAAGCGAAGCTTGTGCGCCTTTTCGATGGCAACGATCGTGTTGTCATGAAGCACATTCATGTCCTTGAATTCCTTGTCGGACAAGGAGTCCTTGGGCGCCACGGACGCCTTCGCCCACCCCGGCCTGAAGTAGTTGACCGACGACACGCAAAGCAGTTTCGGGTTGATACCGACCTTCGCGGGCTTCAAATCGACGAAAGCCTCGGCATTGGCTGTTTTCCCAGCAGCCTTCTGCGAGGTCGCGGAAGTCCGCACAGGCATCTTCAGCTGCTTCTTTTTGTCCTTTTTGTCCATTCCAGATGCCAGTCCCGGCTTTGTCTTATATATGGATCACTCTGCAAATGAAACGGCTACAAACCTTCGCCTTGCAACGCGCGCTGCAGGTCCCGGGCAGCCTGGATGGCAGTTTTGAGAGTCTTGTTTGGTATCAGGACTTTGCTGCGCACAATCTCGTTCGTCAGAGGGTCCCTGTCGGTCTTCTGGAACCACGCCTCAATACTCGCGCGCTCGTACGAAGAGCCGTCGGTAGTCACGACCGGGTCCTCCATGATTTCCAGCGATATCGGGCATATGAAGTGCTCAAGGTACGCGCTCATCTCGGCTTCCTTCGAGAGCGGAGGAGAGGCAGCGCGGGGAGAGAGAGACGCGGGAGAAGAGAGAGACGCGGGAGAAGAGACACAGAACGAGGGAGGAGAGAGAGAACGGAGACTGGGGAGCACAACAGACAGTTTATGCAACGAGGCAGAAAGAGCCCGGGCGTTCGAAGTGTCCTTGGCCTCTTCGAGGTCCTGCTGCTCCTGCAAACGTTCCCCCACCACCCTCTCGGCATCTTGCTTTCTCTCGCGCGCATGCTTGGTCTTGCCGGCCCTCTTCTTGGTTTTGTTCGACGCCTTCTCGGCCGCCCTCTGCTTGTCCTCTTCCTCTTCCTCCAGCAGTTCCTTCATGGATTTGTCTGCGTCCTTCTGCGTGCGAAGAAACTCCATAGCAACAAGACTCTTCAGGCACCCGAATGCATGCTCGGCTTTCTTTTTGGAGGCGCTTCCCAGCTCCTTCGTAGTCAAGTCCCCTCCCTCCACGCGCATTTCCGACACCCTCTTCGCAATCTTTTTGATCTCCTGCCGGTTCTCGTACGAACTGGCGTCCGGATCGGCGCCGACAGCCAGGCACAACGCAGGCGCCCCGCCGTGTCTCGGCCGGAAGAATATCCGGTCCTCGTCCCTGTACGCACCATGCAACGCCGTGATTTTGACATTCAGAGTGACACTCTGCGCATCGTACTCGTCTGCCTCTGCCCCCCTGTTCAGCGCCCGCAGAACGGAAGCGACATGGCGCCTGGTGTTCCTGATCTGTACGTGGTTGTCCGCGATCAGGAAGCAGCGCTCAAGCATCTTCAGGGCGCTTTCGAACGCTTCCAGGGCGTCCGACAGCTTGCCCGCGGCCAGCATCTTCACAGCCTGACAGTGCAGAATCGTGAAAAGTGCACTGTACGAATCACTCAACGCCAGATTGTGCTTGTCGTCGCACTGCAGCTCAAAATCCTCCAACAGCGGACGCTCGTACCCCGTCAGCGTCCCCAGGCGCACCATCTCGTACTGATACGCCGCTTTGTAATCGCACAGCAGCTGCATGATGCACGCCATGTCGCCCAAAACATCCGCCGCCTGCAAACTGTAAATCAGGTCCTCGCTCTCGTGCTTCACGTTCATCACCTGCAGAACGTACGCAGCATGCTCGAGCTGATGAAAGGCGTGCATGAATTCTTTCTCGTGGCACAGCTTCTTCGCCAGATCCCTCAGCGTCACGAAGTTCGCGTACGTGCCGGGAACCCCGTGCGTCGTGGACTTGCCTTGTTTTTTGGTCTTCTTGGCGGCGGGCGCGGCTTCCTCTTGCTCTTCGGGCTCATTCAAGAGCGACATCTGCATCAAAAGATTTTCAATCTCCATCCGGCTCTTGTCATTGCCGGCAGTCAGCGCGCCGTGCGGGTTGTACAGCTCAGGCGCTCCGCCGGGTGTCGCTCGGAAGAATATCTTGTGCGAGTTCGTGTATGCACGATTCTCGGAGCAGCCCTTGACGCTCGCCAAAGTACCCGGATCGTCGTACTCTGCTGCCTCCTCCGCCCTGTTCAGCCCAATGAGAACGCACCCGATATTGCGCCGGACATTCCTCATCTGCACGTGGTTTTCCGAAAACAAAGAGCAGTGCCGAAGAAACGCATACGTTTCTTTCAGCGACGAGAGGGCGAGATTCAGGTTATTCGCCCCCTGCAGCTTCCCTGCGTACGCATTGATGTCTTTCAGAGACGAGAGAGACAGTTCCAGCTCATCGGCCCTCTGCAGCTGCCCTGCAGTTGCCATGCAAAGCGCAGCCATCGCACTGTACGCATCGCGCAAGACTAGAAGTTCATCGCCGGCCAGGTCAAAATTTTCCGGGTTCAGGAAGCACTCCAGCGGAGACTCGACACCAACCAGGATCTGCAGCCGCCGCTTCTCGCACGTGTACGCGTCTGAAAACCGGTCCAGCTTTTGCATGATGCAGGACATGTCGCTCAAAATGTCGGTGCTCTCGGCGAAGTACTCCTGCTCGCCGTTCACGTGCAGCACGCTCAGAACATGGTTGGCATACTCCAGATGAGAAAATGCCCGCTCAAACTGCCCGTCCCAGCACATCTTCTGTGCCAAATCCCGTAGCATGCAGAAGATGTCGAACGTCGCAGGAAGACGAACCCGTCTCATGAAGGCATCACCACGAGCACAAATGGACATCTGCGTTTGCGTTGCTGTCTCCGCACAAACCAACGCAAAAATCCTCTGCGGTCTATTTTCAAAAAAAACGGCAAAAGTTACGTCGCATTTTTGTACCTACTTTTTACGCCTAGACGTAAGGACCAAGGATTTACGATTTTTTTTTTCGCCTAGACGTAAGGACCAAGGATTTACGATTTTTTTTTTACGCCTAGACGTAAGGACCAAGGATACGATTTTTTTACGCCTAGACGTAAGGACCAAGGATTTACGCCTTTTTGTAAGGACCAAGGATTTACGACTTCTTTTTTTTACGCCTAACCTAACGATTTTCAGGATTTCAGCAGAGGATTTTTTGGATTCGTTTGTTCCTTGTCCAGTAGTGCATGGCACGGGTGAAGTCCACGACTCGCTCAAGAAGACAACCCCCAACGCCACGCGATCTTCACTGGACTGCGGACATGCCCGACAAGCGCCAGGCCACGGACGACATCGGCGGTTCCCAGAGCAAACGCACATGCGCTCCCGTCGCTGCAGGAGGCTCTCCCGTCGCCGGCTCTGCCAGCTCTCCCGCCGCTCCCGCCGCTCCCGCCGCTCCCGCCGCTCCCGCCGCTCCCGCCGCCGGCTCGGAGCAGGCGCACTATTCGCCCGACCATCGCTACTTCATGCAGGTCTACGTGCTCAACATTCCGTGGAACCCGAAAGGAGATCAGGAAGCATGGATGCAAATGGACCAAGACCACTGCCATGTCAGGTTCGACATGTCGTCCGGAATCAACTTCCATTTCTACAAGGACCACTTCAAGGTGGTTCCGTATGGCCCCAAAATGCCGGCCATCACCAATTCCAATCTGTGCGCATACGATGTCCCCGCTGGCTGCTGCGTGAGATGGCAGTATGGTCACATGTTCCACCACCAGTACGACTCCACGAAAAGGGCGTTCATGATCGTCAAGCTGCCCATACACAACCCAGACTCCCCCCCGTACACCAGGCAGGATTCTCCGGCCATCGACGCTGTGATGCGCAAGAAATTCAGGATTATGGGGCCGCCCGACCTCAAAACGCCCTGCTGGTTTCCGCTCTCCGAGGCCGAAAGGCAGCGCGATTATTGGAAGGCCCTGTACGAGGAAAAGAAGCGCGCACACACCAAGGTCCTCGAAGACTACCAGTACTTGGACGACAAGCAGTATGCACTCGAGAAGGATCTGGAGGAGGCCCAGGCCAAACTGGCCCTGCACACCGTCGCGCTCGACAAGATCGACAAGGCCTTGGAGTGCGCCATTTGCTTGCAGCGCTTCGCCTCCCACGAACCTTCTGTGATGGCCAGCTGCGGCCATGTCGTTCACATAAAATGCAAGAAGGACCTTGAAGAGAAACACTCAGCAGACCGCTGCGTCGAGTGCCGCGCCTCCGTCGAGTATTGGCAGGAATTCCGCGGCTTCACCGATATCTCCGCAGCCGTCAGCACGCTTCACACGGCATTGGATCCTGCTTAGTCATTGCTTAGAGTTTGATTTTTTCAATAAAGTTCAACTACATCCTGAACCACTTCTTTTATTATAAATGTGTGTATGATCCATAAACATGTCAAATTTACAATCTTTGCTGTACAAATTACATGTATTAGCAGCTGATCTTGATTCGAACGCTGGTGACGGTTCTGCTGCTCATGAAACTATGCCAGCCGAAGACACACCCGAAATAGCCGTTGCCAGAAACCTGGAAATTTCCAAATTACAACATCTACTTCTTGCTTTGACTGCAATGTGTCCCCTTATTCAGAGTCAACCAGAGAATGCCATGACCCGCTTTCTATTTTCGGCGACCTTGCAAAAAATCGGCCATGACCACGATGACCTCCAAGACGTTCTGTTGCCGACTCGCGAGTTTTACGATGAGAGCATATGCCGTGAACTCAAAAAGACCCACTTGACCGTCTCGCAAGCGCACGATATTTGTGACAAGCTATGTACTCAAAGCATTCAATCAGTTCAGGTCTTGCGTCAGCTGAAGATGAACCCTCGGCCACATTATGACGTCTATATTACACCAACAACTCACAGTCATTCGCAAGTTTGCTGGGGATCTGAGTCCCTTCTGATCAGTGACCTTCATCTAAATGCACTGAGAACCGCATATAACACTGAGGCTACGACCGACCCCACTCAAACACACTTCAACAGGCGCCTATTCTGCCTGCTCATGCGCTACAAGACCGTGGGCGGCCCGATGTACCAGTGTAGCGTCACCCCACAGACCTTTGCCGTGTTACAAAACCAATTTCAAGTCACAAAAGAGTGCATGGCCTCGCCTTTCAACCACAACGCAGACACATACTGGTCTGCCTTCCGTGACACGGATGGCCCTTTTGGAAGTCAGGGTAGCTTTTTTGCCTCACTTGACTCGCCGCTTGTAACGCAGGGGGGCTCCTTCTATGCTAATCCTCCATTTACAGAGGAGATTTTGCACCTATTAACACACCACATCCAAGAAATACTCAAATTCTCAGTTCCCGTCTCGTTCATCTGTTTGTTTCCCACGTGGCCAGACTTCGAAAGCTACAATCACATGAAAAACAGTCCCTTCTGCCAAAAATGTGTGGTGCTAGAACCCCATAAACACGCATACATAGACGGCAGCCAACAGATTAACACAGAAACTACCAAGAAACACCACGTCGCACAGTTCAAAACTACACTGTTTATTGTACAGAACGAAATGGGTACTAAAAGCTGGCCCGTAAACGACCACAAAATCCAATCACTACTTGCGTCTTTTGCTGTCATGTAATCACGTGAGAGGGCAGGTAATAAGCACAGACCGCCCTTCATGATCGATATTCAAATTAATATAAATGACAGCACGTTACATGGCATGAGTGACCAGTCACGTCGGTTACAGCGCTTGCAAAACGCAGTCCGAACTCCGGTTACCTGCGATGATTTTCTCAAAAAGATGACGGATATAATGGGAGATCAAGCTCCGCAAGACGTCATCCTGTGTGAGCAGCAATTACAGAACACCAATGACGACACATACCAAACTGGCCACAGAAAAAAACACAAGCACAACGACAGCCAGAAGCTGCTCGAAATGGAGGTTGAATTTTTGAGCTTTCTACTAGTGCAGCTACATGAAAAGTACGAGATCTTCCAAGGAAAAAACATGGACTTGAAATTCCAGGTCATATATCTCGGTGCGTCTTCTGGTGTTACGGAATCTACAAATGATATTCTGCATCACGTAGAGAAACTACAAGACATGTTCCCTCCACAACTCATAGACTGGTGGTATTTCGTCGATCCGAGGTCCATGAAATTGTCCGACAAAAATCCTAACCGCACGCACCTACAGTGCCTGTTTGGCGATAAAGAAATGCGAGATTTCGGTCAACGTCAAAAAGATGACCCCAAGATAAGATACATTGTTATTTCGGATATACGAACACCAATTAACTACGACATGGTCTCTGCACCTCGAGAGCTCTTCAAGGATGTCCTTGGAGCCTATTTCCTGTGTGAAAATCCTGAAAAAAAGCAAGTACTATTTCAGTTGTTAAAAGTTGTCATGGAGGATGCATTGCAAAAATCAATGTTCGTAGAGGAAGTCATAGAACGCGACCAAAAATACCAAGAGAATGTGCGCAACACGTTGAACCTCGACGCCATGTCCACCAAATTCCGAGCACCGTATTTTTATCCAGGTGCTACGGCACCACAATACAGCATGATGGACATACCTCGTGGATTACAGCCGGAAGCATCAGACAATTCCACTGAACTCAGAGAATTTTTTATGTTCCATGAGCCGGTCAAGGTTGTAACTGCATATAGGACACCAGGACGAAGGCAAGAGAACTCAGTAGACGCCGAAAGCGTCTTCGTCACCACACTCCAAGAATCTCAAAGTGAAAACCTGGAGTGGAGTGCTACTGCGAACCCGACTCGTAATGCCACGTACAATTCCATCGACGTGCAAAAATTTGATGACAAAATAGCAGCGTATAACCACGATAAACAAGCAAATGGCGAAAAGTTGCACAACTATATCAAAACTCTGTATAAAATTTGCTACGAAAAATGCATGCGGGCGCCACCCACCGACGCCCAATTGCAATATTTGAACACCCCAAACGTCGGCAAGCCACCGCAACCGCCGTCGAGGTTTCAAGAAGCAACTGACCAATTATTTTGGGAGTGGATTAATGATACTACTCTGAACAAGATTAATTTTCAACATTCCCTTTCATGTGAGTTTATCAAAGATTTTGTGCAGCTCGATAGAGTTTCTCAGGCTAGTCAGTTTCCGCGTGGGGAGGACGACTCGCTCCTCGCTGCAATGATGTTGTTGGTAAGCGGCATCCTTGCGAAGCCTGAGGATCATACAATGCACGAGCTCATGCAGCAGTACGAGAATGCGGTCAAGACACGACAGGCAAATGCGAAGAATTACAGCAACTTCGGATGCAACTCCAAATGTCCGATATTCATAGAAAATCTGGATATCCTCATGCATCTGCGAGTTCTCTTACTCATAAAACACCACCCAGGTATTGTTACTAGTTGGCTTGAAAAATACATGGTAATAGAAAACGCAGAGAAGTACACGCCTCTCATTCAGCGCTTGTTATCCGTGTATGATAAGAATAATAACGACAACAGCGGCATCAAAGACTGCTTTTCGTTCGCGCCCGAAGCAAAACAATTCAGGGTCGCCGCCACGGAAGCACTGGAGCGGTACAGCACAGCCAATGATCTACAATACATGCTTGGGTATATAAAACCATTCGGAACACTCCCGTTGGCACCCGATTTTTTTCACACGCGGCATTGGGCGATCGTATTTTACAACAGCTGTGTGCAAAAGATTGCGAAAACAAAGCTCGACTTTGAATATCCATATTCAGACACAAACAAATCGCAAAACGATAGAACTCTAACCGACCTCCGAACTTTTTTCAGGCCATACCTACACGACGGCGCGGATGAGAGTGCGTGTAAGTACCTCGGCACCAATCCGGCGTGGAACACAGCCAGCTGGCCTTCGGGCTTTCCCATTCTGCATTTTGCGGCACAATTTGGATGCACTGCTCTGGTGTACTTGATCCTGACTGAATATTTGCCCGAAACACTACGACCTAACTTAATCAATTTCAAAAGAAAAGGGATAGGTTACACGGCATTGCATTTAGCCGTGTACCATAAGAAATCAGATATAGAAAAACTTTTGATGGAGTATGGTGCTCGTGACAATATAGTATGTAAAGAAAATGGAGTAGATGAAACAGTAATTGAACTCAAACGATCAAGAGAGACAACTCCTTTACCACCGATTAAGACACCAGAACAGCAGCCACCAAATCCAGACCACGAGGAGGAGCCATGGGAAAAAGTCGAAAAGAGAGGTAAGAAAAAAAACGAGAAGGAGGCATATCCAGCATCAAAAGGACCTACAAAGAAAAAAAATGATATGTCTGATCTCATGGAACAATTGATTGCAGTTTATAAATAAACAGATCATTCTGAAACTATAAATTTTGTAGTCGGTCATTCACATAAACCCCTCAATCGCATCAGTAACTCTTTTACAGCCACAGAAATGTCCTGTGCGGTGTCCTCCGCACCGGCCGAGTCTACCTCTTGCACTCCAACTGCCGTCAGACGTGCACACACGATAGTGTAGGTTGGTCCTCTTCTGCGCCGCTCAATAATTTTTGTGTCTATGCCGCTCCACTTGGTCTCCAATGATTCCAGTAGTATTTTGAAACTAGATGCATGATCACACTCTAATGGCAATTTGGCGAAGACATATTTAGCTTTTGCAGCGTCCGCCAGACGTGCACATATTTTTTGTACGTCTATAAATACGCCGCCGTCAACAACTTCGGTCTCTGGATTCAACCACGGGGGGTCGAGAAAAACAACGTCATGGTATGTTTCGAATATGTTATGCTTGTCCACGCCACAATCCGCATAAACATCCACGTTATTTCTCTTGTAAAACGCTCCAATATTTTCTTCTAAATGCCCACGTCTGGTCTCGTCTTTTTCATAAGCATCAACTTCCCGAAAGGCCTCCGCAAAAAAGTAAGTATTTCCCCCGAGACACGCAAATGCATCTGCAATGCTCATTTCTTCCACCTCCTCACCTTCTTTCACATATCCTCTGATGAAATCCATAGTCTTCTCAGCATCCCCCTTTGTGCTCATGTATCGCTCTTCTCCGTTCGTTATATATTCCGGTTTCACATACGGGAACAATCCTCCGTTTATTTTGTTTTGTCTCGCGTGTGTCTTAGACATATTCTAGAAATATACAGCATATATACATGCAGTGGCCAAATTCAACGGCACACACTCTGTCCTACAACACCGCCATCCGACAGCTCTGAGTTGGCGGCAGGGGTTCCGCCTGCTCCCCCTGATTAACATAATTAATAATTTCGGTAAGTGCCCGCAAGCCCTCTGCAATAACTCTGCCGCTTTCTTTGCGACTCTCTGTGGTAGACACGACAGACGGCTCGGCATCCATATACCACAGTGCAAGGTCTTATATAACGCAGCAAAGAAGCGCCCGAACTAGATCACCTCCAGGAATAGATGCGCGAGCAAATGTGTGCGGGTCCCACTACAGGCGGAACGAGTGAACGAGAGGGAGTATCCTAGAAGCGGCGCACTGGGTCAGGATGCCAGTGGCGTCCTGGATCTCGTCGTCAGAAAAGATTGTCATCACGCGTGGCATGTACTGGTATCTCCAGTACATGTCGTTCGGGGTCGGGTCCTGGACGACATGAGCCGTCTGCACCAAGTACTTATTCTGGCCGTGGCCTTTTTCGTTCAGTCTCTTCACAACGTCGGTCATGTGACCGTTCGCCTGCACGACGTCGAGTATGACACGGTAGAAGGCTACTTGGTCATCACTGAAGTACACATCGGCCGCCACGCCCGAATACCCGCGAATGATCCGAGGAACCATGCAACAGTCCCTGATGAGGACGTGTTTGCCGACAAGGGTGTAGAGTGCTGGGTCTGGGTTCGTGGACATGGCAGCGTCTCTCTATTTGCGTCTCGTCGGAGTGACTGCTTGGACAAGATTTTTTTCAGATTTTTTTATTACTAAACTTAGGGCCCAGAGAAGGCACCAGACACAAAATTACGAACGTGTGCGTCCATTCCGTCCACCCCGGCCTGATTGGCCGGGCCACTCACGAGGCCGACCGCCGCGGTCGGCGCCGGAGCCACAAGCACGGCGACATGAACGGGACGCTTGGGAGCGGGCGCCTTCTGGTGCTTCGTCGGTACAGTGTCCATTCTTATGATATGCACACAGACACGGTCTTTTATACAAATGCTGGTATAGTTGCGCCGCAGCGGGTTTATTAAACGCACACATCTCTGTGTTCCTCGCTTGTCAAAATATATACCATGTATATATACGACATCTTCATATCAAGGTATCACGTAATGCATACGCTTATTCTATTGAATGATGTTCACAGCGAGAAGCAAACCGAAGAAGACCTTAATGTCGTACGTCATGCGCTGGTTTTCGACGACCTTCGTTTCCTTATTGGTACCTATGACTTCGATCGTCTGGAAGCCGTGGAAAACGATGGCAAACCAGTAAATGCCGAGACACACTGGGGCGAGATTCATGTGCAGTTAGATGGGAACTACAAACTTGACCTATACTACGCACATTCAGATGAGGGCTCTGACGTTAGCTCCCCTCCGAGTCCTGGGAGTGCTTGCACCAACGGTAGCGACGACTTTACCACCTCGCACTTCGGTATTGGTGGCCGACTCCCAGCCCCCCCCGATGAGGCTCCGGCCAACTTGGGTCTCCAAGAGACCCCGGACGAGAATGAGGCTCCGGACGAGAATGAGACTCCGGTCAACCCGGATTTGGGTGTCGACGAGGATGAGGTGTATTAATATTTGACATTTATTCAATGAACATATTATACAACCCAATATAAAGGACCATTACATATCAACACATCTGCAATGTACTACAGGTTTCACGTTGTGGAGTGGAACTCTGGCGCGGAATATTATGACGGCTTTGTCTGTCCTGCTGATACCCTAGTTCATAATTTGATCCGCACAATTCTCGGTGGCAATGCTTTCCACCGTCTAGTATCCGTGACATTTGGAAAGGACAAAACGGTATTGTCCACGGATACCCTCGCCTCACTCGAAATGGAAGAGGATGTGCAGTACAATTTTTACGTCAAACTCACCATCCTTCCTGGCGAACCCCACCGTTTCGGCATGAAGTGGAAAAACGATTGAAGATTGATCAAAGGGTGGTATCTGTGTTTATTCAATAAATTTCACAACATTATATATATTCAGGCCCGTGGTTCCCGTCTTCGTGATGGTCTGTCCACTGCTCCCCGCACCAACACGGCTGTTTCACGCCGCCAACCTCGGCACTCCAATTCTTGGGCCTACACACTTTCTTCCTCGCGCTCTTCTTCTCCCCCCCGTCCTTTTCGGGCGAAGTCATCCTGTAACGGCTGATTTTGAACACACACACACGAGGGAAATGTACTGCATTTTTTGTAGACTACGTAAGACAAAAATTAAAGAAACGTGCCGAACACCGAGGTTTTGGGACCACGACAGTTGGGACAGATGTTTGCTTGGAGGTTGCCCGTGCAACTCACACAAAAGCCGTGGCCGCAAGGCACAATCAAGCGCAGATCGCTCAGCGGCTGATTGGCGAAACAGATGCCGCAGGTGAACTTGTTCGTCTTGTTGGCCTCTGTGGCGGCTTTGTTGGTCTCGTTGGCGGCTTTTTCATTCGACTGGTTTCCAAGCTGCGTGAATCTGTTTATGATGTAGTCGTACTCTTCGGTCGTCTCGAGGGCAGTATCTGCATTCAACTCTTTCAGCTGTTCCTGTAATTTGCAGATTTCCATTTCAGGATCCATGCGCATCCAGCTTGCACGCTGTGCGGCACGCAGAGCAGCACGTCCTGCAACTTGCGCCGCGATGGTCTTCAGGGGTTTTTCGCCCCTGAAGGCAATCGTCGCAGCCAAACCACCACGTCCTGACATTGTGCTGTGTTTCCCGCTCCTTTCTTCTTTCCTTTTCAGTTCTTTTTTTATTCCCCGCCACGTCACCATTTTTGAAAAAAAATCCGGAGCCCCCCCTGAAAAAAAATCCGGACACTTTCAAAAAAATTGAAGGCTGCGCGGGAAATTCGGAGAGGTTTGCGCACTCTCGCTCATAGTATGCCTTCTGTTGCAGCCCTTTTGCAGAAGCCCTTGGAGGAACGCAGCGAGGCCGAAATGAGGTTTTTGTACCAGCACAAGAAGAGGGCACGGCTCGGCGGTAGGTCTTCTTGGGAGTACAAAAGGTCAGAGAAATGGGACCGCGAGACGGAAAAAAAGTACGAAGCGGCATTGGCCATCTACACCGAGTTGGACGACCGCACGGGGCAGGCGCTGTTTAAGAAGGTGATCACGTACGATTTTTTTGGGGGGGGGCGCACTTTATTGGGCGCGCATGCAAGCCTCCATCATTTGGTGCGCCGCGGTGATGTGCGTTACGGGGTCCTCCACCGCTACCTCGTCCCGGAGGAGTCTGCCTTTTGCTGGGGCGCCGTGCCCTGTCCTTTCTCGCCCACCGCCCTGGCCCCGTGGGTCCTCGCCCGCATGGCCCACATCCGCAGCATGGACTACCCCCTCATGCAGCAGCAGATGCTCGATTTCGTCGACATGGTCATCGACCTGAGTGCGCAGCAGCGCCGCAAGAAGAGGGCCTACCACATTGACTCCAGCAACCCGGAGCTCTGGTCCCTCTTCCAAGTCGCCGCTGAGTGCAGGCAGTCCGTCGAGTTCTGGCTCGTTTTCTCGACCGTCTTGGAATTCTTCAGTGACCCGAATAACGTGCTCGCCGTCAAACTGTCCTAGATCCTTACGCCTCACGCGCCGCGTCTTCGTGTGTTTATTTCACCATTTTTGTTGTATTGCCTCAGTTTTCGCGAAAACGCCTATTTATACGATACTGATAAATATATATAAAGGAGGCCCGCTCACCAGACATGTCACCACTCGAGCATCACACACACACGCAAACGTCCGTCAGCAACACGCCAGCAACGGAACTCAACCCCCAAATCTACACGAAGCCTCCAATTTCGCTCCACGGACTCATGGCGGCCTTGAATCTCCACGAGCTCCCCGATTATGCAAGCGTGCCCAACGCGCAAATTCAACTTGCCTGTTCCGAGCTGGAAGCTGCACAGTTGAACGACATTCTGACAAAGTACATAGGCACCGAGGACATGTTCACGCAGCAGTATTTGCACGGGGTCGAGGAAAACATCAAGCTGCTCGAGCACATCGGCAAGGCCGTGGAGACTCCCGACGCGGCTGCAGACATGTACGAGCACCTGAAAGAAAGGGAGCCCCTCTTCGTTCGCACCCTCGTGGCGGTCTTCAAAGCATGGTACGAAAAGACCGCACAGGCGCCCGCCGACCCCCCTCCGAAAACAGAGGAACAGGTCCAGGTGACGATTGAGCCGTGATAAAATTCACACACACACACACATTCGTGATCGTATTCAATAAAGTAACACACAACCAATAACCCACTTCCACCTCCGCGATTCTTAAGACACACACACACACCACATGCCCGAGCTCGAGCCGTGGCAGCTTGCCTTAACCTGTTTTTTTTCCGCTCTCTGTCTCGCGTCCATACTCTGCTGTTACTGCGAACGCAGGCGCTCCGCCATCCTGGACGCGGCCCTGCTTTCGATTTCGCGGGCGTAGGATCCTGCTCCGTCCATGTCCCGTATATATGCACGCGTGTTTACACTCAATGCTCTCGGGATTGGTCGCCGCCGGCAACTACAGGGCGCTCGTCGCCGCCCGTCACAACAGAACCGCCCAAAGCGAACAAAAAACGTGCTCGCCCGAGACGCTCTGGGTGTGGTTCATCGCGTGGCTCTTCTTGCTCTTGTTCTTTTATTACACGCAAATGAGCGATTCCACTGCTTGAATTCACTTACAGATCTGGTCTCCACAATCCCCATTCTGCATAATTTCAAGACGGCTCAGGAGCTGAGACACGCCTACATGCTCCTTACTGCTAGATCCCCATCCCGTTTGGGCGGATACTGCATTGCGACGGAGTCTTTGTATACTCGTATTTTGAATTACATGGCGAGTACACATTTCGAGTTTGTTCAGAATATCCATAAGCAATTCCGGTTGCTTATTTGATAGTGATGGATGAACCATTTCATCCTGAAGCGCGTTGCGTATATTGTCAATATTGGAAAATATTAATGAAACCTGAAAAGATGAGACCCCTTTTCCCGCAATGTGTTGTGTATCTTTAAGTGTGGTGAGCTTCTCTACCATGTCATCATTTACATTGCGTTTGAGTTCATACATTGCATGCGACCAGAGGGCATCACCGTTCTGTCTGCCACGTTTTTTCTCACCATCACTGTGATTTTCGTCAAACCATTTATTATATTGCTCAATTGTCCTATTGAGTTTATCCACGTCATATTCTGACACGTCGTCGAGTTCGGGATGCATAATTTCATACGTCGCCATGTGGCTAGTATTTATTTCTTTTATATGTTTCTTGATTTTATTACCAAAGTTTTCGAAGTCATCATGCACCCGTACCCACAGAAACCGCAAACTTGCCTTTTTCACCAGGACATCACATCAAGATAAATGTTTTATTGCAGCAGTTACACTCCATGAAATAAACTCTTATTCGAATGTATGTGTCTCGAAAATTGAGAAGCAAGTGACAGTTTTTTGGGAATAAAACCGGCTCAATATATATACGACTACACATACGACAGCATAGAAACACAAACACCCGCGTTCCATCCCTCTACCATGTTCGTACAGAAACTGCGCAACGCGATGCTGTATGCGCAATCACTCCAAGCCGAAGAAAATCGGGTACACGAAGCGATCTGGCGTCAAAAATTCATCGACTACGCCCACGACGTGACAGTCTTCGAAGAAGTTGGGCTGGAGCTCCGGAAAATCGAAGAACTCCACACGCGCGAGGTGGACACCCACATGCACAACATCGTCCGCGCCCTCAACCCCTACCGCGTGGCCTTCGGCGATGACGACACCAAGCAGAAACCGCTGGTCGAAGTCATGCTCGACGTGATCGCTCACTGGAACGAGTCCACAAAATTATACACCCCCCCCTCGTTCGCCGGGCCACCCAGCGTTCTCGGTGTGATGTTGCTGGAGTACCTGCAGAGGCTGCAGGGCTCGTCCTTCGTGTCGGCCACACACATCGTGAAGCCGGCCACCGTCGTGGTTTTGCTGATGCTCGCCATCAAGTACAACGATGACCATAGTCCCAATAATCCCAAATTTTATCATATGCTTGGCTCATATGCCGCCATGACGAGCCTTTCCCTCGAGCAGAACGGCATGCCGTTCACCGCGCCGCGGTTCGCGGATCTTGAAGATGACGATTATGCTATTAAGGGTTTCAGGTACCCGAAGGGCTACTGTGTATTCAAGAAATACCTCTCTAAAAATGACCAGCAAGCTTTTCAAAACAAGAAGCAAAACTCAGGCCCGGAGAGCGCCATCATGCTCTACACCACCTTGATAAATCGCGCGCCCATGAAGAATATCCACACGAAATTCGCTCTCTGGGCGCTCCAAACCCTCGAGCTTGAGGTGCTCGCCGCCCTCGACTGGAAGTTGGACGCCATCGCGCCAATCGACTCCCACGACGGCGATCAGTTTTGGTCCCTCAAGGACCACGCCAAGCACGACAACTTTTGGTTCTGGAAACAGCTCGCCCAGATCAGCGCAGACGCCTCGGCAAAGAGGCCCAACCTCGACCCGGCGAGTCCGGGTCCGGAGGTGCCGAACAAGCACCCTAAGACCGATGCTTGAATTTGGCAACCTAGCACATTTATTCAATAAAGATACTGTGTGTGTCTAGGATCGGGAACAACTAGCCCGAAATATACTAAACTGTGCGTGTGTGTCTAGGATCGGGAACAACTAGCCCAGGACGCGAAGCCTAGTAGAACCAAGCGGCGTAGACTCGACCCTGCACATGGGGCAGCGTTTCATGAGATGTGTGACTGTCTCGTTATAGGCAGTCTTCCCGTAGCACTTGGCGCACACCATGTGTCCGCACCGGTACACCACGGATGTAGCTTCCGTTTCCAAACATATGGGACACGCTTCGTCGGGCCCGGCCTTCAAAAACTGAAAGATGCGGCCGTACATCATGTCGCACGGCTGTACGCAAAGGCCGCCGTGGCATTCGAGAAGCCACGCAGGCCTTTCGTTCCCGCATAACGGAAAGTTGGCGCACTGTCGCACGACACACGCGTCCGGGTTTGGGCAGTCCACACTCATAAACTGGCACACAAAATTGCAGAAGTCCTCGTCACCACACGCATCGTCGTACTCCGCACCACCCGCATCCTCGTCATCACCCTCATCGTCGTACTCCTCACCACCCACATCCTCGTCATCACCCGCATCGTCCTCGGACTCGACAACCTGCTGCAGACACTCTCCGCGGCAGAGGATCCCGGCGTTCGTCGCCATGCTCTCAACCAAATCAAACGCGTTTGAATCAAGCAAAAAAAATGAAAATTCATTTTTTTATTCCCGCAGGTGTTGCAGGTGTTCCTTCGTTTTCCTCCATTTTCTGTCTCTTCATTCTGCCCCTTCATTCCCGCTCGTGCCATCCTCCTGCCATGCCCCTCTCCACGCCCTCGCCCGCCAACGCCGAGAACGCGAGCCTCGTGCTTTCTGCCCACGGCCTCAAGCGCACGCCCGCCCCCGCCAACGCCGCATCTCCCCCACCCCATACACATGCACCCAAGCGCAAGAAGGAGCTCCACCCCAAGCACTTCATCGACCCCGCCAACGAGCGCGCCGTCCGCGAACTCCACGCCACGGCATGGGAGCAAGGCGTCACCGGCTTCGAGTACATCACCAAGCACGACAACAAAGGTATCGCCTTCCATGGCTCGTTCGTCGACCGCGCTGAGTACAAGGTGTGCTGCACGACCCCGGAACACGTCCTGCGCACCTACCCGCGCGGCAACGCCCTCGTCTCGCTCCTGCACGACCAGCGCTTCCCCGGCGTCGAGGCCTTCGCCGTCGCCTGCCAGAACGCGCTCGGCGAGGACATCGAGTCCGTGCCCCTCCACTTCCACGCGTTCAAGATCATGCGCACTCCGGGAGAGCTGTCCGCCATGATATCGCGCAAAATGCTAGAGTAACACCCTTTAGTGGCGATCCATAGAGAACGAGACTGGAAACCCTTAGCCTCAGTTGATGTGAGTTGATGTCCATACGGATTCCGTGATACTGGCAATAATGCATTAGTCAATATAAAAGACATTATGAAATAGGATATCAACGTTATGCATGGGAAACCTATGCACGCACTTGAAATCCACGAACAGGGTGGCTCCACTCGAGGCCAAATTATGTGCAGCTGAGAATATAATTTCGAGTCAAGGCAGGACGATCGCGCACAACAACAATGCGATTGCGAGCCAGAACAGGACGATTTTGAGCCACGCTTCGGAGATTTCGAATCTGAAGAAACTCATCGCCTCCCAGACTGAGGATCTGACGGCGGCGCGCCTTGCAAAGGCCATGGCTATACAGCAGGCCCGTGATCTGGACCAGATGCTTGCGGACGCTCAAAACCGGACTATAGCCAGGCTCATAGATCTCGAAAAGAATCTGAAGTAGTGTTTAATTGTTTTAATAAACTGATACATCATCACTATATGTCATGAATCATGGTTTTGTGTGTCATATATACTTCTTGAAATATAAAGGAGGATAATCCCTACCACATGGCGCCACGTGAGGATATGCTCGACTCTCTCGACAGCTTGAAGATGCTGGCTTCCGACGGCGCGTTTGCGAATAAAGAATGGGGACGGGGGGGTAAAAAGGTCGCGCCTGAGCCACAGCCAAACGCCGCACAGCAAGCGCTACAGACACGAGAGGACAATCTACGGGCCCGCGAAAAGGTCTGCAATGATCTCAGCCTCGAATTACAAGCTCAAGACAAACGTCAGACAAAGAGAGACCATGATCTGTTTCTGAGAGAACAACGTTTGGAGAAATATAAGACGGATATAGACACAGATTTGGAGACAAGGAAGGACCTACTCGATGCCGAAGAAAGAGGTATCCAAGGCGCTCAACGCTCTCTAAACGCATCAGCACGCGAGATCACAATTCGAATGGAACAATTGAAATCGAGAGAAGACGCAATAAAAGACTACAAAGACAAAAAAGGTGAGCTCCAATCTACTATAGACAAGCTAACAAAACAGCTTGCACAAGAACAGAACTCACTGGAAAAAGAGAAAGATAAAGTCAAGCAGGAGCAACAGAAACGTGAGGACTCGACAAATATGGCGAATCACCTAATCGAATCAGCCAAGGATAACGCACTCAAAGGCTTGAAACTTTTCGTGCGCATGTGGAAGGATGAAATCCTCACCATGATACAGCAGGATAAATTGCGCTGTATTATTCCACATGACACAACGACCTGGTTCAAATACAATTATTATAAGTTGGACAGTGTCCGCCTAGAAGACTTGACATATTGGCTCAGCGCAACCTTGGATGCCAATATACGAGACCTTCGTATAGATATCGATATACAAAGACCACGATTTGTCATCTTCTATCGGCAGTCAAAACTTGAGAAGTATGCCGCTGAGTCTTGGAATGGTAATCTTCAGAACGCGTTGGACAACATGCACTGCATACAAGACGACGACAGGGATCAAGTAGACGAAAATCTCCGACAGATAGAGATAGAGAGAGAGAGAGAGCGAGAGAGAGAGCTTACTGCGCACACGAACACCGATTGATATTCCCCCTACATTATGTTTATTAAAGAGAACAGATTGTGTGACTACACACGGCATGTCATACGCCAGAGACATTTGTTTTGTCACTGCCCCCTCAGATTGTGTGACTACACACATATGTCGTACTCCGCCCACTGCACACACACACACATGAAACACTTATTTTAGTCAACTCGGCCTGGTACTTAAGAAAATCCCTCCCAACCCCCCCGCAACTTTTTCTCCACAAACATCTTTTAATATGACCTTCTATCCATATATATATATATATATATATAGTCATACCAACAAAAAACTCTATAGAAAAGAGAGAGGGGGGAGGGAGAGAGGAGAGGGCTTGTACCAGGAAAAGTTGACTAAAATATAGCCTGGTACTAAACCGCAACGGTTCAGATTCCGGTACTAATTTGGCGGGGTCTGGGGTGGTCGACTTCCTATGATACATGAAATACACGCGGTGGTCAAATGCTGAACGCAAAATAAATCGGAGTTTTATTACAGTGTAAATTACCGCGACTCATATATGAAATGGTAGACCACGAGGATCACCATCAAAGATATGCAATGGCACACCATGTGGATCACCATTGCGAGTGCCGACACACACACAATGTCTTGAGTCCGGTTGACGTCAGCACGGCATTGTTCGAGACACAGCGTCGCCGTTTTGTGGCTTTCCCAGTCGAGCCCGTCTTGTTCGAACAGTTGATCAATGTTGTTCTCCATCTGACGCAGCTGGGTGTGCATGAGGGCAATAGTTTCCTGGACAGCTTTGAGCTGGGCGGCCAGTTTCTTGACCCGTACCATTTCAAGAAGTATGTGCCAGGTGTGAAGCTCTTAAATACCACTGCGGTTTCTTTTGCATGCTTTTCGCCAGAAGTTCTACTTCTACGTTTGCGTGGAAGACGAACACATCGAATAAACTCTGTTGATTCATCTGAACGCGCCGTTTTGTGTGTGTGTGACGTGAAATACACGCGGTGGTCAAATGCTGAACGCAATTCATTTTTATATAATAACTTATTCCTTACACAAAATTTGCTCGGATACACTCCAAATCGCACCTCACACACTCTCTCTCTCCATCATATCAGGAGTAGGAGGCTCAGTATACACAACATGCGGATCAGTCCATGCTATCACCTCACTCAACGATTCTTCGCGAGGACAGAAGTACGCAGCCGTGCAAGTCAGCCCACACAATATCGTCACCGCGTCACACGCCACGAAATATTCGTGCTCCATCTTTCTGATACCGTCCCCGCCCGTGTGTTTTATATACACACACACACAATTGTCATCTGAACGCGTCATATATATTTTATTACAGTGTAGTTATACACCACACACACACTTTACTCGGGCGATCAAATCAAATTTTGCAAAGTATCCAGTAGCGATTCCAGCTTGCGTTTCCCTGATGAAGGAACCTTTCCCTCGGCGAAGAACGGGTCATAAACATCTCCACCAGTTTCTTCTCCTTGATATTCAAATCTAAAATTTAAAACGGAGAGACCTGCGGTGTCTCTTAAATAGAAATTCATCAGCTTGTAGTCAGCATCCAGTGCAAAAGCGGCTAAACGGATACCGTACGGTAGAAAGTTGTGTATTTTACGACCCTTGTCGACGTCACCCTTCGAACGTGGATTTGTCAGATTGAATGGATTCGGAATTCCCGTCATGAGACTTCCGTCATTTTCACACACTTCCAAGTCTGAACTCATATTTGATCTACACAAATTTTTTATGTCAACTATAACAACCTGTTCATTCAACACCACGTAATTAAATGTATTGCCGCTCCTGCTCATTCGTACAGATGCACCGTCATAATATCTTGCTAACACGTAGAAAATATACCCATCGCGATAGAAAATTCCGTTTCTTATAGCCTGCACGACTTCTTTGGAATCTTCAAGAATCGCTCTAAATGTTTGTCTCCCCCCACCAATCTGCCCGTCTGGACCCCACACCGTAGTGACTTCCCGAAGCTTAGATTTCAGATCTGCACTCGTTATACATCCAACAGCAAGTTCAAGAGTGTCGCTTTCCAGAAACCCGTCAAGTTGGGCTACGATACTGTTATATTCAGCTAAGGTTCCCATAACAAATATGCGGTAGTCTTTTATATCACATTCTCAAATCAAAGCGCCGCCTTCGCCGCCTTCCCGCCTTTCTCGCCATTCTCGTCCATTCTCGCCCGCCCCTCATATAAAAGACACGCCCCTTCTGCGCATACACACACATGTCCGATCACGACGAACCCGCTCTCTACGGCTCCGTCTCTCTCCACGTCAATCCCGGCCAGATCGTCACGCCCCCGCACGGCACAGTCCAGCTCGAAGTGGTCATCGCCTTCACGATGGGCGCGCACGCACGCCTCGGAGCCTCCAGTCCCGTTCGCTTGATGACCGGCACAGGCGAGCTTCTCAGGCTGGTTCTCGTTTCCGCCCGTCTTTGGCGCGAACTCGATCCGTGGGTTGTCATGATAACAACCTGGCCGGCAGACACGGCGGGCTTCTACATCGCCAACGGCGTGTCCTCTGATGAGAGGTTCAATTCTCTGATCGTACCTGACATGGGGTCTTTGTCTGGCAACACCCGGGTCGCCAGGTATCTTCAGGCCTTTTACATGGACATCGGCCAAATCGCCGGAACTGCGCACCTCACCTGGACTGAGGCGGAGATTTTGTGAAGCGTCAATCCATCATCGCTATCTGTTTTTCAAATCGATTGCATTCGCCTGAGTAGGTGTCGCAAATCATGCATTTCTACCCTTGCTCCTACATCACTACTCACCGAGAGACCTTGCGTTGCATTCTGTAAATAAACTTTACACGACACAAATTTAGAACGAAAACCCGGTGTGAGTCTTTGACGACACACCGCTTCACCCATCTCTAAATGGCCCAAAATAGCTGGATATGACTTGGTATGCGAACCCCTCCCTCCTGCCTCTTCATTATGTGAATGTACCCATTCATTACAGGCCTTACTTAAGCAGTTATTCATTTGCGCCAGACTGTCATCAAACACTTCTGCATATTCTGACCTCAACCGATGTTTATCCCGTGCTAGCGCTTTTAGATATTGACCCAACACTGCATCTGACATGTTTGATGCACCCACTACTGACATGGTAATCATATCCTTGTCTTAAATACTACTTTGTCTGTATGTGCATGGAAATCTAGATGAACTGTATTTCCCCGCCTCCCCGCCCTTTCCCGCCTTCACATAAAAATATACACCTTCACCCACAAATTGTACAAAAACACGAATCTTGTATGAAAACACTGAAAATGTTGATGATCAAGTTCAACTTGCGGATGTCATTGGTTGATTTGAAAAATATCCACGATTCTATTTACACAAGTGAATAAATGAAATGTATTTACGATCACTGGATTTCAGCCATGTCCGAATGTCTTCGCACGATGGTCACAGAAATGGCTGCTTGTCTCTCTGCCGCCGAGTTGACGCGTATCCTCCTCAAAGTCATTCCTGAGCGCGAGCTTCGCTTGTATCAGCCTCCAACACCTCGACAGATTCCCGGTTTACGACGCCAACCACGCGCTGGATCCCCCCAGCAAGCAATGATTTACGACCCAGCATACTCCGCCCTATTTCCCGACTCCGACGATCTTGAATTCCTCGAGGAAATACGCAGCGTCGTCCTGGCACAAAATCAGGATCGAGATTCTGAGACACTGCAGTTCCTCCTTGCAGAATTCGAGACCTACTCCGCCAAGCAAGAACCCGATGTACCCAATTTCTTCCACCCCATCCTCATCGTCTTCAAACAATGGCACGAACGCACACACACCAACCCTGCAGCCACTCTCCACAATCCCGAGTCCACACAAGCATCCAATCTCTCGAGCCTACTACTCCACATGAAAACGATCTCCTCAACTCTATAACACTTTGAGCCAAAGCTCCGTTTATTTATATCAAACAGACATAATAAATGACACGTGTGCACTCTCCCGTTCGCGTCTACACGCCCGCATTGAGCATGCAGCCTGGTACCGGATGTTATTGCTTGATTTGAAAAATATCCACGATTCTATTTACACATGACAGCAAGAGTGCGTGTTATATATCCCTCTCTGACAAGTCATGTAATTCAAGTAAAAGAGCATTGACACACACACACGCTGCCTCTGTAGACTCGACGTGAGGAGGACCTGGCTCTCTCGGTTTGTTTCTGAAGTACGTATCTCGTGGTATATTGTATATCTGACGGGGTGTTCTGCCTCTGTCGACATCATGCCCAAGCGTCCATACATCACCCAAGTGCCGATTTAATAAGTCAATTATTTGTCGCAGAAGTTTCACATTGTGTGACAACCTCCTAATATCCAAAGATCGAAACTTCACACGAAATTTCCAGAACTTGATGGCGCTCCGTGCATGTTCTCTCGCAGCATCGCGAGAATGGTCGTCCGTTCGCTCGCACATTGTTCTGGCACTCCTAATTTCACTTTGAAATTCAGGGAAGACATCACCAAGAAAATTCATGTCGTTGTATATAGAATTAATTGTAACGCTCAACAACTTGAATTTGTCCTCCTCAGAGACATACGTGGTCGTCATACACGACACACACTCCTGTTTTATAGTACAACAATTCATAAACCCATGTATAAAAGCACACGATATCCATGTCATGCCACTGATAAACAGGTCTCTCTCCGCGATGGTCGCCCTGCCGCGGGCTCTCTTTTCGATGGCAGCCCTGCTTGCCGTGTCCCCGCCTTCACCCACCAATTCCCGCCTTCACACACACATTCCCGTTGAGACTTACGTTCTCCATTGATAAACAACCACGTTTTCTTTTCCATGTTTTTCTTTTCCACGTTTTTTTCCAACGTTTTTTTCCCACGTTTTTCTTTTCCATGTTTTCTTTTCCATGTTTTCTTTTCCAACAAATTGTGAAGAGCCAAGTACTTCCAACAAATTGTGAAGAGCCAAGTACTTCCAACAAATTGTGAAGAGCCATGTCTGAAGCCGCTAGACCACAAACGCGCACCAAGGTCCCAAACCGTGCTGCCCTCCCCATACCCCCGCCCCCGTCACCCATCGCCAAGACCGCACGCGAGCGCAAGAGCATCGCGGCCCGCCAGGCCGGCCGCGCTGCGCAGCGTGCCATCAACCGCACCAACGCCGTCTTAGACGCCGACGAAGTTGACACGCTCCAGGCGCAGATCGACGAGCTCGACGAGCTGTCCGACGAGGACAGCGCCAAAGAGTACGCCATCATCAAGGCCCGCTTCGCCGCCCTCGCCGGCGAGCACAACAGCAAGATCGCAACCGAGGCCAACAAGGATCTCAGCTTCACGTGCGCCATCTGCTTCGACGACTGCAGCATTTTCGCGTGCACGGGCCTGCGCATCCTCACCCCGTGCGGCCACGGCTTCTGCGCCGGCTGCATCGCGACCCACATGTGCGACGACGCCCCGATTAGCATCTGCCCCAACTGCCGCATGCCCATCACCTCCGTCATGCCCCCGTTCTTCTGACTTCTCAGCTTCTAAGTTCAGCAAACAAGATATAAGCCCGCCTCTCACGCAATGCGCGTTTTCTTTTTGAGCACTCCACACCTCGTCGAGCACCTGCCCGACGTCAGCTACACCGCAAACATGGACCTCGACACCCCCTTCAGCGACATCATAACCGCCGTCTGTGCCGCCCTCGCCTGGCGCGAGCACGACACGGTCTTTCTCTTCAACCCCTGGGCCTGGCGCCTAGTCCCGCCCGGCAGGACGCCGCTGTCCTACAACTTCGACCACAACGACGAGGTCTGGATTTACTGCGTGCCCGCAGAGGCTACCAATTGAGAAGTAATAAACAACTTCATATAAACAACTTCATGCACACTTGTTGTAATAAAGCCCTTTATTTCTTCAACATGAAGCACACTCCGCCTTCCCACACGTTCCCGCCTTCCCACACTTTCCCGCCCATTCCCGCCCGTCCCCACCCGCGCCACCCACGCCACCGCGCTAGCCTGTGCACTCGTGACACTTCGCCGCCACCGCGTTCGCCACCCGCCACGGGTGCATTTCCATCGTCGCGGGCACCTTCTTCACCCGTTCGAACACCGCACGGTGCCCGGCCTCCCACGTCACGTCTCCGCTCCGTCTCTGCACACACACACGCATCCGCTCTCTCTCCGCGTCCAACCACACCTGCTCCAGCGCCGCCAGCGTACATCCGTCGGCCTCCAGCGCCGTGATGTACTCCACCGGCACCTCCTGCGTCGCCAGCAAGCGCGCGAGCTCGCACATTCCTTCACGCCTCACGCACAGCTCCCACCCGTCCGTCGCAAATACACTTTTTACTTTTTTCAACGCCTTTCTCTCACAGCACACTCACGTGTATTTATATCTCTGTGTGAAAAACTGCGAGTCCTTTCAGTTTCATGAGCAATGTGCACATCTCAACCTTTTCAGGCTCTTGTGCTAGTAACAATTTCCGTCTCTCTTCCTCATCTCTCATCCTATTTACCTCGTTCCATATATATCTGGAGATATCTGTGATATACTTCCTCGCCTTTACAACTTCTGTATCATTTTCAGTTAGAACGCCGTTGCGAATCAAGTGTTCAATATTCCCCCATGCGATTCTGCTTATCGGTACAAGTTGTTTGAACAAAGCAAGATTTGTATACTTCTGAATTTCTGCCAATCCTTGTAGTTTGAACGTGTTCATAATCCTATACACATTATGAAAATTATCGGGATCATGGGGATTTTGAAGATCATCCGTGCATCTCCCGAATAATTCCTGCAAGGTATCGCCCATGAAGCTCAAGCAAGGACCATTTATATGACATGGCCCCATATTTCATTACAGAACTCAGTATTCCAATTATATGTCTATGTCTCCACACTTATCGCAGCACAGTCACATGTATTCATATCTCTATGTGAAATCACACTTATGTGTGAAAATTTGTGTGTGTCAAATTTCGGGAATCCCGACGTCAACCCGTACGCCACAACATGTCGGGAGATAGTATAAACGAGGCATGTATCCATTGGCATGTCGGCAGTAGAGGCTGCACACACACAGGCTGCAGTGACACTGACCGACTTGAAACACATGCGATTTCCTGCGGATGTCGCGCACGCTGTCGCACGGTGGACATCAGCTGGTTGGACTGTCGAGCAAGTACAGAAGAACATATTACACCGCTTCAGAAGTCACATAGACGGTCTCGATCTCCTCTTGGATCCTGCGTTCAAAGACAGCGAATCTTTGAATATACGCTGCTCTCTAGAGAACAATTATTTATGTACGATCACCGCATGCACACCAGTAGCGAATTACAAACGAATCGTGCTGGTGTGGCCCGGTGGCCGTCAAGAGGTGTGGGAACTGACGTTGGACACCTCTCCACGCGATGGCACTCCTTATATTGAGAACTTTATATATTCTGCCTATCAGATGGACGGGAAAAGGATTCCTCATACGCTATCGAGCGCAGATATGCTATCGAGCGCAGATATGTGTGCACTGCTACGACAACTGCAAGCGCTGAAGTGACACACAATATCCCGCCAATTCCAGCCCTCTCCCACACTTTCCCACCCGCGCGGATCTCGGGGTTTTTATGACGCTCACACATTTCATGTCTCAATTTCATCATATTCAGCCAACATTCTCAGTAAATCATTTACTTGTAACATGACTGTCTCGATATATCCACACACACTTGAAAAAATAGGCCCCTGCAATACTCTCTCTCTCATTTTTGTCACGGTCTTCTGCACCTCCACGAGCTTTGTGTGCACGGACGTGGTCTCCAAGGGGTTCATATATCTTCTCTGGATTTCCTGCAAAGCATTCCGAAAAACAGTGTCTATGTAAGCCTTCGCATTTTCAGGAGTCCCAGGTTTCGCGCTTCGTTCTTCATCTCTTATGACTATGCCGCTCACCATCTCTTCAAGTTTACTCGTAATTTCTCGATGTTTGTCCTCCCGTTCCATGTCTCCATTTATCCCTACGCTTTTCAATTTGCCTAGTAGCGTTTTGACATCCTCACCACCATCGTGCACAGACATTGATCTTCAAGTAAATATCTTTTATATCGGTCGCAAGTAAATGTCGAAAGTCACACAGATATGCACATAACCCACACTTTCCCGCCCGCGGGCATCGCGGGGTTATTATACGCACACACACACTTTCAGATCTATTTGCCATTCTTCTTGCGTTTTTCACCCGACCACAATTTCCCATTCTCAATTCGAACCCCCACGTCATCATGATCCAGGCCATGCATGATCTCATTGTTTGTCTGTCGCTCTGTACCTTCGGGGTTGATCTGCTTCGTCACAGCCCGATGCCACACGACGTCCCGGGGGTCGCGACTCGACTGTGTGCTTTGCATATACTGAAGTTGCGACTGCGAGAATACGTTGCTCCTGAATGCAACTGCCAACGTCGCGGGGCTTATCAGACACACACACATGCCACAACCGGACAAGCACGGAGCGCTAATGGCATATTTGCATCTTTTTGCTTAAATGGTTTCCCCATATTTATCCGCATTTCACACAAATTCACCACATTCTAGGCCTCAGTACCAATTATATGTCTATGTCTCCACACTTATCGCAGCACAGTCACATGTATTTATATCTCAATGTGAAAAACTGTATCAATACCATTAGGGGGGGACCATATAAATCCCATAAGAAATTGGTGGGGTCATTTATTGGTACTAAATATAACATCATATCGGTCATCGTCCATACCGGTGCACATATTTATATAGCTATGTATGTGTCAAGTGTGCAGACATAGACACATAATGGTATATTTTGAGATTTAATAGACCTTATAAATGATAGTTTACATGTGGATAGCATATTAAACACTCGTGTCTGAATATCATGGTGCATGAAAACAAGGGAGAGTTTTGCGAGGGAGAGAGCGAAGAGCACTGTGGCTGTATGCGCCTGAACACGTGCACATCACTCGCAGTAAAACTCATTAAAAGCTATGGAGAGGCAATACCTGCCAGTATCCACAAAGAATATCATGCATACAAGACAAACCCAAGTCCTGAGAATAGTTCTGCCCTCTGCCAAGCAGTGTGGGAACACACAAATCCTGACCTGCTGGCGTTCATACAGACGTATCAGCAGTACACATCCAAGAATGACGTGCATGCACTACTAGACCAATTGATAGTGAGTAACGAGCGCGAATCCACAGATGACACATGTGACTGTGAGGATCAAAAGAGAGAAGTCCCTGTGATAGTTATCCATGGGGTTGTTCATGGATGAAGTTTATTAAAACGTGGGGGACTTACACCAGTCTCGTTGTCACCTCCTACTTGCGGTTCTCCGTAAATAAAAATCTTCCCAACTAGTCGTACTTACGCAGACGTACACCTTCGTCCTCGAGCTTACCGAGTTCATACTCGACAGTATCATCCCGAGGAGTGTTGGGCAAGGTTGGAATATCATTACGATACTCATCGTAAATGCGTGAAGACACGTTCTCATCAAGAGACTTTAGCGCCGACACGACCGCTGCCTCACCAGCAAGTGAATACTGCTTCGTTTCAACGACAGCAGTCAGGTACAGAAGAACGATTTTCTCCATATCTTCTGCAGACATGTCCTTGAATTTGTCCATCAGGAAGATGCTTGTATAGTTGTCATCTTAAATAGTATATTTGTCTATTTGTCATAGACGGAGATGATTAACATATTCTTTATAAATGAATGAAGTAATTCTTTCATGGACTCACGCTGCTGTGCCCAGCACACAATATTCCCACTCAGCGATCAAGAACGAGGGGCATGCGATGCTGCCCTCCATCTATCCCAGCACACCACGATAGAACTCCTACCAAACGTGCATATCAACGATAAGATGGAGCTTAGTGGATTCCATTTCGAGGCCGCTGGCTGTGACATGGCCCACGTTCTTCCTATCCCCAGCAATCTATGTGACTGTATCGTGGCATATGAGATAAAAAATGAAACAGACACTGCATTCAATCATAACGTCCTGCATATTTTACAGAATATAGACGAATACAAACAAAAGCTGAATGCAATCATAGACGAGTTAAAGAGTAACACAGGGAGAGTCCCCACGTTCTCGTGTATGGTAGATGACGACGACGAGGCATGCAAACAGGAAGAGCTGGTATTCGTAAAGAATATATGTGATAGAGAAGTATGGGATGAGCAATTACCGCGCAAAGTTGGGCTGTACCACGCGTTTGTGAGACCGAATACGAAAGACTCGATCAAGCACAAACTTTTCATTGTGGTATCTGGATCCTTAGCATTTCTTGACGAGGAATTTCATAGGACTTGGCAAGATTGCAACACGTTTGTGACATGTGAACAGTTACTCGAGTCGGAGGAACTGCAATTTCTCAGATCTGCGACAATTCGCAATCACAATCGCGTCGCCGCCCGCGTGGCCGACACACTCGGACTCCAAGTCCGCTGTTTCATTGACAGCGAGGATCCGACGAACAAGAAAAGAAGCGCTCATCCAACGACAATTACCATGAAGAGTGATATCCACCTCGATCTCTCCACTGGACGGGTGCACATGGTGGATGCCGGGTGTTTTTTGCACAATAGCGTGAACGGTATATTACACGAGATGCACACGGCTGAAGGATTTTGGTTGTTCCAAGGGCCTGTCGACAACGCGTCATATAATTGCTTCGGCACAATTTTCAATCATTACAAGGACGTCAGCTGTTTTCCGACGACCACCCTCCGTTATCACGATAAATTCACAGCTCGTGGCACCATTGTCTCAAGTCAGCACGGTGGGGAGTCCACGAAAGACACCATTTGGGAGCTGAAAGTCCCCACCGAAGTTACCACACTATTCCCCGATGAGTCGTACATGAAAATGGCCGAGAGTTTGGGGTATAATAGAAATCAAATGGTCGTCAGTCTTATGCCCGTGATCCAATATGTTTCGGAACGGGCGGTTTGATCATATCACTGACGTTGTTTTTTTCTAATTCAATAACGAGGAAATACTTCCCGGGGCGTGTGAAGTCTTGCCGTCTTCAACCCACGCATTGATGACCTTATTTTTCTTACCATTCTTACCACAGAATGTATTGGTTTGCGAATGGCAATTTGGGCATAAAAAAGTTAAATTTTCGAGTCGGTTGTCATTATTCACTCCGTTGATGTGTTCCAATTGAAGATGGATTTCTTGGTCATTCCACATGAGAACACCATCACGCTTTGTGAAGTTCGCATTTTTGCACGCGTTGCACTCATAAGGCCGATCAAAATCGCGTATGAGTCTTTTTTTGATGTTGTTCGTTTGTGTATACTGACTGTCGACCACGAATATTTTGTCATTACTGATTTTGTCATTATTGATTTTGTTTCCCTGTGTGTACCGATTTTGTCTACTTTGTCTAAGATAACGAAAGTGATCCAAATTTAGTTTCATATTGATAGCCTTCTTCTTTATTTGCCGTATCATGTTAGTATTTTTTGTTCTACCAAAATCATCTGTTTCACAACCACAGCGAATCTCTAGATCTTTCCAGCCGGTGGCATGACGCACGTGGTGCGCAAAGTCCTGTGGGGAAATGTCGTACAACATTGAGTAGACACGAGACTCGATTCGACTGACATACGCTTTAAACGATTTTTTTTGATAACACAACGTTTCATGTTTTTGAATAAATGTGACGTGGCGATTGGATTCAATATGAACAACGCGAGTGTGAGTCTGAAATCTATATAAAGGCATTATATAGAAGAGCAATGAAGACTTGCGTCAACATTTGCTTTGAAATGCCAGATAAGAGTGAATGTGACAAAATGTTTGAGTATCTCACAGAGCATCCAAGAGATATATGGAATTACGAGGAGCGTGTCAGACAGAACTTTCATGACAGAGGCTTCGAATCGCAGTTTCATGTGCATTGGACGGACGCTGACATTCTATCTACCAGAGTAACAAGGTTAACATTCAAAGATATGATCAAATACGAAGTCACGTTACGACAAGATGCGAAGGATCCGCGACTCCTCGTAGACATCCTACACAGATGCAATAATACACAGGAAGGAAATATCGGCAGTCACTGGACCATCCACGCATGGTATCGAAAAGAGGACGAAGACAGATGGACCGCAGATGCGGGTAATAATGGTGAAGTGAATCGTTATTCGGTGAGGATACAGGCGCTCTTGTGCCAGATGAAGGAGATGATGTCTGAATAGAGATATTTATTGTGAAAACGCATACAATAACACTGCAAGGGTTTAGGATTTACGGGGCATATAGACCCACTCCGGCTCCGGGGAGGGCTCCGGCTTGTAGTCGCAGGCCTTGAGCATTGCGGTCCTCGCGGCCCTGGCGTCAGCCATGCGCTTCTCCTCCGCCTCGCGTTCGGCAGCCTCACGCTCCTCGCGTTCGGCCTTGGCAGCTGGGGTCTCGCGATTCGCCTCCTCCGCTAGATCCAGCTGCTCCCAATCGTTGCTCGGCTCTGGCATGAAGTCGCGGTAGTCTACAAGTTTCTTGTTGACTGTCTGCTTGCGATAGGGCATTCTGATGGGTGGGACTCGTGTGTCTTAAATATAAAACATTGCGAACGCGTGATGGGCTAAATTATACAAAAGAACGCGGATGAAATGCGCCACCCATATACATGGTGTGGGCGATACGCATGTCATATGTGAAGAAGTGAATCTTTATTCAAGAAAGAACTTTTCAGAAACAAATAAGACAAGTTGTATATAAAAGGATGTACATATTTTCATATCGAAAATGTTCATGCTCAACAACCTTTTCCTCCAAAACACCCACAAGGAAGAAATGAAGGTAGAGTGGTCTGTCTTTAAGCAGAGGGTGTACGCCCTTCAGAAGGAGATCGAGGAATTGAAGGATGATCTCCGTTACGAAGTAGCTGCTACCCGCCGCACGGGTGGCATGTTCACCAGGGAGCAGTGGACTGTGGGTAGTGCTGAGTGGCTCCGTCTGGATGACTATGACAAGGACAGGATCCTGAGGTTCATGTATCCTTCGATTTAATACTTTTATTAAACAATTCAAATTGGTAAGTTATAGACGACTGCGTCTCATTTCACAGAGCAAAATAGGGACAAGAGTCAAGCCCCCTTGTGGAGCGCCAAGCTATTTTCATAGATGAGTCGTATTACTTCCGCGTGTGTGTGCTAATATGACCCTCTCCACCATGTTCCGGTCACGCTCCGTGTATGAGTTGACCTCGCGTTCGGCGCCGTCCACCCACTGGCGGTGTTTCGAGGGCGGCTCCCTGTGTTCCTCACGGTACTGTGAGGCTAGGGCCTTGCCGATCGCGATCGAGTCCGAGTGCTTGAGCCGCACCCCGAGCTCCTGTGCCACCTGACTGACGGAGATGCTGCGTGAGGTGGCAAGAGACTCGCCGTTGGTTATGAGCGCCTGCTGACCACCGAAGAGTGCCGTCTTCATCGAGTCCTCGAGCTGAAGACGGAGCCGATCGTCTTTCTTCCAGTCGGGATTCAGGGAGGTCATGAGTCCGGCGAACATCTGCACGTTCTGCATGCTCTTTTCCTGTAGTTCCGCAGGCATCCGTGACTTCCTCTCCTCAAGCGCCAGTTTCCTCTCTTGAATCTCCAGCTCAAATAGAGTGTCCTCACGATCCAGTTGGCGTTTACTACCAGCCGCGTCAATCACAGGCTCCTGTGCCAGCGCCTGGCGGTAGGCCTGGTGGATCGGGGCGGAGGACGCTGCGTTTGAGTGAATCTCTTCGAGCATGGATTTGTCGCCTGCCATGTATCGCGTGAAGACGCCTTCAACGAGGTGGCGGAACTCGGCGGCTACATTGCCACCAAGGATCATCATTAGTCTCTGCAATCCGCGCAGGGTCATGACTGGAGTCTTACGATTTCTTATTTGTTTTCCATTCCTTAAACCTAAATTTTCGTACTTTAAGAAAACCATAGTGAATTTTATTTCATCTTTGAATTCAGATTTTTCGGAAATCAAATTCCTCCACGTCACACTCGTCCACGAAGGTGACATAGTCGGACACGCCAGATCCATAAAATTATACACTGAGAAAAGGTGATCTCCGTCAGCGGTGATCGTTGCCCGCACAGTCGCATTTCCCGCGAGCTTAAGGAGGAGCTCGGACATTTTGATGTGGTGTGGAATCAGACAACGAATGTCTACTTTATATTTTTTTGTTTCTTATGAAGACTACCGGTGAGAGGGGGTTCAAAGTTGTAGTGGAGATTCTCAGGAGAGACTGTCGAATTCAAGTCCACTTCAATGAGCATGGAGGTATCTCCATTCATGTAGCGAGCGAAGGTGTCCTCGACGATCGGTCGGATGTCTTCATCCAATTTTAGCATGCACAGTAGTTTTTGTAATCCCTCGATAGTCATGCCGGGGGTTGTGAACTTCCGTATTTTGGTGCTCGGTACAGCCAGGACCAAGGCTTCCTTGACCTCTGTGAACTTTGAAGTGTCAGATATCAGACGCTTCCATAGGAGTCGTGCATACGATCCAGTTTTGTGACAGACTATGTTGATGAAGTGTGTCACCGAGAATACCCGTATCCCACCGCCAGTGGTGATGCCCTTGATATTCGAATTACCGATGACCAAGTACACCGCAGACATGTCTGATGTGAAAACGTACACATGGAATGCTATAATTGATTTTTTGAGTAATGAAACACATATTTTAGTTAACTTTTTAGTATCAGGAAGATTTTCCCACCCCCCCTTCAACTTTTTATACAAATATACTTCATATGACAGGTGTATTATGGCGTGTGTACACACACATATTAGATGAAACGCCTTTTTTAGTCAACTCGGCCTGGTACTTAAGGAAAACCCTCCCAACCCCCCCCGCAACTTTTTTATATAAATATATTTTAGTATGACCTTCTATATCTATATATATATATATATATATATAGTCATATCAACAAAAATCTATAAAAAAAAGAGAGGGGGGGGGGTGGAGAGAGGAGAGGAGTTGTACCAGAGAAAGTTGACTAAAATATTGGCTAGTACAAAACCGCAACGGTTCAGATCCTGGTACTAAATTTAGTACCAGGAAATAGAAGCAGTACAAAAAATAGTACCAGGAATATCCACCTGGTACTAAAATATGAAACGCCTTTTTTAGTGAACTTTGTATAGCAGTTCCAAGGTAGAGTGCATTCAAAGTGTATCAAGGCGACATGTTCATATGACAAGTGTATTAGGCCGTGTGTACACACATAGTAGATGAAACGCGTTTTTTAGTCAACTCGGCCTGGTACTTAAGGAAATCCCTCCCAACCCCCCCGCAACTTTTTTATACAAATATATTTTAGTATGACCTTCTATATCTATATATATATATATATATAGTCATATCAAAAAAAATCCATAAAAAAAAGAGAGGGGGGGGGAGGGAAAGAGGAAATGGATCTGGTAGTATCGAGTTGACTAAAATATTTATGACATGCATATGAGGTTGCATGTACACACACATATATGTTTTAGTCAACTCGATAGTACCAGATCAATTTTCCCTCCCAACCCCCCCCGCAACTTTTTTATACAAATATATTTTAATATGACCTTCTATATCTATATATATATATATATATAGTCATATCAACAAAAATCTATAAAAAAAAGAGAGGGGGGGGGAGGGAAAGAGGAAATGGATCTGGTAGTATCGAGTTGACTAAAATATTTATGACATGCATATGAGGTTGCATGTACACACACATATATATTTTAGTCAACTATTTCCATTTCATGTAATATGATGCTTTCATATAAAACAATGTAGCTGTTTTGTCATGCTGCCTGATATGGGAGAGAACACCATCAAAGAACGACTGGGGGAGCTGAAGATGCTGTGCCTATCTGGTTCTGGGAGCGTTGACAATAAAGAAGGGTTGCTTGAAACACAGACGCCAATATTTGGAGGTGGAAAGAAAACAGTGAAACTGTCTGATCTGGTGGACGGTGAGAGACTCGTTGATCTAGATGAGTACATTGTACTGTACGCGTGGAATGAGCATTTTGGTGCTCATACCAAAGAGGAACAACGTAAGTGTGAATTAAGATACTACAAGTCTGATGAAAAGGTACATTATATTGAAGGTGGAAATGACCAAGGGACTGAAGGGCATCGAGAGTACTGGCGTGTACACGAAAGATTAAGTAAAATTAAAGATGAAGCATATGAAGTGACACAACAAAAGGTAAAATTTGATCCTAAAGCACAAATTGAAGAAGTAAGACTCTACAATAATGGCAGCGAAGAATTGTGGGAAATGAAGCATAGGTCGTGGAGTAATATTATACCTACTTAATAAACACACACAGCGTGATATAATATAGTGTCTACGCCCCCCCACCCCTCCTCTTCTTGCCGGTCGGATTGGCCAGGAACCATGCTGCGGGGATCTTCTTAGGCTCGCAGTTATCGTAATAGAAGTCGTAGACCCTGCCCGCCGACGAGTCTGCGAAACTCAAGATGATGCCGGGCTGTCCATCGATGATGAGCTCGCGGTTGAGATACGGGTCGCCGTCGCCGTCGCCGTCGGGGTCCTCGAACAGATCTGCTTGGTGCAACTTGCCCGGAACGAACGATGGGGGCGGGGTGAACCACTGGGCGATGGACATGCTGCCCTCGGGGTTGGTCTGGACCTGTACACGTTGACGTGTGAGTGTGATATGTGATATGCGTGTGATATGTGATATGCGTGTGTGTGTGTGATATATGCGTGTGATATGTGATATGTGATATGTGATATGTGATATGTGATATGTGATATGTGATATGTGATATGTGATATGTGATATGTGATGTGCGTGTGATATGTTAAAGCCGCTCTGAAGATATGTACCTCGTGCCACCAGCCCTTGGGGAGGAAGAGGATCTGGCCCTTTTTGACCACCGCCTTGCGAAAGAGAGCGGTGGAGGTATCTGCGTCACGGTTCTCGTTAGGGTGGGGGGGGCTGCCGAGGGGCACGTCCGGAGGGGCTGCGAGAAGGAAGGTCTTGGAGCCCCAGACGACCCACGTGAAATTGTAGACGTCATCGTAATGGCACCACACCTTGTGCCTGTGCCTGTCGACGGAGACGCCCCCATGGTCAAGGACGGGAGCGAGCATGTTGGTGGAGTTGCCGCTGATCATCATGACTTGCGCGATGAGAGCCTGAGCGTCCTCGGCGTCGTACATGGTTGTGCTCTTGACCTGGTCCCACGATTTGCGGAATAGCGAGTACGGCGGGAAGATGGTCTCGATTACTGCCGAAGCGCTGCCAACTTTCCAGGGGAACTCATGCGGGCCCTCTTCGATACGAGACAGCCCATTGAGGTCCTCGAGTACAGCCTGCATTTTCATGCGCGAGTTGGTTGTAGTCCTATACAGAGTCTGGTCACGTTTGAGTATATTCTTCGTTCTCTCTGTGCTCCCCATGTCTCCGCCAATCTCAAAGATGACCGGCCTGTTGTGCTGGATGGCGAGAATCAGGTTTGTGTGCGAAAAGGGAACAGTCTGCACGAGTTCCTGCTGCGGTGCGTTCTGGGCGCTGCGAAGGCGCGTGTTGGCAATGGGATCTGGCAAGACGCGCGTAAACGCAGAGGGGCTCGAACCGGGGACGGCAGCGCGGGAGGCAGCGCGAGATGTACAGGGCGCAGAGGGCACATAGGCCTTGTCGTCGTATATCACGAAGTTGTTGAGTTCCTCAAACTGCTCCTTTGCCAACCTCCAGCGCTGTTTGTGAAAGTGCAGATTGATAGCGTCGAGCCTTTCGTAGGAGTCCTCCTGTATTTTTTCAAACTGCGTCTGTGCCATCGCGCATTTGGCTTTGGTCTCGCGAAGCTCCGCTTCCAAGTCCAGTATTTTCTGTGCGGGGAAAGCGCGCGTAAGAGTATATAGTGGGCGCATCGGGCGCATCGGGCGCATCGGGCGCCCGCACACACATGTGTAAGAGTATATAGTATATAGTATAGGGAGGGGGAGCACACACACGCGTAAGAGTAAGAGTATATAGTATAGGGAGGGGGAGCACACACGCGTAAGAGTAAGAGTATATAGTATAGGGAGGGGGAGCACACACACACACGCGTAAGAGTAAGAGTATATAGTATAGGGAGGGGGAGCACACACACACACGCGTAAGAGTAAGAG
>Ga0208951_1000003_pt1 | contig 169196 bp, 164 predicted proteins | sample GreLakmeMI27MSRF_FD_187702 | JGI IMG/M metagenome (GOLD analysis project Ga0208951, IMG submission 187702) | Freshwater lentic microbial communities from great Laurentian Lakes, MI, USA - Great Lakes metaG MI27MSRF (SPAdes) | ecosystem: Environmental > Aquatic > Freshwater > Lake | place...
ACTATTAGTTCTACTATTAGTTCTACTATTAGTTCTACTATTAGTTCTACTATTAGTTCTACTATTACTATTAATAATAAAGTTAGGATTATACAATGACATATATTGTAGTTATTATTATATATAATTATATATAATTATAATAGTAATAGTAATAGTAATAGTAATATCTGAGAATGTTAAATAAAACTATAATTAGCTAATTATAAATTATTTAAAACTTATTAATAAAATAATATTAAGTATTAGTAATAATGAATAATATTGATGTACTACATAATAAACAAGTTAGCTCTAAAAAAACAAGCAACAAGCAAATAATGTCACCTAAAAATGCTATTTTAGAATATTACTTTAATAAATCAATAATAACTAAATCAATAACAACTGAATCAAAAACAACTGAATCAAAAACAACTAAATTAAGAGTGGACATAGCAAGACCAGATAAATTAGTAACACAAAGTGCGTTTAATATTCCTAATATTAAAGAGTTCAATAAATTATTAACAACAAATTATAAAGTGAGTGAATTAAAAATAATACAAAAACATTATAATTTAAAATGCAACGGAAACAAAGACACTTTAAAAAACTATTTATATAACTATTTATTTTATTCATATAACATAATAACAATTCAAAAATATGCGCGTGCGTTATTAATAAAACAATACATAAAGTTTCATGGTCCCGCATTTTATAAACGCAATATATGTTCAAATGATGTAGATTTTTGTACATTAGATGACCTAAATAGTATTCCATATAATCAATTTATTAGTTTTAAAGACGACAATAACCATATTTATGGTTTTGACATAATATCATTATATACGTTATTTAAAACCGGATTATTAGCTAAAAAAATTACTAATAATATAACAAATGACAGCTTTATTGATATTGAAAATCCATTTACAAAACAAAAATTTAATGTTAATGTAATAAAACAGTTAATTAACTATATTAATAGTAGCAGAGTATTAAAGATTATTATTAATTTGGAATATGATGAATTAGTAGCTGTTACTGATAGTAAACAATTAGAAATGAAAATTCTAACATTATTTCAAAAAATAGACAGTTTAGGCAATTATACAAATATTAAATGGTTTTTGGAATTAGATAAAAAACAACTAATACGATTTGCACGCGAATTAATGGATATATGGAATTACAGAGCAAATTTGACATATGAAGTAAAACGCGAAATAGTTCCCCAACGAAGTGATCCATTTTATGATAGAACTATAAATGTTAATATGTTAGGGCAACACAGTTTTATTCAAATTCGCAAATATTGTATAACTATTATTGACATATTAATAAATTCAGGAATGAATGTGAATGCATGTTCTTTAGGAAGTTATTATGTATTATGTGCATTAACAATAGTATCTCAAGACGCGGCACAAGCAATGCCTTGGTTATATGAAGCAACTATTTACTAAACTACTAAACTACTAAATTATCAAATTTTCTCAAAAAATATTTTAACGCATAAATGTCGTTTAAATTAACACTAAAATTAAAATATTACTAATAATATAATTAATAGTAAAAACAACTTAAAAGAATAAATCTATAATAAAATATAAAAATGCCATCCAAACCATCTCAAAAAAAAGTAGAACCACAAGTAGTCCCAGTTCAAGAAGTTGCTCCTGTTGAACCACCAAAAAAAACCAAAACACCAAAACAGGTTGATGAAGTTGTAGCGGAAAAGAAAGCCCCAAAATCAAAAGCTGTACCTAAAGTTGAAGTTCCTGTCACTACACCAGTTAGTGATTCGCTTAAACCAGTATGTGAAATGGATAATGTAGTTGTTATGTCAGATGCGGTGGAGCATTCTATTACTAGTGGATTTTCCGAGTTCATTGGCCGTTTCCAATCTATGATTACTCAGTTCAATACTCTAAAAACCGAACTTCGTAACCTAGAAAAAGCAACATCCAAGCAGCTAAAAATTGCACAAAAACTAAATAACAAAAAGCGTCGCAAGGGTTCGCGTGCTCCAAGTGGTTTTGTTAGACCTTCGCTAATTAGTGAAGAACTAGCTACCTTTTTAGGCAAGCCCGCGGGTTCTGAAATGGCTCGCACTGATGTTACTCGTGAAATTAACAAGTACATTCGTGCTAACAGTCTTCAGGACAAAGAAAATGGCCGTAAAATTATTCCCGACAAGCCTCTAAAGTCGTTATTAAAACTAGAAGACAGTGTTGAACTAACTTATTTCAATCTCCAAAAATATATGGGACCTCACTTTCCTAAAGTTGTTAAAGTAGTTCCAGTTCCAGTTCCAGAGCCTGTTCCTGTTCCTGTAATGTGATTTATAAGTTAATATTTAATATTTAATATTTAATGCTTCATTAAGCACTAAATATTAACTTTAGTATAAATAAAAACTTTAGTATAAATAAAAACTTTAGTATAAAAAAATTGACTAACATTATTTATTGCTTGAATAATAGACAACATTAACTATAACTATTAATTATGAAACAAGCAAATAATGTGTTAATTTTAATATTGATGGTACTATTGATTTTCAATATGTTCTTTGCTATTAAGTATGCTTTACATTATATGTTAATGCCTGATTTGGTGCCTTTAATTTGGTTTTTAGTTGCTCTTCCTACACCATATTATGCAACATTATTAGTAGCACCGTTACTAAATTAATAATTATATTAATTGTTAATATTTAAAACATCAACACTAATACTAATAATAGCTATTTTAATGCTGACACGAATCAAATCAACAACTTTTTTTATTATTTTTAGAATGACACATAGTCATATTATTTATAATGTATTAACAAAATCATTATTAATTGACAATTCTCTCAAAAAAGATTTAGAACTGATGCAAAAAAGAAAATTGTTAAACAACAAAATAAAATATAAAGATAATAATGATGTTTTAAAATCAATTCAACTTATTGAAATGAGCGAAAGCCACTGCATTCAACCATATATAAAAATAAATAAAAAATAACATTAATTGTTGCATACAAATCTTTAAACGTGACATATGGAGAATAGAATATATCATTGCTTTCAAGTTGTTGGGGGGTTATTAACGCTATTAGGGTGTTTTATTGTGCACTGTCATTATCCAACCAGCTAAACCAGCTATTAGGCAAAGGCTCCTCGGGCAGCGGGGTGTCTTGTGGGTTAAATGAATCTTTTGGATCTGTCATACCTCTCCCCACCTTTCGCTTTTGCGGTTGCAAAAGCCACCAAGGCGGCTGTGATGTTTGCGGTTGCTCTTGTGGTTGCTCTTGTGGTTGCTCTTGTGGTTGCTTTTCTGGTGTCGGCGTTTGCTCTTGCTTTTCTGGTGTCGGCGTTTGCTCTTGCTTTTCTGGTCGCGGCGGCGGCTTTCGCGACCAAAAATTTATATTACTCATAAACGTGCCACCCCCCTTTAAACTATAGGTAATATTTTTTCGTTTACGTCTAAATAAATTTTTATGTTGTCTTCTTCTTGTTTTTCTTCTGCTTATTTTTCTTTTGCTTGTTTTTCTCTGCAATGGCATTATATATATATAAAATAAATAAATAAAAATAAATAAAAATAAATAAAAAAAAATAAAAATAAATAAAAAAAAAAATTGATTTAAGGAAATAACAACACTATTATTAGTATTCTAATATTAGCTATGGCGACTATTGTAATGTCAAACGATTTCAATGCATCTACTGATTTTGTGTATACTAAGGCAAAATTAAATGAACGCGGCGGTAAATCAGTTGGTATTCTTAACAAATCAAATAAGAAAGCGCTATATTTACAAACACCACTTATGTTAACGTGGGGAGTAAATGAGTATGTCGATGATAATACACAAAAGAAGTCATATGACTTAGCGCTTCAGTTTCCAAATGATGAATATAATAATCCAGAATGTGATGCCTTTCTTAAAAATATGCAAGAACTTGAAATGCGTATTAAGAATGATGCTATTACTAATTGCAAAGAGTGGCTAAACAAGCCAAAGATGAGCCCAGATGCTGTTGATGCTCTTTGGAGTTCGATGCTAAAGTATCCAAAAGATAAGGCAACAGAAGAGCCAGATAAGACACGTGCTCCAACACTAAAGATTAAAATTCCGTACTGGGAAGGCGTGTTTAAGAATGTTGAAATTTATAGTGAAAATCGCAATTTGCTATTTCCTAATGATGACAACGTATCTATTAATGAACTTATTGGTAAGGCATCCAATGTTGCGACTATTATTCAATGTGGTGGCATTTGGGTAGCTAATGGTAAATTTGGAGTAACTTGGAAGCTATTTCAAGCAGTGGTTAAGCCAAAGACTAGTCTAAGTGGTAAATGCCATATTGTGCTATCGGATAAAGACAAGGAAAAGCTAACAAGCGCAATTCAAGCCGACGATGATGATGACGACGAACCAGTCCTTGTTTCATCTGTCACACAAGTTCAAGACAGTGACGACGAAGAACTTCCAGAAGTTGTAAAGAATGAAGTAAAGGATGACCCAAAGATTGACCCAAAAGATGACGAACTATCTTCTGAAGTTCCAGAAGAACCAGTAAAGCAAGTTCAAGTTGAAGATGCACCAAAAAAGAAGCGAATTGTTAAGAAGTAAATCTAATTATTAAAAACTAACTCTAATTATTGAAAACTAAAAACAGCATATATTTTTTTTTATATTTTTATATTTTTTATATTTTTTATATTTTTTATATTATTAATAACAATAATATAAAAAACAAGTAACTTATTACTCTAAATGTATGTGAAAAATAATTGAATTTTTTACACTATTATCTAATATATTAGCACTGTTTATTTTAGGAATTCCCTGATTTTCTAGTATATAAGTTTGGTATTTAGTCATTTTTAAATTACTAATATTGATGGTGAAGTGGTTATTATCTATGTTAACAACAATACTATTAATATCACTAGCAATATTTTCTAAAAGTGTGCTAAATTTATTTTTATAAGTATAATGTATACTATTAGTGTTATCTAATGTTATATTTGCATCTAAAATAGGATAAATTTTAATAATAGCATTTTCAAAGGATAATTCATTATGCCATAATGGAACATATACATAGTCATTGTCTATAGTTAACTTATAAATATCACTATTTAACATATTTGAAATAGTAGGATGAATTATGTATATAGCATTTGTTTCTAAAATGGAAACAATAATTTTTTTTATAATAGTGACAACCTTTGTTTGCAAAAAAGAACTGTTGTTATTGTTATTGTTATTATTATTGAATTTTAACAATGCTAAATAAATTGTTTCTAAGATTAATAATGAAAAGTTAGAAAAAAACGTTTCTAAAAATTTAACTAGATGTTTATCAGCCTCTATTTTTAAGTCATCGAAACTATTATTATTTAAATTATTAGAATTGTTATAATAATTAATAACATAGTTAATAAAATTAACTAATAAATTATTATAAGAGTCATCATCATTACAAGAGTCGGTATCATCAATAATAGAATCAAAAGATTTATTATGTATTAAGTCTTTCAAAGTATTAAATGCACAATTAATATTTTGAAATATTAAAGTTGTGTTAGTTGTGTTAGTAATATTAGTATTTTTATCGGGATGATAAATAAGACATTGTATATGATAATGTTTTTTAAGTTCATTATAACTAATCGTGTCAATGTTATATACAGTATAATTTTTTATATTTAAAATATTAATTGCATCACTTATTTTCATTTATTAGCTCTATTAAATATAATGTAAAACTTTCTAAATGAAAAATAGGTCTATAATTATTATTATAATTTTTAAAAAATATTAAACTGTTTACTATTAGGTCATTGATATTATTATTTTTAATAATTTTTCTTAATATTAAATTATGTATTATATAATAAAAACATTCTTGTATATTTAAGTTGTAAATTAAAATATCATATAAGAGTGTTCGAATATTTTTAATATTATAGTTATTTGTAATTAACATATTAATATATGTTTCACATATAGATTTATGATGTTGTATATAATTAATATTATTAGAAATATCTAACACATTATATATGTTAGGATTGTTTACTTTATGTATAATTGTTTCTAATGTGTTTTTAGATTCATTTACATAATTAATGTCATCTGGACTATGGTCTTTTTCTTCTAGTGTTTTAGCTTTTAAAAACTGTTTATTGCTTTTATTTGATATAGCATATATGTTTTTTTTATTTAATTTTGAAAAGTAAAGAATCTTTGATATATTAATAATTTTATCAGGAATAAAACTAATACATTCTGTTATTATAATAAAACGAATTAATATTGAAGAAAACAATTCTTTTTGCATATAATTATATAATAAATCTAACAAGTCACAATTTATTTTATCAAAGTTGCGCAAAACAATATAGCCTTTTTTTAAATCAGAAGAAGCAATTGAATTATATATTATATTATATATATCATTCCATAAACTTTTACTGTTATAAATAAAATTTTCTATATCTATTTCATAATGTATATCACTAATTTTAATATAAAACTCTGTTTTACTTGCATTTATGTAGAGTTTTTTTTCATATTTTAAACCGCTAGGACTAAAATATTGTATTAGTTTTAAAGCATTTTTATATTTGTAAGAACACGATGGACCATAAAAAATATAATTTGTGAATTTATCATATTTAGTCTTATTTGTTTCATGAGTTTCATTTATTATTGCTAATAAATCTTTATTAAAAGTATAATTATTATTAGCATTTATTATTTCACAATAACTTTTTTTTAATGATGTCATAGTTATTTTACATTAGCAAAATTAATTTAAATGTTAATATATAAATATATAAATATATATAAATAAATTAAAACTAATACTTATTAATATAGTAACAGGTATAATCATTATAAGAATGATTTGCGAACCATTAGAGAATATAAATTATGAGGCTATAATTTTAAATGAAGCTGTCAAAAATAGTGTTATTCAATACAATAATTTTTACAAATTAATATATTCAACACATATACTAGTGTTATCTAGTATATTTTCAATATTTGAATTAACAAATTGTGTTATAGAAAATGATTCAATAAACTTTAATAAAAATAATACTAATTTTGAAATATTTAATAAACTAATAGCACTTGAAGAATATTTATTAAAATTATTAAATTCGAATAAAACCAAGGTCTATAAATTTAAAGAAATATATGATAATAAAACATTTAGATTTGTGTATAATGAAACCAATGAAATATTAGACAACAATGTAAATACAATAACTACAAAAAATACTCATGTAGTTTTGAAAATTTCAGGATTATGGGAATCAAAAGAATCAATTGGTCTAACATTTAAATTTATATTTGTTAATAAATATTTACAATTTTACTAGATTTTAGTTATTAGCCTGTATTTACTTGGCTTTAGAAGTAGTAGTTTCATCTGTTGAAAAAAATACTAAACTAATATGTATCATTATTATAAATACAATATTTACAACCGATAATATATATGTTAATAATTTAGTTAACTCTATTGTTACTTTGTCTTTTGGGTCTGTACTATTCAATGTTTTTAATAAATAATTACTAATTAAAACTATTTGTAACAATAATAAAATAGATGACATAAATGAATATGTATGATAATCAGGTGTAACTTTATTACTATTTATTCTGGTAAAGAATGTAATATTTAAATAAATAATGTATATAATTACTAACAAAGTCAATATTATAGGTATAACCATTCCTAAACTAGAAAAAACTTTTACACTATTTCCAAATAGTTCATCACTATTATTTTTATTTGTATATGATATTCCCACAAAAATCATAATTGTCAAAGCTAATCCAGTTAACCCATAGCCCCATATTGTTGTGGTTGCGGGTCCAATATTTCCTAATTTAGAATAATTTTCTTTAAAAAAGACTGCAATAACTATTCCTGCACAAGCCAATACAATCAGATTTAATAAATCCAAGTTATTATTACTTGTTATTCCAATACCAAATATGTTTACTTCTTTACCTGGTTTAGGTATTATACTTTCTCCATTGTCTTCGTTTGGCATGGAATAGTTTCTATATTAATATACTATTTTTTATATTTATAGTATATAAATTTATTTATAGTATATAAATTTATTTATAGTATATAAATTTATTTATATAAATAGTAATATATATATATAAATTAATAATGACTTCATATTCAGATAATGTTAACTTTAGCTATTCAATAGATAGTAAAATTTTATTTATTGATAGTAATGACCGCGATATAGCAAAATGGCCTAATTCATCTGAATTTGAAATAAACTGTCCTCAAGTGTATAATAACGTTCAATCATTAAATTTATTAAATATTGTCTTACCAAATTCTATATATAATATAAGTGATTATTTACAAAATAACAAATTAGCAATAGACATATCTGGAATAGGAGAATACATAATAACATTAGAAGATGGATATTATAGTGTTGACACTTTAAGAAGTTCTTTACAAAATAAAATAAATAATAACACCAATCACACAAATGCGGATTTTGTTGTAGCTTACAATACAGTCAATCGTAAATTTTATTTTGGTCATACTAATAACCATACACACACACTTCCAAATGGAACTACAGTAACTCATAATATTCCTAATGCTAGTTTTTTTCAATTAAAATTTGATAAACAATTGGATTTCTCTTCTTCGTGCGTAACAAATATTAATGTATATTCGCAACATAGCAACTGGGGTTTAGGATATATATTAGGATTTGATAAAAAAACTTATACTTCAAAATCTATTGATACTTCACAAAATTTAGCATTTGACTATGCAAATACTTCATGGATAGATAGTAGCAGTGCAAGTGTTATTAGCTCAGACTATCAACATACATTAGATGCTAATGAAAATATATATATTGAATTAGAAAAATACAATAAATGTGATGAGTTAAAACCTTATTTGTCTTATAATTATAATAATTCTAATAGCGGGATTGTAAATTCCGCATTTGCTAAAATACCACTTCATGCAGCAAATAGTGGTATTAATACTGCTTTATTAGATAATGAGATTTCATCTACTATGAGTTATTTTAAACCACCTATTGAAAAAATAGCAAAATTAAAAATAAAGATTAGATACCATAATAATATGCTTGTAAATTTACAAAACGCTAATATATCATTAAGTTTAAGTATTAATCAATTAAATAAAGAATTTGCTCCATTAGTGCGTTAACGCATTAAAGCGTTATAGCATTCTTCACACAAAGGTACATATTCATGTATTCCAATTAATATTTGTTTATCATTATTAACAATACGATGACTATAGCGCGATAATCCATTGCATAATCCATTGCATAATCCAGAAAGAGGATAAATTTTAGAAGCATAAGGAAGCAAATTCATCATCGTTCCAAAACTATCTCTCTTATAGTCTAAGTCAAGACCACATAAAATGACAGTTTTCTTTAAATTAACGTTTAAAAACAATACCCATTTATCAATAGACTCAAAAAACTGTGCTTCATTTATAAAAATATATTGTGCGTTTGCAATAATATTATATGTTTCACCAGTAATAAATTCTTCCATACTTTTTATACAATAACATTCAATAGATTGTTTATTATGACTAACTATACTGTTTTCACCATAACGATTATCAAGCTCATAATTAATTGCAATACATTTGTCTTTTCCATAACTTTTAACATATAAGTTATAAAGTTCAACTAGTTTAGTAGTTTTTCCAGAAAACATAGGACCGTAAATAATGCTAATAAATGGACTATTAATGTCCTTCATAGTGTGTTACTATTTTATAAATAAATAAATAAATTGTAATTAAGTATTAATAATTACTAATTTCAATTTTAAAAATAAACTTTTTTTGAATTTTTAATATATTACCATATTATAATATACCAATAATGAATACAACTACATGGACTGACGATATTGATTCTGTGCTAAATAATATTAGAATAAATTGCGTTATATTAAACAAACTACACAAACAACGCTATTTTGAATTAAAGTCTACATTAAAATATTACAGGTTACCAGTTATTATATTAAATGGAGCAAATAGCATAATAGCAGTTGGTTTACAGCCTTACGCCGACCAAGGAACAATTAGTTTATCAACTTCTTTAATAGCCTTAACTTGTGGTATAATTGGCTCAATAGAGTTATATTTTGGAATTCAAAAACGGCTTGAAAATGATATGATAAGTCAACGTGATTACTATCTTCTCTCAGTTGATATATTTAAAACATTATCATTACATAGGGAAAATAGACCTGTACCTGCAAAAGACTTCCTTGAAAAGTCGTATAATACTTATACAAAATTGATTGAAAGTTCATCAACCCTTAGTAGAGTTAAAGGTGATAAATTAATTCCAATAGATTTAATTATTAATGAAAATAATGAAAATAATGACAGTAATGAAATAGTTGTATTAACTCCAAGACCAACTGGTCGTGTTGATTTGTCAACCGCTGAATTAGAATAACTATTTTTTATAAATCAAACTTTTTATAAATCAAACTTTTTATAAATCAAACTTTTTATAAATCAAACTTTTTATAAATCAAAATTATTGTTAATAAATGCAGTCAGCTTTTTATAATCTTCAATAAATATATTTTTATTGCCTTGATACTTATAGATAATATTATTTTTTTTATGTTCAAATTCTGTTGGCGGATATAACTCATTCCATGCTAATAATATGTTAGTATCTATAACATTTGAGAGATTTAATAATGGATAACTATATTTCATATACGCAAGTGACCTGGCAATTGTTCCACGAGAATAATTACATGGAACATAATATTTTTGAGCTGCTGATTCTTCTGCAGTATGAGCAAATTTCTTGTTGCTACGTAAATTGTTTGTATAATAATTTGTTAAAACTATATTGTGCATGTCTTTATTTGCCTTGTTATAACGTTTTGTAAATGATTGGGGAAATATGTGTTCCGCTGTTAGATTATTATATTTAGTATATTTTAAATTACTAAATGTAGTTAAGTTATTTAAATTATTTAAATCACATTCTTGCGAACAGTTACAAAAATCATTATATAAGTCATAATATATATTGTTAATATAGTAATATTGTTTTATAGTTTTAATAGAATAATATTTTGTAGGCAACACACGAGTAACAGAATTATAATTTCTATTTAATAAAAAACTAACAAACAATTTAGTTTTAGAGAGATAGTTAAACAAACGCATATATATTACTTCTTAAAACTAATATATATTTTACTAAATATGTAAGTGATAAAAAATCATAAATGCTTAAAAAAAATTGATAACTATTTTTTTATGAAAACATTAATCATTATACTAAATCAATGACCGGACATAGTACTATTAATGCACAACAAAATCAAGAATTTTTATCGACAATGCATACTATGATTGATGATTTAGATACTATTTCTTCACACATTGATGAACATACATATTTAAGGTTGGTAAATGGACTACAACGTTTATATAATATACACAATACAGGAACACAAACATCTAGTAATGTTAGAGAAACTAGTAATCAAAGGTATATATATCGTGAAAATCTTCAAACTAATAATGAAGTCCAAATCACTAGAATTCTAGCACGTCATTATGGAAGAGTTTATGATAGCAGTGGTGCTCTTATAAGTAACGAACCTTATCCTATAAATGATGATATTACTACTATAATTAGTGATGCTAATACTATTAATGCGAATACTGGAAATACAAATACAAATAATAATCCTATAATTACTAATATTCTTAATAATAATACTAATAATACTGATAATGATAATGAATTCAATCAAGAACTACTTCGGGAAAGTGTCGCTTACAGAGCTCTTTACAATAATTCTCATTATGATTATTGGAACCAAGCACATTGAGATTTTCAAGAAAATGTTATTGTGCGCTAAATCATTTAGCTATTTTATAATATAAAAACGTTGTGGTACCTAGTAAAATACCACCCCATAATGTGTCTAATACTACTAATAATGGCGACCATTCTTTGAAAAAAGCATAATTAGTTGTTTCATAAACGCCGTTTATTAGTACACCTAATAAAAACGCATCTTTAACTGGCGCATTTTTTTTTATTATAAAATAATAGAGTCCACCAACTAATATTATATAACATGCAAATGCAGAAGCAAATCTAATTTTGAGGTCTGTTTTTTGTATTTTTTTGAATATAGGCAGCATAAAATCTTTAAACACAAATAAATAGGTTAAGTCTAATATTAGCATTAACGAAGCAATGAGCGCAAGTTTTTTTAACATTTATATTATAATATAATATAAAAAACTATAAAAAACTATAAAAAACTATAAAAAACTATAAAAAACTATAAAAAACTATAAAAAACTATAAAAAACTATAAAAAACTATAAAAAACTATAAAATATAGTGTTAGTTTATAGTTAATAAATGAAACCACAGTTTTTATATTATTATAAAAAAAACAAATTACTATTTATACTATTTTTATTTGCTATTATATTACTTTTTTCATTTATAAATCAATCAGGGGGTCTAATGTAATTAAACACCATATTTTTCTTTAATCCATAATTTTAATGCATCAAGACTACAAGTTAAATAATTAGTATCACTATTACTTTTAAAGTCGTTTAATTTTAAAAATTGCGGTTTTTTCATTTTTTCACTTTTATGAAATATGTAGTCACCAAATTTTCCTTTTCTAATTGACATGCTACTTGAAATATGGCGGAGCAAACTATTTGAAACGGGGTCGCATGTTTCCAATATAGTAATAGCATCTTCAAGTGTTAATTCTTTAAAAGGAACATTTATTTTAACACTAGTGAGAGATTTTTTCAAGTCTCCACATTCTAAATAATAACCATAAGAGCCGTATTTTAAATAAACACTATGCTCTTTATAAAGACCCAAGTTTTTAACAGTGTCTTGGGATGACTCCATTACTTCTTCTAAAGTATAATGCCCGGCTTTTAGCAAGTCAATGTCTATAGTTTTTTTTACTCCATAAAATCCCAATGTTCCGTCTTCTTTTGTATATTTAAGCGTTGGGCCATTTTTGCCTATTATATATGTGTGTTTGTCATCTAGCGCTATTTGTAATTTGTTACTACTCTTAGTCGAATCAGTATTATCAGTATTATTTGTATTAATTGATTCAATTAATGTATTCATCAAACTAGTACATTCATCACATACATCATAATATGCTTTAGTTCCTGATGCAACAACATCTAGGTCATCTTCCATTGTTTTTGTATAGTCATAGTCAAAAAGCTTATTAAAATGTGTTATTAAAAATTCAATGGTGATTATTCCAAGCTGTGTAATAACTAATTTATTTTTTTCATTGCCAAATTCTTTTGCGCTTGTTTCTTTAGTAATAGTTTCATCAATCAAAGTATAGTCAGTAGTAGTTATTTTTTTTCCTTGAATGTGTTCTTTTTTTACATAATTACGTTCTATAATTTTATCCAACAACGATGAAAATGTTGATGGGCGACCAATTCCTTTTTGTTCTAATAATTGAACTAAATGTGCTTCACTATAATGTGATTTTAAATCTTTTAATGTTTCTTTACAAATAATTTTTTTATAATCTATTACATCTTCTTTAATGTTTTTTAAATAATTATAATGTTTTTCCTCATTGTTATTGTTAACTATTTTCCAACCTAAAAAAGTATTTTCTAAAGCACAATATTTATAATATGAATCATGGGGAGCACTAATACTAACGTTTAGCTGATTATATTCTGCATTAGACATAACACTTTCCAAACTGTTTGTATATATTAGTTTATATAACTTAATGTGTTTTGCACTATAATCTGTGCAATCAAGTGTTTCAAGTGCTATATTTGTAGGGCGAATTGCTTCATGTGCGCTATTTATAACTAGTTCTGTTTGACACATCTTACTTAAGTACTCTGCATTAGCAAAATAATATGCGCCATATTTTGCACAAATAAACATTTTACATTGCTCTATAAAATCTTTACAATAATTGTTACTGTCTGTTCTCATATAAGTAATATAGCCATCTTCATATAATTTTTGCGCGTAGTTCATAGTTTCTTTAGGTGACATATGTAAACTATTACTTGCTGCTTGTTGAAGAGTCGAAGTGGTAAATGGAGAAGGCGGGGTTTGTATTAGAGTTTTTTCTTTTGCTTTGCTTAATATATGGAGGTGTGTTATGCTTAATTCTAAAAACTCGTTAATTGCATCATGACTATTATGGTTTTTGTTTAATACAAATTCAATATTTTTACTTGTAAAATAGGCAATACTGTTAAAACATAATGTACCAGGCGAGGCTTTTATTGCTTTGTAATTGTCATATACTAAACGTAGAGCTGGAGTTTGGCAACGCCCGGCACTTAACGAATTTTTACTATTATACACTATGGATTTCCATAATAATGGAGTAATAGTAAAGCCAACAAGTAAATCCAAAATTTGGCGCCCTTGTTGTGCATAAACAAGGTTCATATTTATTGTTCTTGGATTTGCTAATGCACGTTTCAACGCTTGTTCAGTAATTTCATGAAACACTATTCGTTTAGTTTTTGCTATATCTAAATTAAAAACTTGCGCAATATGCCATGCAATAGCTTCTCCTTCGCGGTCATCATCTGTTGCCAAAATAATTTCGCGTGCTCCATTTATTGCTTTTTTAATTTTTGCAATTTGTTGCTGCTTACTTTCAATAATATTAAAACTAGGTTTATAATTAGCACTAATGTTTATTTGTTCTAAACTTGAGAGATGAGTAATATGTCCATATGAACCAATTACTTTATAGCCTTGGCCTAAAAATGTTTCTATTTTTCCACATTTTGCCGGAGACTCAACAATTAATAAAGTATAACTCATATATAATTTAATAATTAAAATTATTATTATATTATATCAATTATATCAATTATATCAATTATATCAATTATATCAATTATTATTTTGATTATTATTATTTTGATTATTATTTTGATTATTATTTTGATTATTATTTTGATTATTATTTTGATTATTATTTTGATTATTATTTTGATTATTATATCAATTATTAAGGTTTTGGAGTTATAAGCATTGCACGTACTTTCATTAGTTCATGATCTGGATATGTTCCACCTCCTTTTCCTGGTTTAAAAATATTTATTAATGATTCTCCTGTTAATAATAATATTTTTGCCAAAACATCATTTTGTGTAAATTTAGAATATTGAGCTTTTTCAAGGAGTCCTGATTTTATTTTGGCAAATTCTTCATCATTTATTACCAGCGAGCTAATAGATTTTTTTGAAATATTTGAAGTATAAAGTGCATATGCCTCATCAATGTTTGACCCGACTTGTCCATCCCTAGTAAATTTATTATATAACTCTGGTATGGCTTTAAACTTTGACGCCAACATATAATGTTTTACACTAGACCAATTTTTTCCATCAATTACTAAATTTGGAACCAAATAGTGCGAGTCTAACTTTTTGCGCCAATCTAAATATTCTTTATTGTTATTAAGTTCTAATATATTTTTAGCAGTTTTTAATTCGGGCTTAATACTTTCACCACTTCCAAGCCCGACTTTCACATGTCTAGACTTATTATATATTTGAATAATTATTGAGCTATTATAATATTTAGAATTTACACTGGTTCCAATTAAAGCATCATTTTTGGTGCTGGTTGTTGTTACTCCATTTTTATTTGCAAATGTTATAAAATTAGGTATTAATACGTACAATCCAGCCATTTTTTCCATACACTTTTCTAAAATTAACTCTTTAACTTTATATGGTAACTCGTTAAACGTAAACGCGCCGCGCTCAATATTTTTATCATAAGTAATTAGTTGATAATGACTGCTTTGTTTACTGATTAAATAATCTAAAATAATATAATAAGAAGGTTCAAATAGTCCTTGTGCCGCCAATTTTTTATCTGCTTCACTGCATTGCAATACTAATTCTTTTTCACCCTCCAAAAAGTGCGTTTGTGATAAGATTACAAACTTTACATTGTATAGTCTTTCCAAAGTTACAACCGCCCAATTATCTGCCCAATATTTACCGCCAACAGTTGCAATTACTTTTTTAAGGTCTTTAGTGTCATTAACGTCTTTCATAAAATCAAATTCTTGCACTAAATCTTCATATTCATCACTCTCTTGGTTTACAAGAGTATATTTACTAAAATTAGTCTTAGCATCATCAACTAATTTTTTCTTGGTTTGACCATCAACAGTTCCTCCTATTAGTTTTTTAATTGTATTATGTTTATTTTTAAATTCTTTTAGCATCATTTGCGAATTTTTCATACCTCCATAAAATAATTTGAAAAATTCGGAATAATTATTGTATACTTCTTCATCAACTTCATTTGCTAATTTTTCACGAATAGCTTTTACTGAAGTTTCAATTTTGACACTTCTTAATCCATCTCGTAATGCTGCGAAAAAACAATCACCACCGCCTTCATTTGCTTTAATAGAATATTTTGCACTCTTAAAATATTTATTTACCCAATTATGCGTCGGGTCTTCAACATATTTACTAATTTCATAATCGCTTTCTTCTTTTGTTTGACTTGCTAAAGCCATTATATCAAAAACTGGCTTTTTTGGTAATAGTGCCCCTTTAATACTTTTATTTTTAGATTCATCATCATCATCATCATCGTCATCATCTTCATCTTCATCTTCATCTTCATCTTCATCTTCATCTTCATCTTCATCTTCGGACATACTAATAGGAGCTATGTGCAAATTGTTAATTACAGTTTTAGCAAATGAAAAAAGTAGTGGTTCTGACATTTTAGATAAATCAATATCTCCATCATCATCTAATAATGAAGAATATGAGCTATTGTACGTTTCGTAAACACCAATTTTAGATACTACAAATCCATTATTTGCTAAATAAATATTAAAATATACAATGTTTTTGCTTTTGTATTCAAATTGTGGTAATCCTAAAACAAATTGTATAGTTTTATTATATATTTTTGCCGAATAAACACAAGATTCATATTGTATATCATTAGTAGCAATAGCCTTTGTTTCTTCATATTGAATAGTGTTATTAATAATAGATTTTATCATTATATAATATATTATAATAATTTTATAAGGAATATTTAAACTATAATTATAGTTTAAATTAAAAATTAAAAGACAATAATACAACAAAACATTACCTATTTAAATATATAGTAAGAGTTAAAAGTTAAGAATTAGAAAGGACTTCGTATTTGTCACGAATATTCATTAATTTAAATTTTATTTTATTTGTAAAGCTAGGATACTCACTATTGTTTAATAATAATAGTTTTATATCATCTAATAGTTTGCAATCACAATCAACTATTTTAATAAATTTACTGTCTTTAAATAATTCAGTGTAAAATATTATTAAAAATTCTTGTATGGTTTCGCAATAAGTTTTGTTGTTTTCTAATTCCAAATTTTTGATAAAAAACTTATTAAAAAGTATAAATAATGATGTCAATGAGCTAATATTTGAAAATGAGTGTTCGTAAAACTCTATTCTGCGTGTATTGTGTGATTTTAATTCTAATGAATTAAAATAAATTTTTTTATAAAAATTTATAATAAAAATAATGAAGCACTTATATTTATCATTATTCTTATTTATAACAAATTCATCATTGTCATCAAGACTACTACATTTAATAATATTATCAAAAACAATGAAGTCATTATAGTGTTTTTGTAATAAATTATATAATAATAGTGTTTCTATTTTATAATTTTTATTACAATACATAAAACAATACATATTGAATAATGAAAATAGTATATTAAGTTATGTTATTATAACATATGTAATTTATAATATAATTATCTATATAATCAATTGTTTCGTTATTATTACTTTCTATACAATTAGTTAGTAATTCTGAATACATCATTAGAAAATCTTGTTCTAATTTAATATAATTAGATGGTGACAATTTATTTAATATACTTTTAATTGTGCTCTTAATTTCTTCTATTTTTGTTTTTACTTCTTCTTTTCTTTTAAGAGTACTATGATTATTGCTATTGCTATTGGTATGGTTATTGCTATTGCTATAGCTATAGCTATTACTACGATTATTAGATTGATAATAATTATCACCTGATTTAGATTTTAATTTGTTTTTTTTAAATCTCAAATCATTATCATTATCAATAATATTCAATGAAATATCATTATTAATTGTTGTTATTATTACATTTAAACAATCTAATAATTGTGAATTCAAAGTTTTATTTTCTAAACCTTGATAATATTCATTAATAAATGAAGTAGTGTAAACAATCATTGTTATAGTAATAATATAACTATTATATTTATTCTTTTAATTATTTTCGTTTTATTAATATATATAAAGTCTAATACTATTATTAATAAGGCCTATGAATGTACTAACAACTATTTTGAGTTTTTATGATGAGCAACAAAAGAATAACACAAATGATTATAATGATTGCTTTAAGTTACCAATTGAATATTTAGAAGATTCAAAAAAAAAATTGTTAAATGCTAATATTATTAGTGATTTAGAATTGAAAATAACAAAAGACGATACTACCACTAATGATACATTAGTGGATAGTATGTCTTGTGTTTACAATCTATATTATCATGTATTTGACCCAACAAATGTATTTGAAAAGAATATTTTAAATAGATGGTCAAATTATTATACAAATAATAAAGAATTTTTATTAGAAAGTCAAGACTTATTAACAAATTATAAATCAATGAAAAAAGTAAATTTTGCGACTGATGTAATTAATAGTAATAGTGTTGACGCAAATTTTAATACTATAACAAAAGAAGAACAATTATATGCAAATTGTAAAACAATTATTTATGATAATGGCTTTGTGAATAATTATCAATATATTGATATACCATTGTTGGATAAATACAACAATAATAGTGTTTTGCTTCAATGCTTAAGCATATACAATCTATCTAGTCCAATATTTTCTTTATTAATTCCAATTATATTTTTATTATTGCCATTTTTTATAATTAAACTGCAAGGTTATAATATAACCTTTAAGTTATATTTTCAGCATTTAAAAGAGGTATTTTCGAATCATATTATTGGCCAACTATTTAATTCATTTAGTGATACTTCAATAAGTAACAAACTTTATTTATTATTTAGTTTTGGATTTTATATTTTTCAAATGTATTTGAATGTTACAAGCTGTATAAAATATTTTACAAATATTAAATATATTAATAATACATTATTAGAGTTGAAAGACTATATAAGTAATGCTTTAAATAAATATAATAATTTTTTGAATTATTCACAACATTTAAAATCATATAATTTGTTTAATGAAGAGCTACGAAAAAATAGCGCAATTTTTACTGATTATTACAATGAACTAGTAAAGTTACACCCTTATAAATTAACCCTTCATAAACTTACTGAGTTGGGACAGTTAATGAAATGCTTTTATTATTTAAATAAAAATACTTGTTTTATAAAAAGCTTGTATTTTTCATTTGGTTTTAATGGCTATATTAAAAATATTGAAACATTGCAAGAGTTTAAAAATAAAAATATCATAAATTTTTGTTCTTATAATGAGTCTAATAGTATTCCAACATCATTTACAAACGCATATTATGCTAATTTAAATACTATTCAGTATAGTGCAAATAGTGCAAATAGTGCAAATAGTGCAAATAGTGCAAATAGTGCAAATAGTGCAAATAGTGCAAATAGTGCAAATAGTGCAAATAGTGCAAATAGTGCAATAGTTAAAAATTCTTATTGTTTAGATAAAAATTTGATACTTACAGGACCAAATGCTTCGGGTAAAACAACCATATTAAAATCTAGCTTATTTAATATTATATTATGCCAGCAAATCGGCTGTGGTTTTTTTGATAATGCACAAGTTAAATTATACGACCATATACATTGTTATATAAATATTCCTGATACAGGTGGTCGTGATAGTTTATATCAAGCGGAGGCAAGACAATGTAAAAGTATATTAGATAACGTTGAAAACAATAAAGAACAAACACACTTTTGTGTATTTGATGAACTATATAGTGGAACTAATCCAGTGGAAGCTTTAAGTTCATCGTTTAGTTACTTAAGTTATTTAAATAAATTTAGCAATGTTGATTATATTTTAACAACACATTATACAAAATTATGTAAAAAATTAGATAAGCAAAATAACTGTTATTGCATGAATGTTGTAAAAAAGAACAATGATTTTGTATATACATATAAAATGAAAAAAGGAATATCAAAAGTAAAAGGTGCACAAAAAGTACTTAAAGACTTGGCGTTTCCTGAAAATATAGTAAATGCTATGAATTAAATGCTATGAATTAAATGCTATGAATTAAATGCTATGAATTAAATGCTAGAAATTAAATAATATTAATTCGTTAAACAATACTTAAAATAATATAATTTAATAATAATATAAATGTTACAATTATTTAAATTTATAGATTCTGGTTTTTTACTAACATTTGGATTACTATTATTAATAGGGGGTTCTATAATGTTATATTGTTATCGTCGTCTTAATTTATTAGAAAGAAGTATAATAGAACACGGTAAAATATTGCAAAATTTTATAGCAAATTATAATGTTCAAATGAGTAGTTTATGCTTACTTAATAAATGTGAAACTAGCTATGAAACTTGTGGCTATGAAACTTGTGGCTATGAAACTTGCATAAATAATGAAACGGCAATTAAAAAAATAAATATAGAAAATAAAATACCAGTTTCTGATGATGAAGACGAAGACGAAGACGAAGACGAAGACGAAGACGAAGATGAAGATGAAGATGAAGATGAAGATGAAGATGAAGACGAAGACGAAGACGAAGATGAAGATGAAGACGAAGATGAAGATGCAGATGCAGATGGAGACGAAGACTCTACAGAAAAATGCAACACATTTGATATTAAAGAAACCATTATACTCAATAACGATTTTTTTGAAACCATTAGCACAGGTCAAACTAAAGAGCCCATAGAACTGGTAGAAGACACTATTAATTCGGATGAAGATATATTTATTAAAAATTTACCAATTATGTTAAATACTTTTAACGAAGATTTAGAAATAAATTCCAGAGTAATTACTTTAGAAAATAATTTAGAGACTACGCAAAAAGTAGAAAAAAAGAATTATAGTAAAATGAGAATAGATGATTTAAGAACACTAGTTGTTACGAAAAACATTTTAGATAATGAGTCAGCACAAAAAATGAAAAAAAATGATTTAGTAAAATTATTGCAAAAATAATTTTTATAAAATTAATATATATACAAATGGAAAGTGGTAGAATGATGTTGTTGCATTCAATAATTATTGGTTTAGTGTTATATGTAATAATGATTTATGGTCTTAACCAGAGGCATATTGTAGCAGAAAATAGAAGCTTAATATTAGCAGCGCTAAGTTTAATATATATGATTTTATTTGGTCATAAACTACCAGGAACAATAAATAAAAATTTATTTTAAAGAATGTTTATTTAGAATAGTATTTATTTAGAATAATATATATTTAAAGAATGTTTATTTAGAACAATGTTATAAAAATTAATATTATAATTATATAATATTAATTTTATGAGTTGGGGAACTTGTTATAGTGGTTCTAATAATATTCATTTTAATTATCCACCATTAATGGACGATTCCAGATTGTTTAGCGATTATAATTCATCAGTTTTAAATGACAATGTTTTAAAACATAGAAACAATATAAAGACAAATAGTGATTATAGAAAATATTTACAAATAAATAGTGATGCAATTATTAAAAATAATCAGTTAATTGCATGCAATGAATGCAGTGTATGTCCATATTATAATAGCACAAGTTCAAATAATGCGACTAGTAAAACTCCATATGTTTTTGAATCTACATTGTCACGCGATCAACCGTATGGTTATGAAACTAGTAATTTAAAGAATATATATTTAGCACGCCAACAATTAGATGCGCAAAAACATGTAACAAAATATATTATTGGTGAAAACAAATAAAATTTAATGTTATTTAATGTTATTTAATGTTATTTAATAAAAATTTAATGTTATTTAATAAAAATTTAATGTTATTTAATAAAAATTATAATATTAAATATTTATTATAATTTTATTATAATTTATTATATTTTTATTATATTACTATAATATAAAAATATGAATTTTTTTGATAGTCTGATGTCTCCTTTAAGCCGCGATCATTGTATGTTATTTTATTACCTTGGTTTAATAAGTTTGTTTTTTGCTACTGCTGCTCTTGTTGGTTTTATTATAGGTTTGTTTAAAAAGAATACGCAATATGCAATGGGTGCATATTTTATGTCTTTTTTAAGTAATATGATTTTATACTATATTTCAAGAATACATTATTCCATATGTTTAGGTGCGTTACGTTAAATAGTTAGTAATAACTTTACAAATAACTATATAATACTTATTTAAACAAGTATTATATAATTATGAAACTATTAAGTATTGATATTGGTATAAAGAATTTAGCATTTATAATAATTGAAACAAATAGTAATGATTTTAAAATAGTAAAGTGGGATGTTATAAATTTATGTACTAACACAAATGATTGCTGCCAACATTTATGTAAAAAGAAACCAGCTTTTTTTAAAAATTCAAATTATTATTGTAAAATTCATGCAAAAAAAACAAACTATAGTATTCCTACGTGTAATATTAAAACTTTACATAAACAATCGCTTAAAAAGCTCATATTATTAGCAGACGAATATAAGTTGGTCTTTGATAAGTCTATAAAAAAACCCATGTTAATTGTGCTATTAGAAGACTATTTAAATAGTCATTGTTTAGAAGCAATTGAAAACATTAGTGCAAATACTATAAATTTGGTACATATTGGAATTAATATTAAAGATCGGTTAAATGAATTATTTAAAGACTATAATATATTGGAATTGGATAAAATAATATTGGAAAATCAAATAAGTCCTTTAGCAAATAGGATGAAAACTATTCAAGGTATGATAGCACAATATTTTATAAATTATAATAATTATAATATATACTTTATTTCCGCAATTAATAAATTAAAATTATTTATGAAAAATAATACACTTACTAGTAATTGTGTTACTAGTCCTAATACTAGTCCTAATACTAGTCCTAATACTAGTCCTAATACTAGTCCTAATACTAGTCCTAATACTAGTCCTAATACTAGTCCTATTATTATCCCTATTAATGGTGTTAATAAAATTAGCTATGCACAGAGAAAAAAATTAAGTATTTTTTATACAAAAGAAGTATTGAAAAAAAATAATATGAATAATGAACTTGCTTTTTTTAGTAGTCATTTAAAAAAAGACGATTTAGCTGACTGCTTTTTACAAGCTTATTATTTTATTAATTGTTAAATCAATTGTTTAATCAATTGTTATATTAATTATTATAACAATATATTAATTATGTTTGCGGAGGATTTAAAAATTAAACTTCTATTTAATTCATAATAGGAGTAATGGAAATTATTGAAATAGAGCCTGAAATTTTAAATATTGATAGCTTTAGTATACCAGATTTTAAATTTAATGACACAATTGATACTAATGATGACATAATCTCAAAAAAACCGACTTCAAATTTTGGTGGAGGCATAGAACTATTAATGAATGTTAAAAATAAAAATGAAAAAAAAGCAAGTTCATCAATTGATATTGAAGACATTACAAATTTAGAAAGTGAATTAAATAATTTAGCAGACACTATAAATGAAACAAAAGCGCCAGAAAAAGTAGAATTTCAAGACAATGATAGTAAAAAGGAAATAAAATATGGACAAAGCAGTTCAACCAAAAAATCAATATTTGGTGACATTTTTGGTTCAAACAAAGTAGATGGTGAAAATATTAAGCCTATTACAAGAAATAATGATTCAAATGATAATGAAACAAATAATTTAGGCAAATCAACTGCAAATATGAATGAAACAAAAACATGGGATGGATTTGGTAAATTTAACAACATACCAATAAATTTAGACAAAGCCCAAGAAAAACCGCAATTAACAAAAGAAGAAGAGTTGCGTGAAAAATTCAAATATATGCGCAAGTTAGATGAGTTAGAGAAAAAAGGAATAAACTTGTCTAAGCGTTATAACATGGATTCTAATTTGGATGAAATGATTGGAGAATATGAAACAATTATTGCCGAAAAAGAGAAATCAAATGCTATTAAGTTTCAAGGTAAAATGATGATGGCTTGTATAACAGGACTAGAATTTTTAAATAACAAATTTGACCCATTTGATATAAAATTAGATGGATGGGGTGAGCAAATAAATGAAAATATAGATGATTATGATGATATTTTTGCCGAATTACATGAAAAATATAAGTCTAAGGCGAAAATGTCTCCTGAATTAAAATTATTGTTTCAATTAGGTGGTTCTGCCATGATGGTTCATATGTCCAATACATTATTTAAATCTTCAATGCCAGGAATGGATGATATTATGAGACAAAATCCAGAACTAATGAAACAGTTTACACAAGCTGCAGTTAATACTATGGGACAAACAAATCCCGGATTTGGCGGTTTTATGAATGGGCTTTTTGCCGGAAATAATGGTTCAATGAATAATAAAAATAATGGCTTTACTCCTGGATTTGGAAGTACTATGCCACCAAATGTAAATTCAGGACCACCACCAATGTCTGTTGAAACCAAATTACCCGACCGTAGCCAACGAATGCCTAATATATTAAATCGTCCCGATATTACTTCCGCACGTGGACTTGAAGTGACAAACAATGAAGCAAGTCCATATGAACAAGAGAGAATAACACGTCCAGAAATGAGAGGTCCTAGTCTAGCTATGCCTCAAAATCAAAACATTTCGTCTTTATTAAGCGGTCTAAAGACCAAATCATTAGATACTAATGCGAACACTGCAAATAATAATGAATTTAATTATAATGAGGCAAGCACAATTAGTATTGATGACCTTAAAGATTTAACTAATGCAAGAATACCGACAAAATCAAAACGGAAACAAAAAAGCGATAGAAATATTGTAAGCTTGGACATATAAACTATGAACTATGAACTATGAACTATGAACTATGAACTATGAACTATTAATTTAATATTCATATAAAAATATTAAATTAATATTATTAACTTATGACTAAGTATAATAGTCCACATTATTTAATAAAATATGATTATTCAAATTTAAAATCATTTACCATAAATTTAGATGATTATAAAATTAATTATAATAAACAAGCAATAGAGTTATTAAAGTTGGGAATAGTTAATGAGAGATTTAGTGGAGTAAATGCATTAAAAGACGAGCATTTCAAAAGCAGTTATAAAAAATATGTATCCAAATTTGCATTAAATTACACACCAAAATCTGTAATTGGGTGTGCTTTAAGTCATATAATGTGTTGCAAATATATATATAAAAACTATATAAAGAACCGCAAAACACATAAACAAGAAAACTGTGAAAATTATTTTCTAATAATGGAAGATGATGTTTTTCCTTTATATGAAAAAGGCGAGTTTTATGAACGCCTTAATAAAACACTATATGACATACAAATTTTGGATGCTAATTGGGAAATTATTCAGCTTCATAGCGATGGTATTATGCCAACAATAGATACGTATAGTACACATATTGGTTCAATAAGTGCAGCAGCATACTTAATATCGAAAAAAGCAATAAAAAAAACATTGAAGTCTAAAATATATAGTCATATTGATTTAATACATCACAATTTTATGAATTATAATAAATATAGAGCAAAAGAGAATTTATTTTACAGCGATGAAAAAACCAGTTTAAATAGAATTGTATCACATAAGCTTAGCAGCTATAGTTTGTTTTTGAAATCTAAACTATTTGAATTAATAAATTATTATACAAATATTATTCAGTTGCGAGGAGAGAAGAAGTTTTTACATTATTTTGAATATAAAGTATTTAAAGAACCCTTTTTTAATAAAGAGTTTAATACAAATGATATTATTGATTCTTTTATAGGATTAAAAATATTAAGCAAATTATATTATTACAAAAATTAGCTATGTGTTTTTTGGATATTTTATGTTAAAATTATAATTTTATTTTAAGATAATACTTTAGTAATGAATAAGTGTATTAGTTCTTCTAATATTTTAGATATTTCAAATGTTAATTTTAAAATTTCAAATGCTAAGTTAGATATTTCAAATGCTAAGTTAGATATTTCAAATATTAATTTTGATATTTCCTATGATGCATCATATAGTATAAAATACAAAACAACACAACCTAAACCAAAAAGAACATTGATTCAAAAAATTATAAAACTAAATACATTTCTTTGTTATCAAGTAGTTACAATATTAGTAGCAACACTTATACTTTCCTCATTATGTAAATGTTATGATGTATTAATATATTTTTCTTTTGGATCATTTATTTCTATATTGTTTATAGGTTCTTATGCACTATTATTAAAATTTCAAGTCTTTGCATCACGTGAGTTTAATGAAAAATACAATAATACTATTTTTAATTTATGGAAAAAATATGTTCCACTATCTGAAAGTTTGTTTTTTATATGTATGGCCGTTAGTTCTATACTAATGCATATATTTCTTGTATTTTTAGCATTATATTATGTTAAAGGCTTTATTACAAATTCTATAACTACAAACTATTCATATATTAGTAGTTATATAGCATTAGTGCTATTATATGTTATGAATTATAATAGTGGATTTAAATTATATAATAATTCGTTAAAAATGACAATTTATGAATATAATTTATCATTCGTTATTCTTTTATCAATTAGTGTCGGAGTAATATATTATTTTGAAACTATAAAAAGTAAGTATTTAAATACTAACTGTTTATAATATTTATAATGAGTTATTGTGAAGAAAATAGGTTTCAACCGAAGCTAATATGTGGAAAAGGAGACATGTTATTATCTGAAATTAAAAGCGTAAATTTTAACACACGAAGCTATAATTTAGCATTTACTATTCAACTTCCAAATAGTACAAATGCAAATGCTAATATAGCTAGTCTGACTGGTTTTGAAATATATGATTTATTAGAAGCGCAAAATAAAGAGCTAATAGAAAAAATTGTTGTATTCAATGAAACAGACAATGAAGCGATTATATGTATATTAATAAATCATATTGCCAAAGAAATTGGAATAAAACAAAAATATATGTTATTTAGAAGCACTAAAATAGTGAATAAGTTAAACAATTCAGTAACATTTTATAATAAAGATGTAAAATTAATATGTGAAAAATTAAAAGAAGACTATTTAAAACAACTTAATTTAATAAATTCTAATTATGAAGCACTAATATATAATTATGGCAAAACTCAAATAAATTTTTATAAAGATATTAAAGATAGCAATGAAATTAATAGCGTTAAAGTAAATATAGATTTTCAAGTTATTGTTGATGATGATTTGCCGCTATATATGGAAAATCTAGTTGGATTAATGTTTAAAAAGATGTTTTATAATCTTAAAAATTATTTTATTAGCGCAAGCTAGTTTTTATTTACAATAAGCATTAAATAATATTTTATATTTTAAATTATATAAAATATAAAAATATAAAAATATAAAAAATATAACTTAAGCATATTTAATATGTATAGTTTATTAAAAAACTATAGCAAACATATTAGTGTTTGCTATCGCATTATAAAATTAGTAAGTGTATTAACATATACAGTTACACACTTTAATGTTAATAAAATGCTAACTCTTTATTTATATAAACAGCAACCTCAGTCCAGATTGAGTCTAATTAAAGCATTATGCTTGAAATTGGAAAAACTAAATAGCGTATATATTAAAATATTTCAATCATTAGCTTTAAATGAAGATTTATTATATGATGATGAAAAGGATTATTTAATTAACTATTGTGATAATGTTCCATATAGTAGTGATTGTATTGACTATAAATTGTTAAGTGATTTACACGAAACTTATAAAATTAGTGTGTTAAGCGCAATACCTATAAACAGTGGAATAGTTGGACTAGTATTTGACGGATATGACAGCTCTAATACAAAGGTTGTTGTTAAAATGTTAAAACGTAATATAATTAATGAGTTGAGAGATTTATTTGATGACTTAACATATATAGCATATGTGTGTAAGCTTATTCCGTTTATTAATTCTTTTAATATAACCAAATTAGTTTTAGACAATAAAGAATTAATGTTAGAACAAATAGATTTTATGAAAGAAGCATATGCACTGGAGAGATTTGCCGAAAAATACAAAAATAATAAAGAATACAGATTTCCTAAGGTCTATAAAAATATTACTCAACGCTATAATGAAGTTTTAGTAATGGAAAATATAAAAGGACTAACTCTTAAGAGTTTAGAAACGATGGACGCTGTTGTTAAAGAAGAATTTGCTTATATATATATAAAATTTGGAATATTGGGTATTTTACATTATTCAGCTATTCATTGCGATTTACATTGTGGAAATGTGTTTTTTTATATAAATGAATGTGTTAACAATTACACACCCAAATATCAAATGGGGATTATAGATTTTGGACTTACGTGTTTTCCAAATAAGTTAAATCAAAATGCGTACTATATTTTCTTGAATGAAGTCTTAATAAATAAAGATTATAGCCAACTTTTTACAGTTTTGCACAATGTTATTGAAGAAAAGGAGAGATTTAACGCTATGCCTCAATTAACTAAAGAAGCATTAAAAAAAGAAATTTGTGACACTATTGAATTGTGTCTACATAATGAAATAAACCCAACACTAATAGCGGGCTTTTGTAAAATATTTAAAAATTATAATTTGAATTTTACAGAAGAATTTCATAAATTAGTATTGTGCCTATTAAATGTAAATAGTTTTGGAAAAAAATTGTCAAAAAATGTGTCTGCTTGTCAAATGAAATTGTTTAATAACTTAACTAGTATACATAGATTATTGGAGATACCATAAATACAATTTGTGGCTTTTATAATTTTTAAATTTACATTCTTTGCTTTCTTCTTGTTTTTATGTTTTGTCTCCTACTAACTCGTTTATTTTTTTGTCTTTTTCTTTTTGTAGTTTTCAACTTTCTTCCTAGTGCTTGTGTTTCTATTTTTTTGTAAGTATAATGCCCAGAAAACTGGGCGTCTAGTCTTGTAAATAGGTGTGGTGGTATATTTTGTGTATTTTTTTTAATATTATTTACTACACTTTTATCTTTTTCTTTACTTGGGGAGCTTTCTTGATTGCCAAAACGTTTTACTACTAAAACACCATCTGATTTTAATACTTGATGTATTAAATTATAGTCCAACCATGGTAGTGGGCAAGATGTTAAAATAATAACATCATAAGTGTTCTTATGTTCTTCAATAAATTTCTCTAAATCTACTTTTTTTTCTGTATGATTAGACTCACTACCATAGTATTCTGTTCGAGAGAGAAGAAATATATGATCGGCATAAGCATGTTGTGGCTCAAATGAATGATACGTTAAATATTCAACTTTTACACGAATGTCTTCAGGAGTGCCGATGGGAGCGCGAACAGGAGTATTTAATGCTATATATTCATCAATACGCGATACTACATCTTTAACTTTCTCTCTATCTTTTGAAAGTTTACTAACTTTACGTTGACATAATACAAGAACTCTTTTAGACATATTGTAATTATAATATATTATAATTATAATATATTATAATCTCTCTAAAAAAAATATAATACTTAAAAATAAAATTTGTAGCTTTAAGTATTATGCACTTAACTCGATGTTAGTCTTTACTATATCATGAATCTTAGTATGATTTTCAAAGACTATATTAGCTTTGCTCAACCTTACTTGTCTTCTATGACATAAATAGTGAGTTCTAATAAGAAGAATGAGGAACGCTGCTACTAGTCCAATAATTGTTCCAATATAAAATACGTCCATTGTTATAACAACAGTAGTATTTTTATCATTTTGTGGTGGGAAAAATGAATTTACTAATATAGTAGGAGAAGTAATGTTCATAATAGGCGGTGTTTTTATTATTGTTTAAAATAAGAACATTTAAAGACGCAATTCAATTTTATTTATGCAATTTTATTTATGCAATTTTATTTATGCAATTTTATTTATGCAATTTTAACTACGTCTTTTTATTGTCTTCATAGCTCTTATGCGTTTAATGTTTCTCATTTTAATTTTATTTTTTGTGTTTTTATTTTTTGTTTTTTGTTTTTTGTTTTTTTTTCCAGCTTGCTCTTGCTTTATATAATAATGACTTTCATAGCCATTTTGCGGTGTAAAAAAGTGTTTTATGTTCTTCAAAGTAATAGGTAAAAATGCTATTCTTTTTAGATTTTTTTCGCCATCTGTATCTTCTGGAGCAAATGTTTTTATTAATAAAAAACCACCAGATTTTAATAGTTTAGCTATCATAACATAATTCATGTTGTTGACTGCACAAGTATTAAGAATAATACCATCATAGATTCCTGCGTTCATTTCTACAAATTGTTTTGCTTCACTATTATCATTAAGCGCAAATTTGTAGTCGGCAGAATAATTAGATATATTAGCTCTATCATCTATATGCTCTTCATGTGTAGTTAAATACTCAATATCTACATCTTCTCCAAAATTTGCTCCCACATAAGTATTAATAGCATCTACAGTTTGTTCAACATCATCTTTGTCATTAGCAAGCGTGCTTGATTTTCGTTGACACAATATAAGAAACCGTTTTGACATATATATTACATTATAATATATTATAATTACAACTACACTATAATCTCTCTAAAGAAAATCTGTAAGATATCGCAAAAATCACTAACTTATAATAAGCTGTTGTTGCTTAATCACAGCTTAAATTAGGCACGTAATTTTTATTTATAAAAAAAAACACGCAATACAGACTTTCATGCAATACAAACACTAGCCAAATATTCAGCATATATGGAAGATAGCATATTGGCATGCTTTGACTTGGTTTTTCCAATGGACTTCGATTGCTTGTTCTGTTGCCCAATCCAGAAGGCTTATGTCATAATGTGGTTGTTTTTTCAACCACTTTTGTTGCGGCATTGGCAATTCACTTGGACTAGGCGAAGCACGCATAATTTCAGAATTAGCCTCTTCACACATTCGCCGCGCCAAAAACCGACACTTGCATCTACAGACCCCGAACCTATGATTCTCTGCATCTAATACGTCAATAGCATCATACTCATAAACAATAGGCAACACATAACGCGGTCTTAGGTACTGGTGACTCTTGCAACAGTTGCACTCATTGCACTTAATCATCTTCTCTTGCCACGACTTTCCATTGAAATCAGTGTAGTCAATAGAATGATTGAGGCAAATGCTAGACATTGTACTTTAATATATTATTACTTTATAATATATTAAACTAACTCAATTTTTTTTAAGACTAACAACTTTATATTTATAGTTATAAACTTGTCTTTTCCTTTTACGAGTTTTCTTTTTACTACTTTTCTTTTTATTAGTTTTTTTATTATTAGTTCTTTCATTTTTTCCTCCAATTGCATATTCTAGATATGGATTATTGTATAAAGTTGTCCATATTGTTGGTAATCCTCTTTCTTTATTATTAATTTCATCAATTATTTCATTAAGAGGTGGTACTCTAAAATCTTCTCCCCATATATCACTAATTCTAATGCGAGTTTTGGCATTTGCTAAAATACAAAGTTTATAGTATGCTAGAATGTTTGTTACAATTTCATCCCAATGCTCTGGCTCTACGTTGAGCCATTCGTTTGGGGTTGTTGCAGCAAACTTATCTGTTAATGCTGTTAATGCATTTACTAATGTAAAGTGAGTATTTTCGTAAGTAGTGGCTATGGAAATTATATACAAAAGTATTTCTTTTAAAATTGTTTTTTTATCTTCATCACTGATTACATCTTGTCCAATATATTTCCACGTTTTACGATAAGATTTAAGAACGTCTTCATCCAAACGGGTACTATCAGGGGTAGAAATGGATACTGTACGACCAAAATCTATTAATGTAACTCTATAGTTATATGGCTTATCAACTCTTCTTCCATGCTCATGGTCTTCTGGTATCTTATTAATAAAATAATTACCATAATGTAAATCAGTATGTAACAATTGTGTACAAAAAAAAACTCGTATTATTTCTACTATTAGCGCTGCTGCGCTTTCTTTAAAAATAGGAACGCGATATGGTCTAGACTCGTGTGGTGCACTATCTCTCCAAGATGTATAAGCATCTAAACCAGGAGCAAGAGTCATTGCTATTACACCTAAACGAACATTATAGTCTATGGCTTCTGTTTGTGCCACACTACTATCTAATTTTTCTTTAAAAGTCCTCCATGAACTGTTTGTTCTAATAAACTGGTCGGTTTCCAGAACTTCTTGGGTTTTAGCAGCATCTAAAAATAAATCAATAATTGATTGTTCAAGACTTTTTTTGCTTTCATCATCATCACAACCTTTATATTTATTGGGTCGTCTGCATGGTTGGTTAATATTAATTCCAATCCGAGTAGTATCCTGGGATGTGTTTTCATTACTAACCGGACGTATTGTTCCACCTGTATAAAAAACCACATATGGTGATGCTTTTTCATACATCCCTGTAGGGTCATTATTTGCAGTAGATATAGCAACATTATTGAGGGTTTCTATTTCGTTTTTAAAAGCTTCCATAGTAAGAATTTCGATTGGTTTGTCATGACTGGTTCTAGCAAAAGTTGTATTATTTCCAACAAGTACAAATTTAACAATTAATTGTTTAACATTACCAAGAGTAGGATCAGTAAATGTTCTAGCTGAATAGTCTGTATATATACTGGCCTCATTACTTTCATTGAGTGTTAATATAACAAGTCTTGAAGTAAATGACCCGCCTGCTGGAACTACTGTAACATTTGAGTTAGTAAGGAATTCATGGAATAGATGTCCTGGTGTTTCCCCTGAGAGGAGTGGTACAGCACCTCCTTTTTGTTTGGTATTGAAACTAGATTTTTTACTATCATATTTAGCAGGATTTGGCTTAAAAAAATATGCCTTTGGATCTGGGTTATCGTGCAACTTTATTGCAATATAACCAAGTTCCGCTGTAAACTTAACAGCGGCCATAACTGAATCTAACGTATTTTGAGTATAAATTTGTTCTCCATCTTTTGTTTGTTCTTTATCTTTTGTTTGTTCTTTATCTTTTGTTTGTTTTGTTGGTTCAACCTTAACCATTTTTAAGGATTTTTTTTTTAAAATCTTAAAATTCATATATTATGTCTTAAATAATAATAATATTATTATATCCTTAAAATATTTTAAATAATTAAAATTGAATTGATTTAAAACATTAAAACTAATATTTATTATAATTATGTCAGCATTAAATAGCACATTACTAAATATTTGTAAAAAATATTCTACTCTTGATTCTACTATTATTGAAGAACGTAATGCGATTATAAACACAAAAGAATTGGTCAATCATATTTGTAATATGATTACTTCAAGATGTGCGGACGATGACTTGACACGGCAAATTATGTGTTCGTCACTTGGTGGAGGTAAGAAAATGTTAACTGAAATTATTGAAACAAATGAAGAATTGGGAACAAGCAATTTTAATAATGTTATTTCTTGGAAATGGACTAAAGCACAATTACAAGTTAATGAACAACGAGATAAAATTGACTCGCTAATTTGTGAGGTTGTGAAGGCAATTGTAAGAGAAACAAATGAACTAGAAACGAATGTACTAGAAACGAATGTACTAGAAACGAATGTACTAGAAACGAATGTACTAGAAACAAATGAACTAGAAACGAATGTACTAGAAACGAATGTATTAGAAACAAAACCTTTAGACAAAACAGAACTTGAAAAAAGCCAACTCGAATGTGAAGTTGAGTATTTAGAGGCAGTTGAACAAAAAGCACAAGATGATTATGAGAGATATTTAGCAGCTAAATCATTTATGTATGGGGTTATTGGTGCTCTTGCTGTTAATGTTTTTGTTGTGTATTTAAACATTAAATATTAAGATATTTTTCAATATAAAAAATTGAATACTTTTTTTTATATTTAAAACAATTATTAACACATTAATAATATGTCTCATACTAATGATAATAATACGTCTATTGCTGTTATTCCAGAATATACATTAATTTATGATGTTAAAACAGAAGGTCTACGAGATAAATCATATCAAGAATTGAAGAACGAATTTAGCGAAAAATTAATTAGATGTCCGTGTTCTAGTAAAGATAAAGTATTTGATATTACATCAAATTGGGTGCGAACTCATTTTAATACTCATAAACATATATTATGGAAAACACAAGCTCAAAAAGAGCACATTCAAACTTATGGACATTGTAGTTCGTCAGAAGATATTATTAATGTATTAAGTAAAGAAATGCGCTCTTTAAAATGTTATGTTTCACAGTTAACAACTGAAAAAGCCAATTTGTTGGTTACTATTGACAAATTAAAGCAAGATGCGCTTAAAACAACCAACGAAGTGATTGATTTAAAATGGGAAATAAAAAAAGCAGGTGAAAAGTATAGCAAACTTATTGAAGAAAACACTAAACTTATTGAGGACAATGCTAAGCAATTATATTTTAACGCTAAATTAATTGCTATTAATAAGAAGCTAATTGCTGAAAATGCCAAATTACAATGTGAAGAAATTGATAATGAAACATTTGTGGATTGTGATTAATTTATAGTTTTAAACATAAAAAGCAATTTCATTATAGTCGTGAATATATGAATAATTTTTTTCATAGTTAATAGCAAAATTCACATTTGTAGTAGAAATATAATACGATTTAAATAAGCATACTATTTGTATACAAATGACTTCAATAAGCGAAACCAGACTTTTTAGAATAAGAAGTCCTAACATTGCCAACTGAACTTCTAACATTATGAATTAATAGTACTTAAAGAAAAAAACCAGTTCAATTTTTTGTTTTATAAGCAAAATAAACTTACATGCACCCAAAACAAATAGCAGGTTCTTCTAACTCAATAACCCTTATTAATAGTTCAAGAACTAGTACAATATACAATAATAGCGCACATAGAAAAGCAGGAGGAAATAATGAAGGTGGTAACACAAACAAGAGAAGAATAAAAAGACCCAATATTAAGCATTCAAGTTCTAACATAACTAATATAAATTGTATTAAAAATGACTTAAAGAAAAAAAGATTCAATTTTTTTTGTGCGGTTTCCCCATAATCTTATATTATGTTTACTATGCTTACTATGCAAAATAAAGATACATGCAACCAAAACAAATGGCAGTTCCTGTTACTCCAACAGCATCTGATATTAGTTCAAGAAAGAGAAACATGATTGGACAATAAAACAATAATAGTGCACATAGAAAAGCCGAAGGAAACAACGAAGACAATAAGAGCAACAAGAGAAGAATAACAACCCAAATAAACACTAGCGCTCCGTTATTAGTCATTTTATTTAAGCTATACTTTTTATATTACGCTAATAATGTTAGTTATAACAGTAACAATATAAATAATCAATTTTTTTTTAACTATACAAAAAGTAGTATTTTTATTTTTCATTTACATGACAAGTATGACATTTAAATGAAAATTTAGTAGTCTTGTGTTCTTCTAAAAACGCTATTACAATTATTTTCATAGTAATAGGTTTGGATGTGTCAGGCCAAATTTTTTCAAGTGCTTTTTTAAGCAATAAAGGGCGTTCTTCACCTTTTCCATGACACCGTTCACTTGCTGGAGCATTACAATCGCTACATTTAAACTTTTTAACGTATGTTCCTGTAAATGTATTTCTTATTAAATTTGTAAATACACTAGAACCATAATCTCTAATAAAATCTTCATGACTTGTATCAACTATTTTTGAATTCCACTTTGTATTACTTTTTTCAATAGTGGCTATTCGTGTACTAATATAATCACTATGCTCATTTAATGTTGTCATTTTATTATTTTTACTAATTATGTTAATTAATAACGTAAACATTCAATTTTTTTATATACAAAAAATTGAATTAAAGTTACATTATATATATATTTATATAAACTAATTCAAGACACAAATATGGAGCAACCAAAAACATTTATATTGGTTGATACCAGTTATTGGATATTTTACAGATATTATGCTATTTTACAATGGTGGAATCATGCCAAAACAGAACAACCATTACCCGAAAATCATATTGAAAATGAAGAGTTTTTGGAAAAATTCACAAAAACCTTTTTAGAGTCATTGACTTTATTCAAAAAAAAACTAAAACTACATAAAGAAAGAATTAAGGGACAAAGTAAGACTATTCCATGTCCTACTATTATAGCACTACGTGATTGTCCCAGAAAGAACATTTGGAGAAATAAACTTTATCAAGACTATAAAGGAACACGACCACAAGATAATAGCTTTAATGGTGCACCATTTTTCAAATTTATTTATCAAAATAATAACCAAAAACTATATGAAGCTGGTGTAAATCACGTTTTACAGTTTCCTAATTTGGAAGCTGACGATATTATTGCAATTGTTAAACAAGAATTACGCGCAAAATATCCCGATTCTAAAATCTATATTATAGCAAATGACCACGATTATTTACAGCTTCTTGACGACCAAACTGAAATTATTAATTTTCAATATAAATTTTTGAAAGAAGCGAAAAAAGTGTTTCCTGAGCCTGCTAAAAACTTATTTTATAAAATTGTGCTAGGTGATAAATCAGATAACATTAATCCTGTTTTTAAAAAATGCGGACCTAAAACTTGTGAAAAGTATTATGTGGATAAGGAAGCATTTAATGAGGCACTTTTTAAAGAAGCTGGTGCGCGTGAAAAATATGAGCTAAACAGAAAATTGGTTTCATTTACAGAAATCCCAAATGACTTAATTACAAACTTTAAAACCGAAAATAATGAAATATTACAAAGTTTATGAGTATTACAAAGTTTATAATATTTATAGTATAGAGTGAATAATGTATTACTATACAATTATTCAGTCTATTTTGATTGGTGTGCCTTTATTTTTTATTATTATATTTATTATAATAATTAGTATTTATAAATAACAATGAACTCTGATTTTATTGTAAAAGACAGTTTAGTCTTATCTTTTTTCATTCAAATAATAACTCTAATTTTTGGATTACTTATTGTTTTTTTCATTACTGTTTCACCGTCGAATAGATTAATAAGAGAGGCACTAATTTTAGAAAATTGCGTCCAAATTATTGAAGGGTCGTTTTATATATGGTTTATTTATTTTTACACCAAAAATGTGGATAAAGAAGATATAGCAAAGTATAGATATTATGATTGGTTTTTCTCAACACCATTAATGATTATATCAACAGTCGCATATTTTCATTATAATAATACTAAATTGTATGGTCTAAGTGCTAGTGCTAGTGCTGCTTCAAGTTTATATAATTTTATAAAAACAGATATAGCAAAAATTAGTGAATTGTTGTTTTATAATTTTAATATGTTGTTTATAGGCTATTTACAAGAGTTGAAGCTTATACCATTAACTATATCAACAATTTTTGGATTCTTGTTTTTAGGATTACTCTTTTCGAAAACGTTTGTTTATTATGTTAAAAATAATAGTGCTAATTATTTAATATTTTATTTAATGTTATTTATTTGGGCTCTTTATGGTATTGCCGCATTATATAAGAATAAGATTAAAAATGCTTCTTATAATATTTTAGATGTGTTTTCTAAAAACTTTTTTGGATTGTTTTTAGCGTATTTAGTATATAATGCTTAAATGCCACAGTTTCGTGTCTCTTTAAATGCTTTTAATATATTTTATAGCTTGTTGAACTATGGAACCAACAATAATTGCCAATGCAAGACTTTCACTATAAATACCTAAACTTGCTGTTAATAGAATAATTAACCATTCGCTTTTGAAATTTTTAAGTATATACTTATAATTGGCTGTTGCCGTATTAAAGGCAATCATAATCATAATACCAATAATTGCAGGCATTGGTATATTGTTAATTGCCTTTGAAAAAAATAATGTTAATGCTATAAAAAACAGACTGGTTGCGCGTGATGATAATATTGTTTTAGAACCATTTTCCAAATTATACTTACTTTGTCCTACTAATACACATCCTCCTATACCTCCACACAGTCCAGTTATTATATTTCCGATTCCTTGTGCTAATGTTTCTAGAAAAGGATTAGCAGTGCTATTTAATATTTTACTTGCATCTTTTACCATAAAAATGCTCTCTGTTAATCCAGTTAGAGCCATAGCAACAGCAAAAGGTAAAACTTTCAAAATATTTGCGCTTGTTAATTCTACATTTGGAACATTGAATGCAAAATTACTTATTTTACTGTCTCCTCTTGTTCCAACCACTTCAACAATGTTTTTAATAGGGCTAATAGCTAATAATAATCCTAATACTAATATAGATAATAGTCCACCTGGTATAATAATTTTAAAGTGCTTTGTTCTAAACGAAATATTATGTATAAGTTTACCAAATATAGCAATAAAAAGACTAATAAGAGACAATATTAGTGTCCCCGTTAATTTGTAATTAGTATTAGTAAACCATAGTCCAGTTTTAACATCTTTTAGATTAGCTATTTGTGATTTGGCTATTAAAAAACCTAATGCTATTAAAAATCCTGTTATAACAGGTTGACTAATGTCATATATATATTTATATAATCCACTAATTCCAAATAATAACTGTAAAATACCCCCAATAATAACTGTTAAAAATATGTATTCTTTTCCATATAATGTATTTACTCCGACCAATGAGGTTGCTATTGCAGCAGTAGCACCTGATATAAGAGTTGGAGAACCTCCAATTGTAGATGTTATTGATGACATAAGTGCACTAGAAATTAATCCTGTTGATGGTGGTAATCCTAATATAAATGAAAATGCTATACTTTCTGGAATAAGTAACAAAGCAATTGTAAATCCGGAAATTATTTCAGTAATAATATTAGTTGGTTCCATATTATATTATAGTATATATAATAAAATATAATATAATAAAATATAATATAATAAAATAGTATAATATAAAATAAAAGTTTTTATTCACATGTTACAGTAATAACATCAACTCTGGTTTCTTTAATCTCCTTAATGCTTTTACGTTCTCTAATATAATTGCGAACTTTATAATAACTTACAAAAGAAATAGAAAACATTGAAACACAGCTATTAAATATCATTAGTCCATTATTATCCTCTATTCCATATAATACCCAACAAAAACTATGAAGATTGCCTAATAATAAATAATAAGAATCAAAGTCTGCCACAGATTGGGTTTTATATGTTTTTATAATTTGAGGTAAATGATAAATTACATTTATTACATTACACGTAATAAGAATTGAATATTTGTATGTATTATGGGTAGACATACTTCATTTATAAAAATTATTTTTATAACTTTAAATAATTTTTATAAATGCTTTAGTTAGTGTGACAAAAAAATTGAATACTAACATTGCTATTTCTTATTTAATATAGAAGAAAGAAGAGCGAAGAAATAGCTATGCCTTATAATGTTTTAAAAGACGGAGTTATTAAAGATGAAGAACAAGAAGAAGAAGATAAAGAAGATTATAACTCTGATACTACAGAAGTTGCCTATTTAAGTGACGAAGAAAACCCGCATTGCAAACGCACAACTGGATTTTTAGTTTTTGCCAACGAAAATAAGAAAGATAAAACAGACCTTAGTATAATGTACTATGAACCGGCTTATAAACTCGACCTTGATTGGATGACTCAAATGGGCGAACTGTGGAAAGATTTGAGCGAAGAGCAACACATTAATTATACTAAAAAAGCACAGCTTATTAATAATCATTATGCTGAATGTGTGGATGTAGAATTGGACTAATAGTTTCACCCAACACTAAGCAATTTAACACTTTTTGTTAAGCCAAGTATGTTTATTTTTAATACAAATAAAATTATATCGTTGTTTACATCATAATATGGTGCTTCAATTGAACATCTATATTTATTCATAATATTTTTAAGAGTGTTGTCTAACTCATAGTTCATATACGTTTTTTTTTCATCTTTTAAATCTGTAATATCATTATAAATATATCCTTTGCAATTAATTAATCCACTTAATCTAACTTGTGAAGTATTTTTCTTTAATCGTTCAAATTCAATCTTTTGATTGCCTAATAATGGAAATACAAGCGCCACACTATAAACTTTATTTATTGATGGTAAAGCATATGCGGATGCTAATGTTAATGTTAAAATGTTAAACATAGTAATCATAGTTTTTATATTTTTGTTTTTAAATGCTTTTAATATTTATTTAAAAAATTGAAATAATTATTATTTATTTTATTTTGTTTTAAAATTAGTTATAAATCATGTCTTCTGAACCAATTGACCATATTGGGACTATTGAAAACTCTGCATTTATGGGTTTCACTCATACAGATTTATACCGTGAAATATTAGATAACCAATTAGATGCTGGTGCATCTGTAATTCAAAATTATCTAATTTCTCAAGTAGAAAGTAGTAAATCTCTTATGATATTTGGAGATAACGCACAAGGCATGACCATTGAACAACTAGAAACTTGTGCTATTATTAATAAGCGCAAGGATGCAAGTGATAATAAAAATGGGCTTTATGGTTATGGTGGTTTCGCTGGATATTATGGATTTACAAAAGGAGATGGTAAAGCAACAATATTGAGTAAGAAAGAGGGCGAATCTGTTAACCAACTTGTATTAGATTTTCCTAAATTTAAAAAGAATAACAAAATTGTATATACACCACATGAGGCAACAGGAACCATGACCGAAATGTGGAGTACTTATGCCGTAGATAAAAGTCATGGTACTCTAATAATTTTAGAATGTCATCATAATGTTATCTTTGATATGATAGAAAAACTCCCATTTGAGAAGCTTGGTCAGACATATGCGGACTATCTTAAAGAAGGTATTAAAATTACTATTTTTACTAATAATGAAAAAGTAGTTATAGAAGTTGATGTTAATAATGTGATTGCAGATGCTACATACACAAAGAAAAATGAACTGACAATATGGAAAAAAGAAGAAATTATAATTGCTGAATTTAAAAATGGAAATGAAAAAAGGGTTTATCTTGATCCAAAAACAAATACTCATAATCCAGCAACAAATCTTTACAATGAAGGTTACAGAGAGATTGGCAAAATTAATTATACAAATAGTATTCGATATAATCAACATAATAAGGCAGACAATTGGTCTATATTTGATGGTGGATACTATTTAAAGCGTAATAAGAAAGTAATTAATAGAATTGAAATTCCATATCCTACATCTGGTGATTATGCTTATAAAGATCTTAGGGCATCATCCAAACATTTAGTAGAATTCACTACTAATCTAGATTCACTATTTGGTATTCAAGTTAACAAATCAAAAATTGATAAAAATCTTATAAACTCAGCTATTTTTACAACTCTTCAGTATTTAGCATTGGATTTTTGTAAAAAAACTTGGGATAAAATTAAACAACCTGCACCAATGCCAAAACCAATGCCAGTAGTAACACCAAAACCAATGCCGGTAGTAACACCAAAACCAATGCCACTAGTAACACCAAGACCAGTACCAGCACCACTAGTAACACCAAGACCAGTACCAGTACCACTAGTAACACCAAAGCCCGCAACATTTACGTTTTCACAACCAACACCAGTAGTAACACAAAAACCAATGCCAGTACCGGCACTAACACCAGCACCAGCACCATTACCAATAGTATTACAATCAAATGTAACAGCAAAAAAATTCATAGAACTCTTTAGGAATAATTTTCAAGATAACGATATTGTATGTCACGAATCTCAAGCATTATATAATAAACTATGGACAAATCGCCATAAATCCTAATAATTCACTGGCAAATCACAAGTTACAAAACTAGCTTCTCCTTGCGCATTCCACGAAACAACCAATACAATAACTTCTACACCTTTTGCAACAGCATCATTAAAAGCCGCCTTATAAATTGGGTCTAATAGTGAAGCTTGAAAACTGGAAACATCAGTTCGCTGAATAACAAAACAAATAATTGGTCTAAAGATTTTTGAATGACTAATTTCAGCTAATTCATTAATATGTTTTAATGCGCGTTCACTTACAACAGCACCTTTTTTTTTTCTATAACCATCTGGAAAATACGATATTTTTTCATTAATAGGAATATGGGCAAACTCTCCATGTTTAATCATTTTTTTGCGGTCTGTACTTGACACATCCGCATAATCGGCAAGTGGCACATTTTTAACTTCTAAGACAAAATACTTGCCGTTATTATCAATACCAACAAAATCAAACCGCGAATTAAGAAGACAAACTTCGCGTTTATAAGTCCTAATGTGTGTTAATGTTTTTAAATAATTTTGCGTTAGTGCATTTTCAACCAAGGTTTCGGCTAGTTTTGGATCTATTCCAATAAGTTGATTATTGTTAACACTAATGTCATTAATAACTTTTTCTTCGTAAAAGCGTGCCAAATAAATTTTATAAGAACAAACTTTAGATTTAGATTGTACACAATTGGACTTCATAGGTGACGCATAAACATAGCAGTCTTTTTCGCATAGTCCACAGCAACCTAATGAAGCACAATGTGCTTGAACAATTGAACCATCGGGAAGTTCTATATCGGCAACATACGGAGTTTTACACACTTTTGATGGGCGTGAGCTAACTTTAACGTATACTAAGTCATTTAGCTTGTGAAGCATGTTTGTGTTTATTTAACATTAATAATAGTAATAAACTAATCAATTTTTATTAACATAGTTATATAATTTTGAAGACTTAAATAAAATTGATTTGTTTAATACTTTATGTATATTAGTAAAGACAACAGAAATGAAACACTGGATTATTAGAGTAAAGGATGGTTCTAACTTTCATAATAGTGTATATCCATTTTGGGGAGTAAAACGAGGAAAAAATGGATGTATGAAGACAATTGTAACTAAAATAAATCCCGGAGATGTATTGTGGTTTATGACATCTAAACTATACGGTGGTAAATTAATAGGAGTGGGTGAATATTGCGGATTTCATGATAGAAACGATGAACCACTGCTACATATTAATACAAAAACAAACGAAGAGCAAGGTTGGGAAGGCGATGAAAGTTGGGATATTCAAATACACTATACTAATCTATATATTACAGAAAAACAAAATATTGTAGCATGTATACGTTGTGGTGGTAATATTTTAGAATACGAGACTTTTAAACATGAAATAAGTAGTGATTTGTATGAGCATTATAAGAATTATAAGTTTTATTGTGAACCAAAAATATTTATTTCGGTGTTTTAAATATGTAAAAGTGTAAAAGTGTAAAAGTGTAAAAGTGTAAAAGCATATTTTTAATTTTTTTTAACATATATAATTTTTATTTTAAAAAAAATGTTATATATAAAATGGCGAAATCAAATATTCATAAATTATCAAATATTCTTAAAATTATAAGTGATCTTTTCAATTTTACAAACCCACTGTATTCTCTGGTATTTTTATTACTAATAATATCAATAATAAACTTGTTTTCTAGATGGATATTTTATACTTCACTATTATCTAACTACGCGAAGCGTGACCATTCACATAGCTAGTTAAACCTTCAAGTGTTCGTTGTCCATTATATTCATCTATTTTAGCATTATTTTCATCTAATAGTAAAATTGCTGGGAATCCAGAAATAGCATAAGTGTCTATTTGCTCCCGTACTTGTGCTTGTTCAAATTTATACGTTTTAATAGTGCTAGAATTTGCAGCACAAAATTTATCCCAAGTTGGTGTAAAATTCTTACAATGACCACAACCATTCATATAAAAATAGACTAATTTTGTTGATTTATCATTGTTCATTGAATCAATACTAGAATTGCTATTAAATAGGTCAAAATTCTCTTTAAACACCATATTTGTGGGCAAAACATAATAAACAAGAATGTACACTAACACTAAGCCAAGTGCTAAATATATAATGGATTCTGGTTTCTTAAATGAAAATAGTTTCTTAAAAAATTTTGTAATAGTGAGTATAGGTAAAATGTTTAATATGGCGCGAATATTTGGTCTTATTATTACATGATCGAGTTTAGGCATTTTATAATATATACTATTATTATTTTTTTGTGCTATATTTTTTTGTATTATATTTTTTTGTATTATATTTTTTTGTATTATATTTTTTTGTATTATATTTTTTTGTGCTATATTTTTTTGTATTATATTTTTTTGTGCTATATTTTTTTGTGCTATATTTTTTTCCTCCTTTTTTTTCATTGATGGGCTTAGTAGCATTAGTAGTATTTGCTATTGCGTTAGTAGCACTTGATATGGCATTACTAGCACTTTCTATAGCATTTTTGTTCATATTACTTAACTTAACATATAAAAATTTGTCAGGTAGTCCAAAACTTCTATAAAATAATTTTGAAAATATATTATCTAATGTTCCTGCTTTAGACAAACATTCATCGGCAATAAAGCGGCGTGTAATGGAAGGTTTTTTATTGGAACCATCATTTTTATATGTTCTAAAAATAACTACAATATTATATGTTACATTGTTTAAACGTGGGTCATTTGATTTATCGATGTAAAAAAAATTATTGTTAGAAAAATCACTATCATATTTTTTTGAATGTTGTTCTAAAATTATGGTTATTGTTTGATTCTTCTTTGGATTATCATATTTAGTGTATTTTTTATTTGTCATAATACTATGATATGTAACAGGCGCCTGTTTACTAGTCCTATAAGCAATATACGTGTCATCTATAAGATTATTATTAATTTGTACTTGATTATCAAATAAATTGAATTTTTCACGAAGCAAATATATAATATTTTCACTTATAATTGGAGCGTCTTTGTTTGAGTCGTTATCATCATTTGCACCATTGTTATTATTGTTACATTTACTACTATTACTACTATTATTATTATTACTATTTTTGGTAAATTTCTTATTATATTTATTTACAATGTCTGCATTAACAAATACTTCTAAATTGTTATTAACTCTTTTTTCATTTTTCATGCTCTGAAAAAATGCATTTATGTTATCATTTTCTTTTTTATATCTAATTTTGTTAAATAAATATATCATATTAAAATTTGCTAACTCAGCATTTAAATCTTTAGGATATAATTGTGTAGGTGCATTTGTTTTAATACTTGAAATTTCTAAGTCGTCCATTATATAATGAATTTTCAACGTTGGAATATCAATAATGGGAGTAGTTTTAACTTTTAAATAAATATTTACTATTCTATCTTTCCTAGTACCAGTACCAGTACCAGTATAGTCTTTTTTTTTCATATGAATAAATGGTAAATCATAAAATGCTATTTCATCAACATAAAATTTTTCACATTGAATATTTATCAAAATAGTTTCTCTTTTTAAAAATATGTTTTTTAAGATATACATTATATTGTTAAACATTAATGCGTCTTGCATTTCATCGTCATTAAAGTCCGCTGTTTTTTTACTATTATTAATATATTTATAATTGTCTGACACAATCCTGTTCATAATATCATTTCTATTAATAGGTGCAATTCTTCTATCATTTTGATAGGCTCCTGAACTAAAATTTATTATATTATCTTTAATTATTCTAATATAATGTTTACTTGTAAACACTTTATGTAGTTCAACAAAGTTGGTTGTATTACTCATAAGCGTTTGTACGTCACTAATATCAGTTGGATATCGCATATTTGGATCTTTAGGAGTTGGTATAATATAGTTAGTTTTATACAGATTTTTAAAAATCTGTTTAAGTTCTTGAATAACCGAACTATCAATATAATAATTATCTCTGTTCATTTTGATTGTATATCCTGAAACATCACCTGTTGAATATTCAGCATCTTTTAATATAATATTACTTTCACCTCCATAATTGTGATTAGTATTGTCAATATTAAAAACATTATTATTTTGATCTGTTAATTCAATGTGGACTATATATTCTTGGTTTTTCCGTATAGTTATAGCTTTTTTTCTGGCTTCTTCTTCTGGAGATTCAGGTGTATCTGTTTGCCTTCCCGGTATTGTTTGAGGATTTGACATTCTATTACTTAAACTATATTATATAAATATTAAATTTAAAAATAACTAACATTATTAAAAGACTCAATTATTTGTAATTTATTATAATTATTTATTTGCTGCTTAGCTTTTTTCAATGTTTCATACGCATTACTAATATCATAATCACTGACAATTTTATCATTGTTACTAGTTATTTGAGATAATTGTTTATACTTATTTGGTAATATATTATATTTTGATTCTTCATTTAATAAATAATTTGCCAATATTATAAAAATAAGAGTAATAATAATAGAGCTAACAATATCTTTTGTATTAATAAAAGCAATTGTAAAAATTAGGACTTCTCGAGCAATATTTTTTAATAATAGCTCTTGTCCTTTTGTTAATTTTAATTCAATATAACGCGACCCAATATTCATAACAATCATAACAAAACCAGCTAATAGTTTATTTGTATTTAAATCTTGCTTCAAATTACTTATTGAATTTATTGAATCTGTAAATTTAAATTTTTTGAATTTTTTGAATAATTTAAACATTATTTAAACTATTATTATTATATTACTAGAATATTAATATATTTTTATAAATAATATTAATATTATTGTAAACATAAATAGTAATTACTAAATAGTTTCCTTTCATTTTTTCCTTTCATTTTTTTCTTTCATTTTTTTCTTTCATTTAAAATAGAGTTATTTAGTAGTTTTTGAGAATAATATAATCTTATTTTTTTATAACAATATAATAATATGCTTCAACTAAATCCGGCTCCACTTGATTCTGAAAATTCCAATTTATTAGAATCAAAATTAGTTAAAAATGCTAATAGAACATTAAAAAATAAAAAATCAGTAGACTTTAGCACTACTAATATTCCTAACACAAAAAATACTGAGTTAGCAAAAGATAAAATAACTACTTTAGGAAATTTAATGTCAAAAATACATGACAATAATGAGGAAGACGATGAATATAGTAATAATAATAACTATAGCGCAAATGTTATAGATGAAAGTATTAGCAAATCATTAACAAGTAGTTTAAATAGCGAACTAGAGAAGATTCAAAAAATGAGACAATCGGGAAACAATATACCACATAATGTCTTTTTTAATAACAATGAATTAAATAACACACAAAGTGAAGTATTAGGACAAACTCCTAATCAAGGACTAGGACAAAATCCTACATCAAATAACAATTCATTTAATTCGACCTTATTAGGAAATATAGCAAAAACTGGTGACTTCTCAAATTTTAATGATAGTTATAATTTAAAATATAATCCGTCTTCACAAGGTACTAATTCACTAAATTATGATAATAACAAACTCTTATCAAAATTGGAATATATAATTCATTTGTTAGAAGAACAACATAATGAAAAAACAAATTATATTACAGAAGAATTAATATTATATTTATTTTTAGGAATATTTATACTGTTTGTATTAGATTCATTTGCTAAGGCAAGTAAATATGTTAGATAATAATATTTATAGAGTTAACATTTAAAGCAATACTATTTAAAACTATTTTATTAATTATTATGATAATCAATAAAATAATCTTATGACATTGGTAAAAGAATATTTAGAATATACGAAACATTATAAAGTGATTTATGGCACAAAAACATTAGTTTTAATGGAAGTAGGTAGTTTTTACGAATGTTATGCTATAAAAAAGGCAGAAGGTGTTTATGAAGGCAGTGATATTTTGGATTTTACACAAATTAACGATATGATAATTGCTAATAAAAATACTTGTGTTGATGAACAAAATATTGTAATGGCTGGATTTGGAGTAACTCAATTGGACAAATATGTTAGAAAAATGTTGCTTCATGGATACACAATCGTTGTGTATATTCAAGATAAACAAGCCTCTAAAACTACTCGCAGTTTGGGTTGTATATATTCGCCAGGAACATATTTTGATAACAATGACTATTATAGTCAAGGCGGAGCAAATGAATCTTTAAGCAATAATACAATGTGTATATGGATACACTATAGCAAAAAAAACAGAATTGTTAAAGAAGACATGATTACACTTGGATTAACATTAATAGATATTATTACAGGAAAGCTTGTAAGCTATGAATATACTATTAATTATAGCAATAGCCCAACAACATATGACCAACTGGAAAAATACATTTCTATTTATAATCCATGCGAACTAATTATTATTACTAATAAAAATAGTCAAAATGGTGAACATAGTCATTTTATTGATGATGTTATTAGTTACGCAAATATTAATTCAGCAAAAATTCACAAGGTTTATTTAATAGAGGAGGAAGATACAAATACAAATACAAATACAAATACAAATACAAATACAAATACAAATATAACTAGCTTTGAGACAATCGCAAAAAATTGCGAAAAACAGTTATATCAAGAAACATTAATAGATAAAATATATGGAACAGGCTCTTATAGAGGCAAATATGAATTTCAAAATTACAGTGTAGCCAATCAAAGCTTGTGTTTTTTGTTAGTGTTTATTGAAAAACACAATCCAGCATTAATTAAGGCAATCGACTATCCGCATTTTGAAAATATTAACAATCAATTAATTTTAGCAAATCATTCTCTCAAACAATTAAATATGATTAGTGACCAGCGCTATAATGGCAAATTAGGATGTGTAGCTAATTTTTTAAATAACACAATTACAAATGCAGGGCGGCGCAAATTTGCCTATGATTTATTACATCCAATAAATAATATTGCTAGTTTAAATGCAAGCTATGATGTAACACAAGAATTAATAGACACAAAATTTTATAAAATTATTGGCATTTATTTATTAAATGTGAGAGATATTGAGAAGTTTGAGCGGAAACTCAATATGTATAAGTTAGACCCAAAGGACTTTGGAACATTGTATGCAAATCTCTCTAATATTTCAATATTATATGAAAAAATTAGAACTTCTAAATCGAATGAGTTACTTTATTCCTATATTAGTAGTCTAGTAAATTGCGACATTTATGCTAGCGTTAGCTATCTTAATAGCTATATTGAAAAAGTATTTGATTTGAATAAACTTGCTTCTATTACTTGTGATAAGTTTGTTAGTTATAGCCTGTATGAACTCGACTTTATTAATAAAACTTATAATAAAAAATTAGATAAACTATTTAAGAACTGTTATGATTCACAAGAACAATTAGGCGCAATTGTCAATTTTTTATGCGATTTGTTGAGAGATTATGAGAAACAAAAGACCGGAACAAGTGCCTCAGTAACAACGAAAAGTACCAAGGCGAAAAATGCCAAGAAAACACTAGTTAATAAAGATGGCGATGATGATGACGACGAAGTAATTCCTGTTCAAAATAGTGATTTGTTAAATAATCCAAAAACAAATAATGAGTTAGGAGAGATTGGTGCGTCAGTATTAGCCTATAATTATGTTAAAATTCATGAAACAGCCAAAAGCGATGCGCTATTGATTATTACAAAGCGCAGGTCATTATTATTAAAAACGCTAATTGGCAACCTTATTGACAAGTCTGGCTCAAAATATAGTATATGTTATTATTCAAAATATAGCAAAACTAATGAAATTATTGAACTAGACTTAACACTTATTGATTTTAAAAGCCATGGTTCAAATAATAGTAACAATGTAATAATATCAAGCCAAATTAGCAGTTTAACTCATGCTATACAAAACTCGAGAGATTGGTTAATTGAAGAACTAGGCGCTACTTATAAAACTATTATTGGTGAATTCAATAATTTAACAGCTAGTTTTTATAATGCTTTAAAAAACACAAGTACAAATAAAAATACTTCACTACTTGGGTCAATCTCTCAATTTGTAGCGCTAAGTGATGTATGTTATGTAAAAGCTTATAATGCGTTAAAATATAATTATTGTAAACCACATATTGTAAACGACCCTACGCTAATAACAAAGTCATATGTTAATTTTAAAAAGCTTAGACACTGTTTAATAGAGCATTTAAATGCACACGAATTATATGTAACAAACGATTTAGAACTAGGAACAAGCACGCATGGAATTTTATTATATGGCACAAATGCCGTTGGAAAAACAAGTTTTATTAAGTCAATTGGAATAGCTATTATAATGGCTCAAGCTGGAATGTATGTTCCATGCGAAGAATTTACATATTATCCATACGAATATTTATTTACGCGCATTTTGGGTAATGACAATATTTTCAAAGGTCTCTCTACTTTTGCTGTGGAAATGTGTGAATTACGAACAATTATGAAAAATGCCAATAGTAATAGTATTATTTTAGGTGATGAATTATGTAGCGGAACAGAAACTACATCAGCATTAAGTATTTTTGTTGCGAGCTTAGAGAGATTACATGCACTACAAAGCACCTTCTTATTTGCGACACATTTTCACGAAATATTGGAATATGAAGAAATTAAAAGTCTTGACAAACTTGATGCTTATCATATGTGTGTATTATTTGACCGTGAAAAAAACACATTAATATATGATAGAAAGTTGAGACATGGACACGGTGAATCTATGTATGGACTAGAAGTATGTAAATCGTTGGCTTTACCTGACGATTTTATTGAACGAGCATATGCTATTCGAAATAAATATAATAAAACGCATAGTACTACTAGTGTATTAGAGGCAAAAAAAAGTCATTATAATGCAAATAAATTACGAGGAATGTGTGAATTATGTAATAACAATCAAGGAACAGAAGTCCATCATTTACAGTACCAGAAAAATGCAAAAGATGGGATTATTAATGGAGAATTTAATAAAAACCATAAAGCCAATTTAATAAATATATGCGAAGCTTGTCATCATAAAATTCACAATTTAAACAGCGAATTTAGAATAACAAAGACTAGTGATGGCTACAAATTGCTTCCATTGTAAAATAAAAAGTTTAAATATTATATTATTATGTTATAATAATATAATAATATAATATGGAGCAATCTCCAAAATCTCCGAAATTAAAAAAATCAACAGCAACATATATTATTGCCGCACATGGAACCATGCTCACATCTATCTTAGGAACTCCACAAACAAAAAAATATTTTGCTATTACTATACCAGAAAATGTTGAACTGTATACACATGACACTTTAGGAAAGTGCATTCCTATGTATAAAACAGAGTCGGATTTTATATGTAAAAATTATAAAGATGAACTACAGCCGTCTCTTAGTCCTGCTTTTAAGTTTAGTCATGAAGATGGAGAAATTAATAAATTTCCTGAACTCTTTTTTACACCAGATGGTAATACTCCATCGCATTTTTACACAGGTATAACACATTGTATTCCAGAAGCACTTAGAACGAGCGGTTCACGAAAAAAAGAAATAATTTATAATATTGATGCTAAAAATACAAGACATTGTACATGTAGCTCAATTGTTTCTAAAAGTATTGATTTACGCTATGATTGTGAGAAACATTATAGCACCTATTACAAGAAACAATTAAAAGGTTACGTGCATGATCCTACTAGTAGTACTAGTAAATGTGGTCCAATTTTAATGAGCGAAGCTGTAAAAGTTATAAAAGCACATTGTGATACATGTTATGAACCCAATTGTGTAATAAAAATTTATATATTTTCATGTTTGGGTGAAACGGATTTAAAAACATTAATACATAATTATAAGAGGGCATATAACTACATAAAAAAAATAGCGAATCCTTATTATAAACAAACACAAGACACTGCACTGGTTTGTACTCCTTCAAATAGTTCACCATCTTGTATTAGTGAAAGGCCTCCAACATACAATCCAGAACCAACTAGTGTAAGACTTGTACCATTAGACACTGCTCTTCCACCAAATAGTGTAAGACTTTTACCATTAAGCAGTGCTCTTCCACCAAATAATGTAAGACTTTTACCATTAAGCAGTACTCTTCCACAAAGTGTTAAGCAAATTAATCCGAAACTAGTAAGCATTAACCCAATAACAAGGCTTAATGGCGTAAAATCACAACCCCTAGTATTACCAGAAGCACCAACATTTGAACCACAAATAACATATTCGCAAGTACAAGCTAGTAAAGTTAACTTAAAGAACTTTTATTATGAAGTTAGTGAACCAAAAAATAATGCACTTACAAAAGTTGTTCTTACAAATTATGTAGAAAATCTATCAGACTTTAAAGCTATACCATTAATAGAATCGCATCTTTCTAAACATAGATTTAGTATAAAATCTAAAGTATTTGAATTTATAACTTATAAAGACGCATATATGGAATTTACAAGCGATCAACACGCCAAGTTAGCTGGGTCACGTTATGAAAGAATTGAACAATTAGAAAAACAACATAGAGCATTGACCAAACAGTTTCTTGGTTACTATTTAATTAATGCGTTAATTAAAATTAGAGCGGAGCGCGGTGATGACATTGCTATTTTGCCCGAATTCAATACAATTAGCTTCGTTCGTCCATTTACTAAAAGCGTTACAGATAGTGAGATAGTTGATAAGGAATTAATTAATAGAGTCTATGATGAATTAAAAAAATTAATAACACTAGAAAAAGCAAAAAACACGGCTCAAGGTCTTCATAAAACATTACGTAAAAAAAGAAAAAAGGGTAAAAAAGATAAAAAGCCAAGAAGCCAAAAAAAGCCAAGAAGCCAGAAAAACCAAAAAAAATACTACGCTAAGAACCTAAGAACTTGAAAATAAGTTTTATTATTCAAGCACAACTGTTTTCTGACACCTAGGAAGTTTAACCTTAGTAAGCTTTTCAATATTAGCAATTTGCGCATTATTAGGTGCTTCTTTATTTGCTTCCCATCGCGCCAACATTTGTGGAGCTACTCCAATAAGCGCAGCAAATTGCTTCTGATTTTTTAATTGACTTAATCTGGCTTGAGAGATTAATTGTCCTAGTTGTTTAGGAGCATCCATAAATATTACTTCTGGAACACTAGCTTTCTTAAAAGTAACTTTATTAGCATTATTATTTGATATAGCACTAGTAAATTTAATGCTATTCCAATCTTGATGTTGAATCATTGTTTAGTTTATAAAATAACATTATAAAATTAAAACAATTCAATTTTATAATATATATTTTATAGTTTATAACATATATTTTATAGTTTATAATATATATTTTATAATATTAATATATACAACCAATATGGCAAGTAGATTTGCAAAGATGACACAAACAATCATTTTTATTATATTTGCGGTAGTGTTAAGTATAATATTATTAAGTTATTTCAATATTAGTATGACCTCTAATGACACATTAAAATTAAACAGATTTGCTGTTTATGAAGGATTTGAAGAGCAGCAAGAAAAAGAAAAGAAAAAAACTAATTTTATTATACAATAAATAGTATAATACTATAATACTATAATACTATAATACTATAATATTATTATGCATATTTTCATAGTTATTGGTATATATTATTTTTAAAAATTGAAATATAAAACTATTATATTTTAATAATATAATATAATAGTTTAGTATGATTATTCCAGTAAAATGTTTCACTTGTGGTAAAGTATTAGGTAATAAATATAGATTTTATCAACGCGAAGTTCAAAAACGCAAAATAGATAAATCACTCGAACTTGACAAAGTAGTATATTTAACAAAAGATTTTATGGACAAAACACCTGAAGGAGAAGTACTTGACCTTCTTAATTTAAAAAAAAGTTGTTGTCGTAGACACATGATAACACATGTTGATATTGAATAATAATTTAAACAACCATTTAAGAAATACAATAAAGAATTAGCTAAGAAATTTTCTGTGCTATTTGTTCATAATAATCTTGTTTTTTTTTCTTTTTTCCATTTTCATCACATATTGCAATATTTAATTGCTCTGCTATTTTAATTAACTCATCAAGTTTATAGCTTGAAAATGCTTTTAATGGTTTTTCTATATTTTCAATATAAAAATAATTAGATAAATAACTTTGTAATTCTTCTTCACTGATTGAGCCATTTAGTAACTCTACATCAAAATTATTAAACTGCGCACTCATTTTCTCATTTGATAGTTGTAAGACTTTATAATTTTGTAAATTATAAACTTTTTCATCATTATCGTTATTGCTACATAAAACACAATACGTGTTATTGGTTCTTATAATTATTACATTAATTAAATGTAATATACATAAGGCATGAAATGTTTTAAAACTTATTTTTTCATTATTAGTTAAATCGTCTTCCACAAACGATTTACTTATTTTGAAATGTTTTAAACTATTTTTTTGACTTCGCAATTTTTCAACAACACCAAATTTAAAGTCTTTCATAACTTTAAAAGAATTAATATTTTCCAAATCACTATCATCAAAATTATTAATAATTTTGTAAAATAACCAAAATAATTTATCTTGAAAATTTTTATGATTAGTGATTTTAAAGGGTTCGTTGTATTTGCTATATTTTTTACTATAATTTATTTTAACTTTACTCATTGGAATATTGGGAGTAATTGACATATTATACTTTTTATTATAATTAGAATTACTAACATTAGTGCTAACATTAGTGCTAACATTAGTACTAACATTAGTGCTAACATTAGTACTAACATTAGTGATAGGATTAACACTAAATTTTTTTAAATCATATAACATATAGTGTGCTAACTCGTCTAATTTAATAGGTGAGCACAATGCTTCTTTAGGGTGTAACATTACTTACACTATTACTAATGTTATCTTTATTATCTTTAAAATAAATTGTTTCCAAATCCTTTTTCAATTTTTCATCTTTATTAATATATGTTTCTTGTTTTTTAACGAAATTAATATAGTCTTGGATTTCATTATATGTAACTAGTGATATTTTATTAAGATTTACAAAAATTCCATTGTTATTTTCATTTAAATAAATAGAACTTGATTTTAATATTTTAGCTATTTCAATATGATGTATTTTATCTAACGGTTCAATAATTTTACACAATTTGTCTAAATCATTAGGATGTATGTTATTTTCTTGAATTGAAGCCATTATTGAAATAATATTTTAATAGTATGTCTTTAAATAGCTTTAAATAGTATTAAATAGTATTAAATAGTATAAAATTAATTTAATATGTTTAAGCAATATGTTTTTTAACTCTTATTCCAGTTCTTTTTGTTTTTAATTTAATTTTTTCGCCACCAACTGTTTGTTCTACATTAGAGTCAAAATTATCTTCCACTTCTAATCCATAATCGCCTTCCAATTCTTTTTTTAATGTACCATAGTTATTAATAGTAATTAATTCGGCAATTATACTAATAAATTTATCATTTAATTCATAACGCTGTCCCAATACTCTTACTTGCAACATATCATTTTCTTTAATTTGCGAAAATATTTCATTATTATAATGATGGTCACGTGCTATAAAAATAACATATGGACTAATATTGTCATCCGTTAATAATTCAGCACGCACGCCAACTTTTGTAATAGATTTTGCTACACAATTTAACATCATTGACTCCACTGGATTTGTAATCAAACATTCAAACACACATTCAAACACTAACTTATTTGAAAATAACTCACCCCCTGAATATGTTAACAATTTCACACTATTATTTTTAACATAACCATCTTTAATACATTTTCCTTCATTAAATTGTTTTAATCTAACTTCTAATGTGTTAAATAAATCAGAATTTACCTCATTATAATTTAACACTATTTTTTGGGTTAATAATGAACTTATATATATATGTAAATTGGTACTTGAAGTTTTACCAGTCAAATTTTTACTAGCCAAACTTTTACCAATTGAAGTTTTGTCTTTACTTTGTTTTAATGAATAGTTTTTATTTACTAATTTAGACATCTTGGTATATAATAATATTTTTATATTTAATATTTATTCAATTATATATATTAATAGTAAATTTTTATAATAATGTAATAACAAAACAATTTAGCTAAAATTGTTAATTAATGCTTGAGTTAAGTTAAAAAACCAATGTTTTTCATCTTTTTTAATTAAATCATAATATCTAAAATAAATTTCCAAAGCATTACAAAAAGTAATTTGATTGTATTTTTTAAGTTTTTCAATAATAGAATTAGGAACTCCAATAGCAACAAATATTTTTTCGCTATGCGCTTTTCCTGCTTGACTACACCGTGCTCCTTTATTTGAGCCGCTACGTATTTTAAAATATGTAATAAATTCTTTTTTGTTTTTTTCTGCTAATACTAAAAATCCGAGAGATTTTGCCAATGATGATGAAGCTAATTTTTTATTAGCAATAGTTTCAACAAAATCATCATAGTCTTCAGATTGTCCTAATGTTAATAGCATATTAGAACCACTAATATGAGGAGTTTTACTTTTTGTTATTATGTACAATGTATAATTTTTATATTCACTCTTTTCTGCTAATATTAGAGCTTTTAATTTATTATTAGCACTTATTATTAAATTTTCATTATAATAATATAACAGTTCTTTTTCAAAATCAGCCAATCCCGACAAATTATATCCATTATTTAATAAATAATTAACAAGTAAAATGGTTTTGTCATATGCAAGTTCATCTAACAAAATAGAAATTGCTAATTTTTGGGAAACAGTTGTATTTAATACATCATTATTTTGTAATAATTTAATAATAGTTCCATAACTTATAAATTTATTGTCAATGCTATTGCTATTGCTATTGCTAGCATTATTGTCTGGTACATTAATAATATAATTATAATTAGTTTCAAGTTCAACAATTAATGATTTTACATAGTTTATATTTTCAATTGTTAAATAATTGGCATCAAATATATCAAAGTTAATTTTTGTATTAACTGTGTTTGCCTTAGATTTTTTCGGCAATTCTTTAATTTTCTGCGTTTGCTCAGGCTTTTCAATTTGCTCAGGCTTTTCAATTTGCTCAGGCTTTTCAGTTTGCTCAGGCTGTTTAGCTATTTTATCACCAAATACATCAAATGTTTCCGGAAGAGCAAAGGGTATACCATCTGCTTTAACTTGTATTGGATTAGAACGTTCAAAAATAGTAGCATCATTATTTAATAATGATGGTTGGAAAATATAAAAGTTTTCCACATTAATTAATCTACCTAAAGTATTATATTTATCAGTTATATAAATATTTTCATTATTTACTAATTGATCCAATGCATTGTTAATATGATTTGTTGAATAATTGTTAAAACTAGTTAAATAACTAATAATATAATCTTTTGAGCAAAAAAATCTCTCTTTAAACAACTCTCTAACTAGTTTAATTATTGCCTCATTGTTTGTTTGTAAATAAGACTCATTATAAGAATAATCGTTTTCTTCAATGTCTTGTGTTAAACTCATTTTTGTTTTATATTCTTCTAAATCAGGTTTACATTTATAACTACATTCGGCCATATAGTCACATAATGGACTGTATGATTTATCACCAATAGTATAAGTTATTGTAGAATTATTTGATAGTGTTATAGACAATGTTTTATTAAGTAGTTTTTCATCAAATTTTTGTTGCTCATAATTTAACATACAATCAATAGAATGTTCTTTTAATATTCTACTAATACTACCTATAACTTTTGCTTTTGCTTCTGCTTTTCTATAAATCAATAAGTCAACAGCTTCAACATTATTATTTAATAATGTGCCATGCATAAATATTTGCACATTTCGTTCATTTAGTGGCATATTTTTATGACTACATGTTCTTATTGCACGTCCAATAATTTGCTCTATTCTATTTATATTAAACCATGGCTCTAAAATATGAACTTGTCTTATAAATTTTAAATCAATGCCTTCACTTCCCGCAGCAGAAAGAAGAATAACCTTAACATTTGTACCATCACTGTTATTTGTATTAGTAGCTGCTTTTAAATCACCAACAACATCAGGAGATAAATTTTCATTGCCACTAATTATAATATATTTGGCTCCATTAAATTTTGTTCCAGGTGCTAATTCTGACTTTTTCTTATAACTAACAATATCTAATTCTTCGCCTTGAGGTGTTAAAAATAGTGATTTATTTGCTCCATATCTTGTAAATCCGAGAGATTCTAGTGTTAAAGCAATTGGAATTAGACCAGCATCAATAAATTGTGAATATATAATAACAGGACCCTTGCTATTAATAATAGCGTCTATTATTGATTTAATTTTGAAACTATATTTGCCAATACTATTAATATCAAATATATTGGGACTAGCACTATTTTTATACACATAATTATGCCGTGATTTAGGAGCATATGTTTCTTGGTAATGCATAATATTATTTATGCCTGCTTTTCCAATCACTTCTTTAACAGAAATTAAATTATTTATTTCTTCCAAGTTAATATTTTCTAGTACTTGTGCAATATTATTTTCATAAGAGGCCATTTTTTCTTCAAAATAAGTTTCTAATTTACTGTTTGGAAACACAATATTTAATGCTTCTAATGGTTTTTGTAATAGTGTATATCCATAAGAATCCATATCATTTAGTTTGTCTTCATCAAATTTTGATATATTATTTTTTAACACAATGTTATATATAAATTCTTGATAAGGAGAGATTTTATCATTTATATATATATCAAATAGTTCTATTGATTGTGTTAATGGAGCTGCATTAATTTTTAATTGTGGATATGGTTTATTTAAAATACTGTTTTGTGAAGAAAAATCATTTGGTAAAATTCTAAAAGGAAAGCTCAAAGGATTATCACCTTTTACATAACTAATATATCCAGTTATTTTTCGTTTAAATAATTCTAATCCCACTTCTTCTCCTTTAGCATTTACCAGAAAAGAACCATCACTATTAAATATATCTTTAATATCTACAATACTGCGCCTATCATTCATATTTAGTATATTAATCAAAAAAACAATTTCTTTATAATCATTAAACATTGGTGTTGCGGATAAAAACAACAATTTTAAATTATTTACATTTTTTACTAGCTTTAATAACTCGTTTGAAACCAATTTATTAGTATTATCTTTTGACTGTCTTATATTATGAAATTCATCAATTATTATTAGTCTGTTATCAAAAAACTTTTGCAGTCGTTCTGCTACTTTCTTTTTATGTAGGCTTTCAGACACAATTGCAACATTTGCAGAATTGGATTTTTTTATTATCAGATTTGCAAATTGTGTATAACCCATAAATAAGTAATAATTATTTATAATATTTGTCATGATTTTAACTACTTTTTCTCGTGTCAAGTTTTTATGTGTGCTATTAATTTCATCTAATATACTTTGCCCCGCACAATTATTAATAGTCCATATGTTATTTTTAAATTCAAGTTTTCGTTCATCAAATAACTGTAAATAGAAATTTTCTTGAACATTTGGAGAGGCTACTATTATAATGCGTTCGCTATAACCCATATATTTTAAATATTTTCTTGTTTCTTCTGCAACTCCTATTGCTGAGCAAGTTTTGCCTGTTCCAAGTCCATGATAAAGTAATAGTCCATTATAAGGTGTGTTTATTGACAAAAAATTCTTAATAAATTTTTGGTGCGGTGCTAGTTCAAAATCTTTATCACATATTTCATTACTTAATTTTTCAAAATCAGAATCTAAATTTACTCTTAGTTTATTTTCTGCAAACTCTTGTTTGTTTGCTATTTTAATATTAAAAAATTCATCATCTAAATGTGGATACAAATATTTATAATTTTTATCAAATGACTCATTTAATTCTTTCATATTTAATAATTCAAGTGCATTCAAAAAGTGTTTTGTGTCAGTTTTTGTTTTAACATTTTTTTCTAGAGCTTCTAATTCACTTTTATCTAGCGTTACTTTGTTTATATTTTCCTTGAACATTTGTGATAACTTTAAGTTATTAGTATTGTCAACTAGTGGCCTAGTATAACTAGATGATTCATCTTCTTCATCATCTTCGCCATTAGCTTCTTCTTCTACAGAACTAGTTTCTTTGCTACTAGCTTCTTCGCCGTTAGCTTCTTCTTCTACAGAACTAGTTTCTTCGCCATTAGCTTCTTCTTCTACAGAACTAGTTTCTTCGCCATTAGTTTCTTCTTCTTCCTCTTCATCTTCTTCACCATTAGCTTCTTCATTACCAGATGCTTCATCAAGCGTTTCTAAGTCATCTGGCTCTTTTATACTTAGTTGTTGCGACGGTTCCGTCATTATATATATAATCTATATGTTTTTAATAATTTATTTAAATCATTTATTATATTAGTTTTTTCATAGTTATAATCTCTAATATAACTATATACATCATCAATAGGAACCCATTTTATTTCGCTAATTTCGTTTATTTGAAAATTGTTTATAGGAATAATAGCATTATTAATAATACCAACAAAATATTTGTGCTTGTAAGATTTATAATTTGAACCAGTAAAAATTTCTTCAAATGGTACAATATTATTAAAAATGTCAATATCACTTTTTTTATATCCTGTTTCTTCTTCAAATTCGCGCAATCCACATACAATATCTTTTTCGTGATAGTTACGACGCCCTTTTGGAAACCCCCATTCAGGTTCATCATACTTTTTATCACATAAATCAACTAAATCTTTTAAAGTATAACTTTCTAAAATATTCACAAAACCACATTTCAATTTATTAAATTTTATTTTTGATAACTTTTCTTCGTTTCTATATAAATTATTTGTATTATAATTCCATAAATAATTCCATATTGTAGCAAAATCATTTTCTAATAAGAACGTTCTCTCATTTATGCTCATATTATTTAATAAATTTAAAATATAATTTTTATCTTCCATAATATATTTACCCCTCATAAAGTCTATAAATGCTAAACTGTCTTTTCGCTTTATTATTAATAGTTCAATAACATTTTCAAAATGTTTTAAAGTAGCATTAAACTTTTTAACAATTCGTAATGGAATAATTCCAATACTTGTTATAGGAACACGACAATTATGGAATAAATGCCCTAACTTACCACAATTGTTGCAAAATACTTGTTTCTTAATACTCATAATTAGCGTTAATAGTTAGTTAAACTATTAACGTGTTATTGTTTTATATTTATTTAAAATAGACATTTAAATCGAATTTTAAAATATAATAACATAAATAACATAAATAACATATATATAAAATGGATTTAAAAGAACTACGAAGTTATAGAATTCAATTTGAGCAACCATTTTATAATTCAACAGGGTTAGGTATATCATTATTTGATTTGTTTATGACATTTTTTATTGCTTATTTAATTGAACCATTTATAAGAGTATATACTAGACTAAATAGACAAGCATATTATTTAATATTATTACCATTAGGAGTATTTAGTCATATATTAACAAATCAACATACATTCTTAAATGGTAAACTATTTGATAGTTCAATTAATTTATATAAAGTTATAATACTAATTATAATAATAAAATTAATATATGAATTAGGCAAGAGTTTTTATGTTAAAAATACGCATTAGTTTTATAAGTGTTAGTTATAAGTTATGCCTACTAATTTAAACAATAATGTACTAAATCCTACAATATGGGGTCCTCATTATTGGTTTGTATTATATACAATTGCACTCAGTTATCCTAATAATAGCAATGATTCAACAAAAAAGAAATATTATGACTTTATAACAAACTTACCTTTATTTTTACCAATTAGTGATATTGGAAATGTATTTAGCCGATTTTTAGATGCTTATCCTGTTACACCATACTTAGACTCCCGCGAGTCATTTATAAAATGGGTTCATTTTATACATAATAAAATAAACACTTATTTAGGAAAACCCGAAATAACATATTACGAAGCAATGAATAAATATTATGAAAACTATAAATTGCAAGAACTAAAGAAAAATGACGACCGTAAAAATAAACAAAAATACATTTTTGGAAGCTTGGTAGTGTTATTAATATTAGTAATAATTGCAATAACTATTAAATATTAATATAATTATTATATTTATTATATTTAATTAACTATAATAAATAACATTAGCTATGAAATTAGAATTGCTTATATTAACTATAACAGGTTTTGTATTGTTAAATACATATTTTGAAGGTAAATTAATACAAAAACTTAAAAGTTACGAAAAATATTATAAAATGGGATTAATTGCTTTTGTTGGATTATGCATATATTTATTTATTAAAAAAAATCCCGCAAATTATAAAGATTTTGTTCATAATACAAATGGGTATATTAAATATTTACCAATAGATAGAAATACAGCAAGCTTTATAACTCCTATTATTGATTTTACATCTAAATCAATAAGTAACGAATTAAACAGCAATTATAATTTAAGTAATGGAACAAATATTAGAGAGTCTCAAAATTTACATAGGTCAATTAATACTAATTTGACAAAACAGCAACAAAAAATATTACAATCAGGAAATACTTCAACAAAACGAAGCGTGAGCGAAACAAAAAAGAAATATGTGGCAGCATCACAAAATTGGCATTGTAAAGACTGCCAAAAACAATTACCAGCATGGTTTGAAGTAGACCATGTTATTAAACTAGAATATGGTGGGTCAAACTCTATTACTAATTTAGTAGCTTTGTGTAGAGATTGTCATGGCAAAAAAACAGCATTTGAAAACTTATAATCAAAACTTATAATCAAAACTTATAATCAAAACTTATAATATTGTTTTTGACAAACTTAGTAATTTATATTAGTAATTTATATTATTAATATTATTTAATATGGCACAAATATTAAAAACAAGTTATAGCTTGGTTAGTACCATTTCAGATAAAACAGTGGCATTTCTTAAAAATAGTCTAAATATTTTTCTTGATACAATAGTTAACGGAATAAAATTTAAAAAAAATGAAACAGGTAGTTATGTATATTATTACTATAAATACATAACTGTTATATTAATAGCTCTAGTATTTGGACTGCTATATTATTTAAACACTTATCAAAATTTATTTGGAATAAAAAATACACAATATGAAATATTAGGAGCTCTAATATTATTAGGTATTGGAATCTTTTATTTTCTTTTTTTAGTATTTAGAAATAATAACAATAGCACAATTTTTGAAGATGATAGATTAAAACTAGACAATAACGCACAAAAGAATTTAAGTTCTAATAGTTATTATGATACAGATTATAATGTAGATAACATTAGAATCAAAGACACATATACAAAACCATTATTAACGTTGTTTATGTATATTGGGTTATTATTTTTTATATTAATAAGTGTATTATATATTGTTAATTATATATTGTATTCACAAAAAAATAGTAATTCATTTAGTATTACGCAATCAATTATAAGTTTAACAATTGTAGTTGTTATATTAGCAATTATTGCCGCAATTTTTTCAATAAAGTCATCAAATGCAAGTGAAGATTGCATTAATGAAGAAACGAGTTTGCTAATGTATAATTACACTTGTATTATTAAAAAAGTAATTTTTTTCATACCTTGTTTATTGGTTATTGCTATTGATGAATTAAATAAAGATATTAAATTAACACCAAACGCTGTATATTTATTACTTTTTATTTTACTATTTCTTATAACATTATTATTTATTGTACCATTCTTATTTAATTATTCTAGAACATTAAACAAGAGCAGTTTATTAAAAGGAACAGGACCCTACTATTTAAACGAAATGAAAGTTATTGGTATTTATCAAAATCTTAATAAAAATGTTAATGCTAGCGTGGATGTTCCAGTACCAAAAAATGATGTTGAAACCATTAGTCATATAAAAAATCCCATTGATGCTTTATTGAACAATTTAAATTTAAATAAAAAAGAAACAACAATATTTAGTACATCCGAATCTGACAGTTCAAAACTAATTAGTCCTGAAAGTAAAGAAGTAACCAAACAAACACAAGAAAATACTAGTGATACAAAAGGTTACAATTTTAAATTATTTAAAAATGATTATAACGGTGTTTACAATATAAAAACAAGTTTTTATGACCCACCCACAGTTGTTAAAAAATTTCCATATAATTATTCATACAGTATAAGTTTTTTTGTGTATATTAATCCACAACCATCAAATACATCAGTTGCTTATAATAAAGATACTGAAATATTTAATTATGCATATAAACCAGTAATATATTATAATGGAAAAACACAATCTATTATTATTAAATCTAGAACATTAAATAATAAAGGAGACCAATTAGATACTATATATGAAGGAAAAAATATAAAACATCAAAAATGGGTGTTTTTTGTTATTAATTATGATAATAATAATATTGATATTTTTATAGATGGCAAATTGGTTGGTTCAAAAAAAGACGTAACCCCATATTTTAAAGGTGACAAAGTAACAATAGGAGAAAATGAGGGAATACATGGAAGTATAAAAGAAATAAGCTATTATGATAGTATTAAAACTCCTCAAACAATTGAGCTATTATATAATTTATCAGGAAACAAATAAAACAAAAACCAACAATGTTTAGTTACTATTTTATATTTAAATATTTTAATATATTAATATTTTAATATATTAATATTTTAATATGGGAGTATTTAATATTATTATTGTTGTAATTTTGATTATTGTGGTAATATGGGGACTTCGCAATTTGTTTTTTAAAACAAACATAATTTATGATGCTATGTGCGATGCAGCAGCTCCAGTATCATTGCAAAATACAGTTACTTCAATGTTTGTATCAAATAGCAATGTAATAATGGCAAAAGATATACCAGAAAATAATTCATCTAATTTTACACTAAGTGTTTGGTTTTATATAGATAATTGGGGAAATAACATATCAAATGAGAAAAATGTATTGTATATGTCGGTGGATCCAAGTGCTCCAACATTACCAGAACTATCTTCGGTATTAACCGGTCTAAGTACTAAAGTAGAAAAAGATATTAGTATAAATCAACTTAAACCTAAAAATATTAACATTGCTTTAGATAAATATGAAAATAATTTATTAATTGATATTGAAACATATTTAGACAAAAATTCTGGGTCTATTTCTAGTAGCGCGAATGCCAATAAAAGAAATTATACAAGATATAAAATACCAAACATTCCTGTTCAAAAATGGAACAACTTAACATTAAGTGTTGATGCAAGAACATTAGATGTATATTTAGATGGAAAATTGCGGAACTCATTTATAATGCATGGATTATATAAAAATTATTACAGTACAAGTGAGAAAAAAAATATATATATAGGAAATATGTCTCAAGGCACGAATGCTTCAAATAATAACGGTACAAATAGCGGATTTGAAGGCTATATTACACGAATTCGTTATGAAAATGATTCTATAAATCCACAAGAAGCATACAATATTTATAAAGAAGGAATTGATAAATCATTAGCAAAATCATTATTTAATAAATATAGATTAAAAGTAAGCTTTTTAGAGTATAATAAAGAAAAAGGCAGTATTTCAATATAAATTATATAATTTATATAATATTAATATATATAATTTTATATATTAATATAATGAATCCTCCGGAAAGTATATTTACTAATATTAAAAAAAATATAGACGCAGTAATTCCATATAGTGCTGAAGCTAGGTTAAAATCAACAAATGACTTCTTATCATCAAATACAATGATAGCAAAAATTACATTTTTATTAGCAATAGTAGTACTTTTTTCGTTCTTATTTTATATTGGAAGTAAACTATTATATTATTTTTTTTCACCATCGGAAACGCCTTTTTTAATATATGGATTAAAAGATGGAACTGAAGGAGTAACTATTACACAGTCTTTAGGCGAAAGAGCATCAATCCCCATTTTGCGCAGTAGAGATGAATATGAAGGAATAGAATTTACTTATTCATTTTGGATGAATGTTAGTGATACAGATTACAAAGAATCAATAGATTTTAAACACGTATTTAATAAGGGGTCTTCTCCAAATTCACAAGGAGAAGGAGGTTCCGGATTATTTGGACCAAATAATTCTCCCGGTGTATATTTATATAATGGAAAAAAAAATATGAGTGATGATTTACTAGATAAATTCCCTCTTTTAGGTATGTTAGTTAGAATAAATGTTTTTCATAATAATGAAAATAACAATAATTCTTATTATGATGATATATATGTGGACGGTATTCCTATAAAAAAATGGGTATGTGTAGTAATTAGAGTAACATCGCAAAATATTGTTGATATTTATATTAATGGTAATTTAACAAAGCGGCATAAATTATCAAATATTATTAAGCAAAATTATGATAATTTATATGTAAATTATAATGGAGGATTTGACGGTGCTATTTCCAATTTAAAATATTATAATTATGCTATAGGAACTTTTGAAATTAACTCAATTCTGTATAAAGGTCCTAATCTTACAACAAGTAAAAAAAGTAATCTCAAAGATACAAAAGCCGATTATTTATCTTCAAATTGGTATTTTAATAATACGGATATAATATCATAAATAGTAATATAATAATATATATAAGATTATATAATAATATATAAGATTATATAAGATTATATAAGATTAATTATGATTAACTAAAAAATTATTATATAATAATATATAAGATTAATTATGATTAACTAAAAAATTATTATATAATAATATAATTAATATATAATTTTTTATGTCGCTACAATTAACTGCTTCACAAAATAATTATATTATTTTAACACAAAATAAGATAATGACTGCACATCAAGGTGTAAAAATATTTATAAAAACACGGGTTGTTACGCCCCAAAAGAGTGCAGAACTATATAGTCGCTTATATAATTCGCCCAATTATACTAATAATATAATATTAAATTACAAATTTAGTAATGCTTATAATTGTTTATTAACAATAAATAATATTAAAAATAACATTAAATTTCTTTTTACTGATAATACTAATAAAAAAAATGGCAAAATATTATTTGTTAAAAATAATAATGTAGCTAACTACAAGTTAAATAATAATTATTTAATATTTGCAACAGATAATGAGGTTACAAGGTCAGATTCTAAAAATTTAACTTTTCACTTAAATTATTATTTTAATAATGTTATAATAAATAATAACATTTTTAATAATTTTAATACTATTAGTGGAACAACTAATTATACTTATGATTATTATAAACTAAATGTAAAAGACTATATATTGAGAGATTATAGCTATAATTTTTTTGTTTCTAGTATAGGTAATGATATATGTTATAATAAATTAAACTTTAAAATAAGTGCTATATCAGAAGATTATTCTTCTAATCTTTATATAGATGTTTGTTCAAACAATTTTAATAGACTTTCTGATATTTCTAATATATCAAAATTGGTAAAATACAATAATAACACTACTTCTTACCCTATATATAACAATATATACAATAAATATTATGTTTATAATAAAAACATAAATTATGATGTTATTCTAACTTGTAGCGGCAACACATTAACAATAAGTTTTGACACTTTTTTGATTAAGACAAATACTTTTGAAATAGCAAAAAACGCACAAAGCAAAATTTTGTTTGATACCAATAATACTATATATTTTTTAAATGTGCAAGTTTCTACACCATCAAAACCAATTGTTGAAAAATTAACCAAACCACATATTGTTTATTTATCACTTGGAAATTTTAGAACTGGTCTTGTTCAAAGTGATATATATAATCATATAGCTTTAACACCTAATATGGAAAAAGTATATTTTAAGGAAAACATAACTGCAAATGTTATTAAAAACCCAATTAATGTAGCAAAAAAATATTCTACACTTATACCATACTTAGCTAACCACTATTTATATGATATTGAGTTGTCAGCAAATATACTTTTAAAAAGTGTTACTATTAATACTATTTATACAAGTATAAATAAAATTTTTACTGTTAATTTTAGTAATTTTTTTGACCTCTCAAATTTAAGAAATTATTATAATAATTTCAATAATCTTGCTTTTATTACTACTGTAAGCAATAATATTATTAGACCTGTTGTTAATTATTTTGATAGTTTTAATAATTACAATATTAATTCAATTAGTTTTGATATAGTAAGCGTAACAAGTGCTAACTTATATACTAGAAATTCTACAGCTCAAACACTGCTAAACTCATATTACACTTTAATTGAACCTGCTCTTTTAGATGTAAGATTTAATTATGATAGTTATTTTTATACAAACTTTACTTTTAATATTCTTTATAATTATCCAACTAAATATGAAATAATCAACACTTATGTTATAAATTTTGGGTGTTTAATTTATACAACACCAGCTCGTGATTTTACAGATATAGAGTGTATATATATATATCACAATCCAGAAACAGATCCAAATCCCCTTTATAGATATCCGTATAATAACATTGAAATTATTAGAGACCCTAGTAATATTGATACGTTGGCAAAAGCAATTGAGCTTTTACCAGGAGCAAGTAGTTCAACATCAAACAGTATAATTATTCCTGAGAAAAATGGGAGTAATTTATCACGAAAAATGATACAAGGGCTTATTGGATTAAACAATGTTCCAAAATTATTATCAATTAAACCATATGATGAAAATGTTATTGTTGGTCGTGGTTTTGTTAATCAATATCAAATAGATAATACGTGTATAACCACAACAGAAGACATAATAAAAAATAAAATTAATGCTAACAAACATAGTTCAGCAAAAGATAGTCGAACTTTTACAACCAATAAATTAGGAAAACAAAATTTTGCTAATTTAGTTAGGTCAAATAGACGAAATAGACTATCGCAACAATGTATAGAAGATTTAAGAGAAGACATACGCAACAACACCCCTTTAGCAACACAAGTAAATTATGCTAATATTGTTCCTTATACACCTCGTTTTAAAATATTTAAAACAGGACAAGGTCATTATTTATAATATAATAAACAAACAAACAAACAAACAAACAAACAAACAAACAAACAAACAAACAAACAAATAAACAAACAAACAAACAAACAAACAAACAAACAAACAAACAAACAAACAAATATGTTATAATATAATAAACAAACAGTTATAATATAAATATAAAAATTTTGTTTATTATATTATATTATGTGTGGAATTACACTTATATATTCTAAAAAAACAGAAAATGTACTAAAACATATTTTTAATAGCTTAGAATTAATACAAAATAGAGGCTATGATTCGATTGGAATTTGTTACTATAATGCTAGTAACACTAAATATGAAATAATAAAAAAAGCATCAACAGCAAAACAAGATTGTTTTGAGTTAGTTCAGTTGTTATTTGAAACAAATAACTTAGAAGAGCGAGTAAAGTACAAACAAGACTTATTTTCTAGAATAGTAATTGGACACACACGATGGGCAACTCATGGCGGAAAGACAGACTTTAATGCTCACCCTCACGTATCACAAGATAAACAAATTATATTAGTTCATAATGGTATAATAAATAATTTTATGGTCATAAAAGAGTTTTTACAATCGAAAAACTATAATTTTTACAGCGATACAGATAGCGAAGTTATTGCTAATTTAATAGAATATTATATTATAGTTATGGAATGTAACATTGAAGAAGCACTAAAAAAGTCGCTAAATCAATTAGAAGGAACATGGGCTCTTGTAATTATTTATACTAAACAATTGGATACATATTATGTAACAAGAAAGGGGTCACCATTATTATTAGGTTATAATAATGATTTTATAATATGCACATCAGAAACAAATGGTTTTGCAGGCTTAATAAGTGAATATATTCCATTGAAGGACAATAATATTATTAAAATAAGTAATTCTAATTATAGTATTATAAATAAAGTAGACGAAGAAAACAAATTAAATGATATTAATAATTGTAATAATTGTAATAATTGTAATAATTGTAATAATTCTAATAATTCTAATAATTTTAATAATTATACTATAAAAAAAGTATGTTATGACACTATAATTGAAAACAAAGGATTATATAGTCATTGGATGATTAAAGAAATAATGGAACAACCAGAGACTATACAAAAAGCATATAATTATGGTGGTCGTATAAATAATAATATTATAAAATTGGGAGGATTAGATAATATAAGTAATATTATAAAGTATATAGAATTTATTTATGTGATTGGTTGTGGAACAAGTTATAATGCGGCATTAGTGGGCGAATTATATTTAAATGAAATTAAACATTTTATATGTGTTAAAAGTATTAATGCGTGTGAATTTAATGAAAATACTTTACCTAATATTAAAAATTATTCTACCACACTATGCGTTTTTTTATCACAGTCAGGCGAAACAATGGATGTATATAATTGTTTGAAAATTTGTAAGGCTAAGAAATGCGTAACCTTGGGTATAATAAATAAAGTTGACTCATTAATAGCGCGCGAAGTGGATTGTGGTATATATATAAATGCAGGAACAGAAATCAGTGTTGCTTCAACAAAATCATTTACAAGCATGTTAATAGTACTAAGCTTACTTAGTATGTGGTTTGTCAATAATGATTATTATAATAATATTAAAAAATTAGATGCTATAAGAATGCTTCCAAATAGCATTAGGCAACATTTATATGATATAACTTTTATGAATAAAATTTATGTCTTGAAAGATTTTATTATTAACAATTCTATAACTAGTATATTTATATTAGGTAAAGACAAATTGTATCCAATAGCATGTGAAGGCGCTTTAAAAATTAAAGAAGTGTGCTATATTCATTGCGAAAGTTTTAGTGCTAGTTCATTAAAACATGGACCATTTGCTTTATTAGACTCAAATAACTTAAGCTTATTATTAATAGATGCTAATAACACTAAAGATTATAACAACTTAAAATCTACTTATTATGAAATAATGGGTCGTGAAACAAATATATTTATTATAACAAATTCTCAAAATGTAATAGATGAATTAAAATTAAAACAAGACAAATATATTTTATTAACAAATCTTGACTATTATAATGAAATCTTATACATTATTACTTTGCAAAAATTGGCATATGAAATATCAATAAGTAAAAATATTAATCCAGATAAACCACGTAATTTGGCAAAAGTAGTTTCTGTCGAATAATTATAATAGTATAGTTATTATTTAAAGTTATTATTTAAAGTTATTATTTAAAGTTATTATTTAAAGTTATTATTTAATAACCATCTAGGCTTTACATTTCTTCTTATAATACTATTATATTTATGCGGATCTATAGTTGATGTCAAAGCCAAATTTTGTGTATAATAAATGCTACTGGATTCATTAATTAACGTTTTGAATGTATGTATGTTTATAATAAACTCATTTTGTTTTATAGAAGTTACTTTATTACTACCACTTTCTTCTGCATTAGTATGATTTATAATACTATAAGTTAGATAGTTTATACTATCTAAGTTATCATTTAATTGTTTATTAATGTAAGAAAGAGGTTCTCTAGAACTAATTATTCGATCGGGATTATCATACAAATGAATTATATTTGTAGAATTTATAGGGTAAAATTGACTCCTATTAATTATTAATGAATTTTGTATTGCTCTATCATTTAAAGCATTATCTTCTAAACCCCATCCCCAATTATTAGGAAAACCATTACATTTTTCAAAATCACCACCATTAATTGAAAAAATACCTCCTAAAGCAAATTCAAAACCGTAAAAATGTTTAACAACTCCAGGCACAGTTACATAATTAAATGTGTTTTTTACTGCAGGCAAAATATCAATATCATTAAATACAAACGTTATATTTTTATAATCATTTGGATATTTTTCTTTCATACTTAAAAAACCAATATTTTTTGTTGCACCACGATTAAATTTTCTATTATCAGTTTGATGACTATAATATATTTCATAATCATCTGTTGGAATGTCTTCCATAATATACTTCATATATATAGAAAAATGCTGCTTTTGTTTTTCACGATCCCTATATGGAACAATAAAAATCAATTTTGGAATAGTCGTCATTTTATTATATAATTTATATAATTTATATAATAAAATTATATAAAAAATTGAACCGTTTATTATAAATTTAAAGACTATTAACTAACTAATTTATTAAATAGTTTATAATTAATATGACAACCTTTAAATGTTTCAAATGTTATGATTATAATGTGTTAGAAGAAAACACTAAAGGAAATCACTATAAAGATAATAAAAAATTTATTATTCAAGCATTTGGAATAAACTCATCTAACAAAACAGCATCAATATTTATAGAAAATTTTTATCCGTTTTTCTACATAATGGTGAATGAAGATTGGAATGACCAACGAAAAAATGAATTTATGGGACATATAAAAACATTAGTTGGAAATTATTATGAAGATTCTATTGTTGAATGTATACTTGTAAAAAGACATAAATTGTACGGATTTGATAATAAAAAGTTACATAATTTCATTAAAATTTCATTTACTAATAGTGGAGCCTATAACAAATTAAAAAAAATATTTTATGATGATAAAACCAGTAAATCGGGTCAATTTGAAAGAACATTAAAGACGGATGGATATAAATATGTTGATGACATTGGGACAACACATTGTTATTTATATGAAGCAGATATTCCGCCATTGTTAAAATTCTTTCATGAAAAACAAATTAGCCCAAGTGGATGGATTAAGATGCCTTCAAATAAAGTACAAACCATTAATAATAAAACAACAAATTGCTCTTATGAATATCATATTAATTATGAAGATATTTATCCTTATAAAGAAAAAGAGAGTTTGGTAAAATATAATATATGCAGTTTTGATATTGAAGCAAGTAGTAGTCATGGCGATTTTCCTATTCCAATTAAAAATTATAAAAAATTAGCAACAAATATTCTTGAAAACTACAATTCAAGTTCTGAAAATTTTAAAGACAATTATGATTTTAACAACTTAAAGAACGAAGTATTAAATGCGTTCAGTTTAGCACAAGAAAAGTTAAGTTATATAGAAAAAGTATATCCCAAAAACTCTTCTATTACATTAGATGAAATGGAAATATTAATAGATAAATTAACAAACTATAGTCCATCAAAGTTTAATTCCACATTAAATAGTGATGACATTTTAGAATGCAGTGACTATGAAACAGAATTAGAAGATGAAAGTGAAACTGAAACAGAAGCAGAAGCTGAAGCTGAAGCTGAAGTCGGAGCAGAAATAATGTATAACAAACGTAAACCTAAACCTAAACCTAAAATAAAAGCGTATAAAAAAGATGCGACGCTATTAGAATTAATTAAAGATAGTTCTTGTGATTATGCCACAAAGTTGGTAAAACTTACAGAAGCATTTAGTAACATTAATTTTCCACAATTAGAAGGTGATATAATTACGTTTATTGGTTTAAGTTTTATCAATTATACAGAATCTAAACCATATAAGCGTGTTATTATTGTAAAAGGTGGTTGCAAAATTCCAGATAAGTATTTATTGTGGGCACAAGAAAATAGCGTTATTGTATTGGAACGCGCAAGTGAAAAAGAGGTATTATTAACATTTACAAAAATCATTAATAGTGAAAATCCACATATTATTACAGGTTATAATATTACAGGTTTTGATTTTGAATTTATGTATAAACGGTCAAAAGAGCTCAACTGTGTTAATGAATTTCTTAAACTTTCGCGAAATAAAAATGAAATATGTATTTCAAATGATTGGCGGTCTGAATATAGAGATAAGTTGGCTAAAGCTAGCGACCTTCAGAAAAAAGATTATAAAGACATTGAAACAAATAAAATTGTATTAGCCAGTGGTGAATATAATTTAAAATTTATAAAAATGCCCGGGCGCATTATTATAGATATGTGTGTTATTTTTCGCAAAGAGTTTACATTAAGTTCTAATAAATTAGACTTTACATCAAGCTATTTTATTAGTGACTCTATTAGTAAAATTACACTACTTGAAGAAACTAACACTACTAAAATATATAGTAAAAATCTTACAGGCATCAGTGTGGGAAGTTTTATAAAGTTTGACGAACAAGGGTTCAGTAATAATTTATATAAAAAAGGGAAAAAATTTGAAATTATTGAAATTAATAAAGACGAACAATGGTTTGTAATTGAAGGACTAGAAGAACTGGATTTGGCCAATTACAAATATAACTGGGGATTAGCAAAAGATGACGTGTCTCCACAAGAAATATTTGCTCTTGCTAACGGTTCTGATTATGATAGATGGACTGTTGGTAAATATTGTCTTGCGGATTGCGACAATGTTATTTGGTTATTATTGAAAGTAGACGTAATTACAGACAAAGTAGAAATGTCTAATTTATGTGATGTTCCGCTTAGTTATTTACTATTACGAGGTCAAGGAATTAAACTGCAAAGTTATGTTTCTAAAAAATGTGGCGAAAAAAACACTCTTATGCCAGTTGTAAATAAGCAAAAAACAGGCGGAGGTTATGAGGGTGCTCATGTTTTCACACCAAAAACAGGAATTTATTTAGATGAACCGGTTGCATGTGTTGATTATAGTTCTCTTTATCCTTCTTCTATTATTTCTGAAAATTTGTCACACGACTCAAAAGTATGGACAAAAGAATATGATTTAGACAATAATCTAATTAGTGAAACAGGTGAAAAATTTGAAAACGGCGACTTTATGTATGATAATTTGTATGACTTGGGTTATAAATATATTGATGTGAAATATGATACATATAAATATATGCGACCTACTCCAAAAGCAGCTGAGAAAAAAGTAATTATTGGTTATAAAATTTGCAGATTTGCCCAGTTTCCCGATAAAGATGGCAAAGCTATTATGCCTGCTATTTTAGAAGAGTTGTTAGCGGCACGAAAAGCAACCCGAAAACTAATTTTATTAGAAAAAGATGAGTTTATGAAAAATGTGCTAGACAAACGACAACTAAGTATTAAAGTGACAGCAAATTCTTTATATGGTCAAATGGGCGCAATTACAAGTGCGTTTTATGAAGGAGATGTTGCTGCATCAACTACTGCAATCGGTCGTAAATTATTGTTTTATGGAAGGGCAATTATTGAAGAATGTTATAATGATGTATTAGTAACATTGGACGATGGTTCAATTGTAAAGGCAAAAGCAGAATGTGTATATGGTGATACAGATTCCGTGTTTTTCAAATTTAATTTGCGCGATCCAAATAGCAATGAAAAAATTATAAATAATCAAGCACTTATTTATACTATTGAATTAGCAAAAAAAGCGGGAAATTTGGCAAGTCAGTTTCTCAAAAAACCACATGATTTAGAATATGAAAAAACATTTTGGCCATGGATATTATTATCCAAAAAGCGTTATGTAGGTATACTATATGAAGAAAATATAGAAAAAGGTAAACTAAAATATATGGGTATTGTACTTAAACGCAGAGACAATGCTCCTATTGTAAAAGACATATATGGTACTATTGTAAATATTATTATGAAAGAAAAAAGCATTGCTAAATCAATAAAATTTCTACATGAAAGTCTTGAAAAATTAGTTGCTGGTCAATATCCAATAGAAAAATTATTAGTCACAAAATCTTTACGAAGCTATTATAAAAATCCTAAACAAATAGCACATAAAGTATTAGCGGAGCGAATTGGTCTACGAGATAGCGGCAATAAACCAAGTTCAGGTGATAGAATGTATTATGCATATATTGTAAATGCTAATAAAAAAGCACTTCAGGGCGAAAAAATAGAAACGCCCGATTTTATTATGCAAAATAATTTGAAATTAGACTATGCTCATTATATTAGTAATCAAATTATGAAACCATTATTGCAACTTTATGCGTTAAATTTAGAAAAAATGACTGAGTTTAAAAAAAAACGAGGTGTTACATTACAATCATGGTTTAATGAAATCGCTAAATTGCAAAGTAAATGGACTGAACAAGAGAAATTTGAGAAAAAATTGGACGAATTAAAATGTAAAGAAATTAAAAGTTTATTGTTTGATAGTTATTTGAAAGAATGCAAATAATATAGCAATATATTATATATATATATATTATATAATATATAATATATATAAGGTAATATATGGTTAATAAATTAACACATAAGTTAATTTCAAATTTTTCACATAAATTTAATAAAAATAAAACAAATAAAATTATTAAAAATATTAATACAAAAACAGATTTGAAAAATGTGTTATTAAAAAGCGATTATGTTCAAGATAAAAAAAAGACTTTTACAAATATAATTGATGTTCAATCAAAAATTAGTGACCAAAAACAGAGTGGTCGTTGTTGGATTTTTGCATTTTTAAATATTATTCGTTACAAAATGATAAAAAAGTATAAGTTAGCACCCGATTTTGAGTTTTCGCAAAATTATTTGTTTTTTTTTGACAAATTAGAAAAAGCTAATTATTATCTTAGTTATATAATTGACACTTATGACGTGAATATAGAAACAATACTATCAAATGAAAAAGTAGTTAAATTGGTACACACATTGGACAATTTAACTGACGATGGTGGTCGTTGGAATGTATTTGTTAATTTAATTGAAAAATATGGAATTATTCCTAAAACAAATATGGATGATAATTTTCATAGTATGAACTCAGAAGAGCTTAAAAATTTTTATAATGACTTTTTACGCAAATGTTCTCATAAAATAAAAACCACACCTAAAAATGAGTTAATCAAAAACAGAGCTACACTATTAAATAATATGTTATCAGAATGCTATAAAATTTTGGTTATATTTTTAGGAGAACCTCCTACTAAAATAACATGGGAATATTACGAAGACTCTAAAGACTCTAAAAATAAGGCTAATAGAGCTAAAATTATTAGAAATATTAGTCCACTTGACTTCTATAAAAAATATGTTCCTTATTGTGCTAAGAATAAAATATGTTTAATAAATTACCCATGTAAAGAAGCACCTTTTTTTAAACAATATGATGTTGAAATGTCATTTGATGTTTTAGGAGAAAAAAGACGTGGTTTAATAAATGTGCCAATAGACTATTTAATTGATGCCACAAAAAAATCTATAGACAATCAGGAAGCGGTTTGGGTAGGTCTTGACGTTGACAAATATATTTCACATAAAAATAGTGTTATGGATGCACAAGCATTTGATTATGATTCTATTTTTGGATTTAATAATGCAATGAATAAATGCGATTCATTAAATTATAGACAAACAGCACCTGTTCATGCTATGGTAATAAAAGGTTATAACTTTAATAACTCTAAAACTAATGGATTTCTTGTTGAAAATTCTTGGGGTGATAAAATGTATGAAAAAGATGACTCTGTTGACTATGATGGTAATTATTACATGTCTGAGTCATGGTTTAAAGATTTCACTTTTCAAATAGTAATAGATAAAAAATATGCACCGAAAAAAGTATTATCACTAATAAATCAAAAACCAACACTATTACCTTATTGGAGTCCATTTAGTGCATTATTAAGACGAAAATCTAATTATAAATATGATTGATTAACTATACTATGGGTTGGTATTTATAAGTATTAATTTTTATATAAAAATTACTACTTAGTAATAATATTATAATAAAAATTTGTAATGAATAATTTATTAAAAGCTATTGATATATTGCATTTACATTTGAACAATACTATTAATAACAAAGAACAATCTTCTGTTACTTTATCCGAAAAAAATAACAATTTAAACGCACTATTTGGTTATCATAATTCAAATAAATGTGTATTATGTTGTAATACACATAGTAAAGACTGCAAAACTTCTAACCATTTTTGCCAAATATATAATTTACAAAAAAAATCTAGTTATTGTAAATCATGCAATAACAATAAGAACTATTTAAAAAATTTACACAAAATAGCATACGCAAAAAAAAATACTAGTAATACATTATGTATTGACTTGCGAAAAAAATTTGAAAAAATTAATAAATTAGAAGAGTTATATAATACAGAAACAACAAACTATAAAAATTTTAAAGAGTCATTGAAAATCAATCCAATTATGTATGCTGAAGCACAAAAAAAATTAGCAAATTACAATAAAAGAAAGAAAAAAATACAAAAACAAATAATGTTAGAAAATAACAAATTAATAAATAGACGATATAACTATATTATATTATTTAGAACTATTGATGTATAAAGTAAAAAAATTTTATTAGTTGATTAATATTAAAAAAAAATTTATTATTTGTATCTTGGTCATTATAAGAAATTATATTTGAATTTGTCAAAATATTATAACGGCAATTTGGGCATGTTTGATGATTAACTAACCATTCATTAATTGCTTTTGGATTAAACATGTGCCCACAATTTTTAATTATACATACTCTAGTATTTGGTAAAAATTCTTCATGTGTTATACTACAAGATTCATTTAATGGTTCGCATAGTGTAGAAAAATGACATTCGCTAATATTATTTTTAATAATTGCTTTTAAATTAGTTAATGATACTTCTTGGAAATATTCGTATGTTAACTCACTATTTTCGTTGTTTACGCTGTTTATGTTGTTTTCGTTGTTTTCGTTGTTTACGTTGTTTTCGTTGTTTTCGTTGTTTTCGTTGTTTACGCTAGATGCTTGAAATAAAGCATTATTATTTACTAGTAATTGAAAATTACTAGCATGATAATAATAATTAATATGTTCTTGCATATATCTTATATTAGCACTAGCATTATTTAAATATTCAATACTGGAATTTACTGTTCTTATATAGTTAGTTAGATTGGCAATTGAATTATTTAACATAATTAATTCAAAATTATTGGTAAAATTAGTAGGGTTCATATATATTCATTATATATAATTAAATATATTTAAATATATTTAGTTATATATTTAAATACATTATGATGGTTAAGCCTAATTATAACCTAATAACATCTAATAGACTAACAAATATACATACTAGTAAATATTGTAATAAAGGACTTACTGGACTATGTAATTTGGGTAATAGTTGTTATATTAATGCATGTATGCAAATATTATCACATTGTTACGAACTAAATGATGCTCTTGAAAATATGAATATTAACAATGATGAAAAAGCATTATTATTATATGAATGGAAACAGTTGAAAGACTTAATGTGGTCTACCAATTGTATTATTAGTCCAAATAGATTTATGTACGCAATACAACATATTGCACAAAAAAAGAATCGCGAATTGTTTACAGGATATGCTCAAAATGATTTGCCAGAATTTTTAATTTTTTTATTTGACTGCTTTCATGAAGCAATTGAACGTAAAGTAGATATTAATATTGTTGGAATATCAAAAAACAATATAGATGAGTTAGCAAGAAAATGTTATACTATGATTAAAAATAATTATTCAAATAGTTATTCGGAAATTATAGAGCTATTTTTTGGAATACACGTTTCATTAATTATTTCAAATAATGAAGAAAATAATATTTATAGTATAATACCTGAAAGTTTTAGTATTATAAATTTATCAATTCCAATAGAAAATAAAAATAATAGTAAAACATTTACAATTTATGACTGTTTTGATTTATATACAAGTAATGAAATATTAGAAAATGAAAATGCTTGGTTTAATGAAAAAACAAACACAAAAGAAAATGTTAAAAAATGTATTAAATTTTGGAGTTTACCAACTATATTAATAGTTGATTTAAAGCGATTTGATAATAATAATCGTAAATTAAACAATATTGTGGAAACACCATTAACAAATATAGATTTAAGCAAATATGTGTTAGGTTATAATAACGAAAAATACATTTATGAATTGTTTGGAATATGTAATCACAGCGGAGGTTCATTAGGCGGGCATTATACTTCATATGTTAAAAATGCTAATCAAAAATGGTACTGTTATAACGATACAAGTGTAACCGAAATCAATGAAACATCATTAATTAGCGCAAAAGCTTATTGTTATTGTTATAGAAAAATAGTATAGAAAAATAGTATGCAATTATTTAATAAGTTTTAATATTTTATGTAATCAATAATATTATATATTATTTATATATAATATTATGTCATTATTTAATAATGTCACAGAAGATTTTTATAACAATTTAAATAATTTAGGCACTAATCCTTTTGTATTAGTCGTATTAATATTAATTATAATAATATATTACATATTATTTAGTTTTTTAGGACAATCATGGTCTAGTGATGAAGACTATGAGCCATCAGGGTCTTATTTTATTTTGCAAGCATTGTTATGGGGATTATTTATATTATTAATTTTTGTAAATGGATTAGCCTATTTTTTTAATATTGATGTTGTTACCGAGCTTAAAAACATGTTTACAGAAGAACCTGAACTAAGAGTAAAATCTACTATTAGCGGTCCTGATATTTCTTTGAATTATAATGAAGTGTATCATGTTCCTGGTAACAGATTTACATATCACGATGCAAAAGCAGTATGTAATGCTTTTGAAGGAGAAATGGCAACTTATGACCAATTAAGAGAATCACAAGCTAAGGGAGCAAGCTGGTGCAGTTACGGTTGGACTAAAGACCAACTTGGTTTATATCCAACTAGCCAAAGTGATTGGCGAATTTTACAAGAAAAAGAAGGACATGAATATGATTGTGGACTACCCGGAATAAATGGCGGCTATGTTCCAAATCCACATACACGTTTAGGGTCGAATTGTTATGGAGTAAAACCTAAACAAAGCGAATTAGAAAAACAATATATAGACAAAGATTTGTATCCAAAAACAAGTAAAGAATTGTTGTTTGAACAGCGTGTTAAATATTGGAAGGATAGAATAAGTAATATTTTAATAAGTCCATTTAATAATAATAATTGGTTTAAAGTTTCTGTTTAAAGTAATAACTTTTATTTTGAATTTTTGTTTTCTTTTTTGTTTTCTTTTTTGTTTTCTTTTTTGTTTTCTTTTTGTTTTCGTGTAAATGTTTTTTCTTGTTTTTTAGAGAGCTTGAGCTTGGGTTTCGTTTTTTGTGTTTGATTGTTTTTTGTATTGTTAAAAAATCCTAAAAATTTCATAAACAAAGAGTCATCAACAACTTTATTATTTAACGTATCGCAATCTGAACTGGAGTTAGCGCTATTGGTTTCTGTTATATTAAATCCAGGCAACATATAAGCATTTTTCAGTAAACTTTTTGATTTATCTAAATCAGTTATATTTTTATATAACTCATTTATATTAGCATACATTTATATAATAGAGTTATATAATATTCTCTCAATTATAAACTCGTTTAATTGTTTTATTAACACTATATGTTCTTTTTAATTTAATATAATCTAAAAGTGAAGTTGTGTTATTACTATTACTAGCATTAACGTTAGCATTGACATTATTAAAATAATTAGTAAAACATTGCTCTAAAAATTTATAACTTAGTGCATTAGGTTGTTTTATTTGTATAAAAGTAAGTTTACCATCGCTTATGTTAATAATAGGATATTTTTTGTTGTTATTATCAAAATGTTCAATTAAATTATTTGTTAAGTCATTTTTTTCATCTTTTAATAATTGTATTTGATTTTGAAGTTGCTTTAGTTGATTATCTAATACAACCCATCTTTTAATTTTGTCTTCAATATTCATTGTTTAATTAATTACTTATAATTAATAATTAAGTTAAATAACTTTAAATAACTTTAAATTTCTAAATAAAAATTGAACTATTATAATATTACTATTTACTAGTTAACAGTAAATAAATAGTAATATGACTATTCAAGATATTACTACTTTTATTGATATTGTTGAAACAGCAATAGATAAAGGCTCTATAAGTGATTTAGAAAAAGCACTTAAAGAGTATGGAAATAAAATCCCAAAAAAATATATTGCAAACGGCGTATGCATTTTGTACGAATTACTAAATGAAAAAATGGAGGCAGCGGCACTAATTTAAATAAATACTATTAGCAATAACTATTTTAATTTTAATATCTACGTCTTCTAGATTTATTACTATTTTGCTGCACTAAATAGTTTCTAGACCTAACATGCTTTTTACTTCTTCTTTTCATAAATTCTGATGCAGCAAATAAACCGCCTGGAACAAGTAGCTCTAAAAATGACGAACCTCCTTTGCCGCTTTTTCTGCTTTTTCTCTTGTGTTTTTTTCTCATATTTATTGTTATATAAATATATTATATAAAAATTTTACTAAATATAAAAATATATTTTTGTTTTTATATTTATTTTAAGTTTTATTTATATTTATTTAGGATTGTGCCTATTTAATTTAATATTATAACGAATTAGTAAAAGTAAAACTCCTAAATGTAAAATAAAACTAGTAAATATGAAAAATATGAAAAAGTACAAATATATATTTATTTCTTTCAAAAAATACTCTAAAACTGGTGTAAAAATTTCTTTTAATTCTTTTTTTGTTTCTTCTGTTTTTAAAAAGTTGATACATTGATTAGCTAAGGCACTTTTTAAAACCATACTTATATTTTACTATTTAAAATATTAGTATTTAAATATTTAAATAGTAATGCGCACAAATTTAATTACATTTTTATAATCTTAAATTAATTAAATGAATAATAAAATTTTTGAACTAACAGATGATTTTGATTTTAATAATGTAAAATTAGAAAATCCATCTCTCATAACAGGAAACAATTATTATAGTAAAATAACTAATACTACTAAAAATAATCTATATATTCAACTTCCTAAGTGTAATACTAAGCAAGGTATTATTAATACTAATAATAAGTGTTTTTGTGATTTAGAGTTTTTTAGCAATAATAAACTAGTAATTGAATTTTTTGAAAATTTAGAAAATCATTGTGTAAAAGAAATATGCTCAAATAAAGACCTGTGGTTTTATGACTCAACAAATATTTCAAATGACGATATTCAAGAATATGTTGTTCCAATTATGCGGTCTTATAAATCAGGTAAAAAATTTTTAATAAAGACATCCATTAAGCAAGATAAAATTATTATTTATGATGAAAATGAGAAAAAATTAACTTTAGAAGAATATGATAAAGTTAATGACATTGTACCATTAATAAATATTAATGGTATCAAATTTTCTAAGTCATCTTTTATTATTGATATAATATTGGTTCAGTTTATGATACTTTATCCTAGTGATAGTTTTGAAAATCAGATATTAATTAAAATAGCTAAGCCACTAAATCGTGTGGAAAATAATAAGATTAATGTAATTAATAAGAAAAACAATACTATTAATTATGATGATTCTAGCTCTATAAATGATGATGATGATGATGAAGAAAAGAGTGAAGAGGAAGAAGGAGAAGGAGAAGGAGAAGGAGAAGGAGAAGGAGAAGGAGAAGGAGAAGGAGAAAGAGAAAGAGAAGGAGAAACAGAAGAGGAAAAGGGAGAAAAGAAAGAGGAAGAAGCAGAGGCAGAGGAAGAAGCAGAAAGTATTGTAAATAATCAAGACATAGTTAGTATAAACACAAATAAAAACAACAAAGAATTATTTAGCACAGTTAGTCCAGACAAAAGTTCATATGTTTATAATACAATTAAACAAGACAAAAGTTCTTCAGCTATTGAAATAAAAGAATTACTTGAACCACATACTTTAGAAAATAATCCAGTTATTGAAATATGTGATTTAGATAATATTATTATAAACAATGAACCAATTGAATTAAAAACACATAATGCAATCTATTTAGAAATATATAAAAAAGCAAAACAAAAAGCAAAAGAAATAAGAAAGAATGCTATTCAAGCATTTTTAGAAGCAAAAAATATAAAAATTAAATATAATTTAGACTTAATAAATGATTCATCAAGCGATGAAGAATACAAATAATAACTTTATAATAACTTTATAATAACTTTATAATAACTTTATAATAATTAAATTAATTATATTAATTAATTATTATTGAAAATTTTTTATTGTATATTTTATATAAAATGAAAGTTTTAAATAAATTTAGCAAAGGAATAACGAACGAACAAGTTTTAGGAGTTATTACTTTATTATTTGTTGTATATGCATTTTATAAATATTCCGAGGGTAAAAATTTATTACAATTACCAATGACAGCATTAAATCCTAGCACATATCCAGGTAATCCATCAACAGAAATTGTAACTTCGCAATCTATTACAAACAGCAATTCAACATATGCTCCATATAATGGCAATTCTAATTCACAAATAGCAACATCAGCAGATAGTGCAAGTGCCATAAATCAATTAGTGTCATCAAAAGCTGTTTCAAATCCTTCGGATTTGTTACCAAATAGTTCGGCAAATGATTGGTCTAATTTAAATCCAGTAAGTAGTTCAGATTTAAGAAATATTAATTTGTTGAATCCAACTCAATTAGTTGGAATTAATACACAGGGTTCTAGTTTAAGAAACTCTAATTTGCAAATTAGATCAGAACCAGCAAATCCCAGAACAAATACAAATTGCCCATGGAATATTTCTACAATTGAAACAGATACCTTTAGAAGACCGTTAGAAATAGGAGCGAGTGCTTAAAAATAATAACTAGCAACTTATGAAAATAATAATAATTAAGGTTAATTAGGGATAATTAGCGATAATTAAGGTTAATAAGGGTAATAAGGGTAAAATTTTATTATAATAAATATTATTATAAAATTTTATAGTAATACTAATGAGTTCACTGTTTAGTGAAAATATACTCCATTTTTTATTAATTCTATTTATAATAATTATTGCTACAAAATTGTACTTAAATAGCGATAGTTTTAATTTGCGATGTATTATTTCGGATGTAAATGGAAATACGTATTGTGTTCGTGACCGTACTAAAATTCATTTAGCAGCAAATAAATTAGCTCAAGTAAATATTAATTTAAATAAATTAGTTAATCATTTAGCAAAAAAATATCCAAATGAAAGTAATGTAAAACGTTTAGTAAAAGGATATAATCCAAAAAAAATATATGAAACATTGCCTACAAGTGAATTTACAGCATATAGTGAAAATAAAGGAGAGAAATTAGCGTTTTGTTTAGATACAGAAAAAAATAGTCAAGGTCGTTTAATTGATATGAACACATTAATGTATGTAGCTTTGCATGAAGTAAGTCATATTGCTACAAAATCAATAGGACACAATGATGAGTTTTGGGAAAATTTTAAATTTATTATTAGTGAAGCAAAAGAAATAAATATTTATAATCCAGTTGATTATAAAAAAAGTCCAGCACGATATTGTGGTATGAATATTAGCGATAATCCATATTATGATATATAATATAAAATATTAGCTATATAACATTCATTTGGTTCATTAAAATATTATTATATTGTATTATGGCAGATACAGATAAACCCGAAGAGACATCCGACGAGAAACCTAAATTTATAGTATTATGTGGACCAACTGGTGTTGGTAAATCTAGAGTGCCAAAAGAAATTTTTGCTCTGAATGAGGAAGCCTATACTAAAATAGAAATAGATAGTTTAATAGTGCAAAATAAATTTTATAGAACTGCTATACATAATTTAATAAAGTTAGCTGGAGGATTAATAGAAGAAACAATAGATGGAAAAGCTGACGATAAAAAAATTCTTTTAACAAACTTATTTAATCAATTATATATAAATGTTAAAAAAAATATAATTCCATGTTTAGATGATCAAATTAGCACAAATATTACTTGTGACCAATTACATGATAAAAAGTTATATCAAGCAATAAATAGGAAGAAACCAATAGTATTAGAAATAAATGGTGATAAAAACTTTAGTTGGTTACTTACTGATCAGCAAGCTACGAATACTGGTAACATAAAAGATTATAGTGAATTTACAAATGTACAAAGACAAATATTAAGAGACAGCTATGATATAACGTTTTGTTATTTATCACACCCAAAGGCGGAGTTAGTAGCGTCGAATAAAAGCAGATTTTTAGAGGATATGACCAACTGCAAAGCAGCCGAAAGCACATGCCAAGTTCGTTTAGGTAATTTTTTATTAGAGGGTGTATATAATGACACTATTAAAGCTATATTTAATACATATGAAAAATTAAATAAAGCAGATTTTTTTAAACCATCTAATATTAAAGTTCTTTTTTATAAAAGAAAGCCTGGCAAACCGCCTGATGGTGGTGGCTATGAAATATTACATAATTTTGATACATATAAAGAGTCATTTGACTCTATAGCGCCAATACAAACAAAAACAGAAACAAAAACAGAAACAAAAACAGGAACAGGCGGACGCAAAAAACAAAAAGCAAAAAGCAAAAACCAAAAAACAAAAACCAAAAAGAAAAAAGCAAAAAGCAAAAAGCAAAAAAGCAAAAAATATAAAAAATTAAAACTAAAGTAAAAATAAATTGAACTATTTTTGTTTTGTTTTGTTTATAATTATACAAAAACATATTCTATATCATAAATATTTGAATCGTTGCTAATAAGATTAACACTAGAATCAAGACTAGAACTAACACTATTGATTGAATTATGTGCTTTTTTATTGTAAAAAAGCAAATTGTGCTTATTAGTATAATGCGTTAAGTCCGGAAAAAATGAAGTGCATTCATAATCCTTATTTATATATGTTATATAAATTTTTGAAATATTAAAAATACTAGAATCATCCTTTTTGTAATTATCTAAAAATAATTTATAAATTTGTTCACCACCAATAACCCAAATGGTGTCATAATTTTGCAACTTTACAAAATTTTCGAGAGATTGTATAGTTTCAAAACTTTTAATTTTATTTTTGCCATATTGTTTATTGATTGCAATAGATTTAGACAAAATTAGGTTGTCTCGTTCTATTAATCCGTTTTCATTACGTAAACTTATAAATGTGTTTTTTCCCATAATAACAGCATTATTAGCATTTCCAATAGTTAATTTTTTAAATTTAGCCATATCAGTTTTAATGTTCCAAACAAGACTATTGTCTTTGCCTATTCCATAATTATTGCAATATGCAACAATAATATTTACAATCATATATATATAAAATAATACTTTACTATTTATATAAATGTCAAATATATTTAAAATTTATATAAATAATAATAATGACCATAGTAAATTATATTTGTTTATTAAAAATAAATATTCTAAAACAAATTCAATAACTGGTTCACCATCTTCTACTATTCCAAGCATTGAAGTGCTTAATGCTGAATATAATGATTATAGCACCTTTAGCAAAAGTATTGTATACAACGAACATTTTAACGATGATTTTAATGAAGATGACTTAAAGACATTTCAATCAACAAATGGGGTCATTGTTTTTATAGATGATGTTATAAATTATGATGACACTATTGAAACAATAAAATTAAAATTTATAACGCATTACAATAATAAAGTAAATGAAGATGAAAAAATTTGTTTTGAAGAACTTTATATGTATGGTTTGACAGAACATATTTTTAGTACTTCTTATTTGTTTAACATACTAACAAACAATAACAAAATTGAGCTAACACATTCAAATCTTATCAAATATTTGACAAATATATATGAAAATACAATAATATTGAATACATTACAAGGGGAAGACAATCCGGACAATTCAAAAGAAACATATACTTATGATGATTTAACCAAAATAAACTTAACTAGTATTAAAGAATATATACAAATAGGACAAAGTTTAGTGAGTAATAAACTAAATTATGTAGTAAATCCGTATTATTTTGTAAACAATAATGTTTCTCAAATAAGTGAAAATATTAGCACAAATAATTCAAATTTATTATTTGAGTATAACATATTTAATAATACACTATATGTATGTTTAGCAAGTGATTTTTTTAAACAACAAAAGTCTAGTATTGATGAGGAAACAATAATAAAGTTATATTATTGTTTTTTATATAAAAATAACATACTTAATAATACAAATTATTATTCACAAAAAATAAACTTAATAAGAGAAACAAATAACATAGTAACCAACATTAATTTTATAAATAAAAATAACTTTGTACATTTATTAACTTCAATTAATGATGACTCAGAGGAATTGAGCTATGAAAATAGAGGTATTAAGTCTATTAATTTAAACATTAATAATAATTTGAATTCAATTGTTTCGCTGGAAACAATTTTTAAACTATTTCATAGTTCACAATTATATCCATTAATTAAATATAATCCTGGAAAAAAACTAGAAAACATATATAGAATATTTTGCTCTAGTGTTACAAAAAGTGTTAAAACCCCATTGTTAAGTAAAGCTTTATTATTAAAATATGCAAAATCCCTAGGGAAAACTAATACTATTAGTTTTTATGTTGCATCAAACGAAGAGAGTTTTACAACAAACGTGGATGAATTTATAATAGTATTATATGAAACTGGATTACTAAATATTAATGTAGAACTAAAACAAATAATTGGTATTGAATTATTAAATGACTTAATAACTACGTGTGTGAATCCAATTATTGATTTTATTAAAAAATTAGTAATTATTAATACTATTGATTTATTTAGTGATTTAAACGCTAATAATGTTCAAATTAATTCTCTCAATTATAGTTGCAATATAAAGATAAATGGCGATTTAAATATTAGTAGCGTTGGTAATTCTATTTATTTATTATTTAACATTATTACACAAAAAAGCAATGAAATAGTAATGCGCTATAAACATGTCTCGAATTTTAATACAATGGATTCTGAAGAAGCATTTATATTGGAATTAATTAAACAAGAATATAGTGATAGTGCTATTTTAGTCAAACTTCAAGAGAACTTTAAAATAACAAATGAGAGCGCTAGATTAAAACTCATAAGTGTTTATAATTCATTAAAATTATTGACTTCTACGTTTAATTCTAAAAAATTAATAATTAAAAATAATCCTGGTTTTAAAACTGTATTGCAAAAAACGGGTGCATCAAATCTCTCTATTAGTGTAGAAGCTATTGATAATATTAATTATTTATATTATATTTCAACTTATTTAGACTCGTTAATTAAAATATTATATAAATTGATTAATAGCGAACAAGAAGACATTGTAAATGAATTAAATGGTGCAATAAATATTGAAGACACATCTGTAGATACCACTAACTTTAAAGAAATTGAAACCACCGAAATGGTAAATAGAAAAATGAATGCTTTATTAGAAAATGAAGAAGAAACTAGTTTTGATGATGACAATAATATTTTTGGAATGTTAACTTATGATGATGATGAAGATGAATATGAAGATGAAGATGAAGATAATGATGAAGAATCTGAAAAAAAAGATATTGTAATAACTAAAATAAAATTAGCAAAAAAAACACTACCAAAACAAATAAATATTAAAAAAGACAAATATGACATTGACGATGACGACGATGATGATGACGATGACGAGGAGGACGATGATGATGATGATGATGATGATGATGATGATGATGATGAAAATAACGATGATGAAAATGAAGATGACGAAAATGAAGATGAAGATATTAAAGATAAAGACAAAGATGAAGATATTAAAGATGAAGATATTAAAGATAAAGACAAAGACAAAGACAAATCTAAAACACAAACCAAGAATAAACCTGAAGATATTATTAAAGAAAAATCTGAAAAAAGCAATCCAATTTTGAAAAGATTAATTAATAGAGAACCAAAACTATTTGCAACAGAAAAAAATTCATTATATGAAGAATATTCTAGATTATGTAATTGGAATGTAAAAAAGCAACCTGTAATATTAACACAAGAAGAAAAAGAATATATAGACACAAATCATCCGGGTTCTTATAGTGAGAGTTTTGAATATGGAACGCAAGATAAAAAATATCATTATATATGTCCACGATATTGGAGTATAACGGAAAATACAAGTTTAACACATCAAGAAGTTAGTAGTGGAAAATATGGAACACTTATTTCAAAAAAAAATAAAGATGGAACATATGATGGTACAATATTAGAATTTACAGATGCTAAGCATCATATTGATGAGAAAGGTAACTATGTTGAACACGTTCCTGGTTTTTTAAAAGATAAACACAATAGAAATGGTTTTTGCTTACCATGTTGTTTTAACAATAATATATCAAAAACCAAAGAACAATTAAAAAGACGCAACAAGTGTTTAAAAGTAAATACTCAAGAGCCTAATATTGACGATAAGCTACATTTAAACTATATTTTAGGACCAGATAAACTATTGGAAAAAAATAAACTTGGATTTCTCCCAATTAAAATACAAAAATTTTTACAAGTTGATAACGACGAATGTGTAACCAAAAAAATACCTAATGCACTCAAAAAGAATCATCCATGTTTCTTACGTTATGGCGTTGAAACTAGTATTAATCAGTCTTTTATTGCTTGCATTGCTGATGTTTTTAGCACATTAGTTCATAATAATACAAAAATAATTAGCATTGCTGAAATGAAAACAATAATAATAAATGCAGTTAATATTGATGACTTTATTAAATATAATAATGGAAATTTACCACACATATTTATTTCAAAGAATTTTAATGATTTAATAGACTCAATAGACATTGAAACGTACAGTTCTAGCGATTTATATAGCAAATTTGCAAATAGTCCATCACATATAATATTATTAAAAAAAATAGTAAACAGTTTTGCCAATTTTAAAGCCTATTTAAATAGTTCAAATTTAATAAATTATACATATATATGGGATATTATATGTAAAAGTAATCCATTACTTTTTCCAAATGGAATAAACCTTATTATTTTAGATATAACAAATGAGGATATTACAGATAATGTTAAAGTATTATGTCCAAAGCAAAGCTATAGCAGTGAGTTTTTAGATATAAAAAAACAAATATTGTTATTAATTAAAAATGATGAAAATTATGAGCCTATTTATTTGATTAATGATAATGTAAGCTATTCTATTACAAAAACTTTTAGTTTTGTAAATAAAGACCCATTTTTCAAAAACTTTACAATAATTTTGTACAATATTAAAAATGCAATTAATAAATGTGCTAGCACACTAAATAAGAGCACTAATAGTGTGTATAATTTTAAACCAAATATTACTTTAAATAGAATAATAACTATTCTTTTAAAATTAAAATATGAAATAACATATCAAGTGGTTGATTATTCAAATAAAGTTATTGGAGTATTAATTGTCAATGAAAATGATGATGCAAATGATGATGCAAATGATGATGCAAATGATGATGCAAATGATGATACAAGAGAACATGGTTTTATACCTTGTTATCCATCAGCAATTTCATCAGAATATCCAGATATTCCATATAAGTTGATAGACGACCTTAATGAATATGACTACAATGATTATAATAATACTAAAAAGTTATTAGAAAAAATATATAACTTGAGCAAACAAGAAATTGTATGCAAACCGTTATACAAAATAGAAGATGATAACTCAATAATAGGAATATTAACATTAGGAAATCAATTTGTCTTGATTTCGCATCAAGAAATTAATAATGATGATGAACTAGAAGTTATACAAAACAAGGACTATTTATTTGTAGATAAGCAAATACAAACTTCTAATGCACAAGATAGCGAACGTATTGATAGTATTAATAAAATTAAATTAGAAACACTATTTTACAATAATTTTAAAAATACGTTTAAAAAAGTGTTAAATATGCCCAAACATAGTATTTATAAAAATGTATTAAAAAAAATAATCAATACAAATTCATTAGTGTTTTTGGATAAAATACAACAAATTTACAATATATTGAAAGATGCGGGTTCTCAATATATAATTTTTGCGAATTATGATTCTAAAATACTTAATACAATAAAAGAAATGTCCTTGTGTTTGGATAACGAAGAGTGCAATACTAATTATTGTATGAAAAGTAATGACATATGTTCTTTGATTATACCAATTACCAATCTAATAAATAATGAGTCTAATGAAATATTATATTATACACGATTGGCTGATGAATTTGTAAGATATAATAAATTTAAAAAATTTATTTTTCAAGACAATCAAACTTTTAGTTATGGTTCCGCTAACTACAATATTTTAGATAATGAACTTTTATTATTTCAATCTTCATTAACACTTGAATATTTTAACAATGTTACTAAAAATAGTGCTACAAATGTTAATGAAACATTTGATACATTAGGATATTATAATAATAATAAATTAAATCATCTTAAAAAGTTAACAATTGTGCCTATACCAAAAGCCAATACTATACAAAAAGATATGACAACTATTTTGCAAAAACATACAAAAGAGAAAGAACAAGAGCAAAAGCAAGAAAAAAAGAGAGAGAAAACAGACTTAGAAACCAGAAATCAAGATGATGATGATGATAATAATGATGATAATAATGATGCTGATAATAAAACATTTGTTGAATATATAGATGATGCAAATGAACAACTTGCATCTATTCAAATATTAGATAAATATATTGATAGAAGCCAAAATTGTGTTATAAGCAAAAATATAATAATAGAAAGTATTCATTCAAACTTTAAGCATCCCGTTTATCAATTAATGTTTGATATAGATAATAATGTATGTTCTTTTCAAATAATTTTAATGCTAATAAAATATCATACAAAAAATAATAACTTGACAATTAATGATTTAAAAAATAAACTGATAAAACTGTATGCTAGCCATCCTAACCTTGAAATATTATATTATATATTGTTAAAAAATAATAAGAAAAGTATTATGCAAAAAGTTATAGATGGAACACTATTGATGGCGGATTTAATAGCCAGCGATGAATATTATGTAACATCTATTGACATATATTTATTAGCCACAGATAAAGAATATGATTTACCAATAATATTATTGTGCAATACATCAATTGATATATCTATAACAAATAGCATAGATGTAAAGTATATAATAATCAATACAAATAAAGTAAATGATGATTATTATTTTTTAAAAGTTCCTAGCATATATTCGAGAGATAAAAAACATAATTATAAACTAATGTTTAACAATCAGTCTTTTATTTTTAATATAAATCAAGATTTGCAAGATTCACAAAGTTATAAATTATATAGTAATATAAAAAAGAGTTTGCATCTTTATATTGATATATTAGATAATTTTATATATAACTACAATATAACAACTGCTACAAAAACAGTATATAAAAAAAGTAATTTAAAAAAAAATATTATTGATGCAAATGCTGATATTGATGAAGTTGAACCTCCAGTAGCAGAACCTGTTCTTGAACCTGAACCTCCAGTAGTAGAACCTGTTCCTGAAGTTGAACCTGAACCTCCAGTAGTAGAACCTGTTCCTGAAGTTGAACCTCAAGAAGTTGAACCTGAACCTTCAGTAGTAGAACCAGAGCCTATTAGTGTTGAACCTCCTGCGCCTGAACCTGTTCCTGAAGTTGAACCTCCCGCAGTAGAGCCTGAACCTCCAGTAGTAGAACCAGAGCCTATTACTGTTGAACCTCATGCGTCTGAACCTGTTCCTGAAGTTGAACCTCCGGCGTCTGAACCCGAACCTGTTTCTGAAGTTGAACCTGAGCCTGAACCTCAGGCAGTAGAACCAGAACCTGTTCCTGTTCCTGTTCCTGTTCCTGTACCCGAACCTGATGCTATTATTGAAAATGTTCCTGAACCTGTTCCTGAATCTAACAAAACACGCAAAAATAAACGTTGCCCTAACGGAGAGAGACGCAATAAAATAACAAAAAAATGTGAAAAAATCAAATAAAAAATTATTTTCAAAGTCAAACTTTTAACAATATTACTTATTTTTTACCAAATTAAGGAGTAACATTATTAATAAGTGCAAATGTTTTACCTTCATGTAGTTCGCATTATATTATAATATTGAAGAATTTCAAAATTATAATATAAATAATTCTAATAAATTATGTAACCTTAACTAAGCATACTTAGTTTTAATTTAACGTTTATAACGTTTACTTCTATGTCTACGCGTTTTTTTGCCTCTTCTTTTCTTATGTCTTCTAGAACGCTTTTTATTTTTTCTGGTGCCACCACTATCAGTTAATTTAGTTTTAAATGAAACTGTTTTTGTTTTTTTAGAAGTTGTTTTTTTCACTGGTGATTGCAAGCGTTCCGCCGCTTGCTCTTCTAACGCCGCTTGCTCTTCTAACGCCGCCCGCACCGCCGTTATCTTTTCTTCTTCTGTCATATTCCTCCGCCGCGCGCTCACCCCCGCCCTCGCCGCCTCCGCCAACGCACTCAACTCCGCCATTCTTGCTGCCTTCAGCGCTGCGCCATCAAATCCAACACTTGTATTCACCAATGGGGGCACCTGCTCTGTATACTCATAATCTGGTATGTCTACTTTTCTTTTTAAATCACTCATTTATTATAACTAAATATTATAACTAAATATTAAAACTAAATATTATAACTAAATATTATAACTAAATATTATAACTAAATATTATAACTAAATATTATAACTAAATATTAAAAATCTAGTTCGTAGTTTTCACTACTTCCCATATTAATAGGTTTGATACTACTAATAGAGGATTCTATTAACAAATTATTCTTATTGCATTCATCATTAGAGTCTTGTTTTAATTTATTCAATAATGCATCAACATCTAATTCATCAGCATTATCCGTTTCTGTGTCTTTAGTTTCGGGTTTAAATGACATTAATATATCATTATTTACTAACACTTTAAAACTGCTTGTCCCATAATAACCCTCTTGACCGCACATAATATTTGCTGAAACACCTTTCATATTATCTAGTTCACCATGTTTTGCGGCTTTTAAAAACATTTCAGGTGTTTCCTCAAAAGACGCTTTAGCAATAGCACCAATATCATCATTATTGATGCCATGCCTAAAAATAGAGACCATTTTATCATTGCATGTCATTCTATCGGCTAACATAGTTAAATGATGATAGTTAATATATGTGCTATCAAATTCAATAACTTCTGAAAACTCATCAAATATACTTTGTCTTGCAGCTTCAATACCAAATATATTATAAATTTCAATAATGTGATTACATGTTGTTCGTGTTTTATCTACAAAATCTAACGCTAATATATCTAATAAATTACTTCCTAATGTATCTAACACCCACAAATCTTTTTTAACATATTTTGTATCTACTTCTTCAAAATTGTCGCTAATTTTGCGTAAAAATACTTTTTCAATATTTTTTACCCCTCGTAAAATAAGATTGTCCAATAACTCATTTTGTAAATTTTTAAGTAAATAGATTTCATCACTTTGGTCTAATGATTCTAAAATGCTTTTATTCTTCTTCTTCTTTAGCGCTTGCAAATTTTTGTTAATGCGAATTCTAAAAATTAGCTTGTCCGAATTATAATCATTATACATGCATGTTAAATTACCATAACTACTCATTAAGGCAAAATGCACATCATCCATGCTAATATTTTTATCTAACATTTCAACTTTATTGAAAGTTATACGTATTATCCATTTAGATTTGTCTTTGGGTTCATTATAAGTGCTGTTACATTCATCTAACAATTTCTCAAACTCATTATATTCTTTCATAAGTTCAACATCTTCACTAATTAATGTATTTAAATCATCTGGGTCAAAACAGATTTGGACGGATTCAACAATAGACCGCAATTTTGTGTTTTCTAGTTTTGATACATATTCTTTTACCTTAACCTGGTCATAACTGTCTGGTTTATGTAAGTAAATTGAACACGATAGACTTTTGGGGTTATCACTTAACGATAAGATTTCTTCAATTCGAGGAACTCCACGAGTAACATTTGACTTTGATGCAACACCGGCAAAATGAAACGTGTTTAATGTTAGCTGTGTCGTTGGTTCACCAATACTTTGCGCAGCAATCATTCCTACCATTTCACCAGGTGCTATTAGTGCTTTTTTATAACTTGTGTTTATTATACTCATCAATAACTCAATAGATTTGCGAGTTAATCGTTTATGCATCAACAATTCTTTTGGAGTTAAATAATAATAATACAATATTTTGAATAGTTCATTTGGTTTGCAATAATTTAGCATGCTAAGTTTTGCATAATTTGCTTCAATAATTTCAAATACATCTAATGGCGTAATATCAATTATTACATTTTCTTCTTGATTGCCCGCAATGTTGTTAATAATATGTGTAAATGATACTGGAACATTAACAGACGGTTTATATAAGGCATTAAATACTTTATTAATAACATCTTCACGTGCTTGCAATAGCATCTTAATATAATATTGACATTTTTTATCGAGTTCCGGCTTTTGCTTCTTAAATTTACTATATGCTTGCTTAGTGTATAATGTGCTATATATAGAATCTTTGGAGTAATCGTTAGGCATCTGATAATGTCCGTATATTTCTTCAATTGTCATAGAAACAAAAGGAACGGGTTGTGATTCTACTTTAATAGGGTCAAAATTATCAGTTCCATAACTATATTGAATAATTTTATTCTTATTATTACGAACTGTCATATCATAATGAACCATTAAATCTTCTAGTCCTTTGATTAATCGTCGCTGAATGTAACCAGTCTGACTTGTTTTACATGCCGTATCAATTAAACCAACTCGTCCACCCATAGCATGAAAGAAGAGTTCATCTGGATTTAAACCACCAATAAATGAATTTTCCACAAATCCACGCGCATTTGGTGAATCATTATACTTTGTATAGTGAGGAAGTGTTCTATCATCAAATCCATATGGAATACGTTTGCCATCTACATTTTGTTGACCTAAGCATGAAATCATTTGTGAAATATTTAAATCACTGCCTTTAGAACCGGCATTAACCATTGTTACAAATCGATTATTATCATTCAAATTTTCACGTGCAATTTTTCCCGCTTCAAACGAGGCTTTGTTTAAAATATTATTTACACGAGTTTCAAATTCTACTTCATTTGTACGCCCTGTTTTATTATCAAAAATACCCAAATGTGTTTCATCAATTAATATTTTTACTTCTGCTTTTTTCTTATTAATAGTTTCATTAATTTTATCATTTGTTTCTTTATTTGCAATGAGGTCGCTAATTCCAACACTAAAACCATGATTTTTCATATATTCTGTTACAACATCTTGTAAATTATCAACAAAATCACGGCACGCATCAACATTATAGTCATTATAAATTCTATGAATTAGTCCACGTGTTGTATCACTTAATACACTTTTTTCAATATGTCCACGAACAATAGCTCCCTTATTGATTTCTAATACATTATTAGAAGTATTATAATCATCGCTGCTATCATTAAATCGTTTTGTCTTATATTTTAAAGTAATATTTGGCATAATTTGACTTAATAAACTGAAACTTGTTTGGTTTGCATCAGCAAAATTTATAGTGTTTAAATCAATTGTTTTAAGATGTGCTAACATATTCATGGCAATACGCGGATTAAAAGTAATTGCTTCTCGCGTAAATAAATAGGTGCTTAATAACGAGTCTTGAAAAATACCAATAATTGGCTTATTGTTTGCTGGACTTACAATATGATATTTTACTGCAGCTAAATGTTTAAGCTCTATTTCTGACTCATCATCTTGTGGCATATGCAAATTCATTTCATCGCCATCAAAATCCGCATTGTATGGTTTTGTATCACCAACATTCATTCTAAAAGTATCACCTTTATACATTACTTTAACAATGTGACACATCATAGACATTCTATGAAGAGTTGGTTGCCTATTAAATAAAATGGCATCACCATCTAACATATGTCGATGAACAATATCACCCGGTTCTAAATGAATTGATTCACGGTCAACATAACGTAAACTAATACAATCTCCGTTTTTTCTTTCATAAATTTTAGCTCCCGGATAAACATCCGGTCCATTAAGAACTAACTTGCGCAAATAGTTCTTGTTTTTTAAAGTTACACATATTGGTTTTGTTAAATTTTTTGCTATTTTTAATGGAACACCAAGTTGGCTAATTGACAAATTTGGGTCTGGAGTAATTACAGACCGTGCACTGAAATCAACACGCTTGCCCATTAAATTTCCTCGCACACGACCTGTTTTACCATTTAACCGCTCTTTAACTGCCTTTAATGGACGACCTGATCTTTGCGCAACAGCAGCAACACCTGGAATTTTATTGTCAACTAATGTGGCAACATAATATTGCAATACAGTTGTCCAATCATCAATAACATTTGGTGGAGCATTTTGCTCTAGCTTTTCTTGTAATGTTTTATTCGCCTTAATAATATTAATAATAATATGAGTCAAATCATCTTCACTACGTTGTTGTGCATCATGTTTGATAGAAGGTCTTACTTGAGGAGGTGGAATTGCTAATACTTGACAAATCATCCATTCGGGTCTTGACCATAACGGACTAAACCCCATGAAATTAACATCTTCATCCGAAATCTTTTTGAAAATCTTTAACATTAATTCTGGAATAATTTTCATTGTCATTTTAGAGTCTTCTGTTTTAAACTCATACCCTTTTAATTCTTCCTCTTTTTCATTCCATTCTGCAATAATAGTTGCCAAACCTTCTTTTTTCAACTTTGGTTGTAAACAGCCACAACCATTATGTGAGTCTTCTCCACAACGTCGCTTTTTGCTTGCTAATGAAAATACTTTATTCCAGCGTTCATCCGCATTTAAATTTAATAAATATTTGTACTTAGCTTTATCTATTAAAATTTTACCACATTTAATACATATACATCTACTAATTTTCATAATAGTTGATAAATATTGAATATAATAAACTGGGCGCGCCAAATTAATATGACCAAAATAACCAGGCGTTTGAATATAGTCTAAGCCATCTGTTGGACAAATCATTCCAGGGTCTAACACACCCATTCGTGGGTCAAACAAACCACATAATACAGGTTTATTGTTAATATGCGTATCTCTATTTGTTATTTCTACAACAGATGCTTTTTGGATTTCATGAGGACCTAATATACTAAACTGAATGCCAATAATTTTAGAAGGTCTCTTATTTTCAAAGTCTGTCATTCTTTTATAATAGTTAAATAATATTTATATTGTATTATTATTCAATTTTATAATTTTATAATTTTATAATTTTATAATTTAACAATTTTAGAATTAATATTCAAGATTCAAGATTCAAGATTCAAGATTCAAGATTCAAGATTCAAGATTCAAGATTTAAGATTTTTTATTTTTGCAGTAAATAAATTGTTATAAAATTGAATACTTAATATTAATTATTAACCTATAATAATAATAATATGACAACAATTATTCATAAATACAATACTAGATTAACTTCAGGTTCTATTAAAAAAGCAAAATATAGTAATATTAATGAAAATGAAAATATTGATGACGACGACTATGATGATGAAGACCCAGATTATGAAGAAGAGGAAGCAACAGAAGACGACGAAGAAGAAGATGAAGAAGATGAAGTAAGCGAAGCAACAGAAGACGACGATGAAGAAGAAGAAGATGAAGAAGATGATGATGATAAGCACAAGAACAAATTTGATAAAGTAGAATATTATAAACTGTTAAATTCACTTTATCCATCAAAATATAGCGCTAATAAAGTAAGTAACGAGTTAGCAAAAAACAAAAATACTAACCTATTTAAGAATTTTGTTTTAAGAAACGCTATGTTTTTAAAACCTGAGACTAAATTATTAAAAACAATTGCTAAAAATAATTTACAAAAACGATTTAAAGGCAAAAATACAAGCGGTAAAAATGTTATTATTATAAATATTAAAAATAATGATGAAGAACAAGGCGAAATATATGATGAAGAACAAGGCGAAATATATGATGAAGAACAAGGTGATGAATATGACGAAGAATATGATGAGGAATATGACGAGGAACAAGGTATAGAAGAAGGCGAAGAAGGAGAAGAGGAAGAAAATACTAAGAAAAATAAAGTAGGAAAAGAAGATGAAGCCACACTAAAAGTTTCTAATAAAAATTATAAAGTCTTTTCAAAGATTTTACACAATGAAGATAAAGAAGCAGACTACTTTAAAAAATGCTTATCAAATCATAAACAAGAAATTGTAATTGAAAAGCTGCAAGAATTACAAAATTTGACAAAAATAGATAAACCATATTTGTTGCATTTAGTAGACCTTGATATTCCTAATGAATATAAAGCTTGTGCTTTGCGAAAAATAAATGTTATGCGTTCTATGGGTGGTGGTTTTGGTAATAGTGAATTTTATAAAATTAAAACCTGGGTAGATTCGTTTTTGAAAATTCCTTTTAATAAATATAATAACTTGCCTATTAGTTTTGCTGACGGTATTGAAAAATGTCACGACTTTATGGAATATACAAAAAAAACATTAGATAGTGTTGTTTATGGACTAGAAGATGCAAAAATTCAAATTATGCAAATGGTTGGACTATGGTTAGTAAATCCAAATGCAATTGGTTGTGCTATTGCTATTAAAGGACCACCTGGCACAGGCAAAACCACACTAATTAAAGAAGGAATTAGTAAAATTTTAAATAGACCATTTGCGCTTGTTGCATTAGGTGGTTGTGGAGATGCAGGATTTTTAGATGGCTTTGATTATACATACGAAGGCAGCAAATATGGCAAAATTGTTGATATATTAATTCAATGTGGTTGTATGAATCCTGTAATCTTATTTGATGAATTAGATAAATTAAGTGAATCATATAAAGGACAAGAAGTCACGGGTGTATTAACTCATTTAACAGATAGCACTCAAAATACTAAGTTTAGTGACAAATATTTTTCAGAAATTAGTATTAATATGTCAAAAGCACTCTTTATATTTAGTTATAATGATGAAAATGCTGTAAATAATGTGCTAAAAGACCGTATGTATAAAATTGAAACAAAAGGATATAAAACCAAAGAAAAGCTCATTATTGCAAAAGAACATTTATTACCAAAAATTAGAGATGAAATCAAGTTTGACAGCTCAACCGTTGTCTTCAATGATGAGTTGTTAGAATACATTATTAATGATTTTACAGAAAAAGAAGATGGTGTGCGCAATCTAAAACGATGCTTAGAAATTATTTATAAAAAGTTAAATTTATATAGATTAATGAAACCTGATATAAATTTGTTTGAAGCTAGCGATGGATTAAAATTAAAAACTAAACTATGTTTTCCGTGTATTTTAACTCGAGAGATTATTGACGACTTAATTAAAAAAGAAAGTACAGATAACATTCCTTACGGCATGTATAATTAATAATAAATAAAAGGTTTTATTATGGGAATGGGAATGGGAATATTTAAATAAATATATAATATATATATAATATATAATATATATAGTATGCCCTTGCCAAACTTTGAAATAATACAATTAAATTTTTATTTTTTTTATCATTATTAAATGCTTCGTATTCTTCTTGTTAAAGCTTGTGCTCTTGTAGTGCGTGCTGGTCTCACAATAGCATCTGTATATCGAGTAGTTCTATTTCTCATATTTGGTTGCGTTTCAATTCCTAACTGTGCTCCTCTATAATCATCTAAAGCACTTTGAGTATAGTTTTGCATATTATCTTCTAAATGTTCCATATTGCCTATTGTTAATCCGATAAAAGCTACTATGTCATTATAACCATTTGTTGCTAATTCACGTTGTAAAAAGCCTGCTTCATTATGTAATCTTAGCAAATGATTAACTTCTTCTAAAACAATGTTGATTTGAGTTAACATAGTTAGTAATACAGATGGAATATTTTTACGTCTATACTCGTAGGATGTAAATACGCTATTAATAAAAGCTTTATATTGTCTTACTTTAATAACAAGAGTTGGAGCTATTCTAGCTATGGATTGTGCTAATTGTGTCTGATTTTGCGTTAGTGCGGCTTCCATTGTTGCTAATAATTCACGCGCTCGCGCCGATACATGTCCTGCGTTTGCTTTAGCTTTAGCTTTTTTTGTACGTGTTTTCTTTTTATATGGTTTTGGCATATTATAGTATAACAAAATATAATTTATTTTGACTATTCTTATATTTTACACATATTTAATATTGTGATGTGGAGAATTGTAAACACTTATATCTAAATCACCATAAATAAATATACTTTATAGTAAAAGAAAAAACATATCTATATATTTTTCTTGAGTAAATACACAACAAAAAATACAATTCATATTACATAATCTTATTTTTAATATTTATATTAAAATATATAAAATATAGTATGTCTATACCGTTAGATATTGTCATATAGCCAGCTGTAATAATATCTCTCATTATTAGTATTTTTAAGATTAGAAAATTTTAAAAATACACTCGCATCTCTAGATAAAGCTAGTAATTCTTTCTTAAACTCAACAATTTTTGTTTTATCATAATCAGTATTGTAATAATATGGGTTTTGTATTATTGCGTGTGTTAAGAATTCACGCTTAATAGGTACAAGTTCAAATGCACCAATAAAATAAGGGCCGTGTTTTAAATCCACTTTTTTGGGAAAAAACCCAATATAAAAATAAGTTTGAGAAGAGTTAATGTTAGCAAATTCACGCATTTTAAACATATCTTGAAACATAAATGTTGGAAATTGATTTGGAATATGTACCATGTCATATGTCCAAGTCTTTGCCCATTCAATAACAGATTCGGATGTTAACATTTTTAAATCTTTAGACAATGGCTCGTTTATGTATTTAGTGTAAGAACTATATGTGGTCAAATATTTATGTGTTAGTGTTAAATTTTGTCTCTCATTTTGTGTTTCGAGTTGTGTCTCATTTTGTGTTTCGAGTTGTGTCTCATTTTCTTTTTGATTTTTTTCATAATTTTCTACAAATTTAGTTATATAGTTTTCTACGTAGTTTTCATCAATATTTAATGTAACGTTTTTTTGTTTTATAAAATCATAAAATGATTTACTATTTGAAATATTTTCTTTTTCATTATTGTTTTCATTTAAATTTAAACACATTGGATTAGCATATCTTCTTTTATATGCCAAAGAGTTAAGTGCTCTTACTTTAATATTAAAGAGAGAAAAACAATTTAAACTTACTAGCTTTAAATATAGAAGAAAAAATAACTTCATATTAATAGTTAATAGTTAATAGTTAATAGTTAATAGTGTTTAATATTTAACACTATATTATATTAATTTAATAGTTAGTTAAAAATAGTATTTTAGAGAGAACTAAATGGTGTATGCTGTACGTAATAATGAAAGACGCGGCCTTGGTATAGGGATATGCGGTGATATAGGTGCTACTGGGGGTGCTAATGGAAGTTGTGGATTATAAGTATCTTCCAGCCTATAATAATAGTCTAAATCCAGACGGTGTGCTGCAGCATATGTCTGTGCATTAGCTTGTGCTGTTGTGTAGGCATTAGTATTTGCCCGACTATAACGCCTAACAAGTCTTGACAATTTCAAGACTACAAGTTTACATAATTTTAGTAATTCAACTTGAACAGGTAGCAAGCCTCTTTCTGTCCAATAGGTCTCAACCATTTGTAATATTGCTAACTCGTTTGCGTCGTCATTAGCATCTGCTATTTGTTGAGCTAACTGTGGATTTATTTGTGGTACTATTACTGGTGCTTGAATACGCGCTCTACATAGTGGACAAGTATTTTTTGTTCTTAACCAAGTATTTAAACACTCACTATGAAATGTGTGCCCGCATGGTGTTGTTCTTAGTTCTCCATTGTTTAACATAGTCTCAAAACATATAGAACATTTATTGTCTTCTTGTTTATTTTTTTCTTGTTTATTTTTTTCTTGTTTATTTTTTTCTTGTTCGCTTTTAATTCTTCTAAAAACGCGCTGCCTAATTCTATTTTTTCTCTTTCTAGTAAATGAGTCTATTTTTTTGTTGGTTTCTTGTATTTCACCAATTCTTTTAACTAAATGTCTCATGTTTCTTTTTTTAGTAAAATTGGCAATCTTACTTTTTGTTGCCGGACTAAATGATCTGCTTATACTTTTACTTTTACTCTTAGGTTTGGCTGTTTTTGTCTTTGTAGTATAAAATGTCATAAATGGTGGCATTTGTTACTTATCTATTTAATTATATATTATATTATATATTATATTATAATATATAAAAATTAAATAGTTACTTGTGTACTTGGATTGTAATTAGTTAGTTCATTATCTAATTTATTGGTTAAATTAGCAAACTCATTAATTTTAGTGCTAGTTAAATTAGGATAATCTACAATATAATGCGTATTATTTTTATTAAATGGAATAGAGTCTCCTTGAATTGCTAATGTTGGAGAGAAAAACAAATTAGTGTAATTTGTGTCGTCTTGTAGGAATGAAGAAGCCGATTTATTTGTTCCGCGTCGTCTCAAATATTCTTGTTGAGTTGGTGTAATACAAGCACAGCCTTTTGAAGTGCTATATTCGCTATTATATAGACAACATTCAGGTAAAAATTTGTTATTTTCTAATAATGGTTTTGCTGGGTCAATTGCTACATTATTATAAGATTTTAGATTTAAGCCAGTGTTTTTAAATATGTGTGAATACAATATATTATACGATAAATTATTATACGAGCTGTCAAAGCTAGTATAATCTAGTTTAGAAAACGGTTCTGCAGTTTTTACAATATAACGTTTATAAGCATAATATAGAGAAAAAAATATAAATAATGTTAATTTATCAAAAATTAAAACAAACAAAATTATATATGCTCCATATTTTAGGATTTTATGTTTTAATATTTTTTGTTTTAATCTCTCATAAATAGTTCCAGAAGTGTTTGTACTATTTTTTATAGATGCGGCTTTTGCCATAACCTTATATATATATATATTATATAAAAACAATATAAAAACTATACAAAACAACATAATTAAATGTTCAAATATTAATTATATTTTGCAATAATTGTTTGAGGAATTAAAATAGTTTTATAACCTTCTAACTTCTTATAACATTTATTGATTGTTACTTCACTTATTTTGCTAACATTATTAATAGCCGATTTTGATATATTTAAATTACATGTTTGTGATACAAAATATATAATACCTCCAGCAATTGAATGAGGAGTATTTTCAGGTATTAAATGTAATTGTTCTATTTTAAAGGCAACAAATTTACATAGATTTGTTAATTCATTATTAATACACAATTTGCTGCAAAATCTCTCAATAAATGATGTTGGTGTTGTTTTACTTAATGAAGTAATATCTTCATTAATTTCATTAGTTTGCTCTAAATCATTAATAACCGAAAGCGCATTTTTACAACCTTTTGTAGCACTAGCATTATCTAAATTGAAAATATTGGCAATTTCTTTTGCTGTTCTTGGATAATTATTCATTCTACATGCTATATAAATAGAAGCCGCAATAATGCCATCCCGATTTAATCCTCTATATGTTTTTGTTTCGGATATTTTTTTATGAATTCTCATAGCCTCATCAATAATAATTTTAGGTATTCCAGAGTTTTGCGAAATTACAGAAATAAATTGGAATTCATCATATTGTGATTTTTCTTTATAAGGCATAGCTTGCCAGTCTGTATATCTACGAATTTTATGCATTTCATAGCTAGATTTACCCATACACAATACTTTACAACTATATGAAGATTCTCTCAACAATGGATTAATAGGCATACCACATCTTGTTGGGTCTGAGTGATTGTTATCGTCATTACCATAATAACGCCATTCGGCTGATGTGTCTAAATTATCTTTATAAATAATTCCACATTTATTGTTAGAACATGTTAAAAATCCTTCTTCGCCTATAAATAAACAATTCTTACAATTAATACATAAGCCATCATTTTTACTTAATTCTTGCTCTTTAATATATACACATTCAAGTGTTTTATTACTATTAACTTCCTCATCAAACATAGTCCATAAATTTTTATTTGAACTATTTTTTTGCTTTATTTTTTTTGTATCTTGTTTGCTCGAGTTAGGATGTATTGAGCCGTTAATACTTGATTCTTGAATCATTTAATAGTCAAATATATTTATTAGTTTAATAACAAACTAATTTGTATCAATTATTAATTTTATTAATTTTATTAATTTTATTAATTTTATTAATTATATTATATATTATATATTATTAGTAATATATAATATTATTAGTAATATATAATATTATAAAATTATGGATTTTTTATCAGATAATTTTATTGCTGATTTTTTTAGAAATCCAAAAAAAACAGATGAAGAGTTTAACCAATTTATAAATATTAAATTTACACAATATTTAAACAATACAAATTTATTAGCAAACATAGTTAAAGACTATGAAACTAATAAAGATGGCCAAAGTAAGTATTGCAATGAATGTAAAGACTTATATATATTGACTAATTCTATATTTGATAATTATATTAAAAAAGTAAATATACCATTTAATATTAATATAAAAGATGAAATAAATCCTGAACAAAAAACCAATTATAAAAATAAAATATTATATTTTTTTAATTTAGAAGATTTAAAACAAGTTTTAAATTCCGAAAAATTAAGACATTCAAGCGACGAGGAATCAAATAAAAAAAAAATCTTATGTAAAATTATTTCTGTAATATTTATTAAGATTTATATTATTATAAAAGCTATACATGAAACATTTAATATTTATAATTCATTAGTTATAAATAATGATGTTGATGAAACTTATAATGAAGCAAGTTATAAAAGTGAATTAGGTGAATTAGGTGAATTAAGTAGTGAAAGTGAATTACCCGAATTAATTAACAAAACTGACAAACCTGAATCAGATAGTAAAACAGAATTAAACACTACAAGTGAATTAAATGAAGAACTAAGACCAGAATTAGAACCATCTCCCGAATTAGAACCAACTCCCGAATTACCAAAACAAGCATTAGAACCAACACCACAAGTAGAACCAACTCCTGAATTACCAAAACCCGCTTTTGAACCAACACAACCTAACCCAGCTTTAGAACCAACACAACCAAAACCAGCATTAGAACCAACACAACCAAAACCAGCATTAGAACCAACACAACCAAAACCTGCTTTAGAACCAACACAACCAAAACCTGCATTAGAACCAACACAACCAAAACCTGCTTTAGAACCAACACAACCAAAACCTGCTTTAGAACCAACACAACCAAAACCTGCTTTAGAACCACCACAACCAAAACCTGCTTTAGAACCACCACAACCAATTGTAGGTGGAATTAATATAGAAGATAGTATTCGCGATTTTCTTCCTTTTACAAAAAAAACAGAACAAGCACCAGATGATTCTAGTATTGAAGCTGTTAAATATAAACCGAGCAAGAATTTGTTTTATTCAATTTTTGTAATTTTATTTACAGATTATTTTGAGTTAGATTCAAAAAATTTTAGTGAAAAAATATTAAAAGAAAAGTTAGACCAGATAGATAATGAGAGATTTTCCAAAAATTTGTCTAAATTAGCGAGCTACTTTTGCAGTGAACAAAGTGAAAATAAAAAACATAAGCTATTTGAGTTAAACACAATAACAAATAAGGGAATTATTTTTGATGATACTATGAACACATTAAACTTTTTAGATTTAAAGGTTGATTATAAACAAGAGAATCAATATAATTTAACAGCTATAAATAAAAAATTTGGAGAGATTCAAGCAATATTATCAACCAGCAAAGAATTTTTAGCAAATATATGTCTTCATATGGACAATGAAGATAGTAAAGAGCTTGGCGGTGAGCCTAAGCCTATTGCAAATGACTCTCAAACTACTGCAAATGACTCTCAAACTACTGCAAATGAGCCCGAAGCTACTGCAAATGAGCCTGTTCCTGTTTCAAATCCTGAACCCGAGACACAAGCCGAACCTGAAGCTACTGCAAATGAGCCTGTTGCTGTTTCAGTTCAAAAAGGAGGTGCTAATAACGAAGAACTATTTAAAAATATAAATTATAAAGCATACAATTTTATTAAAACTATTTTAAAGAAAATGATAACACAATATTTTTATAATAGAAGATATTTGTATACTAATATAATTAAAAATATTGTCAAATTTGATAAGAAAAAAAATATGATAACTAAATTAAATGATGGTTTAACATATAATAAAATTTTACAGTTAACACATAAAACAAAGTATAAAATATTAGAATTAAATTATTATGTATACAAATATATAAATGCTATTTTAAAGGTATTTAGTATCGAATTAAGTAATTTAGATAAAAAATCCAATATGCAAGGTACAAACGATGTTATTACAAACACTTTAAATAATGGTTTTGGTGGAAAGAGTAGACATAATAAACTTAATACGTATAAAAATAGAACACAGCAAAAAAAAAATACACGAAGAAAAAGAGGTCTATTTATAAAGCATCAAATCACACGAAAAAAAAAGAGTAAAAGCGAATAATAACAATACTATTATTTATAATAGTAGTATCTCAAATTTATAATATATTATAGTATAATATATTATATTATAGTATATTATAAATGCCACCCGGATATAATAAAGACGATGAATCAAGAGATGTGTTAAAAGAACGTTTTTTTACAACCGTTATAAAACCAGTATGTATGAATAAAAAATATCATGTAGTAAGAAAACTTAAAGAAAAATTTAATAGCATATATGATTATGACACAGATTGGATAGCTAAGTGGTATTATGAAAATTATTTAACATGTCTTGAGGATGATGATGGTGTTACTTTTATAATTGATGGCGATTTTCACAAAACATTTAGTCGAAACAACCCAGATAAACATCCCCATATATCATTAAATGTTCTAAAACGTGATGGTACTAGGTCAAAAAAACTGCATCTAATTTATCATCCAGATGGTTATGGTATTTTAGATGAACCAGTATTTCAAGGTCAAGGCAAAAGAACAAAAAAACAATTTAGAAAATACTCAAAAAAACACTTGAAAAAACACTATTCAAGGAGAAGAAAATATGCTTAATTTATAACATAAAACATAAAACAGAAAACAGAAATTACACTTTTAATTTTTCTAACAAATTATTATTATAAACCAGATGTCCCGAAGGCTTATATGTTTTTGTATCTTTATAATTAGTAGTTGCTGATTGTGTATTTTTAATTTGTTTAGTAGTAGAAAACAATAATTCATTGGAGTCAATTTTACTTTCGCTTGTAGTAGTTTCTTGCAAGTTTGTATCTACAATATTTCCAAATTCGTCAACAACCGTGCCCGTTTTTTTCTTAATTTCATTACGAACATAGCTAGGAACCCAATGTTTCCAACTAATAAATAATAAATTTGGATGGGTATAGCGCACCACAAACTTATTTTCTCTAAGTTTTTCTATTACATAAGCTGTACAATCTCTATAATCATACATAGGAATACCTATAATTACTTCAGGCATTACATACCAACAACAGTTTTCATTAACCAAATTTTTTGATACATGTTTTATTTTATTATGTATTCTAACCAATATTTTATTATAATTAGTTAAAATATTTAAATCTTGCTGTTGTTTTTTAATATACAATTCATCTATGTTTAATTTTAATGAATCGTTTTCATTTTCTATTTTATTTGAAAAATTATAAAACGGGTCACTTGCCATATATTATATTTTTATATAATAGTTATTAAAATTAATACTTTTTAATTTAATAATTTTAATAATTTTAATAATTTTAATAATTTTAATAATTTTAATAATTTTAATAACTATTATATAAAAATAGCCTAATTAAATATATAGTATATACTAGAACTATGACAAAAATAGAACATCTTATATTATGCGGAGGCGGTCCAATTGGATTGGTTCAATATGGCGCACTAAAACATTTGACAAAAAATAACTATATTAATATTACTAATATTAAATCCATATATGCTACGTCAATAGGGTGTATTATATCATTTATTTATATGGTAAACTTAGAATGGTCTTGGATGGACGACTTTCTAATTAAGCGACCTTGGGAAAAATTAGTGAATTTTACACCATACGACTATATTAACATGTTTTATACTAAAGGTCTATTAAATTTAGAATTTGTAACAAATTGTTTAAAACCTCTATTTTATGCTAAAGATATAAAATTAACAATAACACTAAAAGAATTTTATGAACTAACAAATATTGAGTTTAATTTATTTACTTGCAATTTTACAAGATTTGAAAAAGAAAAACTCAACTATATTACTTATCCGGATTTACAAGTTATAGAAGCTATATATATGTCGTTAACTATACCCATATTATGTGTACCTCTTTATAAAAATGATGGCTTTTATTTTGATGGAGGAATACTTGTTGTATGTCCACTAAATGATTGCATACTAGATAAAAAATGTGATGTATCAACCATATTATGTTTCAAAAATGATAAGACTACTCCAATAGATATGTCTAATAATTTTTATAAGAATAACTACGACATTAGTGGAACAACAATTATTTCTGACACACTTTCCAATACTGAGAATAATTCAAATAATTCAAATAATTTAAATAGTATTACCAACAACGGAAATAGTGATATAATAAGCGTTAATGCAAATTTGTTTGAATTAATTATTTATATAATTAAAACACTCTTTCATAAAATTTCTACAATAGAAAATATAGAAGTTAGTATAGAAAATTCAATAAATGTATCATTAACAGAACAAATGGTAAATATTAACTATTGGAAATATGCTTTTACATGTGAAAGCGAACGGAGTTATTTAATAAATCTTGGAATAATACAAGCAGAAAATTACTTGTTAAAAAATAACCAAACTATTTAGCTTATTAGCTTATTAGCTTATTCATTTAAGTAGATTTATAATGTGTAAATGTTTCCATAAATTGTATTAAATTTACTTTATTTGGTTTAGCATCATAATCATATACTTTATTTTGATATATTAATTTTATAGATGGATAGGCATCTATTTTATATTTGTCAGCAAGTGTAGATTGCTTATCACAATCTATTTTGGTAAGTGTAATATTATAATTTGCATTAGCATTTTCTCCATTAATATATTCTTCAAATTTATTAAGTTCTGGCATTGATTGTTTACAATATGGACACCATTCTGTATAGAAATATAATATTAATATTTCATTTTTTTTATTATTTGTATTAATAAATTCATTATTTAATACATGCTTTTGACTTATAATGTCTTTAATAGTGCTATAATATATAACTAAAGCCAATATTATAAATAATATTATTAATAATAACATTAATAACATATATGACCTGTCATTTAGTATATTTCTTAAGAATATGGTAAATGATTCAAAATAATTGCTAAGTATTTTAAGAATTAACATATTTATATATATTTAACAAATAAATAATAATATTTACACATAATATATTATAATATATTATATTATATTATATTATATTATATTATATTATATTATATTATAGTATAAGTGCGTTATATGAAAAAAACATATAAAAAAACTGTAGCAAGTCTTACTCTAAAAAAAGGAAGTAAAAAAAACAAATTAGTGTATAATAAAAAAGACTATAATAGCGGCGATGGTATGTTAACAAGTGTATGGGGTCCTAGTTTATGGCATTATTTACACGTAATGAGTTTTAATTATCCACTACAACCAACAAAACAACAAAAACAAAAATATAAACAATTATTATTAAATTTACAATATACATTACCTTGTAAATATTGCCGTATTAATTTAAAAAATAATTTCAAAAAACATCCATTATTAGATACTATCTTTGAAAATCGTTATAATTTTTCATATTATATTTTTAATTTACATGAACATATTAATAAAATGTTAGGGAAAAAATCTGGATTAACATATTGCCAAGTTCGTGATAGTTATGAACATTTTAGGTCTAGATGCACTGTTGAGAAAAATGTATTATTTAATTATACAAAAAAAAAGACAGAAAAAGGCTGTACTACTCCAATGTATGGAAAAAAATCTAAATGTGTAATAAATATTGTACCTCAAGAAACTAAATGTAAAACGTTTAATATTGACAAAAAATGTCTAAAGTCTAAAATCTAAAGTCTAAAATCTAAAGTTTAGAGTATATAATTTATATTTTATATAATTTATAAATTATATTATATTAACAATATATAAAACATGACAAGAAAACACTCTAAAACATATAAAAAAGGAAGAAATTTTTCAATGTTTTCCAAATCGCGTTTAATAAATTTAGTAAAAAAATTAACAAAAAAAATAAATGCTAAAAAAAGATACAAAATGTTTGGTGGATGAGGCGAAGCTACACCATAATATTTTAACGTAAAAATTAATAATACTAATATGATAATATTATGATAAATTATTTTTACAATAATTCATAATATTGGAGAAAAATAGTATATACAAAAATATTACTATGCTAAAATAGCATACTAATATTTAAAATTTAGCAATTGTTTTATATGTTTACATGTTTTATATGTTTACATACCAAATGTGCTAAAATCTGTTAATACTGGTCTGGGTAAAAAAGCATTATCAACGCCTTGTTCATATTTTGGCATTTTTTTACATTCAAAATTTGGCTCTGGACATCTGCGGAAAATCTTCTTTTGATATGTTTTTGCTGGTGTTAATAGTATTAGTATTAGTATTAGTATTATTAGAAGCATTACCAGCTGAATTTTGTGCTAATAAATTGCCATTATTATCAAAGTTTGGAGTTTGTGATTTAATATTTTTCATAGTATTACCACTGCCTTCTAATGTTGATGAATTACCATATAATGTTGATGAATTACCATCTAATGTTGTTGCATCACTTTGATTTAAATAAGAATTTTTAGCCATTAGTGGTGTAATGTTTGGACCAAATAATGTTTGTGCATAGTCTAATGGATTCATTGAATTAACCGGATTTGCTATTGGATTAGACGGTAAATTCATTGCCGTTTCAAAATTATTATATATTGGCGGAACATAGGAACTTCCTAATGTTCCATTTTGCAATAAATAGGCAAACAATTCACTGTCTAAATTTGGATCTCCTTGCCCAAATAATGACCTTAATGACCCTAGTTGTAACGTTGTATCACCTATTGTTACATTGCCTCCTGTTGCTGTTGCTGTCCCACCGCTTGCAGTTTGTATTTGTGTATTTACTGGAGGTGTTTCATTTGGAATAGGTGTTGTCATAAACTTTCCGTTAATAATTAAGGGTTTTTTATAGATTGACTCTGATGTCCTAATATTTACATTTAAATTGGTCAAATGTACATTAGAAGATGGTTCATAAATATTACCAGAAAACTCTTTAAATAACATATTAAACTTATTCGTATTATTTGCTCCAGTGCTTGAGCTAATATCTACATCTATAGTAAGCCCGCTATTTACACTAGTATAATGATAAAATTTAACATTTGATAAATCACTAATACCAAACATGCCATAATTTTTATGTGAGTTTATAAATGAAGTGTCAGTAATGGTATTAATAGGAGTATACAGCACTTCATTTATTGAAAAATCGGGGTAAACAGTTAGACCAGTTGTTCCAGATGTTAGTTTTATAGTTTTTGCATCTTGGTATTTTAATTTGTAATAACTATAACTTGGGTCGGCTGAACTAGGTGTAACTTCTGTTAAATAACTTCCATATAAAATTCTACTTTTTGGAAGACTATTAATATTTTCTAAGCCTTCTTTTACATTTATCATATTAAAATACACAATACATGATAATATTACAAGTATTAATAATAAGATTATTAGTAAATTATTTTTTTTAAAATTGAAATTGAAATTCATATTTATATTAAATATATAATATAATTTTTCTATATAATTTTAATGTCTAAAGTTATTAACTCGTGCCTTCTAAAAAATTATTATAATAATAACACTTTATTTGAAATAGGGATTGATGAAGTGGGTCGTGGTCCTATGTTTGGTCGTGTTTATAGTGCTGCAGTAATTTTACCAAGCAATGAAACTTTTAAATATGAATTATTAAAAGATAGTAAAAAATTTACTTCACAAAAAAAAATTAGTGAAGTTGCAGACTATATAAAACAAAATGCACTGTTTTGGGCTGTTTGTTATGAAGATGAAAAAGCGATTGACACTTTAAATATTAGAAATGCTACATTAAAAGCCATGCATAATGCCATTAGTGCTATTATTAGTAAATATAATCTTGTTAATACAAATGTTAATACAAATGTTAATACAAATGTTAATACAAATGTTAATACAAATGTTAATTGTGATTTGAATGAACAATTTTATTTACTAATTGACGGTAACGATTTTAAATGTTACACTTATTTTTGCAAAACTTCAAATATTATTAAGCAATTAAATCATGTTCTTGTTGAAGGAGGTGATAATAAATTTTGTTCTATTGCTGCTGCTTCAATATTAGCAAAAGTTGAGCGTGATAATTATATTAGAACAATGTGTTTAGAATTTCCTAAACTAGACACTTATTATGGACTATTAAACAATAAAGGCTACGGGACAATTAAGCATATGGAAGGAATAAAAAAATATGGAATAAGTAAATGGCACCGCACAACCTATGGTTGTTGTAAAGAAGCCCCTATTAATGAAGATGAATTTTATAAACACTAGTTAAACTAGTTAGCTTCTTAATACTTAATGCGAAGACGCCTTGACCAGTCATTTTTAATGTCTTTTTTAGTATCTTTCTTAATGCTTTTACTATTGTTAATTAGCAAGGCATGCATTTGTTCTTGCTTATTGACAATAAGTTCAAGTGTTTTTTTAAGATTAATAAGTTCAGCGTCTAACTTTTGCCGTTTTGCTTTTTGCTTAGACATAAAAGTGTTATAATTTTTCTTATAAGATTCATAATTGTATTCATCATCGCTTGACGATGAATCGTCTTCATAAATATAATCTGGGTCTTTTTTTACGTTATCTGAGTCATAGTTGTCACTATTGTCACTATTGTCACTATTGTCGTTTATATCATATACATCATAAGCATCAGAAACAGCATAAAATTGACTATTATGCTCTTTAAATGTACTAAATTGAACTTCCCAATATAATGGGTCATCATAGACCATTAAACCTTTGTTATTTTCAATTGAACTGTAAAAATTACAAGCGCCTTGGTTATAATAATAATATTCAATTTCAATTAAAGCATAACCATAATTATAAACATCTTCAACATAATATTCGGGTTCATTATGTGGAATTACTTTTACGTCCTTAACTTTGGCAATACTAAAGTCATCAAAATACTTAATAATTTTAGGAATGTCTTCATACACAACATAATCTGGAATATAAAGCATTTTCTTCAAGAACATAGTTGATGACATAGTTGATGACATAATAGTTTGCTAATGTATATATTTACCTATATAATAATTGCTATTCAATTTTTTTTATTAGTTTTTTGTTTTTTGTTTTTATATTGTTTTTATAATAAATATTATGCTAAAAAAAATTGATTACGTGTAGTTTATTTCTCTTGATTATATTAAAATATAAACAAGACAAACACATTAAAGTAAGTTTAAATAGTATGTCTAGACTAATTGAAAGCTATTTATTGGAAATAATTTTGAATAAGCAAAATGTTAAGAGGTTTTATGATGTATTGACTAGTACACATTATTATTGTGAAGATGACTTTGAATTGAAAACTAAGTATGCATTACTATTGTTTATTGATACATTATTTTTAGATAAAGATGGTTATTATAGAGGCTTACAAGTTCAACATGCACTACAATGTGAAGTGCATCAATACATAGCCGATAATCGATTAAAAATATTTCATTATGTAACGTTTAAAGCAGCAGCACATAATGACTTACAAGGATTACATATGCTTACTGATGAGTTTAAAAAAGATAACTGGACTATGATTTTTGGTTATTATGCATATAATAAAGCATTGGATTTACTAACAAGCAAAGATGATTGTTTTGATATAAAAAACAAAATATATGCTATTATTTGTAATCTTAGACAAGAAGACGCAGTACAAGTATGTGATGATTGTGAAAATAATTGTCCTATTTGTTTAGATGTTATGGATGCTAATAATAGTATTACAACTTTGTGCAAACATAGTTTTCATAGTGCATGTTTATATCCAATGTTTGATGAGGCTGTTAAAAAGCATACTAGCCAACCGAAAATTAGTTGTCCTTTATGTCGTGCTGATGTTCTTATAAAGTCAAAAATTACTTTTAATGAAACAACGCATTATTAAAAAATTAGAATACCTTTAACTGTAACAAATTTTTTTATAAGACAAGACAAGATAAGACAAGGCAATATAATACACATAAGACTCTAATAAATAGGTGCACGACACAAAGGACATGGAACACACATCTTGTTAAAATTCTCCTTTTGTTCTAAGTAGACACGCTTACAATTATCCAAACATCCCAAATGGAATATATGCTTACATGCGGTTTTAACACAACGAGAATTAACTGCTTCAACTTCCAAGCAAATAGAGCACTCCCATTTTGGGTCATGTTTGAAGTCTAACGCCAATACTACTAATGCGACTACATTCTTGAGGTGCTTAGGAACATGAGGCAAGTGATAATGAGTCGACATAGTCCGACTGCTAAACCACGAAAAGGGACGATCAAAGTCGCTCTCTATAACGCATTCTCCATTGTTTATTACCCAGCTTTTTGCTTCAGCAGTCAAATCGGTGTCGATATCCCAAAAATAGTTACTAGTAAATTGTGACGTAGACACACGACGTACTTCTAAAGCCAAGTCGTCTTCATTGACAGAACTTCCAAGTCCATCCTCATACTCTTTATATCGTAATTTTAAAAGGTCAAGTACACGACTTCTCATTCCTCTAGTCACTACGTTCCGAAGACAACGCTCAAACTTTGACATTTTATCTTTATTATACCACGAATGCGTTCTTATCCAACTATTCATAATAGCCTTTAAATGCCTAGAAAGCTTGTGTGTAATAATGTTTTTTTGAATACTATTTACTAATACATTGATTGCATCATTTAGTAAAGGCGCGTTAGCCTCATCGTCATACAAAGCAATAATATGAGCATCCATAGCGCTTAGTGTCTTGTTTTGTTTACTATAGTTTGTGTAAGGCTAATACTTAAGTAAATAAAAAATCAACTCAATTTTAATAAGGCATACTAACTAGTGCATAAAAAAATGCAATATTCAACACAAGTGTCAAGATACAATATATAAATGAGAAAATCTCTAAAAGTATAACAATATTTTTTGTATGAAAATATATACATAACCTTTTAAGAAGAAAAAACGGCACATATGGAATACAAGACATGGAGCAAAGTTCTTTGGTGTAGCTTTGTAAAGCACTAGTTAGTTGTAGTTCAGCTGTCTTGAAATGCATCCATACGGACCATCATAGTAAGTATTTGCGACGATGACCCCCACCATACTTACTATGATACTCAGGATTGTCTGGGTCATAGACATAGTCCCACTTAGCACGAATTTCTGCATACACTTCCCTGGAAGCAACGAACGCTATACGTCCAGCGTAAGACCAAAGGTCATTCCTAATGTCCATGAACTCTTCGTGGAGCTGAATGATTAGCGCATTATGGCGGCGTTGAATGACTAGTGCCTCGCTGACAAATAATAAAATTATAATCTGAATGTCGTCCGGAAGGTCATAGAAATAATTCTTCGTGTTTTTAATCATATGCTCTTTTAGTTGATGTGCTTTTAGTCGCTGTGCTTTAGTCGCTGTGCTTTTAGTCGCTGTGCTTTGCCGAGGCTAGTACTTAACTAAATAAAAAACAATTCAATTTTAAAAAAGAATAACAATACTATCATTTTTATTATTTTTATTTTATTTTATTTTAATTTTATTTTAATTTTAATTTTTACAATCTATACTATTCATTTCAATATCTAGCATAATAACTTCTTTGTGTAACAATGATTTTTTATTTATGAATTTTTTCTCATCAAGTAGCATTTTAATTGTAAAAATAACAATTACTTCTTCTACTAGCACAGAAAATATGGCAATATCTATTTGTGTAACATTAATTAATACTGTAAAAATATATCTAATATTATTTAATAAAAACATAGAATTGGCATAAAAATATAATTGTAATTTACTAAATTCAGTTATTTCTTTTTTATCTGGATTATAAACATTCATAAATAGTACAGGGCTTCCAAATTCTTGAATAATAACTCTAACTACATCATTTACAAATATTAAGGTTAATAAACTACAATATTTTTGTATAGTGTTAATTTGCACGCTTATAAATATAAAATCATCATTTGGTCCAAAACGAAAATATTTAGAATCTGTAGCAAAATTTGTTATATAAAATCCTATAAATAGTACCAAGCAACTATTTAAAAAAAGACATAGCCTAACTTTATTTAATTGATTCATTATGCTTTGACTAATACTAATACTAATAATATTGCTAATTAAATTTTAAATTGTTTACTAATTTAAGATTTAAAAATATAATTATGTTGAGAGATTAATTTATTTATTAAACAAGTATTGTGGAATAGGAGGTGGAATGCGACGAACCATTGCCCGCATTCTTGTCCTACAATGACAATCGCACCATTCTCGTTCATCCATGCGACGCCAAGAGTTGACTTGGCACCAATCTTTATAGTCTTCAGCTGAAAGAGTGTTTAGAGCAATTTCTTGCTCTTTTGACATAGTTCTGTTATCTAAATCAGGGTCATACGCATAAGTCAACGGTTTCTCTCTTTGATGTCTTATACAACAGTCACATTGCGCTAGTGCATCAAATAATTTCTTTTTTGTTTCGGTGCTTTGCTCATCCATGTATACATGACCTCTACAACAAGGGCAGCTAATTAGTCCGCACAATGAACCTTTATTAAGTGCGCGAGTCCATTGTTGTAAACATTTTTTATGAAATATGTGGCCACACGATGTAATAAGTCTTCGCTTAATTCTTCCGGAAATACAACCATCTACTTCAATGTTTCCATCATTGTCTTCTAAACATATATTACAAGTCACAATATCATCAATCATAAAACCACAAAATGGTGGCAATAGTGTTGTCAATTTAGGCAAAGGTTTGAGTTCCATTTTCTTAGTAATAGACTTGCTTAAACTTGTATAGACTTGTATAGACTTGTATAGACTTGTATAGACTTGTTTAAAAAATTATAATCAATTTTTTTATGATACTAAAATAGTTAATTGTTAATATTTAACTGTTAATATTTAATTGTTAAAATAAAATTGATACACTAATTTAAAAATAAGTTATAAAGTATAATTTACTCAGTAAACACTTTAAGTATTTGAATAAAAATGGAAAATAAAGGCTATATTTATGTTAGAAGTCATGAAGCATATGATGTCTATGACGCATGTAAATTGGGTAAAACCGATAATATTATAAATAGAGAATCAAGTTATGTAACAGGTGAAATTAAACGCGGCAAATTTTCGCATGTCTATGAAGTGCATCTTGAAAAATTGTCACATGCCGAGGTTGTCCTGGCTCATGAGTTTAAAAGCTACAATGTTTATTTTGATGGAGGAACAGAATTTTATAAAAAAACAATTATATCGCTCATTCTTAATGTATTAACAAAATACAACATTGAAGCTAGACAATTGACAAGTGAAGAAATTGAGAGACTAACAGGCAAACACTATATTATTAAACATAGTGACACAAGTCTTACTATTTGCTCTTATACTAAGAGAGATTACCAGCTAACTATTATTGATACAAGCGTTGTTCATTTTCAAGAACACAGTAAAGGTATTCTTGTGCTAATGTGTGGACTAGGTAAAACACTAATTTCGCTATGGATTGCACAAGAATTAAAATCAAACACTCTTCTTATTGGTGTTCCAAATATACAATTATTAGACCAATGGAAAAACGTTATTACATCACTATTTCCCACCATTCCACAATTAAGTGTTTATGAAAATTGTAGTATTGAAACTATTAACTCATTTTTAACGTTAAACAAAAAACACTGTATTATGCTCACCAGCTATGCATCTGTTCATAAAGTATATAGTGTTACTAGTTCTAGTGGATTTATATTTGATATGAAAATTTTAGACGAAGTTCATCATTTAACAAGTCAGTATAGCATTGAAGAACATCACAAAACATACGTTAAAATTTTACAAATTAAATCAGTTAAACAACTGTCACTAACTGCTACATTAAAAATTTTGGAATGTAATGAGCATTTGAGAGATGATGAAATAATAATCTCAAATACCAACGTAGAACATTTTGGTGAAGTAATTACTAAACGTTGCCTATTATGGGCGATTGAACGCGCAATTCTTTGCGACTATGTTATTCAAACTCTTTATGCAAATGAAGACGATATACATGCACAAGTAATAAAATTTAGTATCAAACTAGATGATGAAGACGATAAAAGACTATGGTTAAGCGCATATAGTGCACTAAAAAGCATTATTGATGGCCACTCGCATCATTTGTTGATTTATGCAAATAGTAAAGCCAATTCAGAAAAAATTGTTGCTCATATTAAAAGTTTGATTGGTTCTATCTTTATTATACCTGAGCTAAAGTATTCAGACTACAATGGTTCTATGACAAATGAGAAAAAAACCAAAATAATTGCTGACTTTGAAAAGGCTGATTATGGAATTATTACTTGTGTGTATTGTTTAGGTGAAGGTTGGGATTTTCCATTGTTAGATGGTGTACTATTTGCCGAAAATATGACCTCTAATATTCGCATAGTTCAATCTGCGCTAAGAGCTAGTAGAAAAAATGCTAAACAACCCGACAAAATAACCAAAATCATTTTGCCCATTTTAAATAATGACAATTGGACTGATGATAGCAATAATCCAGATTGGAAAAAGATGAAACAAGTTATTCACCAATTAGGTCACGAAGATGAAACTATTAGTCATAAAGTCAAGGTGTATAAAATTACTTTTTGTGAAGGAAAACAATGTATTAATCATTACAAACAAAGACAATCAAAACAAGCTGATTATATTGGTACTTATGATGAAGAACTAACGCAACTATTAAGATTAAAAACAGTAAAACGATGTGCTTTAGGAACAAGTTACGAAAAAGCAAAGAAACTAATTGCTGAAAAAAATATTAAGACCAAAGAAGACTATCTTATTTTAACAGAAAGCGACACCAGATTAACACAAGACCCCGAAGATACTTATAGAGGCAAATTTACAAACTGGATTGATTATTTAAGCATAGAACGAGTGTATTATGACTTACAAACTTGTAAAACTAAGGTGGTCGAATATTTAGCATTATATCCAGAAATTAAAGCTCATTATTTAGATTTAGCAATTGTTTGTTTTGAATTATGTAAAAAAGACTCATTGTTTCCACCAAATGGGTTATGGGTTGATTATTATAATTTAAAAGATTTACGAGACTTAATTATTATTAATTATAAGAAAAAGAAATCAACTCTTATTATGTAAACTGTGGGAAAGTAAAAAATCCTTTTTTTTTGAAATATAGTATTTTTTTTAATTTAATATAAAAAAATTGATTTAAAGATAAAATTACTTTTTTATTATATAAATATAATCTATAAAATGGCGAATCTCAAAACTTATTGTTGCGAACTATGCAAAAAAGTATTTACTCAAAAGATTGATTATACAAGACACAAAGACAAAAAAGCACCATGCATCAGTTTAGAAGAAATGGAGCAAATTACTAAGGCAAAAGAAGTATCCAATGATACTAAGTCACAGCTTATTAGTGTATTCAATAGTTGTTTAGATATAATGAGAGGAGAAGGTTTAACGAATGATAAAGCATTGAAAAATTTGTCTTATTTTATTGTATTAATTTTAATTGAACCTCATTTTGGAGTTGAAATAAATATTGATGACTATGACTATATTTTTGAAGTTGAAGATGACAAACTTGCTATGCATAAACAAAAACTATTAACAATTGTTCGTTTTAGTAATTTGTCAAAGGAAACTGCTGAAAGTATTCCACATAATATTAAATTATTATGGGACGAAATTTTGTCTGTTCATCCCAATACTAAAAATATATTTGTAAAAGGTAAAGGCTTTGATATTACTAAACAATGTAATTATAAAAAATTAATTACTAAGTTAAATGACCTTGATTTGTCGAGAACAGAGCAAGATGTATTAGGTGATGCCTATGAAGCCCTTATTCAACAAATGGGTGAAACAGGAAAAGGGTTTGGTCAATTCTTTACACCATTGCTAATTAAGAAAATGATGATTAAATTAATTAATCCACAAATACATCTTGATGGTACAATAGAGACTTGTTGCGACCCTACAATGGGAACAGGTGGCTTTTTAAAATCTTATTTGTTTCATGTTTTGCAACAGGCAAAAGCTAAGACTATAGAACCAAATTGGGATTTTATTACAACACAAGGCTTATACGGTAAAGAATTAGAAATAGATACTTATCAATATGCTGTTTCAAATATGTTAATTTCATCAGGTCATATGTTTCAACAATTAGAAAAAGGTGATAGTATTGATGCTCCAATTACAAGAAAGTTTGATAATGTGTTGGCTAATCCACCGTTTGGTATTAAAGGATTAAACTATGATGATTTTAAAAGTCCTCTTAAAAATGAATATATTCCTATTAAAACAGACAATGCGGTAAGCTTATTTATTCAAGCAATAATTTATATGTTAAAAATTAATGGAAAAGCTGCTCTTGTATTGCCCGATGGACAAGATTTATTTTCAAAAAGTAATAAAACGTTGGTAGCTGTACGTGAATATTTGATGAAAACTTGCGATTTGAAAGAAATCATATATTTGCCTTCTGGAATTTTTACATATACTTCAATTAAAACATGTGTATTTTATTTTGTAAAAAAGAGCGAAGGAAGTGATGTTTTAAAAACCAAAATCAAGTCATCTGCTAAAACTCAAAAGGAAAATAGTAGAGCATATGAGTTCTCTGACTTACACCAAACCACTAAAGTTGCATTTTATGACTTTAATCCATATGAAGATGTTAAAAATCTATTGGTTGAAGTTCCTATTGAGAAAATTGTGAACAATTTTTATTCACTTAATTATGCGGAATATATGAAAGATGAAGGCGAAGCTGACAAATACGAAGAAAATGTAGTACTTAAAACGCTTGGAGAGGTTTGTGAGTTTCAAAATGGTTATTCTTTTAAATCAACAAATTATGAAAAACAGAATGCTACAAATGTTGGTATTTTACAAATTAAATCAATTCAAAATGGATTTATTGATGAAAATAAAATAACGGAATATATTGAAGAAAATAAAAAATATAAAGTGTTTGAAATACAAAAAGGGGATATATTAATTGGATTAACGGGTTCTTTCAAAGTTGGATTATATAATTTGGAAAAAAAATCGTATTTAAATCAAAGAGTTGGTAAAATAACTGCTAAACCAGGCGGTATTCTTCAAAAATATGTATATTATTGGTATTTATGTTGTGATATTGAAAGCGAAATTTTAAAAATAGCAACAGGAACAGCGCAAGCTAATATTTCTACAAATGATATTGCAAAACTAAAAATACCAATTCCTTGCCTTGAAAAACAGCAAACTATTGTAGCCTATTTAGATTATATATACGAAAAAGCAAATAAAACTAGCTTTACCAAGATTGAAGAATTGAAGCAATTAAATGAGTTTTGCTTAAATAATCAAAAACTGTTTGGAGAAAATAGCGTAAAAGAATTAGGAGAAGTATGTAATTTTAAAAATGGAAAAGGAATTAAAAAAGATACACTTGTTGATGGAGAATATCCGGTCATTGGTGGGGGACAAAAACCCATGGGTTTTCATAATGAATATAACACAAATGAAAATACAATTTTGTGTTCGTCTAGTGGTGCATATGCTGGTTTTATTAGTAAATATAGTAAAAAAGTATGGGCTAGCGATTGTTTTTCAATAATACCAAAAGAGGATAGTATCAATAATAATTATTTATATTATTTGTTAAAATATACACAAGACACATTATATAAACATCAGTCTGGAGCAGCACAGCCCCACGTATATTCAAAAGATTTACAATCATTAAAAATTCCCATTCCTTGCCTTGAAAAGCAACAAGAAGTTGTTGCCTATTGTGATGCTAATAACAACCTTATTAAGCAATTAGAAAACGAAATTGAAAAGAATAAACTATTAGCACAACAATTTATTAAGTCTATTATTAAAAATGTAAGTGTGGATGACGATGAAATGTAAGACTAATAATGATTTGTTAATTTATAATAACTAGCAAATCATTTATATATAGTGTTTATTGCGATGACAACTGCCCATATTAAACCATTTTTAATTAGTATTTGCGCCGGCGGCGACGAGTTGTTTTTCTATTACGTCTGCGTCTTGATTTTTTTTTGAACCTCTTGCTACCACCCCATAGGGGCTCGCTTGCAACCACTTGTCTTGTTTTACTATCAATACTATAATCAGATCCAAAAAGTCCAAAAAGTGCTACACTCGCAGCACGAGCGGCGAAGGGATACTCAGTTGAGTCTTTAACTTCTATTGCTTGTTCCTGATGCTTACTATAATATGTTATCGCATGAACTAAACCCACTGAAGACATAGTATTATAGTTTTTATTATACTCTTCATTATACTTGTCTAAATCGGTTGAAAACGTCGTGGCGTTGTCGACTGTATACATGTGTTGATGTTCCCAGTTCCCGTTTTGTATTTGTTCATCTGTTTTTATTGTTTCATAATTAATTTTGTTATAATTAGCCATTTTATATATAGTGTTTATTTTATTTATAAAATTCCTAAATTATTGTTAATTTAGATAACGCAAGAAAATATACATATAATTTATTAAAATCCTCCCTTAAAATCCTCCCTTAAAATCCTCCACGTAGACGCAATACAAGATGTAAAGTGCTTTCTTTTTGAATATTATAATCGCTTAATGTGCGTCCATCTTCAAGTTGTTTTCCTGCAAAAATTAGGCGCTGCTGATCGGGCGGAATACCTTCTTTATCTTGAATTTTAGATTTAATGTTGTCAACGCTGTCTGATGATTCTACTTCTAGTGTAATAGTTTTTCCAGTAAGTGTTTTTACAAAAATTTGCATTGTTATACTATTAGTAAGTATTATAAATTTGTTTTTATGTTTTTTTCTAAATATATATAAAATATATATAATATAATATATTATATAATATATTATATATGTCTTCTAGTTCTTACGACATTAGTAATCACACTTTTAACGTAGTTGATTGTTATTATACATTTATTATGAATGTAAAAGTTTCAAATAGACCATTAAAAAATGGCAATACTTGTGCCGAATTAGAAATATTTTATAAGTCAACCGATTACGATGCTGTTGATAAAGTATTTTATATTGAACATGGTATAAATCCTATTAGAAAATATATTGGTTCTAATGTTGTATGGGATAATGAAATTGATACAAGCTTTTGTGTATTAGAGTAAATTTATTTTTTTCTATTTTTTCTATTTTTTGTAATATTATGTTTTTTGCTCTGCTTTTTTGTAAAATTTTGTTTACGAGCTATTTTGTGCTGTCCACCCATTGGCGTCGGCGGTGTAAATGTAATTAACTTTGACGCTTGTAATAAACTTGCCATTGAAAATACATAAAAATTTTCATTTACTGCTGATATTGCTTCTACAACTTTACCTTCGCTCAAGACCCCGGTTTGAACCATATCCAACATGGTTTTACTATGCGCAGCCCATTTATCTACGTCTGTATCTATATTACCTTTTTCAACTAACTCTTTTGTATGTAGTATTGCATTTTCCACTGTACTTCCTAAATCGGTCACAATTTTATTCATCTCTGCTTTAATATTTATAGTCTCATGTTTCCAACCAGCTTCAATTTGCTTTGCTGTTAATTCGTCATCTGATACCGGTATTCTTCCATTCATTCTATCTAGTATTTTATCGAGATCCGCTATTTTCTTATCTTTAGGTTTACTAAACTCTTTATCCATAAAAAATGGTAATCTTTCATCCCTAAATGCTCTATCATCCATGCGCGCCACATCGGTGGACACCCCTGCTGCTGCGACCCGCGCAGCCCGTATTGCAGTGTGTGTTGCCTCATCTCTCGCATCTGCTGCCGCCCTTGATTCTGCACTTTGGTATGTTGCCTGTGCCAATGGCGCCCTCGCTGCCGATGCCGCCCTTGCCGCCCTTGCCACCCGTATTGCCTCAGCTCGAGCCTCCATCTGTAACTCTTCTAATGTCTTCATTTGAACACCAACTGCATTGAAGGGGTTCATAGAAATGTTATTTAAGTTAGCACGTTCCATGCGCCCTGCTATTATTCGTTCTTGAGCAGACTGCATAGTCGCTAGGCGTTCCTGCTCTGTTCTGTATTCTTCGATTCTTTGCCTAAGTACATCGGCTTGAGCTCTTTCAGCATCTATTCTTGCGTTATTTCTTGCAATAGTTTCTGCATAACGCTGCTCGTTTAATTGTTTTAGTACATTTGGTATAGTTGCTATATCATCTGCGGCTTTTCTTGCGTAAATGGCTAAATTAGCATAGTCATTGTTGTACATAGAATTATTACAAGCAGTGTAATGTTCTATAGGGACGCCCATTTCACCGTGTCTGTATTCATATGGAACAGGTGGGAGTAAATTATACATAGTTTGCTGTGCACGTTCTAGCATTTTTTGTGGGTTTAATAACATTAGTTCGGGATTAGGTATAGATATAGAAACTGCTTGTTTACACCTATGTATTATGTCTTTTATGTAGTATATATATGTTGTATAATATTGCGGCACTGTGACACTAGGTAATCTTCTTGCTTCTTGTATAAATTTAGAAATAAGGTTATCAACCTCTGTAGCCAAGTGTTGGATTTCTAATACACCAATTATAAATTCTCCAATAGATTTTGTGTATACATTAGTAGCACGTTCTAATAAAATTCCAACATATGCTCCTTTCCCTTCTATTTGAGCATTTAAATCTACTAAATCAGAATAACTAAAACTACTCATATAATTATAATTATATTAAATATTAAATAAATATAATTATTATACAATTAGCTAATTAAAATTAATTAATTTTTGTATTTATGTTTGTATATTTTTTTGCGATTTGTTGCGTTACGTTTTTTTTTGCGATTTGTTGTGTTACGCTTCTTTTTGCGATTTGTTGCGTTGCGCCTTTTTCTAGTAGTTCTTATATAGCGTTTCTTTTTACCTGTTCCAACACTCCCACTCTCAAGACAGTATGTAGGAGTATATAGTTTCAAAAGCAATAGTAGTCCTTTTAAAATTATAAGTGTGTATAGTGTACTATCTATTTCCGTATCTGAAAATTCATTGGGATGGAGTGGGCGCGCTTCTTTTATAGTTTTAAAAACCTCTTCAGCTCTATTCAAAATATGACCAATCTTTCCCGACGTTCGCAACACAAATATTGGAGGGTATTCAGTACCTGTAAACCTCCGATACGCATTATACTGGTCAACGAGTTCATACGTGTATTGTATAGTTACTATTAATTTACTGCCTACATCCTTGAAATGTTCAGTTTTAGTTTTTATATAATTTGCATAACCTATTAAAATATCTTTAATTCGTTTTTCGTTTCCGTTTTCGATTCCTTCTAATATAGCACTTACTAGTGCATCATAATTATTCGGATCAATACCAGGTTTACCATAAGAGGTGCCATGATAAAGGTACCTTTGGTTCTTAAATACAGTCATGAAAATATCTTCTAGTTCAATGAGCCTATCATAATAAGAAATTTTATTGGGGGAGGAAGGGTTGGGCGTAACCCTATGTGTTGGTCTTTTTATATAATTTAATAGTTTCTTTATACTTTCTGGTGTTTTCAGTAATTCTTGTTCCGGCGGTGGTAATTGTCCATGTGGTGGTATTTGTAGTGGCGGAGGTGCTTGTATATCCACTTGTTGGCTTAGTTTAGTAATATGAATTCTTAAAAGAGTCAACAGCATTTTTAAAGTTGTTCCTACTACATTTTTTATTTCGGCTCGTAACTCCTTAGTTATTTCTTTACCCATACTTATATTAAGTTCTGTAGGTAACTTTATAGCTAATACATAAATTTTTTCAGCCAGTTTTATGAGTCTCTGGCTAGTGTCACTTGGGTTATCTATATCAAGCTTAATAGCGGTTTCAGTTTCTGTTATTATATCTGTTATTTGTTTTATAATAGTCGTGTTAATTTGTTGCAAATACTGATTTTGTGAAAAGTAATTTTTTACATATCCAATAACTTGATTTGCATCTTCTTGCTTGTGTGGATTGTACATACGATGTGCATCTGGTTTATCTATGTTAACAATATCTAGGTCTACTTCGAACTTTTTATCCAAGAATGCTACCTCCTCAGCTTGTACGGGAAAATATGTTTTACTTATATTTGTGGGTATTAACTCTTCTATTATACGTTCTCTTCTGCCAGAGCGGAAGTCCTGTTCTTTTGGTTTAGCTTGTTCAGTTGGTTCGGGCTGTCTCTCTAGATTAGTAATATGAATTCTTAAAAGAGCTAGAAGTTTTTTTAAAATCTTTAATAATGCTTCCATAACCGCCGCCGCCGCCGCCGCCTTCGCCGCCGCCTTCGCCGCCGCCGCCGCCGTTGCCGCCGCCGTTGCATCTTTATTTAATGTAATATTAGCAAACTCTTGTGCAAACATATAAATACGTTTTGCCATTCTTTTAAGTGCCTCTATATGTTTTATAGGACTATTATGAAGGGTAGCAATTTCTGCATTTGTATTTCGTATCATCATAGTTATATATAAAACTAACCCTTGTTTGGAGGATTCTAACTTACTGCTGATTTTTCTCACGTCTGCTATTATTTTTTCAATAATAGTATTTGTTTCTGTTTGTTTACTTGGATTGTAGTTAGTTAATAGTTCCGCTACATTAGGTAATGGGGTTTTGAACACCCAGATCAAGAACCGGTCTTCCTCGTCTTCATCATGGTAATATGTATCTTGTGGTTCTACAGGAATAGCCGCCCAACGAGGCACTGCGTCTCGAGAAGGCTGTGTCAAAAAAGAGGCTAATATTCCATATTGCATGTAATGGTAGCCAGTTTCTTTGAATTGATCCTGTGCAGCTTTAATATCTTGCATAGATAGTTTGCTCTTTGTAAATAACTGTGCGTTGGGAGGTATGGCTTGTCCTGTTTGTGGTGCTGGCGGTGCTGGTTGTGCGTTTCGTGGAGTTAGTCCATGCCGTGATCTGTTTATTATAGAGTCAAGATATTGGATTCGTGCGTCCATTTCTTTGAGTCGTTGTCTTGGGTCTAATGTTGGTTCTGGCCTCTGTCCTAATACTGGTGCTCGTCCAGATGCTGGTGCTTGTCCAGATGCTGATGCTTGTCCAGATGCTGATGCTTGTCCGGATGCTGATGCTTGTCCAGATGCTGGTGCTTGTCTAGATGCGGGTGCTTGTCCAGATGCTGGTGCTTGTCCAGATGCTGGTGCTTGTCTTTGCGTGTTTGCGTCACAAAGAGGTGCTCCGATTTGAGTTCTCAAATCTGGTGTTGATGAATCTTGAGTAGGGCACAATATGTCTCTTTTACGAAATATTGGTTCTGGTATAGGAGGCTTACTTGCTGTAATTGTTGTTAAATTTTTGCTTGGTGTTGTTTGAATTATAGTATGTGATGTAGTATAAAGAACAATCCATTGTGAGTAGATTTGTTTTAAAACTATACAATAGGCGCCTATTTCAGCTAAAAATCTAGGGTAAGAATAAAGAGTATACGGCATCCAAGTATACATTCTTAAATAGATAATAATATCATCTATTGTAATGGTTAGTTCTTTTATAAGTTTATCTAAAGTTCTATGTCCTTGAATTATAACTGAAACTTGTGGTGGCCGACTACTAAGGGTTATTAACTCGTCAGTCACATCATATTGTAAATTATTTATAGTACACAATCTTTCACGAACAAATGCAATATTATTTGGAAGTATTCTTTCAGTACTCATTATTTTTCTATATATATTATAACTATATTATAACTATAATATATATTAATTTGTTAAAATTAATAATTTGTTAAAATTAATAATTTGTTAAAATAAATAATTTGTTAAAATTAATAATTTGTTAAAATAAATAACTTGTTAAAATAAATAATTTGTTAAAATTGATAATTGTTTTTTATATATTACTAATATACTAATATAATACTAATATATAAAATATTTTAGTAATGAAAATATTAGTATTTGATACTGAAACTACTGGGCTTCAAGAAAAAGGAGCTTCCATTTATGATAAATCGCGATGGCCATATATTATTCAATTAAGTTATATTTTATATGATATTTCAAATAATAGCACTATTATTAAAAATAATTATATTAAATTAGATAATTCAATTGTTATTTCACAAGAAAGTTTTAATATTCATAACATTAGTAGAGAGATTTTGGACAGTCAGGGTATAAATATTGTTGATGCATTAAAAGAATTTAATGCATATTTAAAGTTATGTGATATTGTAGTAGGTCATAATATTTCGTTTGATAAACGACTCATTTTTGTAGAATGTTTCAGACATAATATTTGTCAAAATTTTACACAATTTAAAAATAACCAACAAATACACAAACCAGAGTTTTGCACTATGAAAAACACTACAGAGTTTTGTAAGCTAGAGAGATTATGTGTGTCAAATAAAGTCTATAATAAACAACCTAAACTAAGCGAATTGTATAACTTATTATTTCCAAATGATCCCATACCTAATGATTTACACAATTCGCTTATTGATGTAGCAATGACTTTGCGATGCTACTTAAAATATACTAATAATTTTGATATTAAAGAAATAAATTCTACAATAAAGCAGTTATTTGAATAAAAATAATAAAATAATAAATAATAATAGTATAATACTTTAATTATACTATAATATATATATGGCAAGTAAACCAGAATTTTTAACAAAAGAAGAGTTAGAAGCAATCGATTATAGGCATTTAGTTAAAATGGATTCACTATATTCATTTAAAAGCAGACGTAGAACAATTAAAACAAAAAAAACAAAAAACGCAATTGTTGAAAGATTATTTAAAATAGGCGTTCCAAGAAGTAAATATAAAGCAGATTTGGCTGCGTACTTGCATTATGAATTAACACATCCAATAGCTACAAAACTACCAATTTATTTGGTAGGTGATATATATACTATGAAACAAGAACTTGAAGATAAGGATTACGAAATTGCGTTTATAAAAAATATATTTGAAGCTACTAACAAAAAACCGTTCAATATGATATATATATTAGAAACAATTGTGCAAAATCACATAATTACAATACACCCAGATGAAGCAAAAATGTTAAAACATATTAGCAATTTGGGTTCATCTAACTTTTTTATTAAAGATTATAAGTATTTAGTAAAAAAATTTGGAATAACTGCCAAAAAATTATATGATAATGCTGAATATAAAGATACAAAAGGTTTTGAATTAGGACGCTATCAGCGCGACCCTAGAGAGGGTATATATAATAATTATGCTAGCTTTAAAAAATTACATTTACAGAATTTTTTTGGGGAACATATTATTTCAGCATATGTAATGTATGCAGTAATTGATGAGGTTCTTGAGTCGTTGGAAGACTATTTTTTTACACATAAAGTTATTGACTATTCACCTAACATTTCAATGTTAGAATATAAAGAACGCTATTTACCGTTTGCTTTTCAAAATGTGCCTATTACTATATTAAAAGTTTATATAGATGCGTTAAACAACAAATTAAAAAAATTAACCACATATAAAATTACATTAAATAGTAGTATAATAAAAGCATTAAATAAAAGGCTTGATAACATAAATGTTCATTTGGTAAAACGAGATTATACAATTATGGGACAAAATAATGCACTATTTACAGAACGAATTATAGACTACGCTAATGTTCCACATTCTTATACTTTAAAGAAACAACGTTCTATCCGCTTACAGCAAAGAAAATCTTTTTAATTTTAGTAGTTTTTATATTATAACACATTAGTATATTATTAAAATATAATAATATACTAATATAATGGCATCATCAAATCAAGATTACTTAACAAAAGAAGAATTAGAAGCAATTGATTACAAACATTTACTTGTAATGGACAAGAACTATTCGTTTAAAACAAAGAGCAAAACAAAAAGCACAAGTATGAAAAAAGATGCAATCATTAAAAGATTATTAAAACATGGAGTAAAAAAAAGTAAATATAGTTCAGAACTTGGTTCTTATTTAAAATACGAATTTGAGCATCCAATAGCAAAGTCGCTACCATCAGGAACATTTTTACCGCCTTATTTAGTAGGAGAAATATATAGTATGAAAGAAGAGCTAGAAGACAGAGATTATGAAATGGCTTTTCTTAAAGCACTATTTGAACCAACAACAAGACCGCAAAACTTCGGAGCATTTTTTAATTTTACTATTAATGGTAATATTGTTCGATTGAATATGGGTGGTGACAATGCACGATTTAACGCACATGTCGAAAATTTATACAGTCCAGACTTTTTTATTAAAGATTATAACTATTTAGTGCAGCGATTTGGGCTAAATGCCAAGAAATTGCAAGAAAAAGGAGCATATAGAGACATATTAGGTCATCAATCCGGGCGCTATGGACCCCAACCACCATTTACGCATACAATTCCTACTAGAGCAATTTACAACAGTTATGCTGACTTTAAGCGTTTACATATTGATAAATTTTTTTATGAGCATGTATTGGCCGCTTATTCAATGATTATTGTTATTGGTGATGTGTTAGCAACTATATTTAATTATTGGAATACTAATTATGTTTCTAAGTATCCGCAAGCTAGTGCAAACAGAACATTAGAAACACGTTATTTACCTCATGCTCAAAATAAACCAGTCAATGTATTAAAAGTTTATATTGGCGCATTAAATAAACTCTTGTTAAAATTGCGCGGTTACAAAATAGTATTAAATCCTAATATAATAAATACGTTAAATAGTAGACTAAATACACTAAATGAGTATTTAGTTGAACCTGATGCTAGTATAGAGAATCAAGCAAACGCCAAATTTAGCATTAGAGTTTTAGATAATGGACCCGTTCTTCCTAAAAAACAACGCTCTTATACTCCTCGCAAAAAAACAAAATCTACAACACAAAAACGAGTAAAATCATTATAATAGTGTTTTTACTTATTATAAATTTATTACTTTAGTGTTTTATCTTATATTATATATAATCTTATAATATATAATATATATAGTTATGCCTTTAAAAAAGGCATATTTAACAAGGAAAAAGAAAAAAGCTAAAGCGAATGCTAAAGCAAAAGGAAAAGCCGAGATACTCCCTTTTTTGCTTAAACAAAAATTAGCCACTCTTAGCAATCAGCAAAAACAAGCTACATTAAAAAATATATTTTCCAATTTACCTAGACAAAGTGTTGAAGACACTATAACACAAAACGAATTAGTGTTAAAAGAACTGGCAGAACAACCAAAACAACAATTTCAAATAACACCATTACCCATTTATAATTATCCGTTTCAACAAGAAGTACCAAGAGGTTATGAATATAATTATCCATTAGTAAAAGTAATGGGCACGCACACAGAAACAGACTTAGTAGACAGCATATATAGTTTAAAAAAAGATGCCGAACTTGTAGACTATCCGAAGCACTTTTTACAAACATTATTTGCCAATTTTTTGAAAATTACTAAGCGGCGAAGAACTTATGATAACTATATTTTGTCACGTATACCTGATTATGAACTACAACAAGTATTAACTACGCGCAAATTTTTTATAATAGATTTTGATTTTTTGAGTAATGCTTTAGAGCTAACTGGGCAAAAATTAACAACTCGCGGAAGCTATAGTGGAACTTCTAACTATACTAAAGGCATCACAAGTGTTAATGCTAGTAAAACAAAAAAATTTAAATCGTTTAATGCGTTTATAACAAAAAAAATCAAAAATATTATTTTTGACCCTCTTATAAATGCGTATAAAGCATATTGGGCAATAAAGCACACTACAAAAATAATGATTGCTCATTATAGCAGTCTTAGTGATCGTCAACCTGACCCACACTTCTATCCTAACATTAGACATTTTCCTATTGAACACACTGAACCCAATTTAAGTGGAAAACTTGAACGCTTTAGAGATGTTTGGCATCATACTGAAGTAGGAAAACAAAAATACAAAAATGAATTATGGGATTTTGCGCATTATTATCAAGAAGAACCTGAAGATGAACCTGAAGATGAACCTGAAGATGAACCTGAAGATGAATCGCTCAATATTCCTGAAGTAACGAATGTTCATGTATATGACGTATTAACATACTATATTTTAGAATTAAACAGGATGCTTGAATATTTAGCCACTTATAGAATCAGCATTGTGCGCGAACTATTAGATGCCATAAATGATGATTTGTTATATATAGACAATAAAATCAACACTTTATATGGTACATATATAATACGACCTGTTGCTCCACAAAATACCGAACAGGATAATGATAGACCAGATTTTAGAATTAGCATTCCTGACTTACCTTAGAATTAGTATAGACTATACATTTTTTACAAATTTAATTTTTAATAAAAAGTTAATTATAACATTATATTATAGTATGGCATTAAGACAACCTCCTATTTTAATAAATCCTATAAATAGGGCAAAACCTAGACCCCCAAAAGAACCACATTCTGCATTGCGTCATAGATACAACTATGGATTAATGTATAAAGACATATGGGAACCAGAACTATTTGCTCAAATTTATATTGACAAATATAATATGGAATATGCCAAAGCAGTAGATTTTATTAAAACCATTATGAGACATTTTGTAGAGCAAATAGAAGATGGAACAAGAGACAGAATTATGGAAGAAATTGGAATAGATGGGTTTAAAAGATATTTGCTTGCTGATAATTTTTTTGTAATAGATTATGATTTTTTAATGAATAAATTCAAATTAAATATAGGGGGGTCGCGAGCAAAAGCATTAAAAATTATTGCCCTTATTAATGATGTTTTATTGCCATCTTATAAAGCTCTAGTGTGTATTCAAGATGTTTTAAATATTATGATTAAAATATTATTATATGCTAGAAGTAGACTAGAAGCTACTATAGAGGAACCAGTAAGATCTGTGTTAGATATTATAATAGATGAAGACTTAATAGAAGAAATAGCAAATGAAGGCGACACACGCACATTTAATGAAGTATGGGAAAATGATGAATCTGCTTTTCCAATACCAGGTGATGTTACTATTACTCCACTAATGGTAATTGAATATTATGTGCACAAATTAAATAAATTGTTAGCCAAATTACATTACTATAAAATTAGCATAAATGAAACACTTATAACACCACTAAATCAGGGCTTAATGTCTTTAAATAATAGTCTAAAACTAATATACAATTATGACCCAAAATGGCTAATAGTAGTTGAAAATACAAAAAAAACACGGTCTTTTACGCTAAAGAAAACAAATAGTAATTCTACACGCAAAACAAAACGGGTAGGACGCTCATTATAAATATTATAAATATTATTAATATGTAAATTTCGAAGTTTTATTTGAAATTTACATAACTTAGTTTAAAATATGACTCTTTTATAAAATCACATTGCGCGTTTTGTTATTTATTATTTTCTTCGTTTATTTTTTTGTGTGGAGTTAATAGTTTTGTGTTTTCTCTTATTATAGCGTGTTCTGTGTGATGATATTTTTAAAGTAAATTTACGACGTCCGGCATTTTTAGTAACATTACTTCTGGTAGAAAGCTGTTGATTTTTAGCACTATGACCTTTGTATTGTTGACCAGTGCATCGCAGCCGAGATGAAGAAGGAGGTATTCCAAGATGCCTAGACTCTGCATCACTTTCAATTCTGTATGCTATTAAGTATGTACTTTGCTCCATCTCCTTTAATTGAACTGGATGAGTTTGAACGAAAGAAAATACTAAATCTCTAAATGTTGTTAGACGGCTTTGGCTTATTGCTGAAGGAAAAGGCACGAGATTTAGATCCGCATTGTCTTGATACACATGCAAATTATTAATCTTGGCTCCATTTATGTTATATTGTGTAAATGTTAAATGGCTAAGTTTATAGACATTATTTTTCATTGCAGCATCATTAACTAGTGTTATATGCGCATCCCAATAAGGTTGACCGCTACCTGGCACCGTAGGTAACTGTAGTTGGGACTCTGGACATAATATGTTAATATTAAATCTAATATATGTTACCGTATCAAAACCTAAGCTTTGTTCTGTAAACTCATTATCAGGCTTTAACTCTAGTCTACTTCCAAAATAATCTCTAGCCTGTATATGATCATCTTTGTCACTCTTTCCAATATGTTGCATTATATACGTTAGTAAAGTCTTATATAATACTTGCTTTCCCGTGACAGCTAGTCGGCTTCCATCAGCTGGAATTGGTTTCATTTTATTTTTTTTCATTGTAGTTCGAATAATATCAAATATAACCTCCACCTGAACCTCCATCTGTTCGATTTTTGATTTAGGCGTTTTTGGCGTTTTTAGTGAGGGTAATTTTGATGTTATCACAGCTGAAGTTGTAGCACTTGCAGCCGCAGCAGCTGAAGTTGTTGCATTTGCAACCGCCTTTTCAGAAGCCTTAATTGCTGCCAACAACTTCTTAAACTCAATGTCAGCCCTAAATTCAGCCCTAAATATTTTAACATTAGTCTTTGCAGTTTTACTCCTTGCAACAGATTGTATTCTTGTAGCTGCGTTTTCCTCTTCCTGTCTAATAAGCTGTGTTATTACATTTATTGCATGCGTGAACCTTTTTTCTCTTTCTGTCAATAACTGACTTAAAATCTTTTGCCGCGCACGGAAATCTTCACTTTGTATTAGATCGGCCACCCTTCTTTTTGCCCCTTCTAACTCTAACTTAGTATACGCAAGTTTGCGTGTCCATTTCTGCAAAATTTTGTTGTACCATTCCAGTTTAACATTTTTACCGGAAGCTTTAGTCATGTACAGTTTACGGGTGTTTCTTTTTTTTACGTGTCTTTTTTTACTCATATTTTTATGTTTGTGTCTTTTTCGTGCAGTTTGTTTCATTATATTATATATTATATATTATATATTATAAATTATATAATATATGTAATTATAGCACACTCAACTGTTTTTACTACATTCTTTTATACGAACTTTTGCATTGAGAACTGCTCATAGCGTCTTTGAACGACATTTTGTTGTCTTTGGCAAACTTTTTAACGTGCATTATCCATTTTCCAGCACTGCGTTTTTTTGTTCCTTTTCTATGTTTTCTAGAACCACGTCTTGAACCTTTTCTGGATCCTCTGCGACTTCTGCGTTTTCTACCGCCAGCCATAGATGATTCTTCTTTTTCCTCTTCTCTCTCTTCTTGTTCTGTCATTTTATATATAACATAAATATTTTAATTTAAATAAAATGAAATTTAATTAAATTAATTAATTAAATAATTAAATAATTAAATAATTAAATACTCTAAATACTCTAAATACTCTAAATACTCTAAATAAATTAGTTAAATTAAATAAGCTAAATAAATTAGTTAAGCTAAATAAATTAGTTAAATTAGTTAAATTAGTTAAATTAGTTAAATTAGTTAAATTAGTTAAATTAGTTCTCTCTAATCTTCATTATTTATAGTTGTAGCTTTGCTTGATGAAGATGACTCACATTCATTAATATAGTTAGTACTATTTGTTAAACAAATGTCCAATTTTTTTGCAATAGCTTTAAACTTATTAATAATTAACGTTAGTTTAGCAACAATAATTGAATCGCTTATATATGTTAGTTTTAAATTTTCTAAACCTTTTAACGCATTTAGTAAAGCAGCATAAATAGTTTCGCATTCTTCGCTGTGATCTCCATTAATTAAAAATTCGGATGTTTTTTCTAGTGCTCCAGTTAAGTTTTCTAAATAAGTAATTGTGGTTTCTCTATTATAATTATAATAGTATCTGGTAAACGCGGAAGTATATTTTGAACTATCTACAGCTAATCTGGTAGAACCAATTAAACTGATTACAGACAGTTTATCATTTTCATTTATTTGTCTAATTACTTCTAAATCTAATAATAAAGTGTCAATATTCATAATTATAATTTACAATTATAAAAAAAAGAATTGCAAACTTATTTGTAAATAATTAGTTTATTTAACAACAATTTTTTAAAATGTTGCTGCTTTTATAACCATACTTCGTAATTGTTTAAATAGTAATCTAGTAAAGCTATTTTTTGTGAATAATTAGAACGACAATAATTGCTACAAAATGAATGATTGTACCCTCTATAAATATTTGTATTTTTTGCAATACTATTAGAACAAAATTTACATGTATATAATATTATTGGACTAGCTGTATTTGTGTATGCATTTGCATTTGGTATAGTATTACTAATATACACATTATAACAAATAATAGATTCTATAGAACTATTAGAACTATTAGGAGTATTATTAGGAGTGTTATTAGGAGTGTTATTAGGAGTATTATTAGGTGTGCTCATTATTTATATTGTTAAATATATTGTTAAATATATTGTTAAATAGATTGTTAAATAGATTGTTAAATAGATTGTTAAATAGATTGTTAAATAGATTGTTAAATAGATTATTAAATATAAATAATATTTAGTAATCAATTTTTTATATAGTATAAGCTATTTGGTGACATTTTTACCTTTGTAGTTTAAAATATCATATATTTTAGATGTAGTTGGAAACTCATCTTCCCCATATATATCTTGTAATAATAACCATTCAAATAGTCCACCAATATAGACATATAAGTTTGTGAATCCCAGTTTATATAGTTGATTGTATTTTTCAATTACTTTATTATCACTACAATTCTCTCCATATATTAAAATAATAATAGCTTTATTTTTCTTTAAAACGTTATTTAAAATCTCTTCTTCTTGTGAAGCAGCTATTGTATTTTTAATTAAACAATCTTGCTTTGAATAGTCTAATGTATTAATTAACAATAGTTTGTCATTTTTAAAGTTACAATAATTTTGAACATATTCAAAATTGACTTTGTTAATACTATAATTGACTCCCATAGTAATTACTTAATTAATAAAATATTAGTTTTATATTTTATTAATTTTAACATATTAATTTTAACATATTAATTTTAACATATTAATTTTAACATAGTATTAATAATTTGTTAGTTAATTAAATACTAGCGTTGTACTTATAAACTCCTTTTTCATAATTTTAGAAGCATTTGATGACAATTCTTCGCGTTTCTTGCGTGTTTTATTTAAATTTAGTAATGTTGTAGACGCTACTATTACGGATGTTTCTGATTCATCTGAAATATTAGATGAATATGACTCACTACTCTCAGTTGAAGTATTTGAATTTACAGAGGTATTTTTTACTTTTGTTGAACTATTTCTCAAATTCATATCATTTTCAATTGTGCTATAATTATTTTCAATATACTCTAATATTTTATTTTCAATAGTCCATTTAAAAAAATTTAACTGTCCTAATGTTGTTTGCACGCATATACTATCTTTATACGGCACATTTATTCTATCCCATCTGCAAAATGGGTCAAATTTCTTTTTACTATATGCTTTAAGTTTTAGTTTATAATCATTATATACTTTAAAACGTACATTAGTATCAGTGTTTTCAATAACACAATAATTTTTTTTTGAATAGTTTGTTACAAACCAGTCCACTATTCGTAGAGAGATTTTAGATGTTCCATTTATAATACTTATCATTTTATCAAAATGTTCTGTGTTTTTGTAAAAAATTAGTAGTTTATTTAGTAATATATCATTTTGCGTATCAATAGTTTGACTCATTTTATTAATTATTAGTTATTAGTTATTACTTATAATTTAATAGTATTTAAGTATTAATTTAATACTATTGTTTAAAAATTAAATAATAACTTAAGAATAATAAGTAATAATTAAATAAAGAAAAATAAAGACTATTATCTTATGAGTAGTGGTTATATTATAAATATAACTTCAATATATTTAGACAAATCTATTTATGAACAAGTATTAGAATTATATAGCGCTTTTGGAATTATTGACAAAAATAGTTTAACTTTTGAGAGATTTTGCGAAATAATTGGTTCTTATCCAGCCAATCATAATGTGTTTGTATATATGTATAATGACAAAATTGTGGGTGTTATAACATTATTAATTGAGCAAAAGTTTATTCATAATGCAAAATGTGTTGGGCATATTGAAGATTTTGTTGTAAAAAAAGAATATAGGTCAAGTAATGTGGGAAAAGAACTAATTGATTACGTGATTAACTATTCAAAGAATAATAATTGCTACAAAATTATTTTAGATTGCAATACAGGGTTAGAGTGTTATTATAAACGTTATGGTTTTGAAAATAAAGGTTTATATATGGGTTATTATTTTTAAATAATGTATACTATAGTATAATATAGTATAATATAGTATAATATAGTATAATATAGTATAATATAGTATGAGATTATTAATAGTTGATAGTAATAAGGGAGCACAAACTCTTATAAATTTAATAAAAATAAATTTAATAAAAACTGTTAAAAATTTAGAATTAAGATTTGCTAAATTAAATGTGAATAATTTAACAAAATTAACTAAAAATATGCTTAGAGAATTGACATTACAGCTTTTAATAAATAATTTGAAAAACAATTATGATGCATGTATTATTATGTGTCTTAGTGCGTCATCATCTATTTTTGATATATTAATTAAAAACAATTTTGTAATTGCTAATGTATTAATTATTGAACCTATAATACCTTTGTGTTTATATATTAAAAAACATAAATTCAAAACACTATTAGTTTTATCAACATCAATAACACAGAAAAGTAATTTATTAACTAATCTACTTAACACAAATACAGTTATTAAGCATGTTAGCTTAAATTTATTAGAAAATGATATACAAAATAGTGTTAAAGTGTACGAAGCACTTGAAAAGTTAGAAAATTTAAAAACATTTATTGCCAAATGTGATGGTTTAGTAATAGGGTGTAGTAGTTATAGTTTGATTAAAAATATAATTATGCAAGAGTGTAAGACCAAATATAATTTTAAAGGGGCGCTATTAGATTCTAGCGTTATTACTTTAAAGTATTTAAATACTTTAAAAATAATTTAGGCGACAAATATTAATTTTATATATAATTATTATATAACAATGAGAAAGCATAAAAGTGTTTGTAGAAAAACACGACATCGTTGTTATTCCGATAAAAGATGTTACCGAAAATCGTCTTGGAAAAGAACACATAAAATTGAAAGATGTAGAGTAGGGACAAGAAAATGCAGAGATAATAAATGCCATGTAAAGAAAATAAAATATGCCAAAAACTATTAAGTTAAATTAATATAAACTATAATATTTAGTAAATTAATATAAATACTAACTATTATATTTTAATGATGGAGGAAAATTTATACGCATCACATATTAGTGCTTTAGCCCGTAAATTGATTTTAAATAAACATGCTTATTTGAAAGTTAATACTATTTCAAATAAAGTTGTTTTATATATTAAAAATAATGAAAATTATAATGAGTTAAACGATGATGATAAATATAATGTGTTGCTTTATTTACAACGCTACTATAATGTGTTGTAAAATTAACTTGTAAAATTAACTTGTATAAACGCATTAAACATAATAAGCCTCTCGGCCGCGTTCTCGTGCTTTATATGCCATTCTTTCATCGTCCCATCCAGGTTTTGGTCTAAGCAATTCAGCATAGTTAACTCTTGGACGAGGGATAAATCTTGGGCGGGGATTTTCGTCTCGTAGTTGTTGTAACGCATATTGGTTTGTCATAATAGCCCGTTCAGTATAATCTCTTTCTAAATATAATGCTAAAAGGGTGGGGTCTATGGTTGGTCTAGCACCACTACGAGTTCGTCGCGAGGGACCATTGATTCCTGACATTTCTAAACGTTTTATTTCTGCTTTTTGTTCGGCTAAAATTCTTGTATTTAACGCAAGTGCGTTAGTTAGGCGATTTTTATATTCTGTTTTTGCCGAAGGTATATGCTGTATTATTTGTGACACAATTTCTGGATCGGCAAATTCTTGACCATATGTTCTTAAATGAACATCATTTAATATTTTACCAAGATAATTAGATACTACGTTTTTTATGCCCTTAGCTCTTATCTTTCTAGATTTTTGTTTTCTTCTTAAATGCCTTTTAACTCCTTTTGTTTTTGCCATAATAATATATATATATTATTATTATTATTATTATTATTATTTACAATTATTATGTTACATTAACATTATAAAACCAATCACTAAAATGAAATTTGTTATAAGGAGTTGCGCCGTTTTTAATTAAATTGTTTGTATTGGCGATTCTATCATAGTCATTAGAACCACCATCAATACTATAAAATAATAAATGACTTGTTAAATCACAACTTAATAGGTCAATATAACCCATCCCTCCATATTTATAACCAATAATAAAGACATTAGTTTGTCCGTGCTTGCACAATTCTTTATATCTTATTAATGCTTCTTCAACACTCATAATAGTCCATTGTCCATAATATATTTCCTTTTTTTGGTCTCCTAACAACTCATATAACAATTTAATATTGTGGTTCAACCCCTCTGGAAGTTCTGTATTAATAAATAATTTGTTGGATTGTTGGAAGGATTGAGCATTGTTATCCTGTCTAAAAAACGGTTCTTGTGATGATACATAGTCATCAGATGATATATATGCAGTTTTTAAACGCTCGCATAGTTTGTTAATAAGTGCTGTTTTTTTAGCAATAGTATTAGTAATAGTATTTGTATTTGAGGTCATGGTTATATAAAGAGTTATATATATTAAAGTTACTCAATTTTTTTTATAATGTTCATTTGTTTTGAGAACTTAAACTTTGTACTATTTTTTCGGCGTCGTTGTAAATTGCACTTTAGACAAGATATAATGGTATTTGAATTGCTATGCTCATCATAATTATTTAGCCTATCTAAAGTCCATTGACTTTCTTCTCTCACATTTTTAAATAAAATGAGTATATTAGCATTACAATAATAACATTTCATGCTACAAGATATTAATTTTTCAATAATATTTTCTAATGTAATAAAATTAGAATTAGAATAATCTTCATAATTTTTTTTTATATCTTGTTGCTTATATGATGCCAATTTTTTTTTCAAAGCTTGTATAAAATGTTGCTTTTCATAAATTGTTTGTATATTTTGAATACTTTGTATATTTTGAATACTTTGTATATTTTGAATACTTTGTATATTTTGAATACTTTGTATAGTTACTAGTTGCTTATCATAATTATCATAATAGTCCAGTATATTATTACATAAATCATTTGTATTTAATTTTGTGGTTTTTTCCAATAATTCTATATACGATAGTTTGGCTTCTTTAATAACATTGTTATTAAGTGTTTTAATATTATTACTAACATCATATGAATTTACATAATCATTATATTTTTTTATATTATTTATTATTATTTGTTTTTTCATAAATTTACTTTTACAATAATATATTATTAATATATAAAATTAAAGCATTAAACTTATTATAATAATGAGTTTTCAAAATGGAGAACAATTGCTTAGTGAACTAAGCGGAACACTTTTAAACGAAGAGACAAATGAACATACCATAGAAAAACCAGGACTATCCAGTGAACAATGTATAAAAAAAGATAAATCCAATAACTGCAAAGAGTTGCAAAATATTGCTTATAAAACAAAACGATTTAACGGAACCGAAATTGTTCCACTTGTAGTAAATACAAATAATAGCACATTGTCAAATTTTTTAAACAATGAAACAATTGCCAACGAAAAAGAAAACTGGTGCAAACTAGATAAAACACAAAAGGTAAAAAAATTAGTGAATTATGTTGAACTATTGGAAAAAAAATATAATTTAGTAAGTGAAGAAAGTAATAAATGTAAGAGTTACTTAATCAAGTGTTTAGACCGCAAAGCATTAAGTAAAGCAAAAGATGTAAATTATGATAAAATTGGAGGTATTATAGTAGATATACCTCATTTATTATTTGACATAACAACTCGTAACTTCTTATTAAAAAAAGATGATAAACACGTTTCTACCGTAAAAAGTTTGCCATTAGACAAAAAACTAAAAGCAAAAACAATAAAAATACATGATGTGGAGAATTGATTATAATCGTTATTAAATTGTTATTAAATTGTTATTAAATTGTTATTAAAATTGAATATTAAATAGTTAATTATAATTAATTAAAAGAACAAATTAATTATGATTAATAAATATTCAAACTTTATTAATTATTTAATTGAGAAATTTAATATTAATTCAATGTTAGATTTAACAAATCCAACACTAAGCGCAAATTATCAAGAACTACTTGTTAATATTAGCGATAGCATGCTTGAATTTATAAACACTAATTTGATGCAACTTATGTATTGTGATTTACACGATGAAGTATATGAAACAATATATAATATATATTATGCACAATTAATTGAAGAACCTATTGCGCTTACATTATTTAATATAAATGAAACGTGCGCAAAAAATTTACTAGTAAGCACAATTAAACTATGTCAAAAGCTAGTATTTAAATTTTATATACCGCGCAGGTCTTATGAAAAAACGCACATTATTAGAGATGCTTCAAATATATCAATAAACTTAACAATTAATTTTGAAAAATATTGCAATCAAATAAAGTATTTGAAGAGTATTTTACAAGCGGAGCAAAAAAGTGATGAGTGGTATATTTTTAGACGCTCTACATTAACAGCTTCTAACATATACAAAATATTTCAGAGTGATTATAGTCAATCTCAGTTGATTATTGAAAAATCAGAACCCATTGATATTAATAAATTTAAAGTAACTAATTTGAATTCACCATTACATTGGGGTCAAAAATATGAGCCAGTTTCTATATTATATTATGAACATACCAATAAGACAAAAATAAGTCAATTTGGTTGTATTCCACATAGCAAATATAGTTATATAGCAGCCTCTCCAGATGGTATAGTTTGCGATGAATCAAGCGAATTATACGGACGAATGATTGAAATTAAAAATGTTGTGTCGCGAGAAATTGACAGTATTCCAAAAATGGAATATTGGATTCAGATGCAACTGCAAATGGAAGTATGTGATTTGAATGAATGCGATTTTTTAGAAACCAAATTTACTGAATATTTAAATGAACAAGAATTTTTAGAAGATGTGTCTTGTCCATTTTATCGTGGTTTTATTATGCAGTTTTATGATAACAATGAAGTATATTATGAATATCCACCATTTACATTAAATAATATTTCATGTGACGAATATAATATATGGATTACTATGCAACTTAGTAAAAACGCTACAAAAAAATATGTTTCAAATATATATTGGAAATTGGAGGTTGTGAGTTGTGTTTTAGTATTGCGTAACAATTTATGGTTTAAAAATGCTTTGCCATATATAGAAATATTTTGGAATAATCTAGTTGTAGAGCGTGATTCAGGTGATTACAAAACACGGTTAACTAGTAAGCAAAAACTGAAACGAGAACATGATAAATTAATAAGTGATTTTCCAGCCAGTGGTTGTTTAATTAATTTTAATTAAGTACAAACTACAAACTACAAACTACAAAAAATTAATTTTAAATATATATTTTTTAAATATATATTTTTTAAATATATATTATTTTTATTTAAAATTAATTTATGTTACTTTAATAAGCTATTATGAAACATAATAATAAAGTTTCAGACTTTGATATGCATGTAATTAAGCGTAATGGAAAAAAGGAAACCATATCATTTGACAAAATATTAAAACGCATTAAATCGTTAGGTAAAACATTCAATTTACAAAATGTAATGTATGCACAGTTAGCGATGAAAGTAATTGACCAACTATATGATAACATTCAAACTACTAAAATAGATGAATTAACTGCTGAACAATGTGCTGCAATGTCATCAATTCATCTTGATTATGGAAAATTAGCAAGTGCTATTGTTGTATCAAATTTACATAAAAATACAAAATCTTGTTATTATGAAACAGTAAAAACATTATATGATTATATTGATGTAAATAATAATAGTTTTAGATTAATCGCAAATGATATTATGACACTGGTAGAAACACATAAAGATGTTATTAATTCTATGATTAATTATGAGCGTGACCATTTTTTTGATTATTTTGGATTTAAAACACTGGAACGAGCTTATTTGATGAAATGCAACAAAGTAATTGTTGAAAGACCGCAACATATGTTTATGAGGACTGCACTAACAATTCACGGTTCAAATATGGAAAAAGTTAAAGAAACGTATGATTATATGTCACAAAAATATTTTATTCATGCCACACCAACTCTTTTTAATGCGGGAACACCACGACCACAACTAAGTTCGTGTTTTTTATTAGCAGTTGAAGACGACTCAATTGACGGAATTTTTAATACATTAAAAGAGTGTGCACAAATTTCAAAATGGTCTGGTGGTATTGGACTACATGTTCATAACATTCGAGCAAACGGGTCATATATTAGAGGAACAAATGGTACATCAAATGGATTAATTCCTATGTTAGGTGTTTTTAATAAAACAGCGCGCTATGTAGACCAAGGAGGGAAACGAAATGGCAGTTTTGCGATTTACTTAGAACCACACCACCCAGACATTGAAGCCTTTTTAGAGTTAAAGAAAAACCATGGCGAAGAAGAAAGCAAGTGTCGTGACCTGTTTTACGGGCTATGGATTAGCGACTTATTTATGGAACGAGTAATTGGTAATAAAATGTGGAGTTTATTTTGTCCGGATAAATGTCCTGGATTATGTGACTGTTATGGTGATGATTATAATCAATTATATATAAAATATGAGTCAGAACAGCGTTATAATAAACAAATTTTGGCGCGTGATTTATGGGTTAAAATCTTAGACTCGCAAATGGAAACCGGAAATCCTTATATTTGTTATAAAGATGCGGCAAATAAGAAGTCAAACCAGCAAAACCTTGGAACAATTAAAAGCTCTAATTTATGTGTTGCCCCAGAAACACTTATTTTAACACGTAATGGACACTTAAGAATTGATGAATTAAAAGATACAGAAGTAGAAGTTTGGAATGGTGAAACTTTCAGTAAAACAACAATTTATCAAACAAGTGCGTCTAGTGAATTACTAGAAGTTCATACTAGTGATGGTTGTGTATTAACTTGTACTAAATATCATAAATTTTATGTAAAAGATGAACACTTAAATACAACTAAAACAGTAGAAGCACAAGACTTAAAAAATGGAATGATTATTATTGAATCCACTTTTCCAATTATTACTAACACTAATATACTATTAGATGCCTATAATATTGGGTTTAATAGCGCAGGACAGTTTGTTCCTAGCAATTATTCATTGGATTCAAAAATAATGTGGTTTTCTGGATATATAGATAGTGTTGGAATTAGTTGCTTTAATAAAATTGTTATTAATAATAGTAGCAAACAATTTATGATGAATATTAAATATATGTTACAAACATGTGGACTAAATCTCAGTGTTAATTATACTGAACATTATAATAATTTTATTACTATAAATTATTCAAACGTCCAATTTTTGAATAAACTTGGATTAACTAGTGAAAAATGTAAATTGTTAGTTTATGAAACTTCTATTGCCTATGAAGATAATAACATATATATTATGAATGTAGTAGATAATAAGCGAACTGATAAAACATATTGTTTTAATGAACCATTAAAACATGTTGGTATTTTTAATGGACTAATTACTTCTCAATGTACCGAAATTATAGAATATTCTGACTCAAAAGAAACAGCTGTATGTAATTTGGGTTCATTAGGACTACCTATGTTTGTCAATAGCGATAAAACATTTGATTATGACAAATTGTATCAGGTCGTCCAAGTATTGGTAAACAATTTAAATAATGTTATTGACGTTAATTATTATCCTACACCAAAAACGCTGCGTTCAAATTTTAAACACAGACCAATTGGAATTGGTATTCAAGGATTGGCAGATGTGTTTTTTAAGATGGATTTAGCATTTACATCAGACCAAGCAAAAGAAATTAACATTAAAATATTTGAAACCATTTATTACGCGGCTCTAGAAAAGAGCATGTTAATTTCAAAAGAACGCTATCAATCTATGTTAAAATTACATGACTATTATAAATGTGGAAATTGGTCTTTTACTACGGATTGTGAAGAGTGCCGAGATTACAATATTAACATTAACAATAGTGTAGAGTCTAGTAATATTTTAGAATTACTTGATTCGTGTAAGCCAATTAAAGCCGAATTTGACAAACTAGGAAGAGGAACAGATAATTTAGTTGAAAAATATTTAGGGGCATATAGTTCGTTTGTTGGTTCTCCAATAAGTAGGGGGCAATTTCAATTTGATTTATGGAATGTTAAGCCATTAGAAGGGCGCTATGATTGGACTACATTAAAAACTAATATTATGGAATACGGAATACGTAATAGTTTATTAGTTGCGCCTATGCCAACAGCAAGTACCAGTCAAATTTTAGGAAATAACGAGTGTTTTGAACCAATCACAAGTAATATATATAGTAGAAAAACATTGGCAGGCGATTTTATATTAGTAAATAAATATTTAGTGGAAGATTTATTAAAGCTTGGCTTATGGAATGAAGAAATGAAAAATAGTATTATTGCAAATAAGGGGTCTGTTAGCCATATTCAAGTGTTGTCACAAGAGGTAAAAGACAAATATAAAACGGTATGGGAAATGTCGATGAAAGAAATTATTAATATGGCGCGTGATAGAGGGGTATATATTTGTCAATCTCAAAGTTTAAACTTATGGGTGGAAGACCCTGATTCTAAAATACTTACAAATATGCATTTTTATAGTTGGAAAGCGGGATTAAAAACTGGAATTTATTATTTACGCCGAAAAGCCAAACATCAAGCTCAACAATTTACGATTGAACCTGAAAGTAAAAAACAAATTAGTAATGATGATAAAGAAAAAGATGGAGAGAAAGAAGATGAAGATAAATTAAAAGTAGCTGATTGTTTAATGTGTAGTGGGTAAATTTAATATGCATGTATGTTAAAGTTTATGTTGAAAAAGTAATTTATATTCAAATATTATTTAAAAGTTATTTTAAATACTATTATAACATGACCAATTTAAATAATTTAACGCAAGCGTTAAACATTCTTAACGTAACCTCACATAATGCTTTAAATATTCTCAACATTCCTACACCAGTAAGCGAAGAATGTATGATATGTAGGGAAGAGTTGGAATGTACACAATGTTATACTTTACCAGAATGCAATCATAGATACCATACTAATTGTTTAATTAGTTGGTTTAGAAACGGCGATCCGCGTTGTCCGTATTGTGGAAATAAAGGTGTTAATAATAAAAGCATTGATATTGCAGACCAATTTACTAACAGATATTATTCTTTAAAGTATAAAACACAAACACTAATTGATATAAAAAGATTCGTATTTTTAAAAAAATATGATACTAATGAACGGTGCCTTGAAATACGTAAGCAGTTTGATAAAATTAAAGTAATGGAGGAAAATTATAAAAATGAAAATTTAAAATTGAGAGAATTGAAACAATCACTCAAAGACACTCCTGCTTTATACAATGAAGCAAAAAAAAATATAAATTGTTACAGAAATAAAAGATGGAAAATAACTAAACAAATAAGAGATGAAAAATTTAAAATTATAAATAATAGTTATATTATTCCCTTAATAATTCCAATGTGTGTTGATGTATAAACAATTTTATATTGTTAAATTTTTATTGTATTATTTTATTATTATTTTATTATTATTTTATTATTATTTTATTATTATTTTATTATTATTTTATTGTATTTGTATTAACTTTTTGGGTTTTATTATTTTTATAATGCAAATGCTTACAATTTGTATATAATATATATTCTTGAATGAGAGAATTTTTGACAATTTTAATTTTTTCTTTAAGTTCTTTTATTTTATCTTTTTCGGCTTGACTATCTGATTTTGTTGTATGTAACTCTTCTTCTAAGTCTTTAATGTTTTGTAATAGACTATTTAATGCATCATTAAAAGCTGACGCTTCTTCTTTGGATAAAGTGGCTTTTGTGTCTTTATATTGTTGTTTTTGTTGCTTATAGTCGGTTTTCATAGTTTTAATTTTAGTTTTGAGAGATTCAATAAGCGCTTCTGCTTCTTTTGAAACGGTGCTAATTTTTGATTGTAAATATAGTGCATCTCTCAAATCTTCATTTTCAACACTTCTCATTAATATTGGAACATGAATCATAATAGGCTGAGCAAATTGGGTTGGGTCTTTTTCTCTATTTAAATAACTAATATATCCTGATAGTTTATTGGCAATGTGCTTTACGCCTTTTTCACTTAATACATTATGTGAATTCATAAATTGTTGTTTAAATTCTTCTTTGTGTGTAGTGATTTTATCCGAATCATGTGTCATAAATAAGTTGGTTAATGAAAATAGTTCTAATGGGCTATTTGTAAAAGGAGTTGCGGTCATTAATAGTAGCTTACACGATTCATTTTTTGAAACATTATAGCTGGTTCTTATTAACTGTTCCATAATTGTTGTATTTGGTCGTTCACTAGCTTTTAAATCGCCGCCATATAATTTATGTGCTTCATCAATTATGATAAGTGTTTTTTTTAATATGTCTTCTTTACCGTTGCGTTCAAGTAATATATTATATATTTTATTTTTCTTAGCTAACAAATTACTGAATTGTTTATAAGACATGGGTTCAAGCCAATTTTTTGATAATAATTGTTTTCGCTTGGCAATATCATCTGGCATAATTAGACCTTTATTAATTTTATCTAATATTACTAAATGACATACTTGGTCAAACATATTTTTCCATACATCGCTTTTAAGAGTTGTTCTTGTAACCCATAATATGCTATAATCATCATTATCAAAACTGCTTGTTGCAGTTGCTATACCTGTACATGTTTTACCTGTTCCAACTGAATGCCATAATAGCAGTCCTTTAAATGGAGAAGAAGGAGTAAAATAATGCGTTATAAATTTTTGTGTAGGATTAAGAGAGATAATATTTGCTTGAGCATTGGGATTAGCTATACAATTGTTTTTTATTTCCATTTTTTCCCATTTAAAATCTTTATGCGCATACGCATTTTTAATATAATCTCTCATATTAATAAAATCAAACTTTTTTAATGGGTTATTGATTTGTATTACACCTGTGTTTGATTGTATACTTGAAATTGGGCTTATACTTGAAGTTGGGCTTATACTAGAACGTGTGTTAGATGGCGAGCCTATAATTGAGTTAGGACTTACGCTAACAATTGCATTGTTTTTCTCTCCACTATATAAAAGAATTGGATAATTTGTTTTACTAACCTCCTCTGACTTATTATAAAGGTCTTCATCAAATGTAAGTTCTAAACTATCTAAGTCTGATTTTACATCGTTTTTATTTTTAGCACCTTCTATAATTGATGGTATTTTCGTATAGCGCAGACTCCATTCAGTATTTAATTGGCTGCAAAAATTGTTGGTACTATCTTTAAGATAATTACAGAAAAAGGTGCGTCTACCCAATCTATTATATTTTAATAAGTTTTCCGGATGTTTATATTTAGTATATACATATTTCATAAAACTAACACTTACAGGAATATCATACGTTGCTTTTTTACCGCATTTTCCTAAACATTTTATATTGTCTATTTTAAAAAACTTAGACTGCATATTTTGATTTCTTGATTTTGCCCCACCCATTAAAAATAATTTGTCTTCCATAAATTCACTATTCAAATCCGGAAAAGCATGTAAATTTTTTGTCAACTCATAATCAACAGCAAATACTGGTGCTAAATTATATAATTGTTCTGATAATTTATTCATAGCCTTATCAAATTCGCTATAATTCATTGTTGCATCATTATATTTTTCTATATCTTTAAATAATAAAACATCTTCATCTTTTTCATTAGCATTTTTAATATAGTTTTCCATCATAAATTTGCTAGTATATAGTGTATTACTCATTAGTTCAGGAACAGTTAAATAATAATTATATACATATAAAGGCCAACCAATATTGTCTTGAAACTCTAAACCTTTTTGTCCGCATGTTCTTGTTGCGCGCCCAATTGTTTGCTTTAAATCAGCAATTGTTAATGATGGTTCAAAAATATGAACGTATTTTACATCAAACAAATCTATTCCCTCTTTAAATCCGCTATCTAATATTATTAACCTTATATTTTTTCCATGTATATTATTTGGGCGTTCATTATATGTTTTTAACAACTCTTTCTTTATTTTTTCGTTAAAAGTTGTTCCATAAATTGTATTAGAAGATAATAAGGCAAAATTATTATAATCCGAATTTGCTATATTTAAATAAAGTTTAGGAGCTAATTGTGATGGAATTTTCTTAGCACTAATTACATTAGTATAGCCATTTGCTGCTAATGCAGATGCAATAATTTTTGCACCAGCACCCCCATCTTTAACATCGGAAAATATAAAATGCTTAAACTTTTGGCCGTGATTTTTTTGGTCTTGGCTATCTAATGCCAATAGTGTATTTAATAATTGAAGCATTTTTGGTGAAGCATCGTTAATGTCTTTATTATATTGTTGCGGGTCAAAAACCGATTTGTCAAATTTATGATGATTTGCTATTTTGCTAAAATTAGCTACTTTACGCATACATCTAAAAATTTTTGCTCGATTCTTTTTGGTTACCTTTAATGAATGAGTGTTACCTTTAATAGGGCTAGCTTGATTAGTTTTCTTTGTTTTATTGTTGCTTTCACAAAAACTATTAGTTTTATAACACTCTAAAATTGTGTTAAATTCGTCTTTCGGTAACGTACCACCTTTATCGGGGTGATTTTTCTTCAACCATTTCATTGTTATTGATTTATCATTTAATTTGTGCTTACACATTAATTTTTTACATGACATACTTATTATAATTAGTTAATATAATAAGTATTGCAAAAACATAATTACATAAATACATAATTACATAAATACATAAATACATATTTATTAAAGTTCGAAACAGTTTTATTTTTATATTTTTATTAATGTTATAAAATTTCTAAATATAAAATTATATTCTTCTTCTATTTTAGTATGATGGTCTAAGTTGTCTATAATAGTCCACTTAATAACATAATAATGTTCTAATAATTTAGCACATTTTTGTTGAAATTCTAAATTAAAAATTTCATCTTTATTTCCACTATAAAAAAAAAGCGGAACAGCACTATGCGTTTTTAAATTTATATATTTATACATATAAAGTGATTTAATACAAAATAAACCACCTAATGTATGTGGTAAAAACTTTAATATATTAAATAATAATGTTCCACCTTGTGAAACTCCTATTATAAACAACTTTTTATAACTTTTTAAAATATCAGCTTCTTCGTTTATAATAGTTATTATTTTTTTTGTTTGATCAATAAAGTCTTGTGTATTTATTTTATCTAATTTATTTACGTTGTTGTAACAAGTATAATAATTATACCATGACTTAACATTATATTGTTTATTGTTTGGATAGTCTATATCCATAGTCAAAGACTCTGGTAAAACAAATTTAATAGAGTTTGTTAAAGTACTATCATATTTTTTAAAGTAGTCTATATAGTCATCAAAATATGAAGAATCCGAAAACATAGGATGTAACATAATAAACGTATATTTGTGTTTTTTTGCGCTAGAAATAGCAATAACCATAATAATAGTTAATATAATATTAATAGCGCAAAAAGAGAAAAAAAAAGTATAACATGGACTTAACACAATAATTATGTGTTTTAGACACGCGCGCGTGGTCGCTGCTTTTTAATAGCACATAGACTTTTGGGCATCTTGTTAAGAATAACTGGCTTAGTCTTTTCTGTCTTACGCCACCACGACATAACTCGCCAAACTTCGCCTTCACATGCTAGTAGTTGTGCTTCGGCATTATTCTTGGACCTATGAGGCAACACATACAAAGGAATCGGAACACCATTAATCATAGCATCTTTGGTAACTGATGCCTTCGTATTCCACATTTCCCGTTCTGAAACGTCCATTGCTCTCCACCGCTTTTGACAAATGCCTTGCTCGCGTGTATGAGCGCAAAACAAGTTATAGCCAGTTGGATAGCGCAGCTGCTTAACTACTTTTGCCTCCGTAAAAATAGAATCAACAATATTAACAGACATCATAATAGCCTTTGCCTTTGCCTTTGTCTTTTTTCCCAGGCTATTATATTTAGTTATGAAAAATTAGTTCAATTTTTTAAAACTATAACAAATTAGTAGCATTAGCATTAGCATTAGCATTAGCATTAGCATTAGCATTAGCATTAGCATTAATGTGTAGAAAAAATTGAATAATATTTAATATTTTATATTATAGTTTTTATAATATAAAATAACTAATGATGACTACAGTATATATTACATCTCAAATGCACAATACTAACTCTACTATTCCAATTGTTTATGAAGCAACACCAGAACAACAAGACGCTTATACTAAATTTATGACTAGTGGTGAAGAAAAAAAAACATTTGTATGTAAAGATTACAATTTTACATTAGAGCGTATTTGGAGTAATTCTAAATATAGAAATATTAGACTAATTACAAAGTCTAATGAATTTTTAATATCAGATAATAAGCAAGAATTACTTAGTACGTTAAGTTATATGACAAAAATGAGGAATAGTAAACGTAATGTTACTAATAATTAGTATTATCGACTGCTACGTAGTCTGCGAGTAGATGATAATATTTCTCCAAGGTTTGACAGCGGCACACCTAGGTTTGCCAATGCTCGTCGCATGCGGGACTGCTTTTTTTTCTTTGAGGCTTTGACTTTCCGTCTTGTATTATGTCCTCTAAATAATGCTTGTATTTTGGTAGCAGTTCTATTTTTTTTCCCTTTATTTAACGATAATGGTGATGCATTAAATGTCGCAAGTAGTTCTTTGGGCGCATTAAATGTAGATAGTCTTCCATAAAAATTTGGAGGTGATGGCATTTATAATATAGTATAATATTATAAAATTATAAAATTATAAAATTATGCTAAATACTATTTTAAGAGAAAACAAAAAACTAATACTTTGCTAACTTGTTTACTTTGCTAACTTGTTTACTTTGACAACTTGTTTACTTTGACAGCTTGTTTACTTTGACAGCTTGTTTACTTTGACAACTTGTTTACTTTGACAGCTTGTTTACTTTGACAAATTTTTTCTAGCTTTAGCTAACCATGATTCGCGGTTTTTAGCGCTTAGTTCAGCCCACAATTCATGGAGCATAATTTCTATACTTTCGGCGTCTGTATCGCGCACCATCTTTATAAGAGCTTTTTTTGCATTTGTTTTATTGGCATTATTAAAGAGACGCACTGCTTCATTTGCTATTTTTTTACTATCCAACGCTTCTTGTTTGGCAGTTTTTTGGGTTCTTAGTTGCCGTCGTGTTCTATGACCTCTAAAAGTTGATTGAATTTTGGTAGCACTCGTATTTTTTTTACTTTTACTACTTATAGAGCGTTTTTGTGTAAAAAACGAAGTTAGTCTTCTTGAAAAATTTGTTAAACTTAATTGTGATGGCATTTATAATATAGTAAAATATTATAAAAAAAATACTAAATTAGTGTAACCTAGAGTATAACTTATGGCTTAAAGTTTATATTATGATTTTATTACATTATACTATAGTATAATAAAATCATAAATTTTTCTTGTTACTTCATCGTAAAAATTATTGTCTATAAACTGGCTTGTATTTGTTTCTTCATTTCCGTTAATGACTAATACTAACCCTTGTTCAATTGCTTCTGGGTTATTTAACCATATATCATGATAATGATGACAATCTTTTAAATATTCAATAGGTATAGTTTCTCCCAGACGACCCCGCTGTTGCACACGCAAATCACAAATCTCAGGACACGTTCTAATATAAACTATTTTTAAATCTTGAAAAATAGTTTGAAACTCTTTAAACAAATTTAAATAAATTGTGTATTCAATAAGACTCATTTTTTCAGAATCATATAGACTTTTAGCAAATACAAATTTGTCTGTATAAATGGATCGCTCACTAATAATAACATCATAATCTTCTTTTAGCGCTTCCTTCAATAATGACATACGACTTGTATATGCCATTATTTGAAACGCAAAACTATAGCGCTCATTATTTTCATAAAAATACGCAATAATACTTTTTCCGTTACCATCTCCAATTGATTCCCAAGTAGAAACTGGTTCTTGTAAAAAGCAGATTTTACAAGTATTGCCTTTTGAAGCGCAATAATTAGCAAGATTTTTTTCCAAATAGCGCATAACGCTTGATTTTCCAGAACCAATATTTCCATCAAGAGAGAGTATAAGAGGAGGCATATGTAGTATTATTTAGAATAAACTATTTAAAATAGTTTTCAATTTTAATTTGTTACACCTTTAGACATTCGCAACCAATCTTCGGCTAAGAATTTGGCATCGTCACTATAATAAAATTTAATTAAATTTCGCAATTGGTCAGTTGATTCGCTATTTAAACGTTCGTCTGATAAATCTTGGTCTCTTGCAGTGATTTTTTCCCAACTGGTTCTAAATTTTTGTAAATTCTTTATTAACTCATCTCGTGTCATTGAACTTATTGGTTTAGTGTTCGGTTCATACATTCCCCTATAATTAGTAATTGGTTTACTAATTCTATGTTCTATGAGTTTTGTTGCTTTTTTTTGTTGGGCTTTATCTAATAAATTATAAATTAATTCTAAATCAGTGCTTTCGATTGTTGAACCGCTCAATCTAAATAAACCTTGAGCCATTGCTTCTTTAGAACCACTGGTTGTTACATTATATTTTTTTAGTAGTTGTTTTAATTTATCTGATGAGATGTCAGTTTTTTTGCTTTTTTTAGTTTTTGTTTGATTAACTCCATTATTTTTCTTTGTTTTATTTACTTTAGACCACCTCTTACTGGTTTTTGTTTGTATTATGACCCACATATTGCCATCATTGCCTCGTTTCTTTGTCCCTAAAACAAAGTCATTAGCACTTTCTGATGGTGCTTGTCTAGTTGCCATTTAATAAATAAATATATATTTATTTAATAAATATATATTAAATATATAAAATAAATGCGAAAAACAAAAACAAAAAGAAAAAATAGAAATAAAAATAAAAAGCACAACTATTTAACTAAGTTAACTCGTAAATTATACTCAAAAAAAATGAGAACAAAGACCAACAAAAAACTGCAATTTTTTAATAAAATTATAGGTGGAGCTGGTCCCTCAGATTTTAATGAATATCTTCATCGTCTACCTTCTATACCAACAATTGATTCGCAAGAAATGTTTATTGAAGCATATAATTTTGTATTTTCTTTAAATATTAAAACATTAGATGCGTTGATATCCGTTGACGATACAGATATAAGAAAAAAATATGATCTGTTGTTATGGTATTTTATAATTCAAACAGAGTTAGGTAAACTAATAAATACTAATATAGCAGAAAATATAGCAGAAATTATAGCAAAAAATATAGCACAACCAACATTAAATGAATTACTAATTCATTATAAGGAAAAAGAAAAAACCAGAGAAGATGAAATAAATTTTAGTATATTGAGTCATTTTACTGAACCAGTTTTTACTCAAGAAATAACTTCAGATTTTTATGTATTTTCATGTCGTAAATATAGTACTATGTATAATATGATGTATAAAAATGATACTAAAAATTGGGTTGATATATTTCATATGAATAGTTATTTTTCTACTACATTTTTATTAGACTTAGCAATACAGTTCTGTAAAGACCATTCATCAGACAATAATTTTATAATATGTATAAAAATACCCAAAGAAACTACAAAAGGGATATGCTTAATTGCAAAAGCCAAAGTTGACCTAAGAGTATGGATAAAGCAGTTTAATTCTGAATATGAATTTTTCATGCCTCCATGTGGAATATTAAGTTTTACGGGGCAATTTTATAAAGATGTTATGCATAATAAAAAACAAATACCAATTTATAATTATCAAGAAAGATTGATTTAGATTTTATATAAAATTATGAAACAATAGAATTTAAATATTTAGTAATCATAATTTAAATATTTAGTAATCATAATTTAAATAGTTATTACTCACAATTATTAATTACAATTTGAAAATGGAGTTTATTATTAGAGAGAAAATTGTTGTTTTTACAAATATTAATTTGGCATTATTTGCATTATGTTATTTTAAACCATATAACAATTATATAGATTATAATTATTTATATAGTATAAGTTATTGTTGGAATTATTTGATTTTTTTCACATTTAATGGAGCTTATTTAGTAGACAATACAACTTTTAAGAGAATGGCTATTAGAAAAAGACTTTCGCTCCCTATTTTTCATATTGGAAATATGATTGTACATAATTTACCATTTTTATATGTTAACATTTATATACCTAATAGCGTTACATTATATCATTCATTAATGGCATGTTTAACTAATTTAGCATGGTGTTATTGGGCAACATTTGGAACATTTGATATTGCCTATGTTTATGTTTCAATGAAAAAAGAAAAACAAATGCAATTATATTTGCTAAATATAACTTCTATATTATATGCTCCGCTTGCCTATAATATTAATAGCTATATACAAAACCTAGGCCAACTTATATAATATACATAAACAATATAAAGACATTAATTCTAATAATAGTAATAGACTAATGTCTATTCATTTTTAAGCATTGGTGCCCGAGTGGTCTAAGGGGTGCGACTCAAGTTCGCATGGCTTCGGCCTCGTGGGTTCGAACCCCACCCAATGTATAGTTTTTTGTTTTTATAAAATAGTTATGCGCTATTTTATAAAAAAATATGATTTTTTTGAATTTTTGTTTTTTACAGTTTACAGTTTACTATTTCTTATTTAAAAGAACGCAGGTCTTATGCCCGACTGACGCATTAAAGGCGGTGGTTCATTGGAACGACTAGTTGGTGGTGGTGTACTTGGTTGGTACGATTGGCTACGTTCTACTTGTGTAAATGCTGTTGGCACACAACTCCTTTGCCTATTTACAACATTACCAAGAGACCTATATACTGCTTGACATTCGTCCTTTGTTTCACTATAATTAATAGCGTGACCTTCTTCAATACCAATTTTAGCTGCTTCTAGAATTGCGTCTTGATTTGCACCCAAATACATTAGTTCAATGTTATATGATTCTTGTGCGCTAGTAATTAGCTTTTTTAACGTTTGTGCGTTAAATTTTTTACTACAATTTTCACAACCATCAGTAGCAACATAAATCAAACACTTAGTATAACTGTTTGGATTATGAAGTTTCTTTTCCATAAAATAAGTAAGACTTGAACCAATAGCATCATATAATGCGGTTTGGCCGCGAGGAACAAATTGCCTTAGTTCAAGAGGCCGCACATCTTCAATATTTAATGACCTAATTAACATACGCTCTTCGTGGTCAAATAACTTAATTGACACATTTACACGCTCGTCTGGTTTTAAATCTTGTCTAATAATGTCTAACGTAGAATTAATTCCACCAACAGTATCTGCTTCTTTGCCACACATAGAACCCGAACGGTCAATAATCGCAACAACTTCTTGAATAAATGATGCCATAATAAATGTGTTTTAATATAATTTATTAAATTATTTTTAAATCAATTTTTTTTAAATATGTTTTATATGTTTTATATGTTTATATACTATTATTAATAATGTTTATTAGTAACCATGATTTACATTAAATAAAATTGATTATTTATATTAAATAATCAATAATATAATATATACTATAAAATGCTAAAACAGCAAATGCTAATTGAAAAAACTAATTATGAACCCCATCTTAATATTGAACTATTAACAGGTTCATTTATAGAAAATCAATTCAAAAAAATATGTGCGCGAACTATTTGTAATGCTTATGCTAACGAACTTTTAATAATTGAATATTTGAAATATAGGATGGCAGTAGAACCTCACATATTTACTGATGTAACATTTGGTATAGAGTTGTCATTTGTTCAAGATTATATTGAACATATAAAACAAGTTAGCATAACATGTGAAGACATTCCTGTAATAACTTATGTATATAATACTCTATTGCGTGAACCAGGAGATAATGAACTATGTCCAGACGATAAAGCATCGCTAATCCTTGATAAAATACACTGCTTCTTTGATATTGATGAAGACAAACTTGCAAATGAATTAATAGAAGTAATTAGTACAATTTATTATAATAGTTTGTGGTAAAGCATAACGCATAATACAAATTGCTATAAAAAACAACTTTTTTTTATAAATGACTTTAATGCTTTAAAATCGAACTATTTTTGTTAAATATAACCAAAAGAATATTCCTATAAATGCTTTTGCTAATAAATCAAGCATATTATAACCAATCATTTTAGTTGTTTCACTTGTCTGATAAAATACTCCATATAAAGACCATAGTCCTAAATATAGCCAAAATATCATTTTGGATTGCTTTGTTACTTTAGAGCCAGTCATAAATTGTTTCCAAATTGTTCCGTAAGTTAAAAAGAAAAATATGAACCCTATAAAATTTGCAAATGTTCTATTTAATAAGTTTATTTCTCCAATATATCCAAAACCCAACATTAAAAAATTGAAAAATAAGACGATTGAAAATGGTAAAAAATGTACATCTACTTTATTTTCGTAACCTAAAACAAGAGATAGTACTAATAACATGAGCGGTGTACTTATTATCCAATCAGAATAGCGCATATCATTTATTTTTTCTATTGGTAACTTTAGTTCAGATTCTGGAGTATTTATTGGTTCAGTGTCTTTTTCTGCTGTTTTTTTAATTTCATTTGTTATTTGTGTTTTTTGCGTTAGCTGTGTTTTTTGTGTTATTTGTGTTTCTTGTGTTAATACACTTTTTTCTTCTGATTTATTTAATAAATCTATAAATACTCCATAAAAATAACCAGCAATAATTGAGATGCAAGTTTCTAAATTCATAATATGGCGAATTTGTGGAATCGGGTTTCTTAATGCTTCAATAAATGTAATTACACCTGTAGTAATCAAAAATACATATGTAAAATAAAAACTATTTTTTACACTAATTATTTGCATTAGAAGTAATACTAATATAGTAAAATAATATTATTATTAGAATAATATTATTTGTAAAATTTGTCTTATTTGACTTTAAAAAAAATTATAACAACCATAAATTATAACAACTATTTAATTGGAATATGCTAAACCACCCATACCCGACATAATACGAAGAACGTTGTAGTTAACCGCATATACACGGACTTTGGCGGTATTTACACCTTGAACAGTAGCATTTGATAGCACTAATTGGAGGGTAGCATTATCAATGCGCGAGAAATTGCAGGTGCCAGATGGCTGATGTTCTTCTGGTCTTAGGGCAAAAGAGTAAACATTAATACCGGTGTCTGGGGCACGAGTGTGGTGCTGGAATGGCTGCACTAAGTCAAAATAAGTGCCTTCACGCTCCGAAAAGCGGTCTTGACCGTTAAGCTGTAATTTGGCAACTACAACTGGATTTTCACCCCAGCAATGCATGTCTAACGCGGTTTCAGCTAGAACAAAGGTGCCAGCATCGGATACGCCCGAGTCGTCATTATTATTTGGTCCCGTAGGACCGTTTGCATTACTTCCCGATAGCGCACCTACCACAGCACCGCCAGAAATTGGACCAATTACTGTTGCTACACCAGTCTGGCTAGTGAAAGTGGTTGCTGTACCTGGTTGACCAATAGCTGGTAGAAGTTGATTTGCCCACATGTCTTCAAATGCACCAGAAGCATTAATAAATTGATTTGTGCCACTAATATTTGTTCTTGAACCAAACGCATGAACTGCATTTGGTAGAGCGTCTAACGCATCAGTGTAATTGAATGGTTGAGCTCCTAATAATGTATTTAGAGCCGAACCAGCAACTAATGACGCACAATAATCAACATTGGCATCTGGCTGAACAACCCAGATTAGTTCTTTGCATGGATGATTTAAATTCAATTTAATTTTATTGGACGATGAACCAACCGACTCATCACCAGTGAACTGAAGTTGTTCAATTAAATATTCATGTGGATTTTGCGCCATGCGTCTGCGCTCATCTGTATCTAAGAAAATGTAATCAACAAATAGCGAGGCAGCAGCTAACGATTGTTTATACGCATTGTTAACTTTTGCGCCTTGTCCATCTAAACTGGATACAGCCCACAAGCACTCTTCAATATTGCGAATGTCTAAGTTGATTTTAACTTCGTGATATTGTAGCGCAATTAAAGGTAGAGCTAAACCGGGATTACGGCAATACCAGAATTGTAGTGGAATGTATAAAGTGGTTTCTGGTAGCGCTTTGCGTGGAGCGCAAACTTGGCGCACACCATCAGCAGAGCAAGGACCATCAACCGCAGCGAATGTAGGGTCGCATACATATGTTAATTGAGTTGTATTACCAATCATCTTATAATAACCACGCTCTTGTTCCTTGGATAATGTGAGCTGATTCCAAATGTGCATCCAGTCACCATATTGACGGTCAATGCGCTGACCACCAATTTCAACTTCAACTTGCGAAATTAGCTGCTCGCCAGGGAAATCTAACCATCTAGCATATAACGAGTTTGGTGTACTTGTGTCAGATAATGATTGACCAATTTCAGGAAGAGTTAACTGTAAATATGTACGATAGGCCAAATCACCGTTTCTTGAAATGGTGCAAGTAACACGGCGACCAAAATCCGCTTGTCCATTAAATGTTTGTTCAATAGACTCCATCGCGAAGTTGGTGTGACGTCTGTATGTAACTTTCCAGAAAGTAATTTGGGGATTTCCTGTCAAATAAACATCTTGTGCGCCATAGGCGACTAATTGCATTAAACCACCAGCCATTTTTTTATAATATTCCTAAAGAAAAAAAATTTTTATAATTAATTTAATTAATTAATTAATTAATTAATTGTATTAATTGTATTAATTATTTTATTATAAAAGTTATAATAACTTTTATAACAATATTATAATAAACATTATAATATTATTATAATATAAGTAGCTATGAAAAAGGCAACTATTATTAAAACAACATTAGATAGTAAGCATAATGAAATAAGTAATTTATTTAAACAAAATGAGGAAGTAATTATTCCTAAATATTTAAAAAGTATAGAAAAATTAGAATCATTATTGCAAAATTCTAATAATAGCATAAAAAAACAAACAATTGTTGAAAATATTAAAAAATATAAAAATTTAATTCATTCTCTTGAGAAAAAAAAGAATGAGTATTATTTAAATAATTCAAAATACATATTTGACTATTTTGAAAATAAAAAAAATATTTCTACTAGTGATATATCATCAAATAATCAAAATAATCAAAATAATCAAAATAATCAAAATAATCAAAATAATCAAAATAAAAATGACATCATACACAAATTCTTTTCTACTTCACATAATGAAGACAATAACAATAACAATAACAATAACAATAACAATAATAACAATAATAATAATAGCACAAAAAATTCAATTGACAAATATTTTAACAATATTGATTATTTATATTTAAATTATGATAATTTTATTTATCCTTCTGATATTTGCAGTGTATGTAATAGAGGAGAAATGGTTTATGTAGAATCTGATGGCATCTCGGTTTGCAATAATTGCTCTAATATTATTAAAAATTTAATTGAAATTGACAAACCATCATATAAAGAACCACCTAAAGAAGTTTCTTTTTATGCTTATAAACGAATTAATCATTTAAAGGAAATATTGGCACAATTTCAGGCAAAAGAAAGCACAAATATTCCGGATGAAGTGTTTGAAAATATTAAATATAAAATCAAAAAAGAACGCATTAGCATTCATGAGCTAACAAATAATAAAACAAAAGAAATTTTAAAGAATTTGGGTTACAATAAATATTATGAACATATACCATTTATTAAAGATAAATTAGGTATTAAACCACCAATAATGAGTTCCGAATTAGAAGAAACGTTATGTAATCTATTTATTGAATTGCAAAAACCATATTCAAAATATTGCCCAAAAGAGCGCGTTAATTTTTTGAATTATTATTATACACTTTATAAGTTATGCGAATTATTAAATGAAACGCATTTTTTACCCTATTTTCCCATGTTAAAAGACAGAGAAAAGCGTGTAGAACAAGACCAAATATGGAAAAAAATTTGTTTAGATTTGGGGTGGAACTTTATTCCTACACCATAGGTTTGTAATTATTCATCAAATCCACTTACACTTAATAAATTAGAAAAAATATTTATTATATCTAAATAGTAAGCTAATGATGCTGATATAAAATCTCCACCATAATCGCGTTGTAATATACTATTTGTGTCATATACAATGTAAACAGAGAATAACATTAACGAACATATTACTAATATTTTATAAAGAAAAGAAGATTGAATAATGAAAAACTGAACAATGCTTATAATCAGTAAAAATAACAATGCAAAAAACAAACCTAGACCAAACATATAACCTAATCTAATATTGCTTGCTATTAGTGCTACTCCAAACGTAAACATTGAAACAAAAATGCTAATTGTTCCTATATATGCTGTTTTTATTGTATTAGGATCATAACGTGACTTTCTGTATCCTAAAATTATTCCAAATGCACAAGAAAAGAGAGAAAATAATATAAATTTTAACTCTGGTGGCATAGCAATAAGCGCTAAAATTAGAATTAATATAAAGGTAGTTATATATGCGGCAATAAGTTTAGGATTGAATGTTTTAGTATCTTCGTCTTTTTCTATATCAATATTTTCGCTTATATAATAAGTAATGTAAAGCTGAATTATTAAAGTTATTAAAATTAATGCAAAAAAACTCTTTTTTTCGTATATTAACTTAAATAATTGCGTTATATCTGTTTTTTGCTTAATGTTTCTATTTTTTTTTAACACATTTGATTTGTTGAGAGCCATGCTTATATTTTATTATAATATTTTATTATAATATTTTATTATAATATTTTATTATAATATTTTATTATAATATTTTATTATAATAGTTTATAATAAAATATTTTGTAATATTATAATATGACTCGTTCAAAAAGATTTAGGAAAAGACAAACTCAACGCAAAACTAAAAGAATAATTGTTGGAGGTGGGAAGACCGGGAACGTGTCGCGTGCTAAAAAACCACGAACAGCACGAACAGCACGAAGATTTCCAAACATTGAAGCTGTGTTGCGAGCCGCCTTTCACCCGGGTTTGATTCGGCGTACCGTTCCACCGCAACCCGTTAACGTCGAGGTGCTGCCGAGGCCCAGAGCAGATCCCGATTTATATTTGACCCCCTTTGTACATAATCCCTTTGTACCGAATCCCCATGTAGCTCCTTCCACCGGGGTTGCCCCTACTTCCTCCATCGCCAACACGACAAGGAGTGCCGCTTCATATATGCCTCCCTATCCCGTTGTAGCTCCTGGCGGCTGGGTTAACCCGGCTTTTAATCGGCGTTCTGCTCCACCGCAACCCGTTAACGTCGAGGTGCTGCCGAGGCCCAGAGCAGAACCCGCTTTATATTTGACCCCCTTTGTACATAATCCCTTTGTACAGAATCCCTTTGTACCGAATCCCCCTGTAGCTCCTGTTGACTCGGTTGTTTATAGAAATCACTTTGAAGCTCCTTCCGCCCGGGTTGCCCCTACTTCCTCCGTCGCCAACACGACAAGGAGTACCGCTTCATATATGTACCCGACTTTGAATCGGCGTGCCACTCCACCGCAATCCGTTAACGGATTGGCCGGGACCGATCTCACAGCAAATTCCGCTTCATATATGCTCCCCTATCCCGTTGTAGCTCCTGGCGGCTGGGTTAACCCGGCTTTGAATCGGCGTTCTGCTCCACCTCCGCCCGTTAACGTCTTGGCCGAACTCACAAAAAATACCGCCGATATTTTAGCCGAATTTAAATCTCAAGCAGCCCCGCATGCAAGTGCTCTCCCTCTCCCCTTGCCAAGAGCCCCGCCGCCAAGTGCTCTCCCTCTCCCCTCGTTGAAATTGCGCAGAAAAAAAAAATAATAGATTTACAGTACATTATAATATAATCTTACTATATTATATTATAATATGGCAAAAACAAGAAAAGTTGGAAAAAAGAGAAAGTTAGTTAAAAAACATAACTCAAGAAGATACGCAAAAGGCAAAAAAGACGAAATCTCTTTTTTACTTAAAACTATGTTAGATGACGTTCATATAAGAACATGTGGACAAGGATTTGTTGACCCAGGAAATCCATCACTTGTATCACATATAGTTTCACATCTTCTTCCTTCTGAAGAAGACAGACAACTAGAAAAAAGAGTAGCGCGTTTAGAAAAACAAGTAGCACAACGTGAACAAGAGCTTATATCAGAACGCATTCAAGCAGAAAAAGACTTCTTAAATCAAAAAAATAATAGGGGGAGACTCTTCGTTCAATATAAAAAAGAAGGGAAAAATACGAACTCAGTAATAAGTCTTCAACGTGAAGTTGAGGATAGAAAAAGAATATATGGTCCTCCTCGTTCTAATAATGATATATATTATGAATGGTGGGATACACTGTTTACAAGAGTTGACATCCTCTACACTAATGCAAAGAGTAATGAAGACTATGCTTATCAAACTTATTCCATTATTTTCAACAAATGGTAAAATCAAGCAAATTAGCAAATTGGTTTAATATTTTTATAGTCTTACATATTATATTATATATAATATAAGTATATAATATAATATTTTATAATATATTATATTTTTATATTTTATATTATATAAGTATGCCTTCTCAAACACGTATTTCATCGCGTTTAAGAAGCTCGGCAGCTAAAAAAATTCAAAAACGGTTTAAAAGTAGGAAAAGGCTAAGGTCAAAAGCAAGTCGTAAAATTCAGGCAAGAGTTCGAGGAAGACAAACTAGAAAAGTAATAAATAGAGAACAAAATACTAGTACAACAGTTAATGATTGTCCAATATGTTTTGAACCGTTGACTAATGATACTAATGTTCGTATTGCATTACCTTGTGGACATAGATTTCATGAAGAATGTATAAGACAATCATTGACTAGCACACGTGGAAGATGTCCACTTTGTAGGAGAGATGTAACTAATATGCGTTATCCTTCTATACAACAAGCACAAGCACAAACACAAGCACAAGCAATATTAGACACAAGACAACGAATCGAAGAAAATAACACACGACTCCAATATCTTGACGACCGAATCCTATATCTTGACTCTATAATAAACAGACCACGGCATGGACTAAGACCACGAGACGCACTCAATGCTACACAAATTGCGCGCCATTTTGGTCCGCCAACGCATCTTGGTTAATCTTACCAATGTTATGTTTTATAGTAATTCTTTAATACTACAAAAATATAAAAATAGTATATACTATTTTTATATTATATACTAATTTTATATTATATTATAATATATATATATGCCTTCTCAAACGCGTAGGTCATCGCGCTTAAGAAGCTCGGCGGCTAAAAAAATTCAAAAACGGTTTAAAAGTAGGAAAAGGCTAAGGTCAAAAGCAAGTCGTAAAATTCAATCAAGAGTTAGGGGAAGACAAACTAGAAAAGTAATAAATAGAGAACAAAATACTAGTACAACAATTAATGATTGTCCAATATGTTTTGAACCGTTGACTAATGATACTGATGTTCGTATTGCATTACCTTGTGGACATAGATTTCATGAAGAATGTATAAGGCATTCATTGACTAGCACTGGTGGAAAATGTCCTACCTGTAGGACAGTTGTAACTAATATAAATTATCCTTCTATAGAAGAACAAGAAGAACAAGAACGACAAATAGTACCACTATTTCAATTACAACCGCTAATACATGAATTAGATTATGTATTAGATTTAGAACCAATTCAACTAATAGGACACTTTATAGAACGCGCACGCGAACTAGACATTATAGAACAAAGTATAGCACAACAAAGACTACTACTACCTGATGCACCAGATATTCCAAATATAGCTTATGAACTTGCAATATATAATGAAGTAAATGCAACCGATACTGAGACTACTTTAATAAGTCTACATGATGAAGCATGTTATATAAGCACTAACTATGGACATTCTAGTGGACGACCAACCAGAAATGATGAAATATTAGATGACCATGTTTTTAGTATTATTGATAGACTGGAAGAATTATTAATACGCGCAAGACGCAACGCACGCAATGCTACACGAATTGAGCGCCATATTGGTTCGCTAGTGCTTATTAGTCAATCTTACTAATGTTATGTTTTATTGGAATTCATAGTATATTTTATAATATAATAAAATACTAAAAATATATTATATTTATAGTATTTTATTATATTTATAAAAAAATAGAATACTAATATATATGGACTTTATAAGAAATAAAACAGCAAAATTAAGAAATATTGGAAGAAATATTGAAAATAGCTTAGCAACAAGAAGAACTATAAATATAATAACACTGGCACCTCAAGAAGAATTAGCAGCTTTAGATCCAACAGCCCCATCTTTAAGTCCAAGACGCAATTCTTTAAGTCCAAGAACAAAAGTTATTACACATATTCAAAAAACGTTCAAAAAAAGAAAAAGAAGAGAACAAGCAATAGCAGATTTATCAAAAATAAACTCTAAAAGACTTGCTACAAGAAGAATTCAAAAAAAATTTAGAAAAGCGTTAG